>Ga0224555_1004241_pt1 | contig 13415 bp, 6 predicted proteins | sample 714S23034metaG_FD_180687 | JGI IMG/M metagenome (GOLD analysis project Ga0224555, IMG submission 180687) | Peat soil microbial communities from Stordalen Mire, Sweden - 717 S2 30-34 | ecosystem: Environmental > Terrestrial > Soil > Wetlands > Peat | place: Sweden: Norrbotten County, Stordalen...
TTCGGCACCGCGACCGATCGCGGCTCGCTCATGGGCGTGCCGACCACCTCATACGTCGTCTCCATCGCCGCGGTGCTGATGCCGCCCCCCACGACTCTCGCCTACGACCTCGCCGAGGCCAACGGCAAGGTCGTCGCAGTTGGCAAAGCCGCCTACTACGGATCTGCTTTCGGCAAGCACCTGGTCGCGCCCATCATCGAGCTGGTGTCCACCCCTGATCGCAAGGGTTACTGGCTGATCGGCGCCGACGGCAGCGTGTACCCGTTCGGGGATGCCCGCAAGGAGGGTGGTGCCGGGGGCAAGCTGCGGCGGGACCCGGTCGTGGCCGCCGCAGCGACGCCTGACGGTCGCGGGTACTGGCTTGTCACTTCGCGCGGCCAGGTGATGGCCTTCGGTGACGCAAAGAACTACGGCTCGATCACAAAACCGATGAGGGCCCACGTCGTCGCGATGGTGGCCACAACTGACGGCAAGGGATACTGGATCGCCTGCAGCACCGGAGGCGTCTTCAACTTTGGCGACGCCCTCTTCTACGGCTCGGCAAAAGCGGGCACCCCCGGTCTCCCGGTCGTCGCCGCTGCGGCGACGCCCGACAGCGGCGGCTACTGGCTCGTCGATGCAGACGGGACCGTGTTCAGCTTCGGCGACGCTCTGCTGCTGCCGACGTTCTCGCCGGTGAGAGCCACGTCGCCCGTCGTGGGAATCGCTGTCACCCCCGGCGGAACAGGAGCCTGGATGGCCGAGCGGAACGGCACTGTCCTCAACTTCGGCACCGCGACCGATCGCGGCTCGCTCATGGGCGTGCCGACCACCTCATACGTCGTCTCCATCGCCGCGGTGCTGATGCCGCCCCCCACGACTCTCGCCTACGACCTCGCCGAGGCCAACGGCAGGGTCGTGGCGGTCGGTAAAGCCGCCTACTACGGATCTGCTTTCGGCAAGCACCTGGTCGCGCCCATCATCGAGCTGGTGTCCACTCCTGATCGCAAGGGTTACTGGCTGATTGGCGCCGACGGCAGCGTGTACCCGTTCGGGGATGCGGAGTACGAGGGCGGTGCCGGCGGCAGGCTGCGGCGGGACCCGGTCGTGGCCGCCGCGACGACTCCGGACGGCGCCGGGTACTGGCTCGTCACCGTTACCGGCGGGGTCATGGCCTTTGGCGACGCCAGAAACTACGGCTCGATCAGATCACCGATCACGGGCCACGTCGTAGCGATCGTGGCCACCACCGACGGCAAGGGATATTGGATCGCCTGCAGCACCCGAGGCGTCTTCAACTTCGGTGATGCCAGGTTTTACGGCTCGGCGAGGCCGGGCAACGTCCGACAGCTGATAGTCGCCATGGCGGCGATGCCCGACGGGGGCGGATACTGGCTCGCCGAAGCAAACGGGAACGTGCTCCGCTTTGGCGACGCGATGCACCTGGCGACGTTCTATCCGGCGAGAGTCACGTCGCCCGTCGTGGGTCTCGCCGTCACGCCCGACGGCACGGGAGACTGGATGGCCGAACAGAACGGCACCGTCCTCAACTTCGGCACCGCGGCTGCCCACGGCACGCTCAAGGGCCGAGCGGCGAGCTCGCCAGTCACCTCCATCGCCGCCATGCCCGTTTCGGTCTCAGCGCTGCAGTACCCGCACGGCAGCTTCGGCTACGACATCAACTGGCCCCAATGCGCCGCATCAGGGTCGTCTCAGACCGTGCCTCTCCCCGGCCCGACGTCTTATCCTTCGGGGACCATCGACTACACCGTCGCCGTCGTCGGCGTCGACGGATGGGCCGTCGGCAAGTACAACCCGTGCCTGCAGGCCGAGGTCCGATGGGCCGCAAAGTCCCAGGAGACCGGCGGCGCACCCTACGACCTCTACATGTTCCTCAACTCGCCGTCGTCGTACGACACGATCGACCAACAAGGACCCGCGGGGACGTGCTCGCAGCTCTCCGCCGCCGCTCAGCCGGGCTGTCTCGCCTACAACTACGGCTACAACGCGGCTCAGGCCGCGGTGGAGTACGCGAACTCCCAAAGTGGGTCGTCACCGGTGTGGTGGCTCGACGTCGAGAACGACCTCTGCGGCCAGTACTGGTCGTGCAACCAAGCGTTGAACTCTGCCACGATCCAGGGTGCGCTCGACTTCCTGCACGCAGAGAAGCTCACAGCCGGGATCTACTCGACCTCGGTCCAGTATCAAGGAATCACCGGCGGCTACGTGCCGTCGGGCCCGCAGATCCCCATCTGGGTCGCAGGCGCCTACTGGACCTCACCGCCGTATCCGTCGAGCTACGGCTACTACCCTCCCTCCGCGCTCGCACCGTATTGCAGCGCGAAGTATGCGTTCGCCGGCGGCGACACGTGGCTCTTACAGGAAACCCCCGGCCCGAACAACTATCCCTTCGACCCCGACTACGCCTGCTGATGTTGGGGCGCAGAGACGCGAGATCGAAGAGTCAGTGGAAACCGGAGGACGCGAAGCGTCGAGCCTCGCCTAGTGGCGCGCACCAACACGACCACCTCCGCAGAAGACGGCTGCTGCCGCCGTGATCGCCTCTTCGACATCACCTTTCTGGTAGGCATTGGCGAGCTGGGCACCGCCTCGAAAGCCGCTGGCTTTGCCAAATATGGGAAACCTCGTAGCGGTCCGGTGGACGGTGACGATCGTGCCGTCGTGTCCTTTCACGGTGAAGCTGTTGGTTCCGACTGACTCAACCGTGCAGGCCGCAGCGGGGGGCGTCCCACGTCCGAACGAGCCGCCACCGAAGCCGATGGAGACGCTAGGGCCGACGTGCTCCCCTGCGTGCTCCAAGCAGTCTCCAAGGCTTTTCACAGGTGAGTGCCTTAGCTTGACAGCGCGCCCGTCGGCCGCGTCCGGTCTCACAGAATCCGCTCTCATCCGCCCGGTGTCGGAGACGGTCTTGCGGGTTGACCGAAATGACCCGGCGGGCGCACCAACCGAGGGAGGAACGATGCCGGTTCCAATGAGTGGCAGGCGGGCCAACTTCCTGGACGTCATCGCTCACGGCAGGCGTACCTTACGCCGTCGATGTCCCAGCGCCGCACACGCCGGAACCGATCGATAGTTGCGACCCGATCTCACGCCTGGATTGGCAAGCCCGGGCCGCCTGTCGGGGTATGGGATCCGATCTCTTGTTTCCGCCGAGCGGCAACGCGCTCGGTCTTGCTACGCGGATCTGCGCACGGTGTCCTGTCTTAGAAGAGTGCCGCACTACCGCGCTTGACGACCCGTCACTCTACGGAGTCTGGGCCCGCACGTTCGTAGGGGGAGCGTCGTCATCTGCGAAGTGAAGAAGGACTCGCGAGTGCCCGTGACGTTCCTGGGATTCCGCCTTGACGGGCCCGCCTTGATCGGCGAGCTGGACCTACTTGTCATCCCGTCTCTTAGCGAGGGCACTCCGCTGGTCCTGCTCGAGGGGTCGCCGCTGGCGTTCCGGTTGTCGCCACCACTGTCGGCGGTATCCCTGAGCAGGTCAGTGACGGGATCGAGGCCTTGTTGGTGCCGCCCGGCGACGACAGGGCACTGGCGGATGGCTGCCGACGCATCTTGGCTGACCGGGCGTTCGGGGCCAGGCTTGCCGCCGCCGCCGCCGATCGGCTGGGGCAAGCCGATCCCGAGAGCGCGGTCAACGCCGTAGCGGCCCTCTACGCTCATGCGCTTCGGGCACAGCCGGTGCCGGCGGAGACACTATGAGCACCTCCGCCGGGGAGAGCTCAGCAGCGAGCGACCCTGGTGGGCTCGTCATCCGCGCGGCGAGGGCAGACGATATCGACCGGGTGCTGGACCTGCTGACGCACCATGACCAGCCGCGGGCGGTCCTTGAGCCTTGGTATGAACACGACCCGGCCTACGGACCGGAGCTGTCGTCGCTGGAGGAGACGAACGGCCGGCTGGTGGCGCACCTGCGGATCTACCCGCGCCAGCTACGCCTGGGGGCGGCAGCACGATGAGGGTCGCTGGCGTCGGCAACGTCATCACGGCCCGGGAGGCTGGGAGACACTAGGGCACGCGGACCGGTTGCTGCGTGCCGCTGTGAGACGCGTCAGCAGTGAAGCCGCAACCGCGTTGTCCGCGTTGTCCGCCGCTTTCCTCACGGCTGCCCTGCGAGAGGTCATCGGTTGACCGTCCTGTCAACCCGTTCCGGTGCGGAGCGGGCGACCGCTCGGCGAGTTCGCACTGTTGTCAGAGCATTGTTCGCCTCGACAGGGCTGGTCCTGGTACTCGACGCCATCTCGGCCCGCGTCTATGCAGGTGGTTCCGACAGGGCGACCGCGATCCTCGAGGGTCAAGCCGTGGGCAGCGGCAACGTGTTGCTACACGGTTGGATCCTGACCCACGACTCATTCTGGACGATCGACGCCTTCTTCTACGCCCTGGCAGTGCGTGTCGGTGGGCTTCGGACTGGCCTCCTCAACTTGGAACCAGCTCTAGCAGTCGCGATCGCCGTCGTGGTCGGTGCGCTTGTCGCCAGCCGGGGGCACCGGGGAGGTGCAGCGATTGCCGGAGCGGCCACTGCCGTCGTGTTGCTCGCGTTTCCCACCAATGCGATGGCTCCTTCCTGCTCGGTGGCCCGGACCACGTCAGTACGGCCGCCTTGGCTCTTCTTGCATTCGTCGGACTGAGGCAGGACCGCTTCGACTGGAGATGGGCGGCGGCGCTCGCCGCGCTCGCCTTCGGAATGCTCGGCGACCTCTTGATGGTCGCTTACGGCATCGCGCCGGTGCTCGGCGCGGGCGTCGTTTCCATGTTGCGAAAGCGAGAGTGGCGGTCGGGCATCGCGGCGGTGACTGCGTCCGCCGCAGCAATCATCGCAAGCGAGATTGTCAGTTGGCTCGCCCGAGCGATGGGCGCGTTTAAGTCTGTTGACGGGGTGTCCTTCGCGACTTCTGCCCAGATGCTCGTGAACCTGAGACACGTGTTGAGCTACGGGGCAGGTCTCGTCGGTTTCACCTACGGCTTCGACGCCGGGCGGGTCCCGACCGTCCTGCAGGACGTTCACGTCCTAGGCGCTCTTCTGATTGTCGCCTGCGCGTTGGTGGCAGTGGCGAACCTGGTGAGGGGCGTCGTCCGCGGCCGCCGAGAGGAGTTCGGGCCCCAGATGGGAGCCGAGCGTCGGTGGCTCGACGACGCGCTGGTCATCGCGATGGTCGGTTCTGTCGCGACCTTCGTCGTCCTGGCCGTCAGCGGGGTGCCTGGAGCCCGCTATCTCGTCGCAACGATCGTGTTCGCCAGCGTGCTCAGCGGCCGGATCGTCGCCCAGGCGTGGCAGCGGCTGCGACCGGGTCGCATGACCCGAGGGATCTGCGTCGTCGGCGTCGCGGTCTCGTTGTGCTTTGTCGCGAGTCTTGGCTACACCCTTGCCCAGCCCGTCGCGGCCCAGAGTGCGTCGACGCTCGCCTCCTGGCTCGAGGCGCATCATCTTCGAAACGGCGTCGGCGGATACTGGGCATCGAGCATCACCACCGTCGAGAGCAGGGGTGCGATCACGGTGCGACCGGTGTGGGCGAACCCGGATGGCGAGCTTGGCTGGTACATGAAGCTGTCCTCTGCCAGCTGGTACGCGGGTCAGCAGTTCCAGTTTCTCGTTTACGAGACGCCTGTTTACCAAGGCGTCGACAGTGCCTCGGCGGTCAGGACCTGGGGCCCTCCGGCGCACACTTACGTCGTCGGTGGCTACCACGTGCTTGTGTGGTCCAACACCTTCAGCGTCGCACCGTTTCCACCGCCGCAGGATCAGGCTCAGCCGGCGGGCGGTCCGTCCGGCACATGATCGCGAGCCATGCACAGACAACGGCACTCCCGTGTCGGGATCATCGATCCTCTCATCGTGGGAAATTCGTGGTCCTTCTATCGCCACCTCGGACTGCAGAGTGGGCATCCGCACGCGCCAGCTCCGTCGATGCCTTCCAGGTCGAGACCGGCGTCCAGTTGCTGACTCCGGCCAGATGCCAGTGCAAGCGGGACAATAGATCCGCAGTTCGCATTGGGCGCCAAGACCTGCTGGTGCCAGTCTCTGTGGCGAACTCGTACCACTGGGGACACTCAATGAGGGGCCTCATCCTGCATCCGGGTGGCACAACGCCAATCCACCTGAGAGGTAGGCCGCACGCGTTGCTCCCTCTCCATGCGGGCGCGAGGCTTGTTGTTCGCGCGCTTGCTGCGGGCCGCGTTGGCCGACGACGAGACACGTGTCGCAGACAATGGCGTTGGTCGTGATTGGAGGTGTCACATGCGTAGGTCACTCATAGGCGGCCTGCTCGTGGTAGCAGCAACTTCTCTGCCACTCCTGGTTAGCTTTGCTTCGGCGGTCGGCGCGAGTTCGCGAGCCGCGCCGTCGATCGGAACACAACTCGCCGAGCTGAAGGGTTCCAACACCGTTGCCGACGATTCGTTCGGCTTCTCGGTGGCGATCTCGGGCACGACCGTCGTCGTGGGTGCTCCCGGCCACGCCGAGAATGCCGGCCGGGCGTACGTGTTCACCAAGACGGCGGGCGTCTGGGAACAGACGGCCGAGCTGAAGGGCTCCGACACCACCGCCCATGATGGGTTCGGCGACTCGGTGGCCATCTCGGGTACGGACATCGTCGTGGGTGCGCCCGGCCACGCCTTCGGTACCGGCGGGGGCCGGGCTTACGTGTTCACCAAGACCTCAATCGGCTGGAAACAAGCCGCTGAGTTGAAGAGTTCCGACACCGTCGTTGGCGATGAGTTCGGCTTCTCGGTGGCTATTTCGGGAACGACTGCCATCGTGGGTGCACTCGGCCACGCCGGCGGGGGCCGGGCGTACGTGTTCACCAAGAGGGTGGCCGTCTGGAAACAAACGGCCGAGTTGAAGGGCTCCGACACCGTCGCTGGCGACTGGTTCGGCATATCGGTGGCCATTTCGGGCACGACCGTCCTCGTCGGAGCCGACGGCCACGCCTTCGTCGCCGGCAGGGCGTATGTGTTCACCAAGAGGGCGACCGTCTGGAAACAAACGGCCGAGTTGAAGGGCGCCGACACCGTCGCTGGCGACGACTTCGGCGGCTCGGTGGCCATCTCGGGCTCGACTGTCGTCGTCGGTGCATTTAGCCGCGACAACTCTGCCGGCCGAACGTACGTGTTCACCAAGACGGCTTCCGGCTGGATACAAACGGCAGAGCTGAAGGGCTTCGACACTGTAGCCGGCGACGAGTTCGGCTTCCCGGTTGTGATTTCGGGCACGACCGTCGTTGTCGGTGCCTGCGGCCACGCCAGGAATGCGGGCCGAGTGGACGTGTTCACGAAGACGGCGGGCGTCTGGAAAGAGAAGGCCGAACTGAAGGGCTCCGACACCGTGGGCGTCCTCGGCTACTCGGTGGCCATCTCGGGCACGACCGTCGTCGTGGGAGCATACGACAGGGCGTACGTGTTCACCAAGACTGCATCCGGCTGGGACCAGGTCGCCGAGTTGGAGGGCTCCGACAGCGTTCGCGACGACGACTTCGGCGACTCCGTGGCCATATCGGGCACGACCGCCATCGTGGGTGAGAACAACTACCCGAACTATCCCGGCCGGGCGTACGTGTTCACCAAGACTGCATCCGGCTGGGACCAGGTCGCCGAGTTGGAGGGCTCCGACAGCGTTCCCGACGACGACTTCGGCGACTCCGTGGCCATATCGGGCACGACCGCCATCGTCGGAGCCGACGAGGCCGCTTATCGTGATGCGGGCCGAGCGTACGTCTTCGCCAAGACAGCGTCCGGCTGGGAACAGACGGCCGAGCTGAAGGGATCCGATACAGTCGGCAAGGACCAGTTCGGCTGGTCGGTGGCCATTTCGGGAACGACTGCCATCGTGGGTGCGCTGAACCACGCCAACGGTGCCGGCAGGGCGTACGTGTTCACCAAGACGGCGGGCGTCTGGAAACAAACGGCCGAGCTGAAGGGCTCAGACACCGTGGCCTACGACAGCTTCGGCTGGTCGGTGGCCGTCTCGGGCACCATGGCTGTCGTGGGTGCAAATACCCAAGTCGGCGGGGGTCGGGCATACGTGTTCACCAAGAGGGCGGCCGTCTGGAAACAAACGGCCGAGCTGAAGGGCTCAGACACCGTGGCCTTCGACGACTTCGGCACCTCGGTGGCCATCTCTGGCATGACTGCGATCGTGGGTGCAGACAACCACGCCAACGGTGCCGGCACTGCATACGTGTTCACGAAGACGGCGTCCGGCTGGAAGCAAGTCGCCGAGCTGAAGGGCTCAGACACCGTGGCCTTCGACGACTTCGGCGGCTCGGTAGCTATTTCGGGCACGACTGCCGTTGTGGGTGAATCCGACAAGGCGTACGTGTTCATTAGGACCGCCACTGGCTGGAAGCAAGCCGCTGAGTTGAAGGGTTCCGACACCGTCGTTGGCGATGAGTTCGGCTTCTCGGTGGCTATTTCGGGAACGACTGCCATCGTGGGTGCACTCGGCCACGCCGGCGGGGGCCGGGCGTACGTGTTCGAGGCGTAACAGAGGAGCGGCAGCCGCACCTACCCAACCGGGCCTAAAGCTAAGCCCTGATCCACCGAAAGGCATTGGCCGATCATCTGTCCGGCGCTGAACCCGCTGGGATGGGCTGGATGGTGCAGCCAGAACCCCCCTCGCCTGATCCACACCGTGGCATCCCCAGGCTCGACAGCTCTCTTGACAGTGGTGCACGACCCCCGGTTGCCTTGCGAGGGAAGCCAGGGGGCCGTGCACCTCGTCGTCCTGGTCGAGATGCTCCAGGAGACGCTCGTCGATGGAGTCCAGGTACGCGAGAAGATGTCACTCACGGGCTACTTCTAAGAGGGGCTGGACAGCGGCTGGTTCGGGCGCGAGACTCCCAGTTCCACAACTCAGTGAGACATTGGGGGGAAGACGAATGAAGTTAGAACGAGGCTTAATGAAGGTCGCCCTACCTGCGATTCTCGCCGTAGGGCTGGTCGCGGCGATCGGCAGCCCTGCGGAAGCAGGGGCAAAGCCGAAGGCAACGACGACTCTCTACGTTGCGCCCCTCAGGGGCCGAGCGAAGCTTCCAACGGTTTGCGCGACCGCGAAGTTCAGCAATATCAACGCCGCCATCAAGGCGGCCGCCGTCGGTGACACTGTCATGGTCTGCCCGGGAACCTACAGAGGTTCGGCGTCCATCACGGTCAAGTCCAAAGCCGGGAACATCAAGATCACAAGTGGCGCCCTCATTGAGACCAGGATTCGCCTCGTCGGCATGCCAGGGGCGGTCATCAATGCCACAGGGCTCGTCAATGCCATCACGGTCTTCGGACCGGGTGCCGCGGGCGCCAGCGTTCGTGGATTCACCGCCGAGGATGCGATCGGTGAGGGGATCCTCGCCGCGGGTACTGACGGGGTCACGATCTCGAACAACACCGTCGTGTACAACGACAACGGCACCCCGAAGAGCCCCTGGCCCTTCTGCGCAGCCAATGGAAACGTCCCGGGGGACTGTGGTGAGGGCTTGGGCGTCCTCACCACATCGGACTCGAAGATCCTGGACAACACCATCGAGTTCAACTCGGGTGGCATCTTGATGTCCGACGATCTCGGCCCGACGAGTCACGACACGATCGAGGGCAACCTCGTCGAGGACAACGAGTCCGACTGCGGCATCACCATCGTCGGGCACAACGCGGGCGGCGCCAGCGCGAAGGGCGTCCCGCAGCCGAGCATGGGGGGCGTCTACGACAATCTCGTCACCGGCAATGCGGTTCTCAGCAACGGCACGACAGGCGAAGGTGGCGGCATCCTGTTGGCGGGCGCCGCCTCCTACAACAACACCATCACCGACAACGAGATCGCCGGAAATGGCCTGGCCGGTGTGACGGTCCATGAGCACGGCGTCGATGCCCTGAGCGGAGACGTCATCAGCGGCAACTGGTTTGGAACGAACGACATCACCGGCGACCCTGGTACGCCGGACCAGGTCACAACCGGCGTATTCGTCGAGCGTGACAGCCCGAAGTTTCCGACTGTCGACATCACCGTGAAGAACAACACGATCGCGTGGGATGTCATCGGCATCTACGACATCACAGGAGCAGGGGGCCTCACCCAGAGCGGCAACAAGTTCCTCCATGTCAAGGAGGGCGTGAAGCTGTGACCTGAGACCTGGCACATCGCCAGATGGTAAGGCTCCGCCCCCGCAGGAAGCCCGCTCACCGGGCAGAACTGCGGGGGCGGTCCGCGGCCGAGGCGCCGGTCGGGGCCGAGCTTCCCCCGACACGCGCTCTGGTCACCATTTCAAGCAAGCCTTCAAGGGCAGAACGACCCGCTCAAGGAGAACTTCGATGAGCACTCGGGCGGCGCGTGCGTGTGGCGCACACATGGCTTGCATCGGATCGGGCATCTGTCACCAACCGGCAACCCATACAGCGACGAGGCAGCAGCTCATCACTTGACGACGGTGAGGGTCTCCTTGGCCGAAGTCGAGCCCTTGAAGTTCGCGCTCCCGCCGTAGGTGGCGACGAGCTGGTAGGTGCCCGCCTTGAGCTTCTTGGCCAACAGCGTGCACGATCCCTTGCTCGACGAGAGCTTGATCGTGCACAGCGTCGTCGTGGATTCCTTGACCGTGACCGTCCCGGTCGGCATCGTGCCCGGGAATTGCGGAGAGACGTCGACCGACAGGTGCAGGACCTGCTCGTGTCCGTAGGTCACCTTTGTCGCAGACAGCTTGACGGCAGTCTTGGTTGTTGCCTTGGAGACCGTGAGGGTCTCCTTGACAGAAGCCGAACCGTGGAAGTCCGTGCTGCCTCCATAAGCGGCGACAAGGCCATAGGTGCCCACCGCAAGCTTCGTGGCCGACAGCGTGCACGATCCCTTGCCCGACGAAAGCGTGATCGTGCACAAAGCGGTGGGCCCGTTCTTGATGGCTACGGTCCCCGTGGGCGTGAGCCCCGGGGCGGTCACGGTCACGTGGAAGGTGGCCGAGCCCTCATCCCCGTAGGTGAGCGGGGTCCTGACATTGAGCGTCGTGGTCGTCGTCGCAGGGTGGACCGGGAAGCTCTGGGTGACCTGGGCGGCGGCACCGTAGTTGGTGTTTCCAGCCTGGTTGGCGTCGATGGTGCAAGTGCCCGCCCCGATGAAGCTCACCACCGAGCCCGACACGCTGCACACCGACGTCGTCGCGGAGCTGAAGGTGACCGGGTTGTCCGAGGCCCCACCCGTCGCCGTCACGGTGTAGGTGGCCCCGCCCATGGTCGCGCTGGAGGGCGCCGTCGAGGTGAAGGTGATCGTCTGGGAGCCCTGGCCCACCGGGAAGCTCTGGGTGACCTGGGCGGCGGCACCGTAGTTGGTGTTTCCAGCCTGGTTGGCGTCGATGGTGCAGGTGCCCGCCCCGATGAAGCTCACCACCGAGCCCGACACGCTGCACACCGACGTCGTCGCGGAGCTGAAGGTGACCGGGTTGCCCGAGGCCCCACCCGTCGCCGTCACGGTGTAGGTGGCCCCGCCCATGGTCGCGCTGGAGGGCGCCGTCGAGGTGAAGGTGATCGTCTGGGAGCCCTGGCCCACCGGGAAGCTCTGGGTGACCTGGGCGGCGGCACCGTAGTTGGTGTTTCCAGCCTGGTTGGCGTCGATGGTGCAGGTGCCCGCCCCGATGAAGCTCACCACCGAGCCCGACACGCTGCACACCGACGTCGTCGCGGAGCTGAAGGTGACCGGGTTGCCCGAGGCCCCACCCGTCGCCGTCACGGTGTAGGTGGCCCCGCCCATGGTCGCGCTGGAGGGCGCCGTCGAGGTGAAGGTGATCGTCTGGGAGCCCTGGACGGTGACAGGGGAGGTCGTGGCTGAGTAAGGGGAAGTCCAGTTTCCAGCGCTTAAAGCGGCCACGGAGAACGAGTAGGCGTCGCTAGGGGTGAGGCCCATGACGGTTGTCGACGTGGTCGTCACGTAGATGGTCTGCTGATACGTTCCAGAGAGATACTCCTGTACGTAGTAGCCGACGATCGGGGTTCCGCCGTCGTCCGTCGGACTCTGCCACGACAGGTAGACCGAGTCGACGCCCGGTGTTGCGATTAGGTCGGTCGGCGTGCCCGGGGCAGTGACGTAGGTGTCGGAGAAACTCTGTCCGCTAGACGAGGAAGCGGAGGGAGCCGAGGGCATGGCGAGAATCGTGGTGCCAGCTTCGTTCGTCATTTCGATCTCGTTGCTGGCGTCCATGTCCGTGCTGTACCAGGCCGTACCGCTACTGCCGAAGTCCCCATAGATCTCCGTGCCCGAAAAGTAGGCGATGCCGAAATCTGCCGGGGTCGACTGCTCGTTGTTTACGGTGGGGGCCTCTTCGATCCACTCCGCAGACGCCCCGGGAGTGAGGTAGTAGAAGTCGCCCTCGTAGAACCAGTTCTGAGTGACGTCCTGGATGTAGATCGTCCAATCATTATCTGAGGGGTCCGTTTCGAGAACGTATGCGACCATCTGGTCGCCCGGCTCAACCAGAGCAGGACTGCCGTTCTGGTAGGTGATCTCCAACTCGTTCGCTGGAAGCATCTCGATCCAGGCGTAATAGCTGGTGCTGCCGTTGCTGGTGTCCTGTGCAGTGCCGGTCTGAATCAGGGTCTGGTTGTTCAGGCCATCGACGCCCACCCACGTGCAGGAGTACAGCGCGGCCGTCGAGGGCTCGACGGCAGGCACAGTCCATGCGCCTGCAGCGCCTTCGATGTCGCTCCCAGCCCCGGCCAGCCCCGACCAGTTGGTGGACTCAGAGGCGTCGGTTAGGCGGCCCAACCGCGCCCGCCGCCCTTCTGGGTGACGCAGCTCGAAAGCCAAGTTCCCTGCTCTCGCCCCGGCCCTTAGGCGGGGAAGCTGGCCCTTGAGCCCTGCGACTCCTCTCGTAGGTACTGGTGAGGCGGTTGCTGAAGCAGCAGCTGCTGCTAGGCCGGTGGAAAGCAGCACGATGGCGACAATCAACAGGACCGCAACTGGCATCCGCGAGTGGCTTCCGCCTCTTATTGCTCCACGGCTAGCTTGTTCAGCGAAGCTCATCACTGTCCCCTTCCTTTCCCACTCCTACAGTCCGTCTCATGTCCGCGTCGAAGTCTGCCAGAGCCGCTCGTCGATGGAGTCCAGATAGACGACGAGGAAGTCGTTCATAGGTCCATCATGGCCGATCACTACGAGCCTGAGAAGTACTCCCTGCTGTCGCCCGTCGTCGTCAAGTGCTCGGGTTGTTCACGCGCGCGTCGACGTGGAGAACGACCGACGCAGACGGCACGGTCGCAAGGCGCCCGCACCGTCTGCTCGTGTCCCTCCGTGTCCCTAGGGAACACGTCGGCTCTTGGTGAGGCCTAAGTACCCCTCACCATAAATACAAGCACGTAACTACTATCACGTAAGTGTGGCCCTGCGGTAACGTACGGTGTCCCCAAGGAGGGGATGCTAATGCCCAGGAAGAGCCCCTACGTGCTGAAGT
>Ga0224555_1004245_pt1 | contig 13409 bp, 9 predicted proteins | sample 714S23034metaG_FD_180687 | JGI IMG/M metagenome (GOLD analysis project Ga0224555, IMG submission 180687) | Peat soil microbial communities from Stordalen Mire, Sweden - 717 S2 30-34 | ecosystem: Environmental > Terrestrial > Soil > Wetlands > Peat | place: Sweden: Norrbotten County, Stordalen...
TCGAAGTAGCTGCCTCCGAAATGGCTAAACTCAACCTGAAACCTGACGCCTTTCATGGCGATTGGAACTACTCTCTGCTGCCTCAATAATACCGCGCTTGTGCGGCTTATTTATGCGCGAGCCCTTACTCATTTAATTATACGCTGTGGAGGGAAACTACTATGCCAACTATTTTTACTTTTTAAGTTGTTTGGTTGGCGTTGGTTAGGTGGATTTTTTGGCTCCGAGGGTCTTGACAAGGGAATTTGGCTGGATTTGGCAAGGAATCGGGATGGGAGTGCGGGGTATGGAGTACCGGCATCTCCCACATCTCAGAATCGAGATGTGGGAGATGCCGGCGAGGATGGGGCAAGCGCAGCGGTTATTGGAAGGTGCCGGATTTTTTGAAGTCGCCGCCCTTGACGATGGTGATGTCTGTGGGATCGACGTGGCGCTTGAAGGCGTCGTTGACTTGCTGGGGCGTGAGCGCAGCGACGGCAGCTTCCAGTTTTGCATCCCAAAGCAGGGTGCGGCCCCAGCGCTCGCGGTTGATCAGCTTGCTGCCGATTGCACTCTCGTCGGCGCGTCCGACCGCTTGCTGGTCGAGCCAGGTCTTCTTGGCCTTCTCGACCTCGTCGGCGGTGAATCCGTCCTTGAGCGCGAGGGCCAGCTCCTGGTTGAAGTCAGACTCGACCTTGGCCATGTTCTGCGGCGCGGCGATGGCGCTCCCGGAGAACCTGCCGTCATCGTCCTTGGTGGGCATTGAGAATCCCCCATTGGCGCCGTAGCTGAGGCCGTCATGGACGCGGATGCGCTGGAAGAGCCTGGAGTTGGGCGAGCCGCCGAAGATCATGCCGGCGATGGTGAGGGCCGCGTAGTCGGGGTCCTCGTCGCTCATCTTCATGGGCATTCCAAACAGAAATAATGCATTCTGCTTGTCGGGCGTTTCGATCTTGTCGTTGATCGCACTGACCGGAGCGTACTGGTTGGGGATGCGCTGGTAGTGGCTTGCGCTCTTCCAGTCGCCGAAGAGTTCGGTGACCAGCTTCTGCATCTGCTCCGGATCAAATTGCCCGCTGATGGAGATCTCTCCCTCGCCGGGGCTGTAGAACTGCTTGTAGAACTGGCGAACGTCGTCCAGCGTGACCTTCTTATAGTCCTCGATCTGTTCATCGATGGTCGAGGTATAGCGCACGTCCCCGCGCTGGTATCGCGCATTGAAGTGCCGCGCCATATCAAGGGAGGCCAGCGTTGTTGGCTCAGTCTTTCCACTCTCAGCATTGGCAATATTCTGCTGTCGGAGCTGCTCGAACTCGGTCTCTGGGAACGATGACTCGCGCAGTAGCTCGCGCATAAAACGGAGCGAGTCGGCGAGGTCCGCATCCAGCGTGCGGACGAAGGCCGATGCGGACGTGGAGTTGCCGTAGAGGTTAAACTGCGCCTTCAGACGATCGGACTCATCCTGAATCTGCTGGCGGTTTTTGGTCTTGGTGCCGCGCATCAGCATGTCGCTGGCGATGTCCGCCGCGGTGGATTTGGCGAAGAGCGACTTCTCGTCGCCGAAGCGGATGTTGACGCGAGCCGTCACGGTTCCGCCGCGGGTCTTCTTGGGGAACATGACGAGCTTCATGCCGTTGGGCAGGGTGGCACGGATGACGCGGGCTTCGATGTTCTGCGGAGTGGGATCGAAGGCCTCGCCCTCTTGAATGGCCGCGCCTCCCTTGTAGTCCTTGAAGCGCGCAGCGGGATCGGGCGTGGGGGGAATCTCGGCGCGATCGGGAGTCTTGGTCGGGATGAACTCTCCCAGTGTGCGGTTGGAGGACTTCAGGTAGGCCTTGGCCACGCGGGTCACGTCGGCGGGCGTGACTTTGCCCACCTCGTCGCGCATGAGGTAGAAGGAGCGCCAGTCGCCGTCGCCCACGTAGCCGCCAAGCATGAGGGCAACCTGCTGCGAGTCGGTGAGCGCGAGCTCAATGTTCTTGAGGATTCGCGCTTTGGCGCGGTCAATCTCCTCCTGCGCGGGCGGGTCGCTGGCCAGGCCCTCGACCGTCTTGAGAAGAATCTGCTGGGCATCGTCGATGGACTGCTCCGGCTTGAGCTGCACGAATGCCATCGCAAGCCCCGGGTCGTGCATATCGTTTGCGCCCATGCTGACCGCGACAGCCTTCTTGGTGTCGACCAGCGCCTTATACAGACGGCCTGTCTGCGGAGCGCCCAGCACCTGGGCCATGACTTCGAGGGGCGCGATATCGGGATGCAGCGCGGCCGGAATGTGATAGACCGCCATGATGTACTGAATGTCTCCGATGCGGCGCAGGGTGACGAAGCGCTCGCCTTCCTGGGTGGGCTCCATGGTGTACGGCTGGGTGAGCACACGCTGCGGCCGTGGGAGGGCGCCGAGGGTCTGAGAGACCATGGCCAGCGCCTTGGACGCGTCGAACTGTCCCGCGATGATGAGATCGGCGTCATCGGGCTGGTAGTACTTCTTGTAGAAGGCCGCGAGGTTGGCGATGGGCACGCGCTCGACATCCGTGCGGTCGCCGATGACGGTTTTTCCATAGTTGTGGAAGTTGTAGGCGGCGGCCATGACGCGCTCGTCGAGGACATTGAGCTGGCTATTCTCGCCCATCTCCATCTCGTTGCGGACGACCGTCATCTCGCTGTCGAGGTCCTGCTTGAGCATGGTCATGTGGGCCATGCGATCGGTCTCCAGATCCAGCGCCCATCGGAGGTTGTCGTCGCTGGCGTTGACGGTCTCGAAGTACATGGTCTGGTCGTAGGAGGTCTGGCCGTTGAAGTTGCCTCCACCGGTCCGGTCGGTCAGCTCCTTGAAGATTACGCGGCCGTCCTCTGCGCTCTTGAAGGTCATGTGCTCGAGGAGGTGGGCCATGCCGGTCTCGCCGTAGCCCTCGTTGCGCGAGCCGACGCGGTAGACGACGTTGACCGTGATCTTGGGCTTGGAGTTGTCCGGAAACAACAGGACGTGCAGGCCGTTGGCAAAGGCGTACTCTGTGACTCCCTCGATGGAGGTCACCTTTTGAACGCCTTGCGGCAGGGTTTGAGCGAAGGACGAGACGGTAAGAAGGATGGCGGCTACAGCGAGAGCAAAGAATCTTTTCAGGCCCATGGATCACCCTTTCAAATTTCAGCAGCCGATTATATGCGGAAATTTATGGCACTGAAATGGGGTTGTGAATCGTGGATGGATGGCAGCGATGGCGCGCGTGGAAGACGATCTGCAAGGCGATGGAAGGAGCGATGCCGGCAGACGCGCATGTACGTCAGACGGAGGACAACTGAATTGGTTAGGGGTTGGGGAGGAAGCGGTAGCCGATGCCGCGGACGGTGGTTAGGTGGATGGGGTTGGCGGGGTCGTCCTCGATGTAGCGGCGGAGGCGGACGATGAAGTTGTCGATGGCTCGGGTGTCGGTGTCTTCGCGGATGTGCCAGACCTCTTCGAGGAGGGCTTTGCGAGAGACGATGTGGCCGGCGCGATCGGTGAGGTAGCGGAGGAGGTCGGCCTCCATGACGGTGAGGTGGGTGGTGCGGTGCGGGGCGATCAGCTCGAGGGCGTCGAAGCGGATGGTGCGGCGGTTGAAGGTGTAGGTGTCGGCGGGGGATTCAGGAAGAACAGAAGCAGATCCCTCCGCTGCGCTACGGGATGACAACACAGAGGATTGGGTGGACTGCCATGCGGTGCGGCGAAGGAGGGATTTGATGCGGACGAGGAGGATGTTGAGGTCGAAGGGCTTGGGGAGGTAGTCGTCGGCGCCGGCCTCAAGGCCTTCGAGGATGTCTTCGGGACGGGAGCGTGCGGTGAGCATGAGGATGGGGGTGAAGCACTGGGCGTCGCGCAGGGCGCGGGCGATGATGAAGCCGTCGGCGCCGGGCAACATGCAATCGAGGACGATGGCGGCGATCTTCTCGGGCGGGGCGAGGAGATAGGCGAGAGCGGCGTCGCCGTCGGACTCGTGGTGGGTGCGGTAGCCCTCGGCGGCGAGGTTGAAGAGCAGACCCTGGGCGAGATGCTCTTCGTCTTCGATGAGGGCGATGAGGGGGGATTCGCTCATACGGTCGATTCTACTGCGCTGGCGTGTGTGCGGCGGGATCGGCGAGGGGGAGGGTGAGGGTGATGGTGGCGCCGAGGTTGGGGCCGGGGCTGGCGGCGGAGATGCTGCCTCCGTGCTGGCGGGCGATGGCGCGGACCAGGAAGAGGCCGAGGCCGGTGCCCCGGATGCGCGAGGCGTTGCGGCCGGGGACGCGGTAGAAGCGCTTGAAGATGCGCTTGAGCTGGTCGGTGGGAAGGCCGACGCCGGTGTCGGTGACGGCGAGGGCGGCGTTGCTGTAGCCGGAGATGGAGAGCGAGCAGAGGACTTCGACTCCGCTGGGGGAGTACTTGACGGCGTTTTCGAGGAGGTTGAGGACGGCGGTGCGGAGGTCCTCGGGGACGGCGCGGACGTGCAGGCGGACGTTGCCGGGGACGGGGGCGAGCTGGATGGCTTCGGCGGGGAGGTGGTGGCGCAGGAGGGTGATGGCGATGCAGTCTGCGACGAGCGGGGCGAGTTCGAGGAGGATGCGGTCCTGGGGACGGCGGGCGCCGAGTTCGCCGGCCTTGAGGACCTGCTCTACGGTGGCGAGGAGACGGTCGGAGTCGGCCAGCATGATCTGGTAGAACTGCTGGCGCTGGGGCTCGGGAACCTCGCGGCGCTGGAGGGTCTCGAGGTAGAGGCGGATGGAGGCGATGGGGGTCTTGAGCTCGTGGGTGACGGCGTTGAGGAAGGAGTCCTGGCGCTCGTTGCGGCGGACCTCGCGGACCAGGAAGACGGTGTTGAGGACGACTCCGGTAGTGAGCAGACCGAAGAGGATGAGGCCAAGGACAAGCAGGGCGAGACGTCGCTCGTTGAGGATGATCCATGCTATGTTGAAGACGACGAGGCCAACGACAACGAGCACACCGAGGGTGATGGCAAGGGCGATGGCTCCGCGTCTTCGGGTGATGTTCATGGCGTGGTTCGGGCTGGGGTGATGAGGATCAACGGCGCCAGGGGTTGGGCGGGTAGTAGTAGTAGGCGACGGGGACGGGGACGACGCGATAAGGGGGGCAGGAGACGAGCGCCCAGACGAGCATTATGAACCAGCCGATGACCGTCCAGCCAAAGAAGAGATTGAGCAGGAGGATGAGCGCGATGCCGTGGCCGCGATTCGCCGCGACGATGGTGGGCAGGAAGTAGAGAAGGGCGAGAAGAGTGATGAAGAGCATCGGCTACCTCGTCGGGATCGGGCTTGGTGCTAAGTGTACTACGCAGAGGAGGGGTGGAAAGTTCAGCGGAGGGTGAACTTTCCCAGGGAGTTCTGAGTTGGGGGTGGATGGCTTTGCGGGTGATATTCTCGGGCGATGAGAGATGAGCTGGATTCCGAGGGGCAGTGGCAGCGGCTGGTGGAGCTGTATCGCGCGATGACGGACGGGGAGCTGTTGCGATTGGCGGAGCGGCCCGGCGACCTGACGGAGATTGCGCTGGGCGTGCTGCGCACGGAGATGGGAAGCCGGCGGCTGCAGGTTGAGGCGGAGTCGGGATTCTCTGCCGAGGAGAAGCGCTTAGCCGGGGCTGGGGCCTATCTTGGTACGGAGTTTTATACGGGTGCGCAGCGCGAGCCGGAGATGAAGCCGGAGCCTGCGGCGAAGGGCTTGGCGAAGGGGACGGTGGTGCTGACGACGTTTAATGATGCGATTGCGGCGGGGGAGGCTATCGACTTGCTGGAGGCGGAGGAGATGGAGATCGAGGTGCGGGACGTGGCGGCTGCGCAGGGTGGGGGCGGTTCGTTCTACGGTGGGCCTCCGGTGGCTCTGCAGGTGATTGTGCAGCAGCGCGATCTGCGGCGGGCGATGGATCTTCTACAAGAGAAGATGGGCCTGTTTCCGGGGCAGGAGGTCGAGGTCGCGGATGAGGCGATCGACGATGGAACGACGGCTGTGCTGGGGGCGTTTGGGCATCGCAGCGACGCGGAGGATGTGGCACGGGTGCTGGAGGAGGCTGGAGTGTGGCATCGCATTGCGGCCAATGCGGATGGGAGCGTGGAGTACGAAGACGCGTACACGCTGGAGGTGAAAGAGGTGGATTTGGTGAGGGCGGGCGAGGTGGTGGAGCGGGCGATGAATTTGCCGGAGGGGTGAGAAAAAGTTGCTGGTTGTTGGTTGCTGGTTGCTGGTTGAAAAGCAGATTCCTTCGCTGCGCTACGGAATGACAAACAAAAACAAGCAACAGCAAAATGTGGGGGGGGTCCTTCAACTGTGCTGCTCACAAAGTGAGCAACTCCGCTCAGGATGACAGGCAAGAACAAACAAAAGCGAAATACGGAGATTCTGGCTTCGCCAGAATGACGACCTCAGTGCGGCTGTGCCAGAATGACGGTCGTTGAAACGAACTGCGCGGGTTAGAGGACGCCGGCGGGTTTGGGGTTGGACTTGTCGTAGTGGGCGACCTGGACTTTTTTGGCCAAGCCTAGCTTGGCGAGGAGCCAGATGCCGTAGTAGTTGGGGTCGAACTCATACCAGGCGAGGCCGTGGCGGGCGCTGACCGGGTAGGCGTGGTGGTTGTTGTGCCATCCCTCGCCGCCGGTGAGGAGGGCGACCCACCAGGAGTTGCGCGAGTCGTCGTGGGTGTCGAAGCGACGGGTGCCGAAGAGGTGCGTGGCGGAGTTGACCAGCCAGGTGGCGTGCAGGCCGAGAGTGACGCGCAGGAAGGTCCCCCAGAGGAGCATGGAGAGGCCGCCGAAGAAGGCATGGCCTGCGGGCGCGAGAGCTGCGCCGATGGCAAGCTGCGCGATGCCGGTGAGGGCGAGCGGGAGCCAGTGGAATCTGGAGAGCCAGACGTGGCCGCGGTCGCGGGTGAGGTCGGGTGCGTAGCGGCCGAGGAGGGCTGTTTCGGAGTGGAGGGCGCGGCCGGAGATGATCCAACCGGCGTGCGACCACCAGGCGCCTTCGCGCGGAGTGTGCGGGTCGCCTTCGTGGTCTGAGTTCTGGTGGTGGACGCGGTGAGTTGCGACCCAGAAGATGGGACCTCCTTCGAGGGCCGTGGTTCCGCAGGCGGTGATGAAGTACTCCAGCCAGCGGGGAACGCGGTATCCGCGATGGGTGAGCAGGCGATGGTAGGCCATGCCGATGCCGACGTTGATGGCGAAGAAGTACATGACGGCGAAGGCGGCGAGGTTCTTCCAGGAGAAGCAGAAGAGGGCGGCGATGGCTCCGGCGTGGAAGAGAACCATGACGGCGGCGGTGATCCAGTTGATGCGTCCCTGCTGGTGGGCGCGGCCCATGCGCAGATCCTGCTTGATCTGGCGGGCGACGTCGCTGCGGTGGGCGGCGGCGCGGCTCTTGGGGGCGACGGGCGCGAAGGAGGGGAAGGCGCGAGCGGTAGTCTGCGCGCGTGGCTCGGCTGCGGGCGCTTCGGGGATGAGGAGGGTTGGGGACATTGTGCTGGATTGACCTCTGAAGTTGCCGTACTTGCTGTTAGATTCAACGCTAGCAAGGCGCGGTTCATATGTGGTGTAAGAGTTTTGTAATGGAGACGTAATGGGATATGAGAGGGATTTGATAGGGTGAGTGGATGAGAGATTCGAGGGCCAGAAGGATGCGTGGATGCGTTGTGTGGAGTGGGGCGCAGATTGGGTTGGGCTGGATCGTGCTGATTGTTTCGGGCGCGGCAACGGGCGTGCTGGCGCAGGGGACGGGGTCGGCGGTGGTCGATCTGCCATCGAGCAAGCAGATTGTGGGGGTGGTGCCGGGGAGTCCGCAGAGGGTGAACTCGCTGCCGGTGTCGATGGCGGTGTCTCCGGACGGACGGTATGTGGTGACGGTGAATGCGGGGTATGGGACGTTCGAGTCGAAGTACGAGCAGTCGCTGGCGGTGATGGATGCGCGGACGGGCGTTGTGACGGATTTTTCCGACGAGCGCACGGCGACGACGGGCAAGCAGACGCTGTACTCGGGGTTGGCGTTCAGCGGGGACGGGAGGCATCTGTACGCGAGCATGGCTTCGCTGACGGACCCAGCGGGGAGTGACAAGGGAGATGTGGGGAACGGGATTGTGGAGTATGGATTTGATGAGGGGAAGATTACCCCGGAGCGGATGATTGCGATTCCTTTGCAGAAGCTGGCGGGGACGCGGAGGACGAAGCTGATTGGCGGGGTGGATGGGACGATGGGAGTGCCGTATCCGGCGGCGATTGCGGTGGTGGAACATGTTGATAAGCGTATTGGAGAGCTTGGACTCAGATATACGGCTGTCGAACAGCGGCTTTTGGTTGCGGACAATCTGTCGGACGATGTGTTGTTGATGAATGCGGCGATGGGATGGGTTGAGAAACGGTTCGATCTGTCGGAGAGCGATGCGGTGCCTTCGACCTATCCAGTGGCGGCGGCGGTGTCGAAGGACGGGGCGCGCGGGTTTGTGGCGCTGTGGAATGCGAGCGAGGTGGTGGAACTCGACCTGGTGAAGGGGACGGTGGGGCGGAGGCTGGCGTTGCTCAAGCCGAGCGATCCAGTGAAGCCGGGGACGCATCCCTGCGCGTTGGAGATTTCGCCGGATGGGAAGACGCTGTATGTGGCGCTGGCGAATCGGGACGCTGTTGCAGCGATCGATATTAGTGGCGGCAAATCCCAGGTCTCAGAATCGAGACGTGCCACCCCAGCGAGCCAAGACCGCTCGCCGGGGACCCCGACTGGGGCACCCAAGTCTGCGCTGAGCGATCCCACCCATCGCGATAAAGCTGCGATGGATGGGGCACCCAGTTCATTGAAGTCACGCAGTTCATCGCGGTTCGCGGTGAAGGGGTACTACGATACGCGGCTGCCGGGGCAGAGTTATTTTGGCGCGGAGCCGGTGGCGCTGGCGTTGAGCGGGGACGGGAGCCGGTTGTATGCGGCGAATATGGGGTCGGATGCGGTTGCGGTGATCGACACGCGGAGATTGACGGCTGCGGCGGCGAAGCAGGGGATGGTTGAGCCGGTGGGGTTCATACCGACGGAGTGGATGCCGATGTCGATGGCGATCAGCAGGGAACAGGGAGCAGGGAACAGGGAACAGGGAACAGGGAAGAGCGAAAAACTATACATTGCGACGGACAAGGGGCGGGGGACGGGGCCGAATAACTTTGCGCGGAGACAGGTTGAGGGAGCGGGGGCTTCGCGGAGGAAGAGCGACTTCAGTTATATTGCGACGCTGCTGTATGGGTCGCTGGCGGCGGTCGATGTGAGTGCGGTAGATTTGAAGGCGGCTACGGCGGAGGTGATGACGTCGAACCGGATGCGGGCGGCGGAGGAGAGGATTGCGTTTGCGCCGAGTGTGAATGCAAATGCAGAAGCAGATTCCTCCGCTGCGCTGCGGAATGACAAACAGGGGGCGCTACGGGATGACAAAAAAAATAATGGGGACGACAAAGAACGAAGCGGGAATGACAAACAATCCGGGGCGGGACCGATCAAGCATGTGATTTACATCATTAAGGAGAACCGGACGTACGATCAGTTGTTCGGCGACCTGAAGCAGGATGGCAGGCCGGTGGGGAATGGCGATGCGGGGCTGGCGATGTATGGCGCGAGCGTGACGCCGAACCAGCACAGGTTGGCGTTGCAGTTCGGCGTGCTGGACAATTTTTTCGATTCGGGCGAGGTGTCGGGCGACGGGCATGTGTGGTCGAACGCGGCGATCGGGACGGACTACCTGGAGAAGACGTGGCAGCAAGAGTATCGCAATGGGCAGCGGACGTACGACTACGAGGGGATGGTGGCGAACGGCTACCCGCTGCTGCAGAGGATTCCCGATGTGAATGAGCCAAAGAGCGGATATATGTGGGGCAATGCGGAGGCGCACGGAAGGACGCATTACAACTTTGGCGAGTTCATTTCGTCGACCTTCTGCGATGCGAAGAAGAGCGGGAACCCGCAGGAGGGGACACTACAGGAGGGGACGAAGTGTGCGCGGGCCGCGATCCAGCCGGGAGAGACAATTCCAGAGGAGTGGGACGGCGGAGTGAACAACTGGCCGTGGGCGATCCCGCTGATTGCGAAGAATGTGGCGACCAAGCCGGAGCTGGTGGGGCACTTTGCGGCGGAGTCGCCGGACTTCAATTTGAGGGTTCCGGACCAGATAAGGGCGGAGGTGTTTCTGCGCCACTTTGCGGGATGGGTTGGCGAGCGCGCGGCGGGCGAGGACACCATGCCGAACTACATTACGCTGCGGCTGCCGGACGACCACACGGCGGGGACGGTGGCGGGCGGGCCGACGCCGAAGGCTTCGGTGGCGGACAACGATCTGGCGATTGGGCGGGTGGTGGATGCGGTGTCTCACTCGGCGTACTGGGACGATACGGCGATCTTTATTCTGGAGGACGACGCGCAGAATGGCGCGGACCACGTGGACGCGCATCGCAGCATGGCGCTGGTGGTGAGCAAATACTCGCCGCGCGCGGCCGACGGCGGTGCGTTTGTGGACAGCAATTTTTACACGACGGTGAGCGTGGTGCGCACGATGGAGGCGCTGCTGGGGCTGCCTCCGATGAACAACAACGATGCGCTGGCTCCGCTGATGAGGTCGATGTTTACGGGGCCAGGCGATCAGAGGCCGTTTGCGGCGGACTATGCGAACCGCGAGAATGGGTTGATCTACACTGCGAATGCGAAGACGGCGGTGGGAGCACGGGAGTCGGCGAAGATGGACTTCACGCACGCGGACCGGGCGGATGCGAGCAAACTGAATGTAATCTTGTGGCGGGACGCGATGGGGGACCGGGCGGTTCCGGCGCAGTTGACGGGATCACGTTTTGGGAAACAGAAGAAGGCGAAGAAGGACGAGGACGACGACTGAGGCAATGGATGGAGAGTGAGGGATTGGAGAGGGGAGGGCTGGGACCGTTCCGGCTGGCACCGTGGTTCAGCGAGCGGCCGTGGGGAAGGCTCGATCTGCGGCCATGGTACAGCGAGACTGGGACGAAGGAGCCGGTGGGCGAGGCGTGGCTGACCGGGCCGCAGTGCGTGGTGGAGACGGGCGCGCTGGCCGGGCGGACACTACAGCAGGTGGCGGCGGAGGAAGGCGAGCGGCTGGTGGGCGCGGGCGGTAAAGACGATCTCAAGAAAGACGGTGGCGCGGAGTTTCCGCTGCTGGTTAAGCTGCTGTTTCCCAGTGAGAAGCTGTCGGTGCAGGTGCATCCGGACGACGCGATGGCGCGGGCGATGGGGCAGCCGCGAGGCAAGACAGAGTGCTGGTATGTTCTGGAGGCAAACGCGGGAGCGACGATTGCGCTGGGGCTCGGCGAGGGCGTGACGGCGGAGGCGGTGCGGGCGGCGATTGCGGCGGGAACGCTGGAGGAGCTGCTGGAGTGGGTGCCGGTCGAGGCGGGGGAGATGGTGTTTGTGGACGCGGGGACGGTGCATTCGATCGGGCCAGGAGTGGTCCTGCTGGAGACGCAGCAGACCAGCGATGCGACGTTCCGGCTGTACGACTACGGGCGGGGGCGGGAGCTGCACCTGGAGCAGGGGCTGCGCGCGATGAAGATGCGGACAGCGGCGGGCAAGGTGCGGCCGCGGGCGATGGATGGGTTCGTGCGGCTGATCGAGCAGAAGTACTTTGTGGTGGACCGGTACGACATGGCGGCGGGAGGCGAGGCGATTGTGCCGGTGGATGGGGCGGGGTGTGTGGTGGGGCTTTCGGGGTTGGCTACTGTTGTGGGCGAGGGACGCGAGGCTGTGGCGCTGCCGATGGGGCGCGCGGTGGTGGTTCCGGCGGGGAGTAGGACGGTGCGGGTGAAGAGCCGTGCGGGGGCGAGCTTTGTGCGGTGCTACACGCCTTGAAGCAGTTGCAGGCTACAGGCTGCAGGTTGTCAGTTGATGCGGCCGGGTTGGAACTCTACGGCGAGACGCGGAGCTTTGTTTGCGGGTAGGATGGAGCGCGGAGTTTAAAGGGGAGGGAAGATGCGGCGGAGTGGATTTGTTGCGGTGGTTGCGATTGCGATTTTTATTGCGATGAGTGGGGTTGTGGGGTTGGGGCAAGGGGCGGGTTCGGCGGCGAGTTCCGCTCAGGCTCCAGCGGTGCAGCAGACGGCAGCGGCGGGGTCGGCGGCGAATGCTGGGACGACGGTGCTGTTGTGGCCGGAGGGCGCGCCGGGTGCGCTGGGCACGGCGGATGAGGACAAGCCGTCGATTACGGTATATCTTCCGGCGGCGAACCCGACGCGGACGGCGGTGGTGATTGCGCCGGGCGGCGGGTATGTGCATCTGGCGTCGGGGTATGAAGGGGTGGACGTGGCGGCTTGGTTGAACGCGCACGGAGTCGCTGCGTTCGTGCTGAAGTACCGGCTGGGGCCGAAGTATCACAACCCAATCGAGCTGGGCGACGCGCAAAGGGCGATTCGTACTGTGCGGGCGCGAGCGGCGGAGTATGGCGTGGCGGCGGACCACATCGGGATGTGGGGATTTTCGGCGGGCGGACACCTGACGGCGACTGCAGGGACGCAGTTCGATGCGGGAAACGCCGCGGCGGCGGATGCTGTGGAGCGGGAGAGCAGCAGGCCGGACTTCCTGGTTCTGGCTTATCCGGTGATTACGATGAAGGAACCGTATGTCCACACAGGATCGAAGCTGTACCTGCTGGGCAACACGCCGACGCAGGCGGAGGTGGACGCGATGTCGGCGGAGCTGCATGTGACCGCGCAGACGCCGCCGGTGTTTCTGTTTGCGACGACCGACGACCGAACGGTTCCGGTGATGAATAGCGTGATGTTCTATGAGGCTCTGGTGAAGGCTGGGGTCCCGGCGGAGATGCACCTGTTCCAACATGGAGGGCATGGGTCGGGGCTGGCACCGGCGAACCCGCAGTTGAGCGTGTGGCCGGAGCTGCTGATCAAGTGGATGCGGGAGCGGGGGTACGCGGGGGCGCAGTAGGGGATCGCTTCCCACCCTTCGCAAAGAGCGCGAAGGATGGGGCACCCGGCGAGTCGAAAGACAAATGCGGGGATTCTTCGCTACGCTCAGGATGACAACTTCAGTTTGCTCAGGATGACGGCTAGTTGCGAAGACAAATGCAGTGGTTCTGATGGAAGCTAAGAACCACTTCATTTTCAATTAAATACCCTAGTTTTCTAAAGCAAAAGATGAATAATTCTCATAATGGGCGGCGGCGGTTATTGGTGGAGCGAGAGGAGGTAGTTGCCGTAGCCGATGATGAGGATGGAGCCGACGAGGAGGGCGAGGCCGACGGTGACCAGAGCCTTGGTGCGCGGGCTGGTTCCCTTCCACTCCTTGAGCAGGAGGCCCCAGAGGGTGGCGAAGATGATGATGGAGGCCATGAGGAGGGTCCACGAGGAGAAGTCGTAGATGCCCATCTTGGTTTTGGCCATGGAGTTGAAGAAGAACTGGAAGTACCAGATGATGCCGGCGA
>Ga0224555_1004247_pt1 | contig 13394 bp, 13 predicted proteins | sample 714S23034metaG_FD_180687 | JGI IMG/M metagenome (GOLD analysis project Ga0224555, IMG submission 180687) | Peat soil microbial communities from Stordalen Mire, Sweden - 717 S2 30-34 | ecosystem: Environmental > Terrestrial > Soil > Wetlands > Peat | place: Sweden: Norrbotten County, Stordalen...
CCGCTGATAGCGATAAGCTGCTTCGCCCAATTCGCGTTGGTAGTAGCCGTTTTCGATGCACCGCACCGCACCCCCGAGTGACTCGATTTTCTCCAAGTACTGAAAAACCTTTTTCTCGAGGTCATCGGTCAGCGATTCGATGGCATAAGAACCGCCGAGGGGATCCACTGTCCCGGTGATTCCGGCCTCATGCGCCACAATCTGCTGAGTGCGCAGGGCGATGGTGGCGGCTTCCTCGGTTGGGATGGCGAAAGCTTCGTCATACGATGAGGTCGCTATGGTCTGCACACCACCGAGCACTGCGGCCAGCGTTTCGATGGCGACGCGGGCGATATTGTTCAAAGGCTGTTGCGCGGTCAGATTGCCGCCTAAGGTGTACGCGAAAATCTTCAACTTCATCGTTTCGGGATTTTGCGCACCGTAGTGCTCCCGCATTAGTTTGGCCCAGATGCGACGAGCCGCCCGAAATTTTGCGACTTCCTCCAGAAAATCAACGCCGCCGCCAAGAAATGTCCAAATTTGCGGAGCAAAGGCGTCGATGTTCAGGCCGCGACGTAGAACTTCATCTACGTAGGTCAACCCATTCGCAAAGGTGAAAGCCAACTCCTGGGCAGCCGTACTGCCGCTGTCACGGATGTGATACCCGCTCATCGCCAGCGGCGTCCAGCCAGGCAAATGGCGGGCACAATATTCTACGACGTCGGCCGATAACTTGACCCCGGCCGCGGGCGGAAAGATGTATGTGCCCCGGGCGATGTACTCTTTGAGAGAATCATTCTGCAGGAACATCCGGGTGTTACTGATGTTCACTCCCGCTTTCTCAAAGGCAGCAATGTACATTGCAGCAATAATCGGGCCGATGGCGTTCGCCGTGGTCCTGATCTGGCGCACTTTTTCCAGAGGAATACCTTCGAACAGCTGCTCCATGTCGGCCAGCGAACCGATGTGCACACCACCCACGCCCACTTCGCCGGCAGCAAACGGATTATCGGCGTCATAACCGCATTGAGTCGGCAGATCCAGAGCAATCGAAAAGCCGGTCTGGCCGCGTTCCAGCAAAGCCCTGTATCGTTCGTTGGCCTCTTCCGCCGAGCCATATCCGGAATACATGCCCATTACCCAGAACTGGCTGCGGTACATCGTCGGGTTGATGCCGCGGGTAAAGGGATAATCTCCGGGATAGCCGAGGCTAGATACCGGGCTCCCGTCCTCCGTAGGCCAATCCTCGTGAGTGTAGACAGCCTTCAGCGACAGGCCGGAACTGGTTGTAAAGTTGGCCTGTCGCTCGGGCTCAGCTTGCAGACGGGAAGCAAGAACCGCGTCTTTCCGCCCAGCTTTGCTACTAACGTTTGTGCCTGGCTCAATCGTATCTTCTTTTTTCACGACTCCTGCCTATGCGTCCACCTTCACAATGACCGCCTCGCCCTCGCCAAGACCACCGCAGATCGTGACCAACCCGTAGTAGGGTCGAGTGGGTGCCGCCTGACGCCTTCGACGCAGTTCGTAGATAACGGTGGCGATCAAGCGCCCGCCAGTCGCGCCGGTTGGGTGGCCGATGGCAATGGCTCCGCCGTTCACGTTGGTCTTCGCACGAATGGCTTCAGCCTTTGCCTTGTCGCGCCCTGCCAATATCAGGGTAGAAACCAGGGGCATTGCGGCAAACGCTTCATTGATCTCAATCACGTCTATCTGGTCGATTGTCAGACCCGTCTTCTCCAGGGCTATGCGAGCCGATTCCGACGGGATTGAGGCGATGCGGTCGGGATGGCCGGAAGCCATCGCCCAGCCCATCAGCGTTGCCAGCGGCTGTTTGCCTCTCCGTTCCGCTTCTGTCTTGGACATCATCACCAGCGCCGAGGACCCGGTATTGAGGCCAGGGGCGTTGCCGGCGGTAACCGTCGGGCTGCCGTAAATGGTTTGCAACTTGGCAAGCTTCTCGTAGGTGGTATCCGCTCGGGGCGACTCGTCTTCTTCTAGAAGAATGGGCTGACCCCGCTCCTGTGGAACGGAAAAGGCCATTATCTCGTCTTTGAACTTAGAGGCTGCCTTGGCTGCGAAATAGTATTGGTGGCTGCGCACCGCCCAGCAGTCTTGCTCCTCACGAGTCACGCCGAATTCGACGGCCTCGTCCCCCGCTTGCACAGCACGCGGCTTTCCTGTCATTGGACATGCGATCACCAACTGATCCTTGAGGTGAACATCGCCCAGTTTGTGCCCCCAGCGAAGGTCGGTCAGGAAAAACGGCACCTTACTCATGTTCTCAGCGCCGCCGGCGACAGCCACTTTGGCTTCCCCTAAGCGGATGGATCGCGAAGCCATATTGACCGCGACCATGGAGGAACAGCACGCCCGGTCCAGTGTGTAAGCGACCCGGGTATCGGGAATCTTCGCCGCAAGCAAGATCTGGCGCGCGATTGAACGATCCCCGCCCGGCAGGTTGATCCCGGTGGCCACTTCGTCCACATCCTCCGGCGCAAGGCCAGCCCGATTGATAGCTTCCGCCACGACCGGACCACCGAGCTTGGGCAAAGTGAGATCTTTCATGCAGCCACCGAACTTGCCAAATGGGCTGCGGACGGCTCCGACGACGACAACTTCTTCTTGATTCACTCCTGTTCTCCTTATACCCAACCAGACATCGGCGGGCTAAATAATGCCATCTTTCTTGAACTGCCCGACTTGGTCTTCCGTGTACCCCAAAATTTCAGCCAGGATTTGGGCACTATGCTGGCCCAATAGAGGAGCGGGGCAAGCAAGCGGCTCCAGATTGCCGGACATCTTGGCCACCGGACCAACCAACTTCACAGTCCCGAGTATGGGGTCGGGCACATCCATCAGCATTTTCCGGATGGCTACATGGGAATCATGGAATATCTCCTCCGCATTCTGCACGGGCCCAACCGGCAGTCCCGCCGCCAGCAGCTTGCTGGTCGCTTCCGCCTTGGTTTGCTGTCGGCACCAGCCGTTAATGATCTCTCCCAACCAGCCAGACATATTCTTTGCCCGCTCCGGGCCTGAGGTCGTGCCCTCCTTCCCGATCAGCTCGGGACACCCGATAGCTTTGCAGAACTTGGCCCAATCCCCTTCCGTAGCGACCAGTAGACCTACATAACCGTCCTGACATTGGAAAGGCCCCCAAGGAGCCATGTACAGTTCCTTCCCCCGTTGCAGTACCTGCCCCGTCAACGAGTAGGCGGTGACGGAACGCTCGGCCAGACCAATGATGGTGTCGTACATGGCGACGTCGATGTACTGTCCAACACCGGTCTGCGCTCTTTGGTAGAGAGCCAGCATAATAGCAAAAGCCGCCTGCATCCCGGAAACTATGTCGCCCAACGCGACGCCTAACCATGTCGGCGGACTATCCGCTTGACCGCAGGTGTTCATCAGGCCGCCCATTGCTTGAGCGATGATGTCGTAAGCGGGACGCTTGCTGTATGGCCCCACGTACCCTTCCATGCTTCCGAAACCGGAAATACAGGCGTAAACCAAGCCAGGGTTCTCCGCCGAAAGCTCCTTATATCCGAGGCCCATTTCGTCCATCAGACCCGGCCGAAAATTCTCCACCACTACGTCCGATTTTTTCGCCAACTCACGGTAAATCTTGCGACCCTGATCGCTCTTGAGATCAAGGGTCAGGCTGCGCTTGTTGCGATTGAACCGCAAAAAGTAACCGCTTTGGGTTTGGCCTTTATCGTTCTTGATCTTCGGTGCTCCGCCACGAGCGGTATCACCGCCGTCGGGGCGCTCAACTTTAACCACACTGGCTCCCCGGTCAGCAAGCATCATGGTGCAGTAAGGGCCTGCCACTTGAATTTCACAGGCCAGCACGCGAATTCCATCTAGCGGTTTGCCCAGCTTAGTCATCTGTTTCCCAACCTCGAATTTAAGATCACTGCACATGATAGCGGTCGGAGCTTCCGTCGTGTACGCGCCCGCATTCCACCGGTACTCCGCCCCCCTGGTAATTAGCGACTTTGTAACCCCGGTACTTTCTCCAGTTCTGAACGTCGTTTCTGCGAAAAAAAGCGTGAGTGAAATATAACTCAATAGCTCCCGTCAATTGGTAATACTATTTTGCTATAGGGCTATAAGCTCTACTGTATGTCGAAAATGGCCGCAGGCGGCGAGCAGACCGGCGGGGATATCAAAAGCCTCTCAAAGGTGAGTTTATTGGGTTGGCCGGCGCGACTAAGCCCGGCGCCGTGTTTGTGCCGTCGCAAACGAGCGCGACGCTGCCCGTTCCACCGGAGGTTTGCGGCCAAAAGTCGAGTTGGACTGACCTGAAGTTGGCGCACCTCAGTTGCCCGCCAGTTTTCCCAGGATCTCGTCGACCAAGGCATAGGGGTCACGCTGGTGCGCTGCGATCTCCGTCGCGAACTGCCGTGCCGCCCCATTGCTTAGATACTCACGAGAGACCCGCTCTGCGAGCCTTGCGCGCACCATTTCGAGCAAACGGTTGCGCCAGTTCTCCACCCGCCGTTGACGGCCAACCTCCGAGCGCTCGAGGTAGGCTTCGTATTGGGCAATCGCGCCCGCGAGTTCAGGCATACCGACGCCGTCGCTGGCAACCGTCTTGATGATCGGCGGAGTCCACCCGCTGGACTCGCCATTGGTCGCCGACCTCGCGGACGTGGTCGACTGCAGCATACGGATCTCGTGCTCAACGCGTTCGGCGCCTTCGCGATCTGACTTGTTGATCACGAAGATGTCGGCGATCTCCATGATGCCTGCCTTGATCGACTGCACGTCGTCTCCCATGCCGGGAACCAGTATGACCAGCGTTACGTCCGCCAGGCGAACGATGTCGACCTCATCTTGTCCTACCCCGACGGTCTCGATCAGAACGACGTCGCGTCCACTTGCGTCCAGCACGGTAGCGACATCGGCGGTCGCGCTGGCAAGCCCGCCTAACGAGCCGCGGGTGGCCATGCTGCGGATGTAAATTCCCGGATCAGCATAGTGTCGCTGCATGCGAATGCGATCCCCAAGGATGGCGCCTCCTGTAAAAGGGCTGGTGGGATCGATGGCGATTACGCCGACTGAAAGCTGCCGGTTCCGGTACTCGCGAGCCAACTGGTCGACCAGCGTACTCTTTCCCGATCCTGGAGACCCCGTCAGACCGATAATCCTCGCGCTGCCACTATGTGGGAAGAGTTTCCGCAACAGTTCGTACGACTCCAGCGCGCGATTCTCAACCGTGGTAATTGCCCGCGAAAGAGCGCGCCGGTTACCGGCAAGAATCTCCTCAACCCAGCTTTGAATCGATGTCGCGATCATAGCCGTGGCGTAACTGTAACAAAATGTTTTTGGTCAAAGAAACGAACTCGCACGCTCACTGCGTCGCCCAGCTGTGCGGCTTTACGTTTTCGCGAATGAACTTTACGATGTCATCCGTGTGAGTACCCGGCTGAAAGATTCCCGCCACACCCATGTTCCTCAGTCCCGGACGATCGGCATCGGGAATAATTCCACCTACCAACATCAGGATGTCCTCGGCCTGGTTCTGCTTCAACAGTTTCATGATCTGCGGCACGACGGCATTGTGCGCGCCCGAAAGAATGGAAAGGCCGATAACATCCACGTCTTCCTGCACGGCGGCTTCAACTACCATCTCCGGCGTTTGCCGCAGGCCGGTGTAGATAACTTCCATGCCGGCGTCGCGCAGGGCGCAAGCAATGACTTTGGCGCCGCGGTCGTGACCGTCGAGTCCGGCTTTGGCGACAAGGATTCGGATCTTGTGCTCAAGGGGCATAGTAGTGTGCAATTCTTACCTCCGACTTTCGCGCTCGGACCATAGAGTGAAGCTCGTTAACAGGGTCTGTCGCTCTATTCTACCTCCACGCCCCAAGCGCGAATTTAGCTCCTGAAAAAGGGCCTGGTACGAGCTTCAGGCATATGGAGCCGGCACTTCCTCCTTGGTTGGGCCTTAGTGTCGACCTGGTGGAAAAAAGCGTAAATGATATCTAACCCGATCTAGCCGGTCAATTGGAAATACTATTTCGGTATAGGGGTATATAAACAACCATATGTCCAACACCGTCACGGGAAGAGTAACGGGAAGAGTAACGGAACGCTGGCTATCGCGTATCTTCGCCGCTACGAACCTCAGGGCGTGAAGGAGTGAACCCGCGCCATGCATGGGCAGCGGCCAGTTCATCGAATAAAGACGGAATAATCAGGGCAGTCGCTTTAGCCGCAGACGAAAGAGGAAGAAGATCCGAGACATAGAACCATATTCGGCGCTTCAGGCTGGGTGTTATGGGACGAATAATGATGCCGTCACGGCTGGAGTACTGGGCAATACCAGACCATGCCAATATGGTCGCCCCCAGGCCGGCGGCCGCTGCTTCGCGCAGCGCCCCCGCCGTATTTATTTCGCTAATCACGTTCAACTTCACCCCGGCCCGGGCCGCGGCCTCCTCGATCAGAATTCTTCCGATATAGGGGTGCGCCGGCAATAACAAAGGATACTCAGCCACTTCTTTCAGCGAAATGTGCTTTTCATCATTCAGTTGCCTCTCCGAAGGTTCTCCGAGTACCACGAAGTACAATTCTTCTACTGCAAGCAGCTTCGAGTTGAACCCCTTGCCGTTCAGGTTCTCATATGTTATCGCGATGTCGATTCGCTCATTCATCAACAGCTCTCCCAGGTAAGTGCTCTGATTCGCCGATATATTTGGGCGTATGTCCGGAAACTCTCTACGAAGCCGCTTAAGGAGAGGGACGCCGAGAAACTCCAGAATGGATCCAGGCATGCCTATGGAAACAGTCCCTGAAAGGGAGGATGTGGCGGCCTTCACTTGCTTACAGGCTTCCTCAGCGTGAGCCAGCAGTGCCTGTGCATGCCTGTACAGAATCATGCCGGCCTCGGTAGGCTGGACCCCCTGCGAGCTGCGGTTGAAAAGCTTAGCCCCCAAGTCTGTCTCAAGCACCGCCAACTGATTACTCAATGCCGGCTGGGCGAGATGCAGATGGTCTGCCGCACGAGAAATGCTACCGAACTCGACAATCTTGATGAAGTTGTGCAGTGCCCGCAGGTTCAGCATTTCTTCCTCACGCGCGATTGGGCCAAAAACCAGTTCGCGGAAGCAGCCGCTGCCTGCCTGGCCTGCTCCTTGCCTCTTAAGTCAAAATCGAGCGCATTTCGTCGTGGTTTCCGCAATGCAAGTCCCACGGGTCCTGCGTCGAGGACGTTATTGCAAAACCCCGCTCTCAACGCTATCGCTGAAAAGTTCCGTGGAGGTTACAACGTCCGTGGAGAAGAAAGCAACACTTTTCAGGAGAAACCAGGGCATGACCTCCGGTTCGCCCATCGACGCAGGAGCCACTTCCGGTACTCACGGCCGGCCAAAGACCTCGGCGATCGATTTCTAAATAGATCGCGATCAGTAACTTACAGCGGCAACCTTACAGCAATTATCATGGCGCCTAACAACTTTGGTTACTCTTCCGGAACTTGCGCGGCGGAAATGCCAATGAGAAAGATATGTTGCATCCGTGCGCGACTCGACTCCGACCCACCACGCGAGATGTAGATCCTCCTGGCATAACGCAGGCTGACAGAAGATACTGCATTCCACACACGTGCTTCATCTGGTCTGCAAGGACGAGTTGTTGCGCGTGCACGTGCTCTCGACAAAGGCGCGCCTTCTTGCGATTTGCCGACAGATAGCGCGACGTCGCATACATAATTGTGTGGCGGCAGACGGCAGCGAAGCCGGAAGACACGAAGCGGCGATTCGTTTTTTTTAAACATTTGCAAAAAAGTCGATGCGCAGTAAACTTTCAGCCACTCGGAACTGAAGAAGGAGACGCTTGCGATGAGCCGATTATTGGGGAAAAGTTACTATCGGTGGGTGATTCTTACGGCATGCATGCTCGTCTATTGTACTTCGACGTTGGTGCGTTGGAATTATGCGAGCATCACCAAGTACCTTTCAACTGATTTAGGCATAGGCAAGCCGGAAATCGGTTTGTTGGGCTCAGCCTTCTTCTTTGCCTATGCACTGGGGCAGATCCCCTGGGGCACGGCTACCGACTTGTGGGGTGGACGGCGTGTTATTCCCATCGGGATAGCCATCCTGGCTTTTTTCTTGGCCGGGTTCGCCTTCAGTGCAACATTCACGCAAGCGGTGATATGGAGAACCCTGATGGGACTCGTTGCCGGCGCCGGGTACGTACCAATTACGTCAGTGCTGGCCAAATGGTTCGGCATAAAACAACGCGGCTTTGCCATGGAAATGTATTCCGGTCCCGGGGGCGGGCTGGGAGAAGCGTTGACCTTCCTGATGATTCCGATTATTGCGGTGCTCATGTCAGGCGGCGGCATCTTCGGTTTGACGAGCTGGCGCGGCTCCACCTTTATCATGGGAATTGTTGTACTGGTAATTGCAATCCTCAGCGCACTGATGCTTAGGTCTGACCCCACTGTAATCGGGCTTCCCTCCGTACAGGCGGTAGAGGATAAGAAAGAAGATGTGCATTATCGAAAGGCCGCTTTGGGCATTTCGAAGGATCCGGCACTTTGGGTAATGTCGCTGGTTTGGTCGGGCTACATGATCGCGGCGCGCCTCGTGCCGGGATGGCTTCCGTTGTATGCCACCGACTTCTATATCCAGAAACACGGTATGTCAAAAGCAGCAGCCATTGTTGCCGGAGGAGCCATGGCGACTCTCTATTCGCTTGGTCGCGTCATTGGAACTCCTCTGGTCGGTAAGCTATCCGATTTCTTGCTGAAGAAGTTTGCTGTCCCGCGCGCAGTGGTCATCTTCGTCGGGCTGTTATTAATTGCAGGCCTGTTCTATGCCTTCACCACTCCGCTCAATAACGTCTTCCTGGTGGGATTGTTGTCGTTTGCGTGCGGAGCCCTGATTAATATTTTCCCGTTGATTAACGCATCGGCCGCGGAACTCTGGTCAATTCGTACGTCGGGCTTGAGCATGGGCATCATCAATACCGTCGGACAACTCGCCGGGGCCGCATGTCTTTCGGCAAGCGGATTCATGGCAGTGAAGTTCTCCATGACAAACGGCGCTTTTTATACCGAGTTTCTTGGCATCTGGTATCTAGGCATTCTCACCAGCCTTGCCGCCGCGACAGCGGCTCTGTATGTTATTTATCGCGAGAAGAATGCGGTGGCGAAACAGTTCGCCCAACCCAAGCATCTCGCCAAGGGAAGTGGCGCCTGAGAATCGCGACATCATTGTCGCGCTTACCTCCGATGAAGAGAGAATCGACGTGCCGGAGATTGCCTTCCAAGTATCGCCGTATGGTCCGGCATACAAAGCTCGCATCAATGGGTAGTTTGTGGTATTCGTCGCGCCAATGACAGAGGAGCCTCCGTAATTCCAGTCAGCAACCGGAAACGGCGGTGAGTCTATGGGCGAGGGCGGTATTCGCCGTGGTGGTTCAGGCTCATTCGTTCCCGTCTCATGTAACTCTTGCACATAGGCCCCGTAGAACCTCTTGAAGAATCCGCCCTGCAACGTTGTCGATGTTGACACCGTGCTGGTTGGCGGCTCTATCGCTGCTGGCATCGGCGCAGGCGCGATGGAGTGCATCGGTTTGGGGTCCGCAAGGATTGGCTGGGACGGCGGCTCTGCCGTTTGAGCCTTTACCGGAAGTCCTAAAAGAAGTGCAAACATGAACAACGGCGCAAGTGTGGTCCGAGTGATGGCACGAATGACCGCAAATAACCAGTTCATACTGAATCTCACATCCCATTTCCCGCATTACTGCGAAGTCAAACTTACAGAAGTCTCGAAGGCACCATGGGTTGTCCAGAGCTGCGGCTCGAAGCACAGCGTTTAGGAACTGTTTACCATTATTTATTAATCTTTTAGGAATGCTTCCTTCTCGACGTCTACCGGCTAAAGCCGGTTTGTAAGTTTGTCTGGTCGGGGAATCACCACTCGTTGATACCGGCCACCGATTCTCGAAGGGGCATCTGGAAACTAGCAAACTCCTGCTGCACTCCTCCGGGCATCCCGCTCTCATTCAGCAGCCTCTCTGTTTACGACACTCCCCTGTCAAAAAGGAACGTGAGCTATGAATTCAGGTCTGGTGAAAGTGCTGCTGATTGACCGCGACACGGAGGAGCGCCGAAAGGAGCGCATCGCGGTTCTGAAAAAACACGGATATAAGGTATTCCCCGCCTTGGACATACAACAAGCGAGAAGCCGGTGCAAGCCCGGTGCTTTTGATCTGATCGTTGTCAATTCCGGAGGGCAGCCGGACATGGCACTCGAACTCTGCGAGTGGATTAAAAGCAACGATCCGAAGCAAGCGGTTCTGCTAATGGTCGGCGCAATCGTCCAGCTACCGCGCCGTGATTACATGGTTCCGGACATCCCGGAACTGCTGCTTGAAAAAATCGAATCCATGTTCGAACGTGCGGATGTCGCCGCTAAAGCTGCGTGACAGAGCCCAGAGACGGATGCAAGGAATGCGAACAATCGGCAGCATTGGACTCGTGATGCTGCTGATCTTTCGTTCATCTTTCGAGGGGCAGGCAACTCGATCTGACACCGCTTAATCATAGTGAACTGCCACACAGCGGCTAAAGTTTAGGAGTGTCGTATGCCACAGGACGACCAGCGGGAAGTTGAAGAGTTATATAAGAAAGCCCAGAACATCCTTATGCACGAACTGACGGAAGATGAGCAGGCGTTCATAGCTCAACTGGCGTTAGACAATCATGCGACGTTGCCGGAGTCCAAGCTCCGCAGGCTTAAAGATTTGGTGAAAAGGAAGGTGCATCTGACGCGGGTCGCGAGCTGAGGCGGATGGCCGTTCTTTTGTGAAAATAAGCCTCTTCCTGCTAATCATCGAGATCGAACACTGACCGTACCGTGCAAACTCACACCACTGCGTGCCAGTTTGGGTCAGCGTCTCTCGCCTTACACCGCGGGTCTTGATCTTTTCGAACTCTGGGAGCGTTTATCGCCTTCACGATCCTGTCAATTGTTAATCCCGTACGATCCAGTATTTCGTTTACCGTGAAACGTGCGTCATAAAAAAGTTCTCTGACTCTCTGATCTTCATAAACGTTCGAACTCATTATGGCGGACTCCTGCTTGTCACCATTGCCCAAAAGTCTATAACCGCTTCTGTCTAATTAACTGGAAGCCGTGAGCCAAGCCAAGGCGACTGTGGGTGACCGGATTGGTCTGCATTAGCCGGAGAAGTCATGAATCAGGCGGTTGGCGTTCCAACGATACCTGCAAGAGGGCGGTGCGAGAGCATGCTCCCGAACGCAGGAACATGCTCCGGACAACACCGCCTAGTTTACTTTTCGAGCACTTTTTCGACCTGCCCGACCTTTTTCTGAATCTTGCCGATGTTGTGCTCGGCAGTGCCTTCAGCCTCTAAGTCGGGGTTATTCGTGACTTGGCCAGTTTTCTCTTTGACTGTGCCTTTAACTTCGTGAAACTTGCCTTTAATCTCATCCTTCGTACCCGTGTTCATCATTTTTCTCCGGTTGTTGAATTTTGCCTGCTTAAACCACCCGACGAGTGTCGCGCTTCTCCGAAATGCGGCGATGAGGATCAAGCGGCATAGTCACCCGCTCATCCTGTGATTGTGCTAGCCTCGCCACCGAGAGTATCCCCAACCACCGCCACCGAGCAAAAACACCACCAACAGAACGATCAATATGGTTGACATCTTGTTACCTCACTTGTATGAGGAAGTTGAACTGGCTTTTCTAACAGCCGTCGCACTTCTTCACTACAATCCATGATAGAAGTGGCTAAGACGGATGTCTGGTCACATTTGACCAAGCTGTACGGCGCTCTCCCGCAGTTACAACTCATGTCTCATGCCCGTACCCGTGAGCCGTTATCGCATTCGAAATGGTTTTTTGGAGTGAAATGGGTAGGGGTTCGCTCGCTGGCCTACGTCCCTCGATCTCTGCTGGGTTTCCATGGCGTCAGAGCCAGTCCCCAAATCAGCAACCGTGAGCAATACTGACCAGCGAAGCCTCATTATCTTTCAGCATAATTAGTTAGATTAGGGATGGACTATGTTTGGTTACGGTTTGTTGGGAACAATCGTTCTAGTTATGGTGATTGTTTTTATCGTACGCAGTCTATGAACCCAAGGCTCTGGGCGTGGGTGAAACGCACCCCTAGTGTGTGGCTACCTTTCAATTCACGTTTGGTATCGGGGAGGTAAACATGAAACCGATCACTTGGGTTGGGATTGTGCTAATCGTTCTGGGTATATGGGTGTTCGCGTATCAAGGTATCAACTACACACGTCAGAAGAAAGTCCTTGATGTGGGATCGGTGCATCTCACCACAGAAACTCACGAGCGGCTTTCTCTTTCTCCAATACTTGGAGGGTTGGCACTGGCTGGCGGGGTCGTCTTGCTGGTCGTGGGGGCGAAGAACAAGCCTTAGCCCTTTCGCCCCGCTGCGGCACGATGGATCGCAACCGGAGTTTGCGCTCGATTCAGGGAAGCTACCGCAAATTCTCGGCGTCGAGCCACAGCACATCGAAGGCGTAAGAACCGAGGCTCGTCACGCCGGAATTGGCTCAATATCCGGAACCGCAGCTACAGCCAATGGGCAGGGCGGGAGGAACTGTTCGAGCGGGAGCGGGGCGGCGATCCGGATTTTCGTGGGTGGGATGAGTGCGTGAGGGTGTGTGCGGTGAACTCAGGCGTGTGATTGGTATCACCGACTCGACGATTTCCGGAGTTCTACTCTGCATTCAACTTAAATAGGCGCACGTCGTTGCCATCCTCACCCCACATACTAAGGCGTGCGCCGTTCTTTTCGCTACGCAGCTTTTCTGGCGACCTCGTCCAAGATCGGCACTGCCTTAGCCACATCACGTACCCCAAAGATCACCAGCGGCATGTTGGATGTCGGGTCTGTACCGCAATAGGCGAAGTTAATATTGATTCGAACTTCGCCGAGTCGTGAGGCTGCATGAGATAGCTCACCCGGACGATGTGGAAGCGTAACCTGCGCAACATCTGTTTCGGTGTAGTAAATACGGTTGGCGTCCAGTAGCTTTTTGGCGCTTGCGGGATCATCTACAACCAAGCGAATCAGGCTTTGTCCCTCCCGCTCGAATGTCTGAAAGGCGATGATGTTCACGCCACGGTCAGCCAGCAAGCGGCAGCACTTACCCCGCGTGCCGGGTCGGTCTTCTATCTGGATTGTGAGTTCTTTCGAAACCGGTATGACTCCTCCTCTTCTGGTTTGGGAAATAACATAGGGCGCAACCAGTTCTGCCTCAAGCCAATTCGCAAACACCAGAATTGTGAGGTCGGGTTGCGACTTTCACTAGCAGCAACGATGCAGCAGGGTGCGGAAAGGGAGCGGGGCGGCGGCGACCCCGATGAAGATTCACGCTTGTGGGGTGGTTGCGTAAAAGCATGC
>Ga0224555_1004248_pt1 | contig 13391 bp, 12 predicted proteins | sample 714S23034metaG_FD_180687 | JGI IMG/M metagenome (GOLD analysis project Ga0224555, IMG submission 180687) | Peat soil microbial communities from Stordalen Mire, Sweden - 717 S2 30-34 | ecosystem: Environmental > Terrestrial > Soil > Wetlands > Peat | place: Sweden: Norrbotten County, Stordalen...
GCATCCCGGCAGCGAAGGCCGCAATGCCTTCAATGCGCCCAATTACACCAACTTCGATTTCTCGCTGACCAAGACCTCGCACCTGACCAAAACGGTATCGATGGAACTTCGCAGCGATTTCTTTAATATTTTCAACCACCCGAACTTCAGCAATCCGCTGTTGCCGGGATTTGGCATCGACGTCTTCGGCAACAGCCACACAGTGGGAAACCGCCTGGTGGCGGGCGCCGACCCCATCGCCAACGGATCGCAGTTTATGCAGACCACTGCGACGCCAGATGTGGGCAGCGGCAACCCGTACCTGGGTGGCGGAGGCCCGCGCAGCGCACAGTTGGCGGTTCACTTTATCTTCTAGGCGAGGCTAAAGTTTCACCCCATCGACGAAGACCTGTCGAAGGGGGCCCCGGGAAAGCCGCGCCCTCTCGAAACGCCGGCTAATTCAGAGGTTCCGTAAAAGTCCGAGGCTGGCAGCTAGGACTTTGCGAAGGCCGCCGCTTCATTTTCCAACTCCGGGTCCCAATGCTTGGGCTGGTAGATGCAGCAAGGTTCCTGGGCCAGTGGGTCGCCGGTGACGGCGTAGGCGCGGGCGCGAGAGCCGCCGCAGATCTCCTTGTACTCGCATGCGCCGCACTTGCCTTCGAGCTTGCTGGTGTCGCGCAGGGATTTGAAGATGGGCGCGTTGCGGTAGATCTCGCTGAGCGGAGTCTCGCGGATGTTGCCGGCATGGATGGGCAAAAAACCGCTGGGGTAGACGTTGCCGGTGTGAGAGATGAAGAGAAAGCCCTTGCCGTCGTTGACGCGGCGCGTGGCCCAGCTTGCGGTGCGGGTTCGGGCGTCAGTGGTGGGCGTGCCGGGCTCATAGGCGGCGGCAGGTCTGGCAGCGCCTGGATGTCCGCTTCCGTGGCCCATCTTGCGCTCCTCCAGGTTGTTCTGCAGCAGGTAGCGGCGATAATGCATCGCCTCCGTAGTCTTGATCTGGAAGTTGACCCGGTGCGAGAGCTCGTAGATCTTGGCGAAGACCTGCTCGAACTCTTCGCCACTGGGCAGAGCATCGAGCTGGCCGCGTCCCACCGGAACCAGGAAGAAAACGTTCCACATTACGATAGCGAGCTTCTCGAAGAGAGCGCAGAGGCTGTCAAGATCGTGTGCGTTGTGACGGCTGATGGTGGTATGCACCTGGATGGGGATGCCCGCCTCGTTGGCCCATTCGATGGCCTGGATGGTGCGCGCATAAGCGCCGGGAAGGCCTCGGAAAGTGTCGTGAATCTCAGGGGTCGAGCCATCCAGCGAAATGCCAAGACGGACCAGTCCCGCCTCTTTGAGCTTGAAAATCGCCTCGCGGGTCAGGAGCGGCGTGGCAGAGGGAGTGAGCGCAACATGCACGCCTTTATCCGCTGCGTAGCGAATCAGCTCAAATACGTCCTTGCGCTTCAACGGGTCTCCGCCGGTAAAGACGAAGATAGGCACGCCCATTTCGGCGATCTGATCAATCAGCGCCTTCCCCTCGGCGTTGGTGAGCTCGTCGGGGTGGGCGATGGGCTGAGCGGCGGCGCGACAGTGCTTGCAGGCGAGGTCGCAGGACTGCGTGACCTCCCAAATGGCGAGGAAGGGGGTTTCGTCAAAGTTCAATCCGCCACGAGCGGGGATGTTGTGCATCGGTTGCATGAGGCCTCCTGCGGAATCGGGGCGGGGAGGGCCTGAAAGCGGGACCTGCGCCGGGGAGTTGAGGTGCCTTCCGTAATTAAAGAAAACTGAAACTCTGCCGATAAGATGATTTCCCATCGAAAGGGAGACCGTTTTGAAAGCCTACAGCAGAGCTCCTTGAGCAGGAAAGCCACTCTGGAACACCACGATTCTGGTCCAGAAGACCATCTGCGGGGGTAGGCGATCAGTGATTTATATCACATAATCTCGCAAAATCGACGGGCACACACGGTTCCAGGGGTATATTCCCGAATTGGGCGACAATTCCCTCTCTGTTCGTTGATTTTCATGGGGTCAACGCTTCTTCGAGCTAAAACATGATCTCCCACCTAAACCGGGGCTAGAGTATATGTGTCCGGCCGTAATAATTGTCAGGCTGGGTTGCGCCGTCGCGCGGTTTGCAGACGGCAAGTTTACCGGTTGTTAGCCGCGCAGCAAAATTGCCGCGCAAGAAGAGTGACGTGCCAGAAGGAGGTTCCCATGGCCGCTCAATTCAAGCCAGGCTGGATCAAGCCATCCACCATTCTCTTCGCCTCTGAGATTCCTGCAAATCAAGAGTCGTTTGAGTTTGCACTGGCGCAAGCCGTCGAGTATGGAGCGAAGTTTATCCTTTTTCATGCCTATGACATGCTGCTAGTGTCGACGTCGGAGATCTCGAGCATTGTGTCGTACGACGGCGCTGCTGTCGCCCAAGCCGAAATCGAGCATCTGGAACCACTTGCTCAGCGCGTCCGGGATGCGGGCGTTGAATGTGAGACGGTGGTGCGGCCGGGGCTGCCCGCCGACCAGATTCTCACCTTCCTGCGCGAGCGGGAGATTGATCGCGTCATCATGGGCACACACTCTCTCGGCACCATTGGCAGGCTGCTGGTGGGCTCGGCGGCCGAGGCCGTGCTGCGCAACGCCAGAACACCGGTTTTCGTCGTCGGCCCCGAGGTGGGGGACGCAAGCTATTGTAACTTTTCCGTGCGCACCATCCTCTGTGGCATAAGCCTTTACAAAACCAGTGCGATGTTGGCTGGTTTTGCCGCGGAGCTGGCAGCCGAGCACAACGCGCGCCTGGTGCTGCAACATGTAATCTGTCCCCAGGAGCGCGCCGAAGTGTTCGCGGGCCGGACGATTAATCAGATTGAGGACGAACTGGTCTCGCTGGTTCCGGCGGAACTTCAAGGAAGGATCGCTGTGGAGCCGATTGTAGTGCCGGGCGAGCCGACCGAGGAGTTGCTTTATCAGAGCCGTGCGCAGCAGGCCGACCTGATTGTATTGGGAGCGCAGAGCGCAATGACTTTTGCCGCCATCGCACGGCAAGGCGTGACGTACAAGGTGCTGGCCCACGCGCATTGCCCGGTGATAACCCTGCCGCAGATGGCTCCGGCCGTCAGTAGATCGAAGGTCGAGAAGTCTGATTCTCCCGAGGTCTATCTGGCCGGGGTCTTTTGAAGTCGTAGCCGAGGGGGTGGGTCAACCGCCCTCCCCTCTCCATCTTTCTTCCGCTCTCAAATCTGAGGCCGGCACGTCCGTGCCGGCTGCGCTGCCCTGTGCTCCTTTTGCGACAGCCCGGCTCCGCACAGCCCGTGTATCGTCAACGAGCAGTCAGACCATGGAGGCGAGATAAATGAACAAACAAGCAATAGAGGCGCAGGGCCGAACCGTACACGGCCATTTCGGCCGTTTCTCCTCGGCGGCTTCTGGATGGCTCGGGTCAACCTGGGCGTTTGTGGGCGCGGGCCTGGTGGTTGTGTTGTGGGCTGCCACCGGCCCTGTCTTTCACTTCTCAGACCACTGGGCGATGGTGATTGGCACGGGAACCTCCATCGCGACATTTCTGATGGTCTTTCTGATCCAGAACACGCAGAATCGCGATGCGCGCGCTATCCATCTGAAACTCAATGAGTTGATCCGGGCCATGGACACAGCGCACAACCAAATGATCGATATAGAGAGGCTGAGCGATTTGGAACTGGATGCGATGCAGGCGACCTACGAGAAGATAAAAACAAGCTGGACCGAGCGCCAGAAGCAAACCTCTCGCCGCTCTCATGACGATGGTGAAAGTGCCCCTACCAAGAGCAAACCTGGCAACTGACCACGCCCATGAATTTTCTTGGTGGGACGTGGAGCAATCTTCGCCACAACCCCTATGAGCGCAGGCGGCGGCGCCACTTGAGCAAGGGCTTTTCCAGCAGAAAATACGATCCCAGCACGGCGGCGACTGCAAAAGCCAGGTTTTGCGGGAACGCGTTAACCCAAGCGGCTGAATTCCGGTTGAGAAACAACTTGTTGCCATAGATAGAGGGAATAGCTGAGAAGGCCCACAAACGCAATCGGCTTCCAGTTGAGGACTCTTCCTACCCAGTCGCGGGAATAATAAACGCTGCGGTGAATGAGGATTGCGAGGCTTACATTGATGATTGACGCGCCGAAGACTGAGATCACTGTGTAGCCCGAGTAGCGATTGATCAAGAGAACTAATGCCACCAATCCAACCGAATAGGCCGGGTGGAACAAACGCAGATACCAGTTCTTACCTTCCAGCCAGCCGCCGACCTTTGCCAAAAGACAACCCATTGCAAGGCTGTCTGCAACCATGGGAAACATTTCCAGATCGTAATATGGTGTTCCTCTCAGGAACAGCCAGGCACCGAAGCGCGCGATAGGCGCAAACAGAATTACTCCGGCGGCGACTCAACCCGCCCGCCGCGTTCCCAATAGAACAAAGGTGCAGGGCCAGATCAGGTAAAACTGCTCCTCGACGGAAAGGGACATAGGTGTCCAAACTGCCATGATCTGCCTGGAAGATAGTTTGTCGTGTAAGTGACGGCGTGCCAGAAATCTCTTGGCTGCAAATGCACAATCCCGGCCCACCACAGCAGGCCGACGCAGGCGATAAATGCGTAGGCGGCGGGAAACAGGCGCAGCGCCCTCCGAGCATAGAAGAGCTTGAGGGAGACGTGCCCGCTCTTTGCACGCTCCGAGAGCATAAGGCGCGTGATTAAGAAGGCTGAGATGACGAAAAAGACGACCACTCCCAGGTGGGCGTAATCCCCTATGCCCAGGTCGAGGCGAACAAACCCCCGCGTTGCGCTCAGATGCCCCAGCAGGACAAGAGCAATCGAAATGGCCCGCAACCCGTCAAGAGACGGCAAATGGTCGGACTTCGCGGATTTGTTTTGCGGCAAAAGCGTTCCAGTGCCAGTAGATATGCTCAAGCAGTCCTCTTCCAGAATGCTGCTCGTTAAGGTTGGCGGGTACCCCTACGAAGGATGCTAACACGCCCGCAAATGAACTCAGGAAGCGAGATAGCGGGGTGCATGATTGCTGCTACGGCCTCATTGAGTCGCATCGCCCAATCGGAAATGCCCTCAGGGATGGATTTTCTTGCAGGCGAAAGGCGCGTTGGGAATTCTTTGTGTTCCTTTTTGCACTGCGGACCGTCCGGCGATCGTGAGCAACTATACATCAAGAGGTGAAAAGATGGATAAGCAAAGAGTGAAAGGCGCAATCGACGAAGTGGTGGGTAACGCAAAGCGGCAAGTTGGCGGCTTGACCGGCAACACCGGGACCGAGGTTCGAGGCGCCGCTCAACAGATCAAGGGCAAAGTTGAGACGGCTGTTGGCAAGGTAAAAGATGCGGCTCGGGATGCCAAAGATAACGCTGCCGCACCACACGGAACCTGCCATGAAACCGGGGGCAAACATAGCTAGGCCGTCGCCGCGAAGGATCGCAAACGAGTGTAGTCCACTCAGGAATCAAGCCGGCGGGAAGACATAACCGAGATTCATCCAGCACCATAAGGCGCATTTGGCGAGGGCGCGGCGTCAGGTGAAGGATGAGTCAACCGCCGGCCTGGAAACGGGAGCATAGATGAAGATCTCCGGAATTCTCTTGATCATTGCCGGGGTGTCAGCCATCTTCTGCGGAGGGTATTCTTACTCGAACCACGACCAGACTCCGGACATGGGTCTGATTCAAGTGGACGATACAGAAAGCCAGCAGGAGAGCATGCCCCCGATTCTGGGCATCGCGGGCATTGCAGCGGGTGGCGGGCTGATCTATTTCGGTAGGAGACAGCGGGGATAGAGTGCTCTCCAGCTTATGCGGCCTTGTCGGTGTGGCGCCGTTCGGCCACATATCGGGGCTTCATTACAAGCTGCTTGCTTTACTTCGGATAGGGATGCTCAACGTCCTCTCCCTGATCACCGGCAACTGCCATTGTGAAACGCAATGGAATCTGTGGCCGGCTGCGAGTATAATGTCGGCAAGGCGGCGGGCGTTGAGCCTTGCCAGCCCCAAGCGAGGTGCGTCTTCAGCAGAGACTCCGGTTTACTGACGCGCGACGTTCCAACCTCGGAGACTTCCCGTTGGCGCGCGGTGGTTCGTGTGCTGCGAAGTCCCATGGACGCCTTGAGTTGCGCCCTCTTTCCTTCCTCTTGTGCCCTCTGCGGCTCCCCTTTGCCGCATCTCTCTTCCGTGCCCATTTGTGATGTTTGCTGGACGGAGTTTCCCGTTCAAAGCGGAAACCTGTGCGCGCGCTGCGGCGACTCGCTGGACGCGCCAATTCAGGCTCCATCGATCTTCGGGCTGTGCCGGGCCTGCCGGATGGCGCCACCGCCGTTCGAGCGGGCAGTAGCTTATGGGCCCTATCGGGGCCGCATGAAAGCGGCCATTCACGCGCTCAAGTATGACCGGCTGCAACCGGCAGCCCGCGGGTTGGGCCGGATGCTGGCGCAGGCAATCGCACAACTGGCTGGCGGAGCGCCGTCTGAGATGCTGGTGGTTCCCGTGCCGCTGCACCGGTCAAAGTATGGCGAGCGCGGCTTCAACCAGGCTCGTTCGCTGGCCGTCCATGCGCTTGCGGCGCTCGGCAAGACGCATCCGGAATGGCGGCTCACGCTGGCTTCGAGAACTCTGATGCGACTGCGCGCCACTGAAAGCCAGGCCGGCCTGACCCCGCGCCAGCGGCGATTGAATGTGCGCGGAGCGTTCACGGTCTCCGATCCTGCCGCAGTCACTCTGAAACATATTTTGGTCATCGATGACATCTACACAACAGGCTCAACTGCCCGCGCCGCGGCTCAGGCGCTGGCCAAAGCTGGCGCAGCTTCTGTGTGGGTGGCTACTCTGGCCAGAGCCAGCCGTGTGCACGATAACCGCCGCAATGTTCCATTCCGTCTCGACGATGCGGAAGACACAGTCAACCCGGCCGGTAAGTCACCGGTCGCAACATTGCAAGGAGCAGGCATTTATTCATTGCACGAGCAATCATCTTTTTGACGAGGGGAAAAAGGATGTCGCTGGGAAAAGCCATGATTCATGCGCGCAAACAGAAGTCCATTGCCAGGGCCGCGGCCTTTGCGGGCGAGCAAGCTACTATCCACTCCGCCCACATTCTGCAGAGGCCGGTTCTGGTGCTGAATGCATCCTATGAGCCGATTAATATTTGCGGCGCTCGCCGTGCTTTGGTGTTGGTGCTCAAGGGCATTGCGCGCACCGAGGAGGAACATGGCCTGATACTGCACGCGCAGCGCAGCCGCATCGCCATGCCCTCGGTAATTCGTCTGCTGGAGTATCGCCGCATCCCCTACCAGACGCGCGCCCTCTCGCGTAAGAACATTCTGCTGCGCGACCGCAACACTTGCCAGTATTGCGGCGAGGCGTTGCCCCCCGCCGATCTTACGCTGGATCATGTGATTCCTCGCTCTCGGGGAGGTAACTCCACATGGGAGAATCTGGTGGCCTGCTGCCACGATTGCAACCGCCGCAAGGGCAACCGCATGTTACACGAGATCGACGACATGGTGCTGTTGCGCGATCCGCGCCCCTTCTCGCTGCACACCAGCCGCCAGATCATGCGAATGTTAGGCCGCGGAGATGACCGGTGGCGCAAGTATCTTTTCTATTGAACAAAATTGGGTATAGGAACCGGGATTAGTCAAGTAGTTAACGGAAAACTTCGCAATGTTATCTGACTGACTTTCAGCGTATGATGGTTTGTAAAGCAAACTATCTGCGAGGAGTCAGAGTGATTCAACGGAAATTATTCTTCAAAATCCTATTAGTTGTGCTCGCTGCTACTGCTGTCTGTCAGGCCATTTCGGCTCACGCGCTTGATTCATCCCATAGCTGCAATCCACGCGCTTATGGCGCAAAAGGTGACGGCGTTAGCAAAGACACAACCGCGATTCAAGCGGCTATCGATGCATGCGAACTGCAAGGCGGCGGTACGGTTCGACTCATTGCCGGGACGTATCTTAGCGCTCCCATCGTGCTGAAGAGCAACATTACATTACATCTCGACAAGGACGCCACATTGCTCGGCTCTTCTGACCATGCAGACTATCCGTCCAAAACCGAGTTTCGCGAGCCAGGCTTGCAATCGCTGGTTAGTGCAACCAATGCCATTAATGTTGCCATAACCGGCGAGGGCGTAATCGACGGGGCCGGGGAGACTTGGTGGGAGATGGCGCGGTCTATAAAGAATGCCGGCGTGATGGGGTCCGACCACCCGCGGCCGAGACTTGTTGTCTTTGACCATTGCAAACATGTTCGTGTGGAGGGAGTTACCATTCAAAACTCTCCGATGTGGCAGTTGGTTCCTTATTACTCGGATGATGTAACGATTCGGAATATCAAGGTTCTGGCGCCTGCACACTCGCCGAATACGGACGCCATTGACCCTTTTTCATCGTCGAATGTATACATCGACCATGTTATTGCCGATGTCGGCGACGATGATATTGCCATCAAGTCTGGCGCGATTGGCTCCCCGGGACCGGATGAACCAAGCCGCAACATTGTCATTCGCGACTGCACTTTTCTGCACGGGCACGGTCTCTCAATCGGGAGCGAGATTGCTGGGGGAGCCAGGAATATCCGTGCCGAGCATATTCGCTTTGAGGGAACAGACAATGGCATTCGCGTGAAGGCGAATCGCGACCGCGGCAACGATGTAGGCCATCTGCTTTTCCGCGATATTGAAATGAAGGACGTGAAGAGCGCGCTGATTATCAGCGAGTACTATCCCAAAGTTTCGCCGCCCGATGCGGAATCGCCACAACCTGTGACGCGACTTACACCGCAGTTTCACGACATTACGATCGAGAATCTGACAGTCAACGGCAGTACCACGGCCGGGGTAATTGCGGGTTTGCCGGAAGCACCTATTCGAGGCGTTCTTTTGCGCAACGTGAAGATCAGCGCCATAAATGGACTGACGCTAAGTTATGCCGAGGTTTCAGGTGAGGGCGTGGATGTCCAGGCCCGCGATGGACAGGCTATTACGAAATTGGCCGGAGCAAAGATCATCTTGCATTGAGAGCAAGAGAGGCCAAACAAAGAGGCTGCGCGGGTTGGCACAGCTTCTTTGTTTGGCGCGGCACAAGTTACTGGTTGACACCGCTGGCGAGAAATCCACCATCGACAACGAGTGTCTGGCCAGTAACGAACGACGCGGCATCTGAGGCGAGGAAGATTGCGGCTCCTATAAGTTCTTCTGTCTTGCCGAAGCGGCCCATCGGCGTGCGCATCAATAACTCTTGGCCGCGCGGCGTGCTGTCAAGCAGCTTCGCATTCATGTCGGTGCGAAAGACGCCGGGCGCGATGGCGTTTACGGTAACGCCCTTCTTCGACCATTCCACGGCGAGCGAGCGAGTGAGTGAAGTTACGCCGGACTTGCTGGCTGCATAGGCGGCCACTTCACTAAGAGCAACGTAGCAGTTCAAAGAAGTGATGTTGACGATGCGGCCATAGGCGCGATCCAACATGTGCTTGCCGAAGACCTGGCAGGCGCGCAGTGTTCCAGTTAAATTGGTGTTCAGGATATTTACCCACTCTTCTTCCGGGACCGTCAGCGTCGGTGTGCGCTTGATGATTCCGGCGCAATTGACGAGGATGTCGATTTTTCCAAAGCCATCGAGCGTGGCTGCCAGCAGCCGCTCCAGTGATGCGCGGTCGCATACGTCAGACGCTAGGCGGAGGGTCTTCCGGCCACGCTTTTCAATCTCTTTGGCGGTCTCGTCCACCTGTTGCTGGCGGCGCGCCGAAGCAATAACATCGGCGCCGGCATCGGCAAGACCCAGGCTCAGCGCGCGTCCTATTCCCGATGTCCCGCCGGTTACAACTGCAGTTTTTCCTTCAAGGCTAAGAATTTGAGTGGTCACGATCTTCTCCATTTCTGTTATTAACTGGCCTGCTCCACACAGCCTCGCATTACCGTCAAGGTTATGCGTTGCTACCTAGAAAGACAGGCACGATGTGCCTGGCGTAAAGGTTCTCCGTCACGTTCTTTGCAATCACGGCCTCATTAGCCTCGAGCAAACCCAGATAGCGTTGGCCCATCTTCGCCGCAACTTTGAAGCCGACGTGCAGTAACTGGCGCAGACTGCTATTGTATGCCTTCGCGCCCGGCACATGACGCAAGGCAGCGGTGTACTCTTCGGAAGACCATCCGTTCACTTCAATGGGAGACGGAAGCTTTGCCGGGTCTATGTCGATGACGGTGGCGTAAGGCGCGCATAACTCCTCACGGTGCGCGAATGCCTCCGCATAAATCTCCTTAGCAAGAGCCAGCCCATCTCCGCCAGCTTCCGCGAGGCCAATCAGCTCCTCAAGCCAGGTGGTTCCCGCGGTCTTCAGATGCACGCCGACGTTGAATCTCTGTATGGTTGCGTGAATGGCCGGATAGATGGAAAACTTGTCGCTACCTGAGTGCACACTTAGTTTGAGATTGTCCGGCAAGCCAAAGTTCCTGACCGCGTAAGCAATGGCCGCAACGTCAAGCGCAAACTCGCGCTCGAAGCGCGCCACATCGCCCACATAGTCTACTCCCTTGTTGAATCGGCCGCTGAACTTAGGGGCGATAGTCTGTATTGGTATGCCTTCCTCGGCGATCGCGGCGAGAATGATGAGCAGCTCCGCAGGGCTCTGCGCACTGTCAGTCTCATCCAGGGAAACTTCAGGGATGAAGTTGCCGGCACCTTTGGAGGCCACGATTTTGCGGTAAACCTCGCCGGCTCTTTTGACGGCGGTAAGATATTTCCCCGCTGTTTGTTTGAGACTGTCTTGCGTAATTTCGAATACCTCGCGCGTTCCTTCCAATTGAATCCGGCCCAGCAGTTCCGGACGACGCTTCACGAAGTTATCGATATCCGCGGCGGGCGCGGGTTGGCCAATAAAGTCCGCGACATCTAGAGTGAAGAAATCGCACGGCGCGAGGAAGCGTCCAACGGTTTCGAGGGTAATGTGATCGGCGTCGCAAAAATACGGTTGCTCCCAGGCGAGCGCCTTGACGGCTTCCTCAGCGGCCTGCCGCGTCGAGGCGGGCTCAGAGCCGATGATTGTGTGTTCGCGGTTCGACTTATTCCACACGGGCACGACTTCGATGCCCATGCTGAGGGCCTGCACGCAAGCCTGTAACTGCGCTGTTGCCTGGTGCGCAAACCGGTCTCCGGTTCCGATGGAATACTTACTAAGCTTCAAGCTCATATTTTTCCTTTCTCAGAGCCGGTTGCGGTGCGCCCACAATCCCAATCCTGGATTAGAGATGAAGAATATCTCTTCGCCTTCGACCTGATTTGAACCAAGACTGAGTTTTTGAGGGTCGTAGCGAGTTAGCATCGCGTTTAGATCGCCATAACTGAAACCGACGCCCTTGATCTCTTCCTTGCTGAGGGAGCCAGGGCACCAGGTAATCTTGAAGCGTCCCTCGGATGAGCCGTGGATCAGGTGCGCGGCCGCGCCCAGATCGGCGGCAAGGTCCGCGTGCGTATCGACCGCTTCAAGCGTTACTGGGGTTCCGCGATAGCCGTATTTCCGGATGAGTGTGTCAATCGTCTTGTCCTCGCCGAATTCCTTCACGCCCGGCGCGAGGATAATCAACTCGGCGCCGTCGGCCAGCGCCATACGTGTGCGATAGACAGCCTTGTTGCCTATCCATGTGGAGTGAAACTCGCGCGGATCGAGATAGACTACAGCCTTCATAATCGGCTCGTCGAGTATCTCGAAGTTTACCTTCAGACTTAGCGCGGCGGCCAGATTGAAGCATTCAATGTCGTCGCCGATGTACAGGCCGCGCACGGCCAGCCCGCCGCCTGCCTTGCGCCCAACCACGGTGAGGACATAGACGATGGGCAGGTGTTGCAAAAAATGATCGGATGCATAGTTAAGCACATTGCGAACCGGAGTGGCGGCGCGGCCCATGATCCGCTCCATCCCGTAAACCGCGCCCAGATAGTGGCTGCGATTGATTCCCGCCGGGCCTCCTGTGCCTACCAGAATGTTCTTGTTGTAATTGGCCATGCCGATAACTTCATGGGGCACCACTTGGCCGATGGAAAGGATTAGGTCGAATCCGCCTTGTGAGATAAGCCGGTTGACCTGGGCAGGCCAAGCATAATTCAGCTTGCCTTCCGATTGTTCGTGAATGAACTCTGCCGGGACTTCACCGAGCGTCTCGACATCGGCGCGCCAGTTATGAACGCGAAAGAGATTCTGCGGCACCTCGCCGAACATGCGTGCAATCTGCGCCGGCCGCATGGCAGTATGCGTGCCGAGAGCGGGGAGAACGGCCTTGAGGCGTTCTCCATAATACTCCCATGCATAACGCGTCAGTTCGCCCGCGCGGGAGTGTTCGCGGCTCTGGTCGGGAGGCACGGCGAGCACACGGTTCCGCTCGCCAAGCTTTGCCAGGCTTTCCGCAAGCAAGTCCTTCAACCGGCGCGGAGATAAGTCGGTTTCGACACCGCCCTGGGCACAGTAGAGGCTCATGAGGCAAACTCCACTTTCTTCAGCCCTGGAGCGAGCAGGACCAGGATGAATAGCGATGGGAGATAAACGCTGGCTGCGATGATGAAGAGGATCGAATAGCTGTGCAAGATTTGCAGGACATGACCGGCGAATAATGGAAAGAGGAAGCCCCCGACGGCTCCGGCCATGGTGCCGATTCCGGTGACCGAGCCCACGGCGCTGCGCGGAAACATATCCGAGGCCGTGGTGAAGAGGTTAGCCGACCATCCCTGATGCGCGGCAGCCGCGAGGCTCAGCAATCCTATAGCGATCCATTTCCCGAAATTGTCCGCGTGAAGGTAGTTGATCAGAAAAACAGGAACGATGAGGCAGGCGCAGAGAAGCATGGCCAGTAGCCGCGCGCGCTCGGCTGTAAGCCCGATGCGGATGAAGAACGCGGGCAACCAGCCGCCGTAGATACTGCCGATGGCTGAAGCGTTGTAAACAATTAAGATGGGCAGCCCAAGACCCACAAGACTCAGATGAAATTTATCGCTGAAGTAACTCGGCAGCCAATAGAGATAGAACCACCAGATGGGATCGGTGAGGAATTTTGGAATGGCATACGCCCAGGTCTGAGGAATGCCAAACAACTTGACCCACGGAGTGGATGGACCTGGCTTTTCCGGAAGCTCCTGATTGATGTAAGCAAGTTCGGCGGCGGAGAGCGTCGAATGTTCGGTGGGTTTATGGTACTTGAAATACCACACCAGTATCCACGATGCCGAGAAAAAGCCGGTGACCAGAAAGGCTGCGTGCCAGCCAAAAAAGTAAGTTGCCAAGGGCACCAGGAGCGTAGCCAGGATCACGCCGACATTGGCGCCGCAGTTGAAGATGCCGAAAGAGAACGAGCGCTCTTTCTGCGGGAACCACTCAGCATTTGTTTTGTTGGCGGCGGGGAAGT
>Ga0224555_1004250_pt1 | contig 13387 bp, 14 predicted proteins | sample 714S23034metaG_FD_180687 | JGI IMG/M metagenome (GOLD analysis project Ga0224555, IMG submission 180687) | Peat soil microbial communities from Stordalen Mire, Sweden - 717 S2 30-34 | ecosystem: Environmental > Terrestrial > Soil > Wetlands > Peat | place: Sweden: Norrbotten County, Stordalen...
CCACCAGACGCTCCCCGCGCTGAGGTTCTGCATGAGGTGCGTGAACGCGTCCCGCTGCCCCCGCTCGGCCCCTCCCTTTGCCCCCAATCGCATGGCGGCGCGGGCCGAAAGTAGGCTCGCTCCAAAGGTGAGTAGGCTTCTTGGAACCACGGGCATTGCGGCTCTGGGAGCCTCACAGAGAGCAGCCTGGCGCCGCCAAGCCGCAAGCGAATTCAGACGAAAGGCGGCAAACTAACCAGCTTTTGACCAGCGGGAGGGCGCGCCGAACGGTGCTGGCGGTCGGGCGCCGGGGGCGATTGGATGGGTGCGCGGCGCAAGCACACTGCGAATGACCCTCCCCGACATCCTCTTCGAGGACGACCACCTCGTGGCCTTCGACAAGCCGGCGGGGATGCCCGTCGTCCCTTCCGGGCACCGGGCCCGGGGGGGCTCGCTTATCGAGATGGCCCGGGAGCGCTATGGCCGCCAGCTTGCCGCCGTGCACCTCATGGACGAGGGGGCAAGCGGGGTCGTGCTCTTCGCCAGGACCAAGCCGGCCCTGGACTTCCTGAGCGGCCAATTCCAGTCGAAGACCATTGAGTGCGCGTACCTTGCCCTCGTGGCACTTGTCCCGGCCGGGGGAGCCCGGGCGGCGATGCGCGACGGCGCGGGCCGCCTCCCGGCCGAGTTCTCGGTCGACCTGCCCCTCGGCAGGGACCGGGACACACCCGGGCGGCTGCGCGTCGCGAGGGGGCGCGCCGGCTCCCCGGCCGAGACCCGGGTGCGGGTGCTCGAGCCCTTCGAGCGGTTCGCCTGGGTCGAATGCCGGCCGCTCGGCGGCCGCGCCCACCAGGCGCGGGCCCACCTGGCGGCTTGCGCCGCCCCGGTTGTGAACGACGGCCTCTACGGGGACGCCCCCGTCCCGCTGCTCCTTTCGGAGCTCAAGCGCCGCTACAAGGCGGGCCGGGAGCCCGAGAGGCCGCTCGTATCGAGGCTCGCGCTGCACGCGGCCTCGGTCTCCTTCATCCACCCGGCGGGGCGCGAGAGGCTAGGGGTCACGGCGCCCCTGCCCGACGACCTCGGCGTCGCCCTCAAGTACCTGCGCAAGTTCGGGCGCGGCGGACGGGCGGTCTGACGGCCCTTCAGGCCACCGTGTCCCCCGGGTCGTCGTCGCGGCGCACCAGGGTCTGCCGGCGCAGGGCCTCGCGCAGCACGGGCAGGGCGAAGATGTAGAGGATCACCATCCAGAACGGGGCCAGGAGGGCCCAGGCCGCGATCGCGTGCAGGGCCGTGAAGCCGAACTTCTCGAAGAAGTCCCTCGGGTCGTCCCAGAACATGTGGTTCATCATCCGGATGCCCACGTGGGTGTTCGGCACGTTGAACATCCAGCTGCCGAGGCGCACCATGAAGAAGATCACGGGAAGGTGGATCGGTGTGCACAACGCATTGACTATCTGGATGATCGGCTGGTTCAGGCGCAGGAGAATGCCCGCGAGCAGGCACAGGATCGTCGTCGTGCCCAGGATGGGAAAGAGGGCGAGGGCGCTCCCGACCGCCAGGGTCAGGGCGATCTTCTCGGGGGTGATGCCCTGCGTGAGCTGGATCGCGATCGGGTCGATGACATGGCGCTGCCAGGGGGTGCGGGACGGCGCGGCGGCTTCGCTCTTGGGGGTTTCGCTCACGAATCCTCGACGGTACGCCAAACTCACACGTGGCTCAAGCCGAGTTATGGGGCGCGTGCGCCCTGCTGGCCGACCGCGTGGCCGCTCAGGTCACTGTGGACCGCCGCCCCCGTACGCTTGGGGGCCGCCGGGTACGCGGCGTTGACGGTCGCGACGGCGATCGCGGCCGCCGCGGGGACGATCCTCCGAAGGGGCGCGTGCTCGGGGTGGAGCAGGTGAACCTGGCTCGCGGCCGCCACCGACTCGCGGTGGTCCGGGTGCGCGCCCTCGTCGAGCACCGACTGCGGGACATCCTTGAGGTCCCAGATGAGGCCTGTCCACGACAGGCACCTCAGGACGTAGTAGGTGATGTCGATCTCCCACCAGAAGAACCCGTTTCGCGTCGCGCCCTGGTAGCGGTGGTGGTTGTTGTGCCAGCCCTCACCGAGGGTGATGATCGCCAGGATGAAGCTGTTGCGCGAGTCGTCCTGGGTGCTGTAGCGGCGCCTGCCCATCAGGTGGGCCATCGAGTTGATGCACGAGGTCCCGTGGAAGAGTGCGGTCGTGCTGATGAAGAAGCCCCAGATGAGCATCTGCCAGGGGCCCGTGTGCAGCCCGGGGGCGTGGGCGCGAAGGAAGGCCCCGGCGAAGAAGGTCGCCGCCGCGAAGGCCGCGGGGACGACCGCGTCGAAGCGGTTCAGGAAGACCAACTCCGGGAAGCGCGCCAGGTCGCGCACCTTCGAGTAGTCGGTCGGGAAGTTGCGCCGGCTCGTGATCCAGCCGATGTGCGACCAGAGGAACCCGTGGACATGGGGCGAGTGGGCGTCCTCGGGGCCGTCGGAGTGCTGGTGGTGGTGGCGGTGGTGGTAGGCCCACCACAGGGGTCCGCGCTGAACCGTGGTGGCGCCGAGGACCGCCAGGAAAAACTGCATCGGCCGCGAGGTGCTGTAGGTCTTGTGCGAGAAGTACCGGTGGTAGACGCCGGTGACCGCGGCCATCCGCACCGCGTAGAGCGCGGCGGCAGCCGAGACCGCGAACCAGCTGGCGCCGGTCCAGATGACGCCCAGGCAGCCCAGGTGCAGGATGATGAAGGGGATGCAGCGGACCCAGTCGACTTGGTCGGGCTCCCGGCGCATCGCGTCGGCTCCGCCCGGGGCATGGTCGGCGTCGAACCACTGCATCAGGGCCGTGAGTACGCGTCGGGCTCGGGTCTGCATGAAAGGCGGGCGGTTTCGGGGGTTTTAAGGGTCCGAGGACACGAAAAGGTCGGGCGCACGGCAAGGAGTATCGGGGAGCGGTGCGCAAAAGTAACCCTTGGGCGGGGTCGGGGCGCGGGATGCCCATGGGCGGCCGCCGGGGGTTCCGCGGCTGCGGCCGCGCTGGCCGGGGGCCTTTGGCGCCAAGCCCTTAGCGCACGGTCAGCCGCAGCCCGCGATGGCGCGCGGCTATCGCCGGCAGGTGGCCCGGGGGCGCGGCGCAGAGCTCGGCGTCCGCGCAGCCCTCGGGGCGGAAGCGCTGGATCACCCATTCGCGCCCCCCCGCGGCCGCCAGGGTGTCCGCCATGTCCTCAAGGTCGGCGGGCGAGAGGAGCGCGGGGTGCCAGGTCGTGCGGACCTCGCAGGCGACGCCCGCCTCGCGGATCAAACGGAAGCTCTCCTGCGCCAGGTGGCCGTGGTCCCTGCCCGTCACCTTTGCGTACGAGCAGAAGGGAGCCTTGAAGTCGAAGCCGACCCAGTCAAGGAGCGGGAGCACGGCCGCCAGGGCGAGCGGCGAGGGACCGCCGGTGTGCAGGCCGACCTTGAAGCCGAGTTCGCGCACCTGCCCCATCGCCCCCGCGAGCGCGGGCTGGCACGTGGGCTCGCCGCCGCTGAAGACGACGCCGTCAAGCAGGCCGCGCCTGCGCCCGAGCCATGCGAGCACGCGCTCCCAGCGGGCCGCCGAGGGGCGGTCGAAGGGGACCAGGTGCGGGTTGTGGCAGTAGCGGCAGCGCCAGGCGCAGCCCTGGCAGAACACCACGGCCGCGAGCTGGCCCGGCCAGTCGGAGGCGGACATCTTCACGAGCCCGCCTATGCCCAGCGCCGCCCCAGGCCGCACGCCTCGGGCGACGGGCTTCAACGCTCGCTGCAGCGCGCCTCCAGGAAGAACTTGCGCTCCTGGTGCTCGCCCTTCTTGCCGATGTTAAAGCTGGAGACGGGCCGGTGGTAGCCCATGACCCGGGTCCACACCTCGCACGGCTGGCGCTCGGAGTCCTTGAGCGTGTAGGCGGGCGCCTTGGCGGTGGTTGCGGTGTCGGTGGCTTCGCTGACGATGGTTTGGCTGTTCATTGTTGTTTTTATTGGGGGTTCCAGAAATTCAGTCCCTGGGCTCAGTTCGCGTCCGCGAGCTCGGAAATCTTCCTGTTGAGGATCTCCTCGTCGCACCTCGGGCAGAACGGGTGCTCGCCGGCGATGTAGCCGTGCTTCGGGCAGATGGAGAAGGTGGGCGTGATCGTGATGTACGGGAGCGAGAATCGCTCGAGCGCGCGGCGCACGAGCTTCTGGCACGCCTCAGCGTCGGAGAGGCGCTCGGCCATGTACAGGTGCAGCACGGTCCCGCCCGTGTACTTGCGCTGCAGTTCGTTCTGGTGCTCGAGGGCCTCGAAGGGGTCGTCCGTGTGGCCGACCGGCAGCTGCGAGGAGTTCGTGTAGTAGGGGTTCGCCGAAGTCCCCGCCTGGATGATGTCGTGCCACCTCTTGCGGTCCTCCTTCGCGAACCGGTAGGTCGTCCCCTCGGCCGGGGTGGCCTCGAGGTTGTACATGTGCCCGGTCTGCTCCTGGATCTCGAGGATCCGCGCGCGGATGTGGTCGAGGAAGCGCAGGGCGAAGGCGTAGCCCCAGTCGGTCGTGATGTCCTCCTTGTCCGACGAGAAATTGCGGATCATCTCGTTGATGCCGTTCACCCCGAGCGTTGAGAAGTGGTTCCTCAGGGTCCCGAGGTAGCGCTTGGTGAACGGGAAGAGCCCCTGGTCCATCAGCTGCTGGACCACCTTGCGCTTGAGCTCGAGGCTCACCCGCGCGAGGCCGATCAGCTCGTCCATGCGCGCGAGCAGCGCGGCCTCGTCGCCCTTGCACAGGTAGCCCAGCCGCGCGCAGTTGAAGGTCACGACGCCTATCGAGCCCGTCTGCTCGGCCGAGCCGAAGAGCCCGTTGCCGCGCTTGAGGAGCTCGCGCAGGTCGAGCTGCAGGCGGCAGCACATGGAGCGGATCATGTTCGGCGTCAGGTCCGAGTTGATGAAGTTCTGGAAGTACGGCAGCCCGTACTTGGCCGTCATCGCGAAGAGCCGCTGCGCGTTCTTGGACTCCCACGGGAAGTCCTTCGTCATGTTGTAGGTCGGGATCGGGAACGTGAAGACGCGGCCCCGGGCGTCGCCCTGGCTCATGATCTCGATGTAGGCCTGGTTGATCATGTCCATCTCCGGCTGGAGGTCGCCGTAGGTGAAGGGCTGCTCGCAGCCGGCGATGACCGGCGCCTGCGCGCGCAGGTCATCGGGGCAGGTCCAGTCGAACGTGAGGTTCGTGAACGGGGTCTGCGTCCCCCAGCGCGACGGCACGTTCAGGTTGTAGATGAGCTCCTGGATGCACTGGCGCACCTCCTCGTAGCTCATGGCGTCCTTGCGGATGAAGGGCGCCATGTAGGTGTCGAAGGAGGAGAACGCCTGGGCGCCGGCCCACTCGTTCTGCAGCGTTCCGAGGAAGTTGACGATCTGGCCGACCGCCGAGTGCATGTGCCTCGGGGGCGAGGCCTCGGTGCGCCCCGGGACGCCGTTCAGGCCCTCGCGCAGGAACGTGCGCAGCGACCAGCCGGCGCAGTAGCCCGAGAGCATGTCCAGGTCGTGGATGTGGATGTCGCCGTTCCTGTGCGCGGCCCCGACGTCGGGCGGGTACACGTGGGAGAGCCAGTAGTTGGCCGTGATCTTGCCCGAGACGTTGAGGATGAGCCCGCCCAGGCTGTAGCCCTGGTTCGCGTTCGCGGCGACCCGCCAGTCCTGGCGGGTCAGGTACTCGTTGATCGAGGACTCGACGTCGATCGTCGTGCGCCGGTCCGCGCGCGCCGCCTTTCGCTTCTCGCGGTAGACGATGTACGCGCGCGCCGTGGCCAGGTAGCCCGCGTGCATGAGCGTGATCTCGACCTCGTCCTGGATCTGCTCGATGCCCACGGACTCCCCGTCGGCCCTGGCGATGAGCTTGGCGGTGACCTCCGCCGCCAGGCGCGTGGCCACCGTCTCATCGTAGAGGTGGGTTGCAGCGCCGGCCCTCAGGAGCGCCTGGCGAATCTTGGATTCGCTGAAGGGAACGCTCTGGCCGTTGCGCTTGATGACGACGAAGGAGGTGGGGCGCGATTGGTCCGCGCCTACTACAGGTTGTGGTTGCATGCTGGGATAACCACCAGCGCTTGTGATGATGTTGCAGCCGTCATGCAATACCCCGGGGCCGAAAATAAATTTTTCCCGTGGGGCCTCTTTTTCGGAAAAAATGCAGCAGGGGCCAAAAAACGAAGAAAAAGGGCGCCCCCGCGAACGGGGGCGCCCTTGTTGATTTCTTTACTTGTTAGGCGTCCTGGTCAGTTCAGGGCCAGAAGGCTCGATGCCTTCGGAGCCTCAACGACGCGGACCGGAAGGACGACCTTCGTCGCAACCGGAGCACCGTTGTGCAGCGCAGGCGTGAACCTCCACTCCTTCACCGCATCCACCACCGCATCCGCGAAGTCGCGGTCTGTGGCGGACTTGATGCTGATGTCGGCGGTGTGGCCCGTCGTGTCCACGACGAACTCCACCTTGACCGTGGTCCCGATGTCGTAACCGGTGGCGTGGGGTGAGACGACGCTGACCGGCACGGGCACATCGGGGCCCTTCTTGCACGAGTCGATGTAGGCTTGCTCCAGCGTCTTCGCCGAAGCGGCGACGGGCAGGAGCGCACCCAGACTGAGCAGGAGTGCGAGCTTGTTTATGTTTTTCATGACTGTCTTTGCTAAACTCCGCGCTAGGCGGAGAGTTTTTGTTTCTGGTTTATGTCATTCGTCCCGGGGCAGCCGGCGTTTTGGCGCCGTCGGCTCCAGGATCGTTCTGGCCGCGCGCGCCAAGGAGGCTCGCGCGACCAAAAGGATCAGTCTTGGGGAAACCCAGACTCAGAAACATCCGGCCGGCATCGCACTCGCACAGGCGCGGCCGGCCAAGGCTCACATACGTCCCGCCGAAAGGGTTCGGCCGAGATAAAGATCAAAGAACTTTTCTGGGGAGTTCCTTGAAAGCAAATTCGAGGCGCCAGCTTCGACGCTACATAGCTAGAGTTATTCCAACCCAACAAGTCAAATGGGCCAAAAGCGTGTAGAATTCACACGTTTGACACACAAGATCAGCGGGTTACGTGAGCAACCCGCTGGCTTATGGCTACATATTAGCCCAGGCGTGGGGCCGGGCTCGGCAAGATTACTCAATCTTCTTGAGAGTGATGTCGCCGTTCAGGGTGGCCGCCTGAATCTCTACTCCACCACCGTTCAGGGTCCCGGACACGGTCTTTCCGCCGGTCATTGGCGGTAACGGTGGGAACGGGGGCACGCCATCCCCGGACTTGCTGGCGATCGCAACCCTGGCCTCCGTCAGCCCTTCGCGGGCCGCCTCGGCCGCGTCGCGGGCCGCCTCGACCGCGTCCTCGGTGGCTTCCCTGATCGAGTCCCGCAGCCCTTCGCGCCAGTCGTCGTCGGTCTGGGACTTTGCCTGCGTCGTGTCCGTGGGGGACACCAGGACCGAGGCCGTGTCCTTCTTGCCGGACGTCCCGACCGTAACCGTGATCTTGTCCTTGTGCGCGCGCCGGGCGAACTCGGTCTTCGTCACGAGCACCTTGTCGTCGAAGTTCGTGAGGATGGTCCCCCGGTGGGTTCTGAAGCGCACCGAGGCCTTGAGGTCCGCCGGCGCGTGGATGTCGACCTCGCCGCTCATCGATGTGAACGACAGGGGCTTCGACTCGGCGAGCGACTTGAGCGTGACGCTGATGTCCCCCTTCACGGTCTCGACGAGCGCGCCCGCGCTCACGTCGTGCAGCTTCACGTCGCCGTGGACCGTGCGCACGTCGATGTCGCCCGTGACGCCGGAGCAGTCGACGTCGCCGTTGACGGAGTCGGCGACGACGACCGAGGTCGAGTGCGGTACGGTGACCTCGAAGTCCACCGAGCCCTCCGACCACCCCTCGGGGTTGTAGTCGAGCGTCACGGTGTTGCCCTTCTCGGAGAGGGTGTAGCCCGACGTGGCCGACAGGACGCGCATGCCGTCCTTGCGCGGCGTCGGCTCCGCCACGTCCGAGTCGGCCTTGACGGACACCTCCTTCACGTCTGCCCCCTTGATGGTGACATCGCCGTGCCAGACGCGCACCCGGAGGGTGCCCGGCTCGGACGGGTCGGAGAAGGCGATCGAGCTCTGGGAATCGGCTCGGGCGACGCCGAGCGGCGCGACGGCCAGCACTGCGCAAATCATGAGTGCTTGGTACATTTTCATGGCTGTGATTGGGTTCGTTGTTTCCTGGGTGCCGGCCTAGAGCAGGTCCATGGCGCGGCGGGCGGACTCGCGGACATCGGCGTCCGCATGATCGTCCTGCGAGATCTTTCGGAGCTCTGGCGCGGCCTCGCGCGCCTTTGCGGCGACGAGGAAGTCGATCATCGAGACCTGGACTAGGGGGTTGGGCTCGCGCGACAGGCAGGCGAGCACCCCGGCGCGCACGACCTCCTGGTCGGCATGCATGTAGAGGGCGTTCAGCGCGTTGAGCCGCACGTTCACGCTGTTGTCGAAGGCCATCGTGTTGATAAGGCCGTCGATGACGCGCTCGTCGGGCAGGCGCGTCTCCGCCGCCGTCATGACCGTCTCGAGCCGGTCGCCGGTCGTGCGCTTCTGGAGCACCGACTGCTCGACCAGCTGGCCCATGGTGTCGACCTTGGCCCGAAGCTGCGCGATCTGGCGCTGGGAGGCCGAGCGCTCGCCGAAGGTGAAGCCCAGCGCCACCAGGGCGCACGCGCCGAGCGACTGCAGGAGGAAGGGCAGCCAGGCGCGCCGCGGCCGGGGGGCCTGGGAGGCCGCACCGCGGATGGTCGAGGCCAGGTCGGCCCCGTCGCGCTGGGACAGCTTCTCTCCCTCGATGGCGCCCATCAGCGCGGCGCGCAGCCTGTGGGAGGGCGCGTCGGGGGGGACCGAGTCGAGCGCCCGCAGCGTCGCGGCTATCGTCTCGAACTCGCGGGCGCAGTCCGGGCAGCCGCCCATGTGGGCGCGCGCCTCGGCGGCATCCTTCTCGCCGAGCCTCGCGTCCGCGAGTTCGGCCATCCGTTCACGGCATGTCTGGCAGTTCATAGTGGATTCTCCTTCTGCAGCTGGAAATAGTGGTCCCGCAGCGTCCGCAGCGCCCGATGCGCCCTGACGCGGGCGGCGCCCGCGGAGCACTCCAGTATCCCGGCGACCTCGGCGAACGAGAGCTCCTGCAGGCGCGACAGAAGGAGGACCTCCCGGTCGTCATGGTCCAGGTGGCCGAGGGCGCGCTGCAGGAGCGCGTGGTCGTCGAGGCGGGCGGCGGTCTCGTCGGCCCTGCGCCCCTCGTCCGCGTGGTCCTCGAGGGTGGAGGGGTCGACGGCGATGGGCGCGGACGAAGACTTGCGGAAGTAGTCGGCCGCGCAGCGCCTCCCAAGGTGGTACATCCAGGCCGTGAAGCTGCCCTGGTCGCGGTAGGTGTGCCGGTACCTGAGCATCCTCTCGAAGACCACCTGCGTGATGTCCTCCGCCGCGCTCCGGTTGCCGGTCAGCTTCGTCAGGTAGCCGTACAGCGGGCCGTGGTGGCGCTCGAAGAGCTCCCCCATGCTGTCCAGGTCGCCGTCGCGAACGGCGAGCATAAGCTCATGGTCGGTGGGTGGGGCTTGGTTCTGCAAGGCGACGGTGCGAAGCCATTTAACCCCGGCGGGCTGCGGATGCACAGGGATTTCTGCGGCTAGGAGGGACACGGTGGGAGGGGGCCATTGCCGGTGGGGGCGGGTGTGCAGCCAATAACCGCGGCCGGGGCAAAATGTTACAGTCCGGTGCGCCGGGGCCACGGCGGTGTTGATTGGCGCGCGCCCATGGCATAGGCAAAGGACCCGTGAATTCCTCCATGAACCGCCGCAGATTCATCCAATCGGCCCTTGTGTTGTCGGCCGCCGCCGCCGGCAGGAGGGTTCTGGCGCAGGGCGCGCCGGCGACCACGGCCGCCCCGACCGGTGTGTTCACGCCGCTGCGGGGCGGGGTCGGGATATTCACGATGAGGGGGGGCACCATAGGCTGGCTGTCGAACCCGGACGCCCTGGCGGTCGTCGACACCCAGTTCCCCGATACCGCCGTCGCCTGCCTCAAGGGCATCCCGGGCGTCGGCGCACGCACGATCGACGCCACGATCAACACCCACCACCACCTTGACCACACGGGGGGCAATGTCGTCTTCAAGGCGGCCTCGAGGGCCCTGGTTGCCCACAAGAACGTGCCCGCGCTGCAGTTCGACGCGGCGAAGCGCGCGGAGGCGGGCATCAAGCTCGGCACGAGGCTGGACCCCGCGGCCCTCGTCGCGAACCAGGTCTACGCCGACACGCTCTTCGACGACGTCTGGCGCCGCGAGCTCGGCCGCGAGATCGTGACAGTCGAGTACCGGGGTCCGGCCCATACGGGCGGCGACGCGGTCGTCGTCTTCGAGAAGGCGAACGTCGTGCACATGGGCGACCTCGTGTTCAACCGGCTGTACCCCTACGTCGACCGTCCGGGCGGCGCCTCGATCCGCGGCTGGATCAAGGCCCTTGAGGACTCGGCCGCGAGCTACCCGGCCGACGCGATCTACGTCTTCGGGCACGGGAGCGCGAAGTTCGGAGTGACGGGCGTGCGCTCCGACCTCGGCGTCATGCGCGACTTCTTCACGGCCGTCCTCGAGCGCGTCCAGAAGGATGTTGCCGCGGGCCGCGACAAGACGCAGGTGGTCGCCGTCGAGAACCTGCCGGGGTTCCCCGACTTGAGCGTCCCCCTTCCCAACCGCCTCGGCTCCATCCTCGGGGCGGCCTTCGACGAATTGACTGCACCCAAGGCCTGACCCATCCTGCAACACCATGAGCTTCAAAGTCCTCCTCAAGCTGATCGTCTTCCTCGTCGTCCTCTTCGTGTTCCTGTACATCGGCGCCTACAACAAGCAGACGGCCGACTTCAACTTCCCGATCCTCCAGGACAAGCCGTACAAGACCGACGCGTGGGAGATCTACTTCGGCATGTTCGCCGTAGGCGTCTTCGCGGGCGCCATCCTCATGCTCGGCGGCGGCAAGGGCCGCGGCGCCTCGAAGTCCGACAAGTAGGGTCCCCCTAGATCACGGCACCTCGTAGACCTCGACGAGCGCGGCGCCGGTGGTCCCGGAAGGCGAGGACACGACGGCCGTGTAGGGGCCCGGCTTTAAGGTGATGACCAGGGACGCATCGCCCGGATCGACGCCGACGGGGAACGCCCCCGTGATCGCTTCGGCACTCGCGGAATTGGTCGCGTTCATTCCCGCCGCGGTGGACGCGACCAGCGAGCCCGTGTTGTCGTAGATGTCCAGCTGGGCGCTCGAAAGCGGGTTCGAGACGGCGAACGCGGTAAGCCCGGTTCCCACCCCGCGCGCCAGCACGGTCTGCGCGGCCGTTCCCTCGATCACGAAGCCGACGATGAGCGGCCCGGACGGGGACACCGTCGCCCGCGCCGACAGGTTGACGAACCGGACGGGGCCCTGCGTGTTGGCGGCCGGTATGCCTCGCCGGGTGGCGCGCAGGTCGTTGAAGAAGACGTTCCCGTACGCGTCGACCGCCAGCCCCTCGGGGGCCGTGAGCCGGGCCTGGCCTCCCGCCCCGTCGACGAGCCCGCTGCTTCCGGCCGCCCCGGCGATCGTGGTGACAACCCCGGCGGGGCTTATCACGCGAATGGTCTCGTTGTAGTTGTCCGACACATACAGGCTGCCGGCGCCGTCGAAGGCCAGCGCCCCGGGATTGTTGAAGAGGGCCTGCGCGGCCGGTCCGTCCGCTGATCCATTCGCTTGCGGCTGCCCGGCGTAGAGCGAGGCCACGCCCGCCGGCGACACCTTGAAGATGGCGTTGCCGTTTGGCGGGGGATAGACCTCGACCACGATCGCCACCGAGTCATTCATCGGCCCGACCGAAACGAAGAGGTTGCCTTGGCCGTCGACGGCAATCCCCATCAGGTTGAACACACCCAGGCCTGCGGCGACGATCCCATCCATGTTCGAGACGGTCGTCACCACGCCCGACGGCGTGACCTTGCGGATGCAGATCCCAGGGGAATTGGGAAGGTTGAGGTTCCCGTTCGCGCCGTCGGCGACGAAGAGGTTCCCGGAGGCGTCAATGGTGAGGGCCGTCGGCTGGCAGAACAGCGCCGAGCCTCCGGTCCCGTCCTGGTGGCCGTACACGTTGGGCGCTCCGGCCAGGGTGCTCATGGTGCCCGACGGGGTGATCTTGCGTATCGTGCTGTTCATCTGGTCGGCCACGTAGATGTTTCCGGCCGCGTCCAGCGCGACCCCCGTCGGCGTGTTAAAGTAGCCGAGGCCCAACGGCCCGTCCGACCAGCCCCGGTCACCCGCCTTGCCGACGGTCATCACCAGCACGCCGGTGGGCGAGTACTTGTTTAGGACGCAGTTGACCGGATCCGCGACATAGAGGTTGCCGGACGGGTCGACGGCGATCCCGGCGGGGCCAAAGGTCGGCTCGATGGCGGCGGAAGCAAAGAAGCCGTCGGTGATCGTGGTCACCACGAGGCTCTGGGCGGAAGCGCGCGCCGCAAGGAGCAGCGCCGCGGCTAGTATTGCGCAGCGGACAATCGGGCATTCCTTCATGGCGGGAGTCCCCGGCCGTTTGCGGGCGGGGTTTGGGTGCGATCTAATGGGGATAGGACGAGCCAGGCAATCTAAGGTTGTGACACCCGGCGCCGCCAAACCCGCCTCAACCCGCCCTTCGGATGTTGTCGCAGACGATGGCGGCCGCCACCGCCGCATTCAACGACTCGGCGGCGCCGTGGCGCGGGATCGTGACCGTCCAGCTAACGAGGCCCATCACCCCCTCTGATAAACCGCGGCCCTCGCTCCCGACGACGATCACTGCGGCGGAAATCGCCGGCAGCGCGTGGACGTCGCGCCCCTCGAGTGCGCAGCCAATGACGGGCACGCCAACCCCGGCAAGGGCCCTGGCGAGCGGCGCCTCGAAGGCGCGCACGCGCGCGAACGAGCCCATGCTGGCTTGGATCACCTTCTGCGAGTGCAGGTCCGCGCACCCTTCGCCCAGGAGGACGCGGTCGATCCCGAACCAGTCGGCGATGCGCAGGATTGTCCCGACGTTCCCCGGGTCCTGCACGCCGTCGAGCGCGAGGGTGAGGCCGCGGTCGAGTTCGCCGGGCGCGATGGGCTCGCGCCTGATGCGGCCGACCGCGAGGACGGGCGACGGGGTGGGGAAGTGGCTCGCCCTCGCCATCTCGGAATCGCTCAGCTCGTGGGTCCTCCTTCCCGTCCACGCTCCGGTCGCGTAGATCCTCTCGAAGGGATGGCCGGCCGCCAGCAGCTCGGTCACGGCCTTCTCGCCCTCGACGGCGTAGAGGCCGAGCGCCTCGCGGTGCTTCTTGTCGCGCAGCGACCTGAGCATCAGGATCTCCGAGCGTGGGGCCACGGCCCTAGGATGGCGGCGGCGGGGGGCG
>Ga0224555_1004251_pt1 | contig 13385 bp, 7 predicted proteins | sample 714S23034metaG_FD_180687 | JGI IMG/M metagenome (GOLD analysis project Ga0224555, IMG submission 180687) | Peat soil microbial communities from Stordalen Mire, Sweden - 717 S2 30-34 | ecosystem: Environmental > Terrestrial > Soil > Wetlands > Peat | place: Sweden: Norrbotten County, Stordalen...
TGTCCTGCAGCATGGGCCGCAAGAGCGCATTTCTTGCTACCCGGACGCTCGGCGGAACTGGATCCATCTGAGCCTTTGGATCAACTACGGTCAACCGCCATCGATTCTCCGCGTCAGCAAACCGCTCCATACCCTCCGGCGAAATATCCTTCGGTCTTGGCGGGCCAGATGTATTTGGCCGCAGCGTGTTGGGGGGTTGGGACAGGAGACTGGGCCGGGATACCAGTTGGGCAAGTGCGAGAGCGGTGACCAAGCAGATTCGATGCGTATGTGCTGAATCCATGTAGAAACCCTCCTATCTTAGAAGCCCGGCGGCCTGTCCCCGGAAACGCCGAACGCCCGTTCCATCGCGATACCGGCTTCGGCCATCTTCCCTTCCTCGAACAGCCGGCCAACCAGCGTGACTCCGTAGGGAACGCGCCTTGGCGGGGAAAACTTCGGCTGCGGGTTCCTGGGGTCAGGCGCCCAATCGCTCCGGGCCTCCGATACTTCGACGAAACCCGCTCGCAGCGTCAGCGACGGGTGGCCGGTAAAATTTGTAATCACCAGAAACTCGTCGCGCAGAGAAGGCACCAGCAACAGGTCGACCTCGGAGAAGACCCTCGCCATCTCCAGTGCGACCTTCCGCCGCAGCCGGTCTGCTTGCACGAAATCCACCGCCGACAGGAACCGCGACTGGCGGAACGTGTTGGGCCACGCATCCGTCACCTGCATCTTCAACTCATCCACCTTACCGCTCAGCGTCAACTCCTCGAATGCTGCCGCAGCCTCCGCAAACAGAATGATGTTCAGCGAGTCATAGGGCCAGTCCGGCAGCGAGACTTCCACCGGCGTCATTCCCAGCTTCTTGACGGTCTCGAGTGCCGCGCGGTCCACCTCGGTAGCCGGAGCACTCTTCATCCAGGCTGGAATGTAGCCCACGCGCAGGCCCGCAATGCTGGCGCCCGCATCGAACGCGAGCCGGCTGGGAATGCTCGCCAGGTCACCCGCATCCGGCCCGCTGATGGCTCGCAGTACCAGCACGGTGTCCTCCACCGAGCGCGCCATCGGCCCCAGCTTGTCGCACGTCCAGCTCAGCGTCATCGCGCCGGTGCGCGGCACCCGTCCATACGTCGGCCGCAGCCCCGTCACGCCGCAGCGCATCGATGGACTCACGATGCTTCCCTGGGTTTCGCTGCCGATCGCAAATCCGACCAGCCCGGCCGCAACCGCCGCGCCGGGTCCCGCGCTGGAGCCCGACGATCCCTCCTCCAGCAACCACGGGTTCTTTGTCTCTCCGCCGAACCAAACGTCGTTCAGCGCCAGCGAGCCCAGGCTCAGCTTTGCCACCAGCACCGCGCCCGCATCGTTCAGTCGCGCAGTCACTGTTGCATCCTTCGCCGGGACGCGGTCGCGATACGGCTCCGCACCGTAGGTTGTCGCAATGCCCGCGGTATCCAGCAGGTCCTTCGCGCCCCAGGGAATGCCGTGCAGCGGCCCTCCGTATTTGCCCGCTGCGATTTCCTTGTCCGCTGCCTGCGCTTGTTTCAGCGCGTGCTCTCGGGTCAGTGTGATCACGCAGTGCAGCTTTCGATCGTACGTCTCCAGCCGCTGGAGATAGATCTCCGTCAACCGCTCCGAGGTTATCTGGCGCGTCTTGATCCATTCTGAAAGATGAGCGACCGGGGCGAACGCGATGTCCTCGTCGCGCGCGGGAAGTTCGGGCGCCGATTGCGAACTGGCGACAAAGAAATCCTTCGCAGGGCCACTCGCGATCCCGGGCAGCGTCGGATTCCAGGTTGTCGCCGGAGCAATCGTATCCTCGATGGCGAGCTTCTTGGGCCCTGTCCGGCGTTCATAAACCCCGGCCAGCGACTCTTGCCAGTTCTCAGCCGCTTGAGCCAGGTCCTTCGCAGTCATCTCGATCTGGACCAGCTTCTCGGCCTCGGAAAATGTCGCCGCCGACACTGCCGGTCCAACCGCCGGAGAGGTGCCGAACGCAGGAGGAGCCCCCGGCGTATCCTGCGCCCCGGCCCTTGCGGCCATCGCTGCCCCTATCAATCCAAGCGAACTACCTGCGAGAAACTCACGGCGTGAAGCTGACATGGCGCCCTCCGGCATGTCCTGAATGCTAGCAGCAGGGACGCCATTCCGATTCCGCCGATGCGAACTTATTGGCCTGCGGTCGCTGGAGCCGTGCTCACGAACTTCGCATTCTCGTCCAGTTCCAACCGCAGATAGTCCCACACCACGCCGCTCTGCAGATCGCCGGCGGGAACGGTGAAGGTCATGGTGTTCTCTCCCGGCTTCAACAGCGCAGCGTCGAACTTCAGCGTTCGCTGCTGCCACAGGCCTTTATCCGTGTTGTAGCGGATCGCGTTGGTGCCAATCAGCCGCAGGTTGTTCAGCCGCGCCGATAAGTGCCGTGAATTGATAGGGCTTTAGCCCCCGAGGGAAGGCTCGCTTGTCAAACTCCACCGCTGCCCAGCTAAGCTATTGGCTGTCATCCCCGGATACAATCGGGAGGCTGGGAATCTGAAGCGCCTCGATCGTCAAGGGGAGACAGTATGAGCAATACCGCAACGCCTGCTCCCAGCCTTCTCGAACAGCGCGCGATTTGCAAAATCACTCGCCGCCTCATTCCCTTCCTGATGCTGCTCTACCTCGTCGCCTTCCTCGACCGCATCAACGTGGGCTTCGCCGCCCTCACCATGAACCACGAAATTGGCCTGACGCCGCGGATGTTCAGCTTCGGCGCGGGCATCTTCTTCGCCGGCTACTTCGCCTTCGAAGTCCCCTCCACCATCATCCTGCACAAGGTCGGAGCGCGCTTCTGGATCGGCCGCGTCATGATCACCTGGGGCCTGGTCTCGGTCGCCACTGCTTTTATTCGCGGCCCCATCAGCTTTTGTGTCCTCCGCTTTCTGCTCGGCCTCGCGGAAGCCGGCTTCTTCCCCGGAATCATCCTGTACCTCAGCTATTGGTTCCCAGCGAATCATCGCTCCGCCGTCACCGCGATGTTCATGGCGGCCGCGCCGGTTGCCGGGCTCGTCGGCTCGCCAGTTTCCGGCGCCTTGATGCGGCTCAACGGCCCACTCGGCCTGCATGGCTGGCAATGGCTCTTCCTCATCGAAGGCCTTCCCGCCCTGGTGCTCGGCCTTGTCACCCTCCGCTTCCTCACCGACCGTCCTGCCGACGCGGCATGGCTCGCCCCGGACGAGCGCGACTGGCTTTCGCGCGCAATTCAGCAGGAGCAATCCAGCTTCAGGGATCCCCGCAGCCACAGTGCCTGGCGCGCCCTCGCGGACCCGAAGGTCCTGGCCCTCTCGCTTGCCTACTTCGGCACCTCCGCCGGACTCTACACCATCGGCTTCTGGGCGCCGCTCATCGTCAGCGGTCTCGGCTTCTCGATCCTCCGCACCGGCTTCCTCGTCGCCATCCCCAACCTCATCGCCGTCATCGGCATGATCCTCTGGTCGCGCAACTCCGACCGCACCGGCGAGCGCTACTGGCACGCCGCCATCGCCTGCCTCATTGCCGCCGTCGGCATGGCCGTGGCCGCGCGCGCCGGCTCTTCGGCGATTCTCGCCATCACCGGGCTCTCGCTCACCGCGTTCGGCGTCAGCGCCGCCAAGCCGCCCCTTTGGAGCCTGCCCACCACCTTCTTCGCCGGCACCGCCGCAGCTGCCTCCATCGGACTCATCAATTCGCTCGGCACCCTGGGCGGCTTCGTCGGACCCTACATGATCGGTTCAACCACCGGAACCGGCGGCCATTTCAGTCGCGGACTCTCGCTGGTCGGCGGTACGCTGATAGTGTCAGCCGTCACCATCATCCTCATGCGTCTGATGCTCCATCGCAATGCCGGCCAGGACCTTCAACCTCGAAAGGCGCTCTAGTCATGCCTCAAGCAGCTGGGAACCGCACCTACAGGATCGCCGTCATCCCCGGCGACGGAATTGGCAAGGAAGTCGTCCCGGAAGGCGTGCGCGTCCTTGACGCCGCTGCAAAACGGTACGACTTCTCGCTCCAGTTCGACGAATTCGACTTCGCCTCCTGCGACTACTACCTGAAGCATGGCACCATGCTGCCGGCCGACTGGAAGCACCAGATCGGCCATCACGACGCCATCTTCTTCGGCGCCGTGGGCTGGCCGGAAAAGGTCCCCGACCACATCTCGCTCTGGGGCTCGTTGATCCTCTTCCGTCGCGAATTCGACCAGTACGTGAATCTCCGTCCGGTCCGCCTGATGCCCGGCGTTCCCTGCCCGCTCGCCGGCCGCAAGCCCGGCGACATCGACTTCTTCGTCGTCCGCGAGAATACCGAAGGCGAGTATTCCTCCATCGGCGGCAGAATCTTCCCCGGAACCGATCGCGAAGTCGTCGTGCAGGAGACCGTGATGACCCGCATCGGCGTCGACCGCATCCTCAACTACGCATTCTCGCTCGCGCAGCGCCGCGCGAAGAAACACCTCACCTCCGCCACCAAATCTAATGGCATCTCCATCACCATGCCCTTCTGGGACGAGCGCGTCGAGGCGATCAGCAAAGCCTTCCCCACGGTAGCTTGGGACAAGTACCACATCGACATCCTCACCGCCCACTTCGTGCTCAACCCCGACCGCTTCGACGTCGTCGTTGCCTCCAATCTCTTCGGTGACATCCTCTCCGACCTCGGCCCTGCTTGCGCCGGAACCATCGGCATCGCACCCTCCGGCAACATCAATCCCGAACGCCGTTTTCCGTCCCTCTTCGAACCGGTCCACGGCTCCGCCCCGGACATCGCCGGAAAAGGCATCGCAAATCCCATCGCCCAGATCTGGTCCGCGGCCATGATGCTCGATCACCTCGGCGAAGTAGAAGCCGGCGCTGCCATCCTGAAAGCCATCGAAGCCACCCTGATCGACAAAGCCTGCTGCACCCGCGACGTAGGCGGCTCCGCCAATACCGCGACCGCGGGCAAAGCCGTCGCCGACGCGCTCGCCTAGGCTCGGTAATCCGATAGTGCACGGCTCCTGGATCGAGTATCGTTGAGATCGTGGACACGGCCTCGTCACAGCCCGGCGATCTCGTCCTGCCGCTGCCAACCGCGCAGTCGTCCACAGCCGCCTCGTCGGCACCGCGCCTTTCCTCGCTCCCGCTCGGTCTTATCCAGGACCTCTGGCTCGCAGCGGAGGCAGAAACTTGCAGCTTGACATTAGAAGAGTTCAGCGTCGCCCTCGCTGCTGTCGGCGCGAAGTTCAACCATGGCCTTCCCTCTGCCACTTCCCCCGATTCCGCGCAGAAGGCTGCCTTCTTCCACTCGCTCCATCTCCCTGAGCTGGCTCTCGCTCACGCCTGCGCCCTCGGGCGGGAAGTCGCATGGCAGCGCTTCCTCGGCCTCTATCGTGCTTCCCTCACCCAGGCCGCAATCGCGATCGCCGGCTCGGCCACGCTGGGCCACGATCTTGCCGAATCGCTCTACGCGGAACTGTACGGCCTGCGCCAGGTCGACGGCGTGCGCCAATCTCCTCTGGCTTCTTACTCCGGCCGCGGCTCGCTGCTCGGCTGGCTGCGCACCACGCTCGCGCAACGGCACGTCGATCACCACCGCCGCACCTACCGCGAGGCCCCACTCGACACCCTCGACAGCCCAGCCCGTGAGCCTGACCCTTCGCCCGTCCCCGCCGAACTCGCGCACCTTACCCACGCCATTGCCCGCGTGCTCCAGGCCCTTCCGGCGGAAGACCGCTTCCTCCTCGCCGCCTACTTCCTCGATTGCCAGACGCTTCTCCAGATTGCCCGCATCCTCCACGTGCATGAAGCCACCATCAGCCGCCGGCTCAAGCGCCTGGTCGCCGATCTGCGCAAACAACTCCTGGACAACCTCCAATCCGGCGGCCTCAGCAGGCGCGCCGCTGAAGAAGCTCTCGGCGCCGATCCTCGCGATCTTGAAATAAACCTGCGCGCGCTGCTGCAAACTTCGCAATCTTCTTCGTTCTCCGATAAGACGGCCCCGGCCCCAACCGCAACCTCCGGTCAATCATGAGCGAACTCCATCAATCCGGGCACCATCCAGACGCGGACCAACTCAACGCCTTTGTTGAGCACGCACTGCGGCCGCATGAGCGCGAGCGGACGCTCGCCCACCTCGCCGGCTGTCCCGCATGTCGCGCCGTTGTCTCGCTCTCGATGCCTCCAGTCGCCGAGGCCGCGCACCCGCACGCCGCACCCGTACGCCAGCCATGGTTCCACGGATGGAACCTCGCGTGGCCCGTCGCCGTAGCCTTCGCCGCGCTGGTCCCGCTTGTCCTCTACGTCCACAGGACGGAAACCGCCCGGAGCCGTGCCGCCGCACCCTCCGAAATAGCAGAGTCCCAGCCGCAGGCGCCGCCGCTCGCGCCTCCTGCATCCACTCCGCTTCTTTCCCCCAAGGTTCCATCCCCGCATGCCTCGACGGAAAAATCCGCCGGCCCACCCGCTGCCGCTGCATCGCCATCCGCAAAACGCCCAGAGCCAGTCGCCCCGCCTCCACCTCCCGCTCCAACCTCCTTCGCGCGAATATCCAGCGCCGCGGCAGTTGGGGCAGCAGCCGCTCCCCCAAATCCTCCAGCCGGCGCTCCTCAACCTCCAGCGGCAAGTCCTGGCACTGCCCGCTTCTCCGCGGGCTTGGCTGTTTCCGCCGGCTCTCGACCCGCAACCGCTGGTTCGGGTAACAGCGGCATCTACGGAGGCACAGGCCAGTCAAATCTGAACGAGAATTACATCGAGGGCGTGCCCGTTGCGTCGGCGCCCGCTCCGCCACCGCCCGCCTCGCCGCCCGCTGCCGCAGCCTCCGCCGGCGCAGCCATGCAGACCGTAACCGTCACCGACGCGCCTCTCATGCTGGAGACGAGCGACGCCGCTCTCGGTTTGCAACTCCGGACCGCTGCACCCGAGGCTCCTCTGCCCAGCGGCCTGCCCGCGCTCTCCACCGCCACCAGGGGCCGCCTGGCGCTCGCGCTCGACACCGCAAACGCGCTCTTCATCTCGGACGACGGAGGCCGTCGCTGGAAGCCGGTTCCCGCGCAGTGGAAGGGCCGCGCCGTCAGCGTTAAGCTCGCGGCCGCCCCAGCCGCGCTGGCACGCGGCGCAGCTCAGGCGGCCGGGGCCGGCCTCGCAGGGTTCGCCGCCGCACCTACGCTCGCAGTTGCTCCGCGCCAAAACTCCGGCGTCGCCGGCGTCGTCACCGATCCAACCGGCGCGATCATCCCCAACGCATCCGTCGCCGTCACCGACGCCGCCGGGCAAACCGTCCGCAACACGCAGACCGGTCCCGACGGTCGCTATCGCATGGACGGCCTCGCTCCCGGCAGCTACCACCTTCAAGCGCGCGCGTCCGGCTTTCAGAGGCTCGACGTTCCCATCACCCTGGTAGCTTCGCAACAGAGTCTTGCCAACTTCACCCTCCAGGTCGGCGCGGCCACCGAGACCGTCAGGGTCACCGCTGCGCCGCCGTTCGAAACCGATGAGTTGGCTCGTGCCCAGTCCCAAATGAAAGGCGCGCTCGCCGGCCCACTCCGGCCCACTCCGCTCTTCGAGATCACCACCGAGTCAGGCGAACGCTGGATCAGCCCCGACGGCCAGACCTGGACGCGCAGACCTTAAGTTCTCTCACCGGCGCCCACCCCCTCAAAAAAAGTTCGCCCATCCTGCAAGTTTCCCGTTCCCCCGCGTTCTCCGAAAAGAACAAGCTGCCGGCGGCACCATCCGACGGCCGCACCAGGAGAACGCTCATGCCACACTTCGCACGCCACGCTTCCCCCCGCCTTCTGCTACCTTTCGCACTCATCGTTCTCTTCGTCGCTGCCATCCTCTCGCTCACCCATACCCAGGCCCAGCCGCTTTCCGCCACCTACACGCGCGGCACCCTGTCGGTCACCATCCCGTACCGCTCCACGCGCAAAGCCTCGGGCAAGCTCATTGCCGAAATCCTCGACCCCGAAGACCACGTCCTCGGCCACTCCGAGCGCAATCTGGACATCGACAAAGGCGATGGCTCCTGGCAGCAATCCATCACGCCGGACCAGCCCATCGCGTTTGAAGACATCATCTGGCAGCGCATCCGCTACCGCTTCGAATACGCCGACGGCGCGCTTCCCGCCATCGAAGGCATCGAATCCATCTCGCAGATCCTGCGCCGCCCAATCGTCCGCATCCTCGGCCAGAGCGAGTACCTCGCCGGAAGCCAGGCCGCCATTCGCATCGTCGTCTCCGACGCCAGCCAAAGCGACGACGCCCCCTCCGCCATCCGTACCGGCACGGTGCGGGTTGAGCTCATCGTCCCCACCCAGTCCGCCGAGCCCACACAGAAGCCGCGTCCGCTCTTCTCCGGACGCCTCAACCGCCGCGGCACGCTGGAAGCCCAGTTCCGCTTTCCCGCCGGCCTCACCGGCGCGGCCGAGCTGCACTTCATCGCGGACACGCCCATCGGCTCAACCGAGTACACCCAGTCCATCCACCTCGACGACAAAGCCTCCATCCTCCTCACCACCGAGAAGCCCATCTACCAGCCCGGCCAGACCATCCACGTCCGCGCACTGGCGCTGGACCGCGACGGCCACCAGGCCGACGCTGCCCACAAGCTCACCTTCGAACTCGAAGACTCGCGCGGCAACAAGGTCTTCAAGAAGATCACTGAGACCGACAAGTTCGGCATCGCCTCCGCCGAGTTTTCCCTCGCCGACGAAGTCAATCTCGGCGCCTACCATCTGCGCGCCCTTATGGGCGACAGCGCCGCGCCGTCCAACACCGCCGAAATCGCGCTCAACGTCGAGCACTACGTGCTGCCCAAGTTCAAGGTCGATGTCGAGTTCACCCAGAAGGACGGCAAACCCAAACGCGACTACCGCCCCGGCGACCACGTCACCGGCACCGTCCGCGCCAACTACTTCTTCGGCAAGCCGGTGGACCACGCCGACGTCACCATCAAAGCCTCCAGCATGGACGTCGCCGTCTTCGAGGCCGCCTCCGCCTCCGGCAAGACTGATGACGACGGCGTGTATCGCTTCGACCTGAAACTCCCCGGCTACTTCGCCGGCCGCCCGCTCAGCCAGGGCGCCGCCCGCGCCCTCGTCGAAGCCACCGTCAAGGACTCCGCCGCCCACGCCGAAACTCGCGGCGAACCCATCACCATCAGCCAATCCTCGCTGCTCGTCACCGCCGTCCCCGAAGGCGGCACGCTCATCCCCGGCATCGAGAACCAGGTCTTTCTCCTCACCTCTTACCCCGATGGAACGCCCGCCGCCACCACCCTCACCGTTCAGTTGGCGGATCACAGGCCGGATGACGGCACACAGCTAACCGCCACCGACTCCGGCGGCGTCGCCATCATTCATCTCAACCCGGGCGCCGGCACGCAAACCCTCAACGTCGAAGCCGATGACCACCACAACAACCGCGTCTCCACCGCCATCCCGCTCCAGGCTCGCGACGGAACCGACCAGATCCTGCTCCGCACCAGCCGCGCCGTGGTCAAGGCCGGCGACCGCATCCAGCTCAAGGTCATTTCCACCCGCGGCACCGGCTCTGCTTACGTTGACGTCGTCAAAAACGGCCAGACCATCCTCACCCGCGACCTCGACCTCGAAAATGGCCAGGCGGACCTGACCCTGAACGCCACGCCCGATATGGCCGGCACCCTCGACATCGACGCGTACCTCTTCGGCCGCGACGCCCAGCCCGTCGCCGACCATCGCCTGCTCTTCGTCCAGCCCGCCGATGAACTGACCATCGAGACCCGTGCCGACGCCGCCACCTACAAGCCCGGCGACGACGCCAGCATCCACTTCCATGTCACCAACGCTCGCGGTGAAGGCGTCAGTGCCGCGCTCGGTCTCCAGGTCGTCGACGAAGCTGTCTTCGCCCTCGCGGAGAAACAGCCTGGCTTCGCCAAGGTCTTCTTCTATCTCGAACAGGAGGTCATGAAGCCCCGCTACGAAATCCACTCGCTCTCCATGTCGGATGTAGTCGAGCCCCCAGTCGCCGAGCCCGCCGGCGCTGCTGCACAGCAGGACCGGCAAAACCTTGCCGCGCGCGCGCTCTTCTCCGCAACTGAGCTGGCCGCTCCTGCCCGGCTCGACGTGGAGTTCGGCCGCAGCCTGCCACAGGATAAGTTCGACGAGTACCAGCAGCGCTACCGCGAAGCCTTCACCGATCAGATCCGCAGGCTCGCCGAAGACCTCAACCGGAGTCTGGCACAACAGCCTAACCAGGACCTCACCAGCGCCTTTGCAAACCTCACGCAGCAGAACGGAACCCACCCCCGCGACGCCTGGAATACTCCGCTACGCATCGAACGCACCAACTGGAACCAGGGCAGCAACCGCACCTTCGTCGTTCGCAGTGCCGGCCCGGACCGCCAGTTCGACACCTCCGACGACCTCACCGTGTACGTCCAGGTCACCGATTACCCAGGCCGCTCCGCCAGCGTTGTAACCCAGCCCGGCCACCGCGGCTCCCTCGATCTCCGCATCGAACACGATCGCGGCCCCTTCAACGGACTGGCTGAGGTCGCCGGCTCTGTCTCCGATCCAACCGGAGCCGTCGTCGCCGGATCGACCATTACCCTCCGCCTGCTCTCGACTCAGAACACCCGCACCGCCCGCGCCAACGCCGCTGGCCAGTTCTCGCTCCCAGGACTCCCCGCCGGCCGCTACGAGGTCCGCATATCCTCGCCCGGCTTCGAACTCCTCACCCGCCAACTCACCATCCAGCCGCGCGACCGCGCCGTCCTTACCACCACCCTCGCCGTCGGCGCCGCTACTGAGACCGTCACCGTCACCGACGCCCCGCCGATGCTCGAAACCCGTCGTGCTGTGGGCATGGCGGGCTTCGCCGCGGGCAACGCGGGCGTCTTCGGGGGCACGGGAGACGCAACTCTGAACGAGAACTTCGTCGGGGGAATGCCTGCTCCGCCGCCCCAGGCAGCTCTTGCCGTTGACCGTGGTGCCGTAAGCAGCGCCTTTGCCCTCAAATCCGTATCCCGCGCATCAGCCTCGCCCCTCGAGCCTGCCGCCCCACACATCCGCTCCTATTTCCCTGAGGCGCTCTACATCAACCCCGAGATACTCACCGACGCCAACGGCAACGCCATCATATCCATCCCCATCGCGGACTCCATCACCACCTGGCGCATGGCCATGCTCGCCTCCACCCAGTCCGGCGCGCTCGGCACCGGAACCGGCAGCCTCAAGGTCTTCCAGGACTTCTTCGTCGACCTCGATCTCCCCGTCACCCTAACCCAGGGCGACCGCGTCTCCATCCCCGTCGCCATCTACAACTACTCCGGCAAATCCGGCAGCGTCACACTCAAGCTCCAGCCCGATCCGGACGCCTGGTACTCCCTCGCCAACGACACCCCCGACAAAATCGTCTCCGTCGAATCCGGTCGCGTCGGCAGCTCGCAGTTCACCCTCAGCGCCAACCGCATCGGCAAATTCAAGCTCACCCTCTCCGCCCACATGGACGGTCACGACGACATCGTTGTCCGCGACATCGAAGTCATTCCCAACGGGCGCGAGCAGGACCTCGTCTTCAATGGCCGCCTGGAGTCCGCTCCAGCCGCTTCCGTCCGCCACCAGCTCGACTTCCCCGCCGACTCCATTCCCGACGCCACCAGCGTGCTCGTCCGCCTCTATCCCGGCCCGCTCAGCCAGGTCATCGAAGGAATGGACAGTATTCTGCGCATGCCCAGCGGCTGCTTCGAGCAGACCTCTTCCAGCACCTACCCCAACGTCCTCGCGCTCGACTACATGAAGCGCACCAAAAAACTCACGCCGGAGGTCCACGCCAAGGCCGAGGGCTATATCGCCAACGGCTACCAGCGCCTGCTCACCTTTGAAGTCCCCGGCGGCGGCTTCTCCTGGTTCGGCCAGGCTCCCGCCAACAAGATCCTCACCGCGTACGGCCTGATGGAGTTCAACGATATGTCCAAGGTTTCGGACGTCGATCCGCGGCTCATCGAGCGGACGCGCGACTGGCTTGCACGCCAGCAGCAGCCCGATGGCAGTTGGAAGCCCGACACCTCCTTCATCAACGAGGGCGCAACCAATCGCTACAACTCCGACGTGCTGCGCATCACCGCCTACATCGCCTGGTCGCTTGCCAACACCGGATACCAGGGCCCCGCCGTCGAGAAGGCCAAGCAGTTCATCGAATCCCACTCCAGTTCGAAGCCTGACGCCTACACCCTCGCCATCATCGCCAACTTCGCCGCGGATTACGGCGCTGCCGGTCACGAGAACGCCCGCGACTTTACTCGCCGCAGCATGCAATCGCTCCTCGACGCCCGCACCGAAAAGGACGATCAGGTCTACTGGACCGCCGAAGAAACTGGCGTCTATTCCACCGGATCCAGCGCAGCCATCGAGACGACCGGCCGCGCCGCGCAGGCGCTGATCAAATGGGGGCAGGCCTCCGAGACCGTCCGCAAAGCCCTCAATTTCATCTCCGCGAAAAAGCAAGCCTCCGGCAACTGGGGCACCACCCAGGCCACCATCATGGCCCTGCGCGCCATTCTGCTGGCCTCGCAACTCAGCGCATCCGACGTTCGCGGAAACGTCGATGTGCTGCTCGACGGCAAAACCGTCGAGACCCTCACCCTGACCCCAGAAAACAACGACCTGTTCCAGCAGTTCGTCTTCAAGGGCCCCGCAGTTCTGGGATCGGACGCTGCCAGGCCCACCTCCGTGGAACTCAAATTCTCCGGCACTGGCGGCCTTGCCTACCAGGTTGTCGGCCGCTACTTCACCCCTTGGGACGCAAAGCCCGCCGCGGAGCCTCTGTCCATCGACGTTGCCTACGACCGAACGCGTCTCGCCCAGGACGACATCGCCACCGCCACCGCCACCATCCGCAACAACCTCACCGGCACCGCCAACATGGTCATGGTTGATCTCGGCATTCCTCCCGGCTTCGACCTGCTGAGCGAAGACCTGCAGTCCTACCAGGAAAAATCCGCCGGAGCCAAGGCCGGCCGCCTGGAAAAGTTCTCGCTCACCGCAACCCAGGCGATCCTCTACTTCAACGCGCTCGCGCCGAAGCAAACGGTAACCCTCAGCGTCCGCCTCCGCGCCAAGTATCCCATCCGCGCCCGCACCTTCCAGTCGCGCGTCTACGAGTATTACGACCCGGACGTGAGCGCGACGGCCCATCCGGTGCAACTGGAGGTCAGCCGCTGACCCTCTGCTTTGAAAGGGCGCGGCTGGTAGCCCAGGACTTCAGTCCTGGGTCTCCCGCGCCGATACGTGCCGCGAAATGAAAGGGCTTTAGGTAGTGTCTGACGAATCACCTGTGATTCTTCCCAGGGTGTTTTCCGGCTTGTAGAAGAGGATTGAGGGTTGATCCTTTGGTTGGATTTCGTCATGAGTTGAGCGAGGCCCAGTGGCG
>Ga0224555_1004252_pt1 | contig 13382 bp, 11 predicted proteins | sample 714S23034metaG_FD_180687 | JGI IMG/M metagenome (GOLD analysis project Ga0224555, IMG submission 180687) | Peat soil microbial communities from Stordalen Mire, Sweden - 717 S2 30-34 | ecosystem: Environmental > Terrestrial > Soil > Wetlands > Peat | place: Sweden: Norrbotten County, Stordalen...
GCGGCCCCGCACCAACGCCAGCGAGCGCGAGGCGGCGATGATGCCCAGCGAGGCACGCGGTGATGCGCCGAAGGAGATCCAGCTCTTGACGTCGTTCATCCCGAGCTGCTCGGGGTGGCGGGTGGCCGTCACGACCCGCACCACATAGTCGACCAGCGCGTGGTGGACAAAGTTGTTGGCCGCGAGGTCCTGCAGCCGCAGCAGGTCACCGGTGTTCAGGATCTGCTTCGGCTCCGGCGGCCTGACACCCATCCGGTAGATGATCTCGCGCTCTTCCTCCGGTGAGGGATAGCCGACGTTGATCTTGAACAGGAAGCGGTCCCGCTGGGCTTCCGGCAGCTGGTAGACGCCCTCGTGCTCGATCGGGTTCTGCGTGGCCATCACCAGGAACGGGTTAGGCAGTGGGAACCTCTTGCCACCGATCGAAACCTGGCGTTCCTGCATGACCTCCAGCAGTGCGGACTGCACCTTCGCCGGGGCCCGGTTGATCTCGTCGGCGAGCAGGAAGTTGACCACCACCGGGCCGAGCTCGGTGTCGAACTCCTCCTTGCCCTGGCGGTAGATCCGGGTACCGATGATGTCGGTGGGCACCAGGTCAGGCGTGAACTGGATACGTGCGAACGTCCCGCCGACCACCTTCGCGAAGGTCTCCACCGCCAGCGTCTTGGCGACGCCGGGCACGCCCTCGAGCAGCACATGGCCCTTGGACAGCAGGCCGACCAGCATCCGCTCCACGAGTTGGTCCTGGCCAACGATGATCCGCTTGACTTCGAAGATGGCTCGTTCCAGGGTGTGCACCTCAGCAGCCAGTCCGTTGCCAACGCCGGACGGCGCCGCGTGCGCAGGCGCCGTCGAGGAGCTACCCGGACCCGAGTAACCGCTGGTGCCCGGGGGCGGCCCGCCTGCTGATGTCATCGATTACCCTCCACGGCTCATCCTTCAAGACTCAATAAGACACGACTGCTCGCACGACGAACGTCGCGGGGCAGCGGGGTGCCCTTGTTCAACTATTCCAGGCCGTTCGGATTCCGTCGACGTGGCCATGTCCGGCGACGACGCAGGCCGTGAAACGGCCTGGTGAGAGGCCGGACAATCGGGCCCATGTCCACCGGACAATCGAGTCCCGTCGGGCGCACGCGGGATGCCCGCGTCAGTACTCGACGATCCGGGTCAAAAACGGCGTCATGCCGGCCTTCCGCACCGCGCTGACGGTGACCTTGCCCGCGCTGCCCGAAGCCTCCAGCATCTGGCCGTTACCCAGGTAGATGGTGACGTGCTGGCCGCCGCCCGGGCCGTAGAAGATGAGGTCGCCGCGCTTGGCTTGCGACGGTGGAATGTGCCGACCGGCGTTGTACTGATCACCGGAGAACCGCGGGAGGAGTACGCCCACCCCGGCGAAGCTGTACCGAACCAATCCCGAGCAGTCGAAGCCGACGACGTCGGCGCCGGAGTCCACGCCTTTGCTGGGGCCATTCGGCGTGCCGCCGCCCCATGAATACGGCACACCCATCTGCGAGGACCCGCGGCGGATGACGTATTCGGCCGCCTGCCGCCCATATACCCGTGGGATCTTGCCGGGACTGGTGCTGCTGCTGCTGCTGCTGCTGCTAGTACCACCCAGGTTGAGCCCGAGGCCGCCGAGGAACTGCCGGCCGAGATCAAGCGTGCTCTGGGTGGCGTTGGCAGTGGCCTGCAGTGATTGGTTGGCAATCGCCACAGGGTCTCCCGGTGCGCCCGCGCTGATGGTCGGCGGCAAGGTGGGATCCCACTGGCCGTCCTCGGCATTGGCGGGAACAGCCAGACCGATCAGCAGACCGAACGCGGCCAGAATCGACCAGACCAACCTGGCCCGGCGCATCGCGTCGCCGTGTGTAAATCTTTGGTGCATAAGTCCTTTCACGCGTCAGTACTCGATGTAACGGATCACGTAAGGCGTCATACCGCTGGTCCGAACCGGCGCGACCCGGACCTTCAACCCCACGTCGGGCGCCTCGAGCATTTGGCCCTGGCCGAGGTAGAGCGTCACGTGCTGACTGCCGCCGGGGCCGTAGAAGATCACGTCACCGCGGCGCATCTGCGACGACGGGATCTTGCGGCCCAAGTCGTATTGCGCACCCGAGTAGTGCGGCAACTTGATGCCCACGCCGGCGAAGGAGTACAGCACCAGACCGGAGCAGTCGAAGCCGGTGGTGCCGGACCCCGAGCCGATGCCCTTGCCCGGCCCGGCGGCGGTGCCGCCACCCCACGAATAGGGCACGCCCAGCTGGGAGAGGCCGCGGCGGATCACGTACTCCGAGGCCTGCCGCCCGTACACCCGCGGAATGCGGCCGTTGGTGAAGCCGGAGGGAGTGGGAGCCAGCCCCATCTGCTGCAGGAAGCTGCGGCCCATGCCGGCGGTGACCTCCGACGAGGTCGCCGAAATCCCCAGGACCTTGTTGAGGATCGCGATGGGGTCACCGGGGATGTTGGCGCTGGGCACCTGCGGCAGCGTGGGATCCCATGCGCCGTCCCATTGGCCGCCGTTGCCCTGGGGCCGGCTGGGCGAGCCCGGCGCCGCCGGATCCCACCGGTCACCGGAGGACCCAGACGTTGAGGCCGCCTGGCCCCGGCCACCCGGTCCGCCCGCGGGTGCCGACCAGTTGCGGGCGGCGTCGAGTCTGGCCTGGGCCGCGTTGCGCCCGTCGGCTAGCCGGTTGATCTCCTGCTGCTGTTCGCCGAACTTGCGGTGCGTGTCGGTCAGCGCGGTCACCGCGGCGTTCTGGCTGGATTGGGCGTCGGCAACGGCCTTGTCGGCTTTCTGCTTGGCCAGCCGGGCCGCCGACTCCTTATTCACTTGCTCGGTGCGGGCTCGTTGCAAGTTGTCCATGACCTGCCGCGAACTGGCGGCCAGCGTCTGGCCCGCGGCCGCAGTCGCGATCATGTCGTCGGGGCTGGCCGCCGTGAGGTAACTGTCCGACGGACCGTTGACGTAACTGGCGACCGCGAAACGGTCGAATCGCTTCTGGGCGGCCGCGATTGCACCGTCGGCATCCGTGACCGCCTGCTGGCTGACCGTGACGGCACGTTGTGCGGTCGCGGCGTTGTCACGCGCGGTTTCCACGTCGACCAGAGCCCTATTGACGCTCTCTTCCTCGGTCTGAATCTGCGCGCCGAGGTCTTGCAGATGCTGATTGGCCTCGGCCACGTCGGCGATCAGTTTGGCCACGGTGTCGGGCCCGGCACCCGGGTTAGCCGTGGCCAGAGCGGGTGTACACAGCAGCACGGCCACGCTGAGCATCGCTGGACTCACTCGGCGGGTGAACGTGATCGCCAACCGGATAGACGAGCCGCGGCAGGTGCGTGTCATTCGACTCGGGTCTCCTTGGCTCAACGCGGGCGGACGGCGTCGGCCCCAGTAATCACTGGAAGCACGATTTAAACCAATCCATCCCCTGCACCGTAAGCCACATCTGACCCAGTGAAAACTTTAGTCACAAACTACAACTCTGTTCTTTCGACAACTGTGACCCAACGGTGACATCACTAATTTGCCCGCGAAGGCGGTACCGGTGTCGACGTTATGCGACACAAGCCGAATACGGCGTGTTAGACGCTCTGGCCACCGTCGTGCGGGGCCGGCGCGGCGACGTCGCGCGACGTTGCCGCCCGCCTGGCTCGCAGTTGCATGAATCGGGTCCCGACAGCCGCGGCCACTACCCCGATCAGCAGCACGATTGTGAAAACAGTCCAGGGGAACTGTGGCGTATTGAGTTGATGCAGAAAATTCTCGGCCGAGACCACTGTGTTACCCGTCTTGGCATTGTCTTCGCCGATCTCCAGGGTGGCGCGGGGGAAATGGGTGCTGTAGCTGCCGACGTAATTCGGGCTGAGCACCAGCACCGTGGCGTCGGGGTGTTGGGAGCCGACCACCGTTGCGATGTCACGCAGCGGAGTGTCGTTCGGCGGATTGTGGTCCAGCACGACGATCTTGAGATCGATGCCTTCGTCGTGGGCTCGGTTGATCACCTGAAGCAACGCCGGCGTGACGGCCGGTGGCGCGCTGATGTTCGCGGCGGTGACCTGATCTTGGACGATCGCCAGGCATTGATCAGGCTTGGTTGCCGGATCGGCACCGACGGTGCCGCAGATCTCGCCGGGTATGTAGAGCGGCGCGTGCGGGGTGGTCACGGTTGCAAACCGTACCGCCTGACGACGGGTGCGTTACAGCAGGTGGCCGACTAGATGAAACTGAAGTTTTCGGGCCCGGCCGAATGCAGTACAAGCGTACTGTTAGACTGGCACCGCCGGCGACACGGCCCGTCGGCGAGCGGAACTAAATACGGGAGTTGATGTGACCAGCAAAGATTCGGCGAATTCGTTCGGAGCCCGCAGCACCCTGGACGTCGGCGGCAAGAGTTACCAGACGTACCGCCTGGACGCGGTTCCGGGCACGGAGAAACTTCCCTACAGCCTGAAAGTCCTCGCCGAAAACCTGCTGCGCAACGAGGACGGCAGCAACATCACCAAGGATCACATCCAGGCGATCGCGCAGTGGGACCCCAAGGCAGAGCCCAGCATCGAAATCCAGTACACGCCCGCACGCGTTGTCATGCAGGACTTCACCGGTGTGCCGTGCATCGTCGACCTGGCCACCATGCGCGAGGCCGTCGCCGATCTGGGCGGCAATCCCGAGAAGGTCAACCCACTGGCGCCGGCCGACTTGGTGATCGACCACTCGGTGATCATCGACCTGTTCGGCACCGCCGACGCATTCGAGCGCAACGTCGAGATCGAGTACCAGCGCAACGGCGAGCGCTACCAGTTCTTGCGCTGGGGCCAAGGCGCATTCGACGACTTCAAGGTGGTACCGCCGGGCACCGGCATAGTGCACCAGGTCAACATCGAGTACCTGGCCAGCGTGGTGATGACACGCGACGGAGTGGCGTACCCCGACACCTGCGTCGGCACCGACTCGCACACCACGATGGTCAACGGCCTCGGCGTGCTGGGCTGGGGGGTCGGCGGCATCGAGGCGGAAGCCGCCATGCTCGGTCAGCCGGTGTCGATGCTGATCCCGCGGGTCGTCGGCTTCAAGCTGACCGGCGAAATCAAGCCCGGGGTCACCGCCACCGACGTGGTGCTCACCGTCACCCAGATGCTGCGCAAGCACGGCGTTGTCGGCAAGTTCGTCGAGTTCTACGGCGAAGGTGTGGCCGAGGTGCCGTTGGCCAACCGCGCAACCCTGGGCAACATGAGCCCCGAATTCGGTTCTACCGCAGCGATTTTCCCGATCGACCAAGAGACCATCGACTACCTGAAGTTCACCGGCCGCAAGCCGGAACAGGTTGCCCTGGTGGAGGCCTACGCCAAAGAGCAGGGCCTGTGGCACGACCCCAAGCACGAGCCGACGTTCTCCGAATACCTCGAGCTCGACCTGTCCGAGGTGGTGCCCTCGATCGCAGGGCCCAAGCGGCCGCAGGACCGGATCGCGTTGTCGGAAGCCAAGTCCACCTTCCGCAAGCAGATCCCCGACTACGTCGGCGACGACCCCGACAAGAAGGACTACTCCAAGCTCGACGAGACGATCGACGAGACGTTCCCGGCCAGCGACCCCGGCCAACAAACGAACGGCCACGCCGACGACGCCCCGGTGCATTCGGCCGCCAAGAACGCCAAGGGCCGAGTGAGCAACCCGGTGCGGGTCAAGTCCGACGAACTGGGCGAATTCGTGCTCGACCACGGCGCGGTGGTGATCGCCGCGGTCACGTCGTGTACCAACACCTCCAACCCCGAGGTGATGCTTGGCGCCGCACTGCTGGCCCGCAACGCCGTGGAGAAGGGTCTGACCTCGAAGCCGTGGGTGAAGACCTCGATGGCGCCGGGCTCCCAGGTGGTCAGCGACTATTACGAAAAGGCCGGAGTCTGGCCGTATTTGGAGAAGCTGGGCTTCTACCTGGTCGGCTATGGCTGCACCACCTGCATCGGCAACTCTGGCCCGCTGCCCGAGGACGTCTCAAAGGCTGTCAACGACAACGACCTCTCAGTGACCGCGGTGCTGTCCGGCAACCGCAACTTCGAGGGCCGCATCAACCCGGACGTCAAGATGAACTACCTGGCCTCGCCTCCGCTGGTGGTCGCCTATGCGCTGGCCGGCACGCTCGACTTCGACTTCGAGTCCGATCCGCTGGGCACAGATAAAGAAGGCAATGACGTCTTCCTCAAGGACATCTGGCCGTCGCAGAAGGATGTCTCGGACACCATCGCGTCGGCGATCAACCAGGAGATGTACGTCAGCAACTACGCCGATGTCTTCAAAGGCGACGAGCGGTGGCGCAATCTGCCGACACCGAGCGGCAACACCTTTGAGTGGGCCGATGACTCGACGTACGTGCGCAAGCCACCGTACTTCGACGGAATGCCCGCCGAGCCGGAACCCGTCGGCGACATCACCGGAGCACGGGTGCTTGCACTGCTGGGCGACTCGGTGACCACCGACCACATCTCCCCCGCCAGCAGCATCAAGCCGGGAACCCCTGCTGCGCAATACCTCGACGAGCACGGTGTGGAGCGCAAGGACTACAACTCCTTCGGTTCGCGGCGCGGCAACCACGAGGTCATGATCCGCGGCACCTTCGCCAACATCCGGTTGCGCAACCAGCTGCTGGACGACGTTTCCGGCGGATACACCCGCGACTTCACCCAGGACGGTGGTCCGCAGGCGTTCATCTACGACGCGGCGCAGAATTATGCGGCAGAAAAAATTCCGCTGGTGGTGCTCGGCGGCAAGGAGTACGGCTCCGGCTCGTCTCGGGACTGGGCGGCCAAGGGCACGTCGCTGCTGGGCGTGCGGGCGGTGATCACCGAGTCGTTCGAGCGCATCCACCGCTCCAACCTGATCGGCATGGGTGTGATCCCGTTGCAGTTCCCGGAAGGTAAGTCGGCCGCGTCCTTGGGCCTGGACGGCACCGAGGTGTTCGACATCACCGGGATCGAGGAACTCAACAACGGCAAGACGCCGAAGACGGTGCATGTCAAGGCCGCCAAAGAAGGCGGCAAAGCAATCGAATTCGACGCGGTGGTGCGCATCGACACTCCCGGTGAAGCCGACTACTACCGAAACGGCGGCATCTTGCAGTACGTGTTGCGCAACATGCTCAGGTCGAGCTAGTGGCGATCGCAAGCGCGGCGCAGCCGGGCGCAGCGGGTCGCCACACGAGGATTTAGCGGAGCGCCCGTGCCCAAGGTCAGTGAGGACCATCTGGCGGCCCGGCGCCGTCAGATCCTCGACGGCGCCCGCCGCTGCTTCGCCGAGTTCGGCTACGACGGGGCGACGGTGCGCCGGCTCGAGCAGGCGATCGGCTTGTCGCGGGGTGCGATATTCCACCACTTCCGCGACAAGGACACGCTTTTTTTCGAGCTGGCGCACGAGGATGCCGAGCGGATGGCCGATGTCGCCTCTCGCGAAGGTCTGGTTCAGGTGATGCGCGACATGCTGGCGGCGCCCGACCAGTTCGACTGGCTCGCCACGCGATTGGAGATTGCGCGCAAGCTGCGCCACGACTCGGCGTTCAACAAGGAGTGGACGGAGCGCTCAGCTGAGCTGGTGGCGGCAACGATCGACCGGCTGCGCCGGCAGAAGCAGGCCGGACGGGTGCGCGACGACATCCCCAGCGACGTATTGCAGTGCTACCTGGATCTGGTGCTCGACGGATTGGTGGCCAAGGTTGCCTCCGGTGAAAACACTCAGTTGCTTACCGCTGTCCTCGATCTGGTCGAGAGCTCGGTACGGCAGAGCTAGTTCGCCACGGGGTTACCGCGATCGGGTGCGGTGGTTGGGTCCGCCGCGGCTGCGCATCGTGGTACCGGATTCGCGCAACATGCTATGGATCGACCCGTACGACCTGCCGGTCGACTCGACCAGTGTGCGGATGCTGGCTCCGCCCTCGTAGGCGTTGCGCAATTCGCGCAGCACTTGATCGCGCGGCTTTTTCGATTTCCTCACGTGCCCCTCCCCGATTAACAGGATCCCCAAAGCACAAAGAGTAGGAAGCCGGGTCGGTTGGCGGGCCGATTTGACGAAATCGCCTGCGCCGCCGTCGAGCCGAGTCGGGAGACCAGTCGACCGACGAGGCCGCGCATGACATCGGCAAGACCGCGTCCAAGCGGTCAGGCCAATTCGATGAGGTCCCGGTATTCCTCGGACCAATGGTCTTCGGTTCCGTCGGGCAGCAGCACGACACGTTGCGGGTCGAGCGCTTCGGCGGCACCCGGGTCGTGCGTGACGAGCACTACTGCACCGGCATAGCTACGCAGCGCGTCCAGCACCTGCTCGCGGGACGCCGGATCGAGATTGTTGGTCGGCTCGTCGAGCAGCAACACATTGGCCGTCGAGGCCACCAGGCCGGCCAGTGCCAAGCGAGTTTTCTCCCCGCCGGACAGAGTCCCGGCTGACTGGTCGAGTTGACTGCCGCTGAACATGAACGCTCCGAGCAGACCACGCAGTTCCTGCTCGCCGGAATCGGGTGCGGCGTGCCGGATGTTCTCCCACACCGTCGCGGCGTCGTCGAGGGTGTCGTGCTCCTGGGCGAAATAGCCGATTTTCAAACCGTGTCCGGGCTCCAACGCCCCCGCCTCGGGTTGCTCGACGCCGGCCAGCAGTCGCAGCAGCGTCGTCTTGCCCGCGCCGTTGAGTCCAAGCACCACCACCCGAGAGCCGCGATCGATGGCCAGATCCACTCCGGTGAACACTTCCAGCGAACCGTAGGTCTTCGTCAGGCCGGAAGCCATCAGCGGTGTGCGTCCGCAGGACGCCGGGTTGGGGAACTTGATTCGGGCGACCTTGTCGGCCACCCGCTCTTCGTCGAGTGCGGCCATCATCCGGTCGGCCCGCCGCAGCATGTTCTGCGCCGCAACGGCTTTGGTGGCCTTGGCACCGAGCTTGGCGGCTTGGGCGCGCAGTGCGGTGGCCTTGCGTTCGGCGTTGGTGCGTTCCCGGCGGCGCCGCTGCTCGTCGGTGGCACGGGCGTCGAGATACTTCTGCCAACCCATGTTGTAGACGTCGACTTCGCCGCGCACCGCGTCGAGAAACCACACGCGGTTGACGACGTCGGCCAACAAGTCGACGTTGTGGCTGATGACCACCAGCCCGCCGGTGTGGTTGCGCAGGAAGTCCCGCAGCCAGCCCAGCGAATCGGCGTCGAGGTGGTTGGTCGGCTCGTCGAGCAGCAAGGTGGTGGACGACCCGGCGCCGGTGTCGGACGCGGCAAACAGAATCCGGGCCAACTCAACTCGACGCCGCTGACCCCCGGAAAGGGTGCGCAACTGCTGAGTCAGTACGCGGTCGGGCAACCCCAGACTCGCGCAGATACGGCCCGCTTCGCTTTCGGCGCCATAGCCGCCGAGCGCGGCGAAACGCTCCTCGAGTTGGCCGTAGCGGCGGATCGCACGATCACGGGCGGCGTCGTCGGCGACCTCGGCCATCAGCGCCTGCTGCTTTTCCAGGTCGGTGAGCAGCGTATCCAGACCCCGCGCGGAGAGCACCCGATCACGCGCGAGGATATCGAGGTCACCCTCTTTGGGATCCTGCGGCAGATAACCGATCTCGCCGGTGCGTGCCACGGTTCCCGCGTAGGGCTCCCCTTCGCCCGCCAGGATGCGCAGGGTGGTGGTTTTGCCGGCGCCGTTGCGCCCGACCAGCCCGATGCGGTCACCGGGCTGTATCCGCAGAGCCGGGCCGTCAGCGAAGAGCAGCGTGCGCGCGCCAGCGCGGACCTCGAGGTCCGTAGCCGTGATCACGGTTACTCTCCTTGGCCAATTGTCCGGAACGTCATTGCTTGTCGTCGGTGAACACCGGCGGCCGTTTCTCGGCGCGCGCGGCAACCGCCTCTTCGAAGTTGCCGGTGAGCACGCGGACGAAGAGCTGTCCTAGGCCTTCGGCCTGCATGTGCCCCTCCAGGCTAGCGGCGTCCAGTCCACTCCACAGTGTGCGCTTGGTCAACTCGACGCCCGGCCGCGAGAAGGCGGCGATTCGCTCGGCCATCGCGTAGCAGGTGTCCAACAGTTGGTCTTCGGGGACGTGGCGCGATACCAACCCAATCCGCTCGGCTTCCTCGGCGTCGATATCACGGCCGGTCAGCATGATCTCGAATGCCCGCGACGACCCGATGGCCCGCGGCAGCAAGTAACTCAAGCCCAGCTCGCTGGCGGTCAACCCGTTGTTGATGCCGGCGGCCCGGAAATAAGCTCCGCGTGACGCGACGCGGATATCTGCAGCCAGCGCCAGACACAGCCCACCGCCGATTGCGGCGCCGTTGACCGCCGCGATCACCGGCTGGTGCAGCCGTCGCAGCGCCAGGATGACGTCGTCGAGAATCTGCATGGAGCGCAGCGCGTAGGTGGGCCGAGTCAGGCCCGCAACGTGGGGAACGTCACCGGCAGACTTGTGGTCGGCGCCCGAGGAGAACCCCTTGCCCGCGCCGGTCAACACGACCACACGTACCGAGTTGTCGTAGTTGATGTTCTCCAGCGACTCTTTCAGCGGCACCATGACGTCGAACGCCATGGAGTTCATTCGCTCCGGCCGATTGAGGGTGATCAGCGCGACATGCGGTCGCGGATGTTCGACGAGGACCATGCTCACCGTTGAACGGTAACCCGCCGGACGATGGTGCGAGCCGCGCAGCGGCCCGCTGAGGAGTCGGGAATTAACCCGCGGCCCGTCGCGGAGCTAGCTCAGGCCTGGTCGCCCTCGTGCGCGGCGGTCGCCGCGTCGACGTCGAATTCCTTGACTTGCTGAACCAGGTCCTCCAGCGCGGCAGGTGGCAGGGCACCGGCCTGGTTGAAGATCAGCTTGCCCTTCTTGAACGCCATCAGCGTGGGGATGGATTGGATCTGCGCGGCCGCGGCGAGTTCCTGCTCCGCTTCGGTATCCACCTTGGCGTGGACGACGTCGGGGTGCTTGTCCGACGAAGCGGCGAACGTCGGCGCGAACTGCCGGCACGGTCCGCACCAGGACGCCCAGAAGTCGACAAGCACGATGTCGTTGCCGTTGACCGTCTCGTTGAACTGTGCGGCGGTGAGGTCTTGGGTAGTCACGCTTTCTCCAACGCGGGCCACTGCCGCGGTGTTCCCCTGCGGGTGGCGGCCCCGATCAGGTCAGCTGGTCGTAGTCGCCGCGGGCCCACGCCGCGTGACGGGCCGGCCCGCACCCGACCTGGTTCACTGGCTCTACCGGTGCTTGTGAGGTCCCCCGCTACAGCGGGTACCCGCTGGCACGGGCGAATGCCGTGATCGGAGAAACGTTGATGTCCACCACCTCGCCCCAGCCTCGACTGCCTTGGGCGGCGATTCTTGTGCTCACCGGGGCCATTGCGTTGTCGGTCGTCGCCTGCGGCACATCGACGAATGAGCAGACCGGAAAACCCAACACGTCAACAAGCCCGACGAGCGCCGCACCCAAGCCTCCGCCGGCGCCCCCGATGGGCAACGACCACATCGAGGGACTGGTCAATTCGGTATCAGGCAACACGATCCACCTCACGCAGCGGAATCGGACTCCGGCCACCGTCGACTTCGCACCGCAGACACTGGTCACCGAGCTCACCCCGGCAAAACTGCCCGACGTCACAGCCGGCAGTTGCGTCGACGTGGAAGCCAGCCCAAACAGCTCCCCTCCCGGCAGTGCGATCACCGCGCACGCTGTGACGATCAGCCCGGCCCTTGGTGGCAGGTGCCCACCGCCGGCGCAACCTGCCTCGGGTTCGGCCAGCACACCACCTGCGGCACCGCCATCTGCTGAGCCCACCGGGAGTCCCGGCGTTTACGGCACGGTCGCTTCGGTCACGGGCAACACCATCGACATAACCAGCACCGATCCAACCGGCAAGACCAGCCATACCGATGCGACCGTCACCGACACGACCACCTACAGCAAGCATGCAGTCACCAACGCTCAGGCGATCCAGCAGGGCAAGTGCATGGCGGCGCAGGGAACGGACAACGGCGGCGTGCTGCAAGCGTCGACAATCGATCTCGAACCGTGCCCGCCGATGGGCCGCCCGCGCCACCACTTCCACTTCCCTCATCTACCCCACCCCCACCACCTTTAGAGCCAAATCTCCACGGTGGCAGGCGTTCTAGACAACCCGAGCGATCGCGGTATACACAGCGCGCTCTTACCCGGACACCAGCCGGTACTCAGCGGCGCCACCGATCGTGAAAACCGATGCCAGAGTCGGTCCGCTCTCCGCGGCCGACGATTGAAAGGACCTCGATGCTCGCCAACTCCCCGACCGCCCGACTGTCCCGCTTCGCGATCCTTGCGGTCACCGGAGCCACCGCGCTGTCCGTCGCAGCCTGCGGCACGTCGAACAATGCCAAGCCCACCTCGGCGAATCCGACCAGCTCCTCTCCCACGTCATCGTCGCCGTCAGCGTCGGCCAAGGGCAACGACTGGGTGCGCGGGCTGATCGATTCGGTGTCGGGCAACACCATCCAGGTCAGCCAGCGGTCTGGGACCGCCACCGTCGACTTCACGCCGTCAACGGCGGTCTCCGAGCTCGCCCCCGCTCAGCTGACCGACGTCACCGCAGGCAGCTGCATCAGCGTGCATCCCGACCACCGGGGCGCTTCGACCAGCGGTAGCGGGATCACCGCTCGATCCGTGCGTGTCAGCACCGCCGTCGACGGTAAGTGCCCGTCGCCCAAGCAACCGGCGGGCGCCGAGAACACCCCGTCTCCGGGCGCACCGGTCCCACATCGCCAAGTGAGTGGCCAGGTCGTATCCGTCGCCGGCAGTACCGTCACCGTGAATAGCGCTGATCCGAGCGGTAACTCGTCTCAAACCAGCGTGACCGTCACCGACACGACCAAATACACCAAGCAGACCACCGCCGACGCGCAAGCGCTTGCCCAGGGCAAGTGCATTGCGGCGCATGGAACCAAGGACAACGGCGGCACGCTGCAGGCGACGGCCATCACCGTTCAGCAGGCCGACAACGGCAGCTGCCCGGAACCGGGCGGCAGGCGGCACTAGCCGGCTGTCTCGTCACGACGACCGGGGTAGCCCGAGGATGTGCCGCCCTGGCGTTGACGTGCCGTCAGTTCTAGCCGCGCCAGCCGCGTTCGAACGGCAGCCGCCATGCCCGTGGGGCAATCAGCGGATGGACCGCGTTGGGGCCCCATGAGTCAAGGTCGTAGCTGCGCACCGGCGGCGGATCGTCGAGCAACGGCGCCGAGACCTCCCAGAGCCGTTCGATGCCCTCCGCCGTGTTGTACAACGTTCGGTCCCCGCGCATCGCGTCGAGGATGAGACGTTCGTAGGCCTCCAGCACATCGCCGGCATGGCCGGTCTCTTCCATGGTGAACTGCAGGCTCAGCTTGTCGAGCTTCATTCCGGGCCCTGG
>Ga0224555_1004253_pt1 | contig 13380 bp, 10 predicted proteins | sample 714S23034metaG_FD_180687 | JGI IMG/M metagenome (GOLD analysis project Ga0224555, IMG submission 180687) | Peat soil microbial communities from Stordalen Mire, Sweden - 717 S2 30-34 | ecosystem: Environmental > Terrestrial > Soil > Wetlands > Peat | place: Sweden: Norrbotten County, Stordalen...
GAATCGCTCCGGCGAGCCCGTACCCGCTCGCCGGAGCGATTCTCGATCTTTGCCGACCAGATCCAGGCCAGCAGGAACGCCCACACTCCGATGAAGGCGTCAATAAACACTTTGACGGTGGCGCTGACTCCCATGATCCAGCCAGGCTGATAATGGACGCCTTGCGCGCTCAACGCCTTGGCGCGGATCAGCGCTTCGGCGATGGCGCCGGAGGCGACCGCGGCGCCGTCGGTCTTCACCGCCAGGCCCAGCCAAGCTCCGGCCACCAGTGGCTGGTGGTAGAGGAAAGTCTGGGCCACGAAGGGCAGGAACAGCAACTCCACGACCGAAAAGACGACCACCAGTGAGGACACCATGACGGGAACTATGGGTCGGGCACGGATGGCAGAGCCCGTGGCGATGGCGGCCGACACTCCGCAAATGGAGATGCCCGAGGCCAGCGGGGCCGCCCATTCCCGGCTGAATTTGAAGTACCGCCGGGCGACATAGTAGACGGCGGCCCAGAAGATGAGGTAGGCCACGACAATCGCGCAGATTCCCTGGAACATCACCGCGCTGGCCAGGCGAAGCTGCTCGGCCGCCGTGACTCCGAGAAAACCGCCCAGAATCACGATGGCCGTCTTGATGTACAACTCCGGGCGGATGGCTTCTTTTATCGCACGCGCCAAAGACGGGAGGAAGTTGCCGATGGCCAGCCCCGCGAGGAGCGCGACGATGAAACCGGCCTCCGCCGTGAGGCTGAGCGACCAGGTAAGTCCGAAGGCCTTGCGTTTGTCGGGGGTGGCGGCGATGTAGGCCCAGCTTCCGATGAACCAGGCCAGATAGCTCGCGAAAAACACCGCCGCAAAACCCTTTAGGAACCGCCCCACGTTGATTCTGAGAGCCGCAGCGCCGATCCCCAGAAGCGCCGAAAGAAACACATACGTGGCCGCCAGGTATACCAGTCCCGGGAGGCCGGCGTAGTTCTTGGAAATTGAGCCGAGGGCGCCCGTAGGCTTTGTCCAGACGGCGGTGGTTACGGCCCAGCCGAGCAGGTCGAGGCGCAGGAAGACGGCCAAGGAGAGTAGGAACAGGAGCAGCCCGGTCAAAACTGAGAGCCAGTCCTCGTTCAGGTAGGGCGGCTTGGTTTCCGTGGCAGGAGTAATCGAGCCTGGCTGAGGTGTTGTCGCAGGTTCGCTTTCCGGCTTCATGTGATTATCTCCATTAACTTCAGTTGGTCCTTACAGGTTAGTTGTGGATCCGTGAACGCCAGCGGCCGCAACCTGGACATGTGATCAATCTACACGCGATACCGTGCGGAGGCAATAGTGAGCCGAACCGGTGAGCGCTGGCCGGCGGAAAGCTGCGGAATCAACAGCGCTGCGCTACGCCTGCCCGAAGTTGAGCAAAATACTCAGGACCGCGTTGCGCAATTGCTTGTTCGCCCTTGCGGCCCGGTGCTACAGCAGCAGGGTTCTTCTTGGTCTTCATGCTGTGAGGATACCGCTACGGCTTGCTATTCGTCAAGGCGGTGACAAACTTCTATCGCATTACCCCCCGGTGGTATGCTAACGGCGGCAGAAAGGCAAGAGCGATCCCTGTTCAGGGCCAGTCCATGCCGCTGAACCCTTCTGCGTTTTCACAAAGGCGAAAGCGGAAGCTGTCTGTGGAGTCCATAGAAGCTTGAGCCTCATTGATCCGACATGGAATGTGATCCTGGATGTGGAAACCTAAACCGCCAAAACCTTCAGCCCGTACCGGTACGAAATCTGGACGATGCAGTCGGCGTATCACAACTGCCCCACGATCGACGGCGTCATGCAATCCGCCGGGCGGCAGTTTGCCGCCACAGACGTGAGCTACCACGCGGATGACCGTGCGGCGGAACTCCACCTGAACTTGGCGAAGGCTTATCCTCCCCCGGCGCATTTGGCTTTCTGGAATCGTACGCTGCGGTTGGACCGGGCTGGCAATGCCATCGAGGTCGTGGACGATTATCGATTGACGCAGACCGCCAAGGTCATCACTGTCACCCTAATGACGCCGTGTGCTGCGCTACACTTGCTTCGGGAACGGCTCACTTGGCACCTGCGCTGTTGAGGCGTGCTGTGTCCCAGAAGAGTGTACCGGGAAGAACTTTCTCAAGGGAGGCGCTATGTCTCATTCGGGTGAATGCAAACAACTATCTGTATTGTTGTTAGTCTGTGCGTTTTTCCTTTTGTTGCTGCCAGCTACTCTCCTCGCTTCTGAGGCAAAGCCGACGTACACGCTGAACAATAGATTTGGAACCATCGTAACGATCAATCCACAAGATGGCTACTACTCGGTGGCGCAGCTCACCGCGTACGCCGCCGGTGCGGCGCTATCCCCTGGTGAGGAGCAGCCCTGGTTCGGCAGGGGACAGATCAGTGTTTTCGCCAACCATCGTTGGTTCAGAAGCACTGATAGCACGTTTTATCATGTGCGCGGCAACGAAAATCCCGATGGACGGCTTGTACTCGCCGGCGTCAAAGCTGGCTCAGCAAAGGACCTCTTGGGCAGCTACGACTTCGTCGACGTGAGCTGGACCGTTCCCGGAACCCAGACACCAATAATCACCGCCTTCGACCTCTATCAGGACAGGCCGTTCCTGATATTTGTGCAACGCTTCCCTAAGGGGTTCAAAAATTACGCTAGCGGCGATTGGACCGTCTCGTCCGTAGCCTTTCCCCAGTTTGCTTCCCCCAGTTGGGGAATACCGCAGAACCTGTATTCCTGGACCAGTGGCGGAATGTGGAGTCACAGACTTGCTTATGGAGACGCTTTCAGCGTTCAGGGTACGGTGGACCCGCTGGTCCTTTTATATCCGGGCTACAGGGCTGTCATTTTATCGGGATTTGGCAATTATCTTATTGCAACGCAACAGTCCGGGCCACTAGCCATGGGGAACGGGATTTCCAGAGGCATGATCAGTTGCGGCATCGAGGGGCTGGTTGAGGAAATACCGGCCGGCTTCGAACATAAGCACATCATGGTGGTCGGCCAGGGAATCCACGATACGTTTCAAGAATGGGGGCGGGCATTGCTCGAAAGGGCTGGGAAAAAGATTCCCTCGAAATATCAGGATGACACGTTGAAGTATTTGGTCTACATGGATGACGCCGGGGCCTACTACTATGAGCATGACTTCAAGGAGCCTGGCTACAAAACGTATGCGGATATTATTCTCGGAATAGAAAAGGAGGCAAAGGACCACGATCTGCGCATTGGCGCCTACCATGTCCTGGATGCTGCACAGCAGCGGGACATGGAAGAGGGTTTGTTCGAACCCAGGGCAGACCTGTTTCCCGAAGGTCTGGCGAGATTTCACCAGACGCTCGGCAAGCCGCTCCAGTCGTATTATATGTGGATACGATCCAACAGTCCCTACCGCAAGAAATATGCCTTCTTCGACGTAGGCGGAGAAGTCCCCGGATCGATGGGCGATGTGTTCTACAGTCCGGAATACTGGCAAGACACCGCTGACAAGTTGGCCTCCTGGGGGACCGTTCTGCTCCAGCACGATTTCCTGAGCGACTACGAAGGCAACCGCACGATGATGTCCGGTAGCGGCAAGATGGATACCTACTTCAAAAACATGGCCAAGGCTCTCCAGGCAAAGGGAATCGACATGCAATATTGTATGCAGCTTCCACGGAACATCATGGAGTCCACGGAAAACCCGGTGATGGTTTCACTTCAAGCCACCGAAGATCATCATGTGCCGATGGCAGAGCCGGTTAAACGGCCCGATAACCCCGATAATCACGATCCGTTTTTCTGGAAACAGGTGATTTTTACGAGTGCATTTTATGGGGCTGTCGGCATCTGGCCGTCTCGCGACAATATCCAGACGATTGCCGATCCCAACGCGTTTGAAGACACCTTAATCGCGAATCTCCTGGGTGGGTCAATACAGCTCGGTCACAGAATTGGTGAGTGTAATTTCGATCTGCTGCGGCACACCTATCGCGAGGGAGACGAACTCATCCTCAAGCCGGATCGACCGATTGTACCGATTGACCGCTGCTATCAAGCAGGCTGTGCGCTTGGCTACACCGAGTCGGACTTTGCCGGCAAGAGCTGGTACTACGTATTGAGCTTGCCTTCAGCAGGCTACGCTTCGGATTTCACACCGTCGGACCTCGGAGCTGGTAAATCCGTTGTATACGACTGGGACACCCACACTGCCTTCATAAGGGATTCGGATTCGCCCGTCGGACTTGTTCGTGAGGCGAAACACCAGTATTTCGTCGTAGCGCCGATCTTGCGAAACGGGATGGCCGTGATTGGGGACACGGACAAGTTTGTGACCATGGCGGACATGCGGATTGCCTCGGTGGAAGCGACGCAGGAAGAGGTGAGGGTGGGGGTGGTCTCGAATCAGGAATGGAATCCGGTGACGGTGGGTTATGCAGGGCGACGGCCGGCGAGCGCGGAAGCAGGGAACGCGAAGCTGGAGGAGTTGAGTAGCTTGGATCGGCTGAAGGTGGCGAAGTCCGGGTGGTTCTGGGACTACCAGACGAAGCTCTGGCACGTGAAGGTAGATTTTGCCGGAGCCGCGAACATGGAAACCCGGGTTTTCAGCATCCATTGAAAGTTCTGTTCGACGTTGCATGGGGAGGAGCAAGCGTAGCGCAGACCTGTTTTGGAGGTCTGCGGCTCGTCCCCAATTGACAACAAAAAGCCGCGGACCCGAACGCCGGATCCGCCCCAAAAAGAAAAGATGTAGCGCAAGGTTCGCTCTACAGACCGCCGCGGCGGGCGGCTCTTCCACCGCGCCGTGATTTTGGCGGCGCGGCCGGGAAAGTGTAGCGCCGACCTTTAGGTCGGCATTTTTGGCGGGTGCCCGACCTGCTGACCCCGCCTTGCGGGGTCAGCGCTACTGCGGCGCGGCAAGAACCCGCACCGCTGGAAAAGCCGCCCGCCATTAAGATTGGCGGCCCGGAGTGCGGACCCTGCACTACGCTTTGAGGCCGCGCATTAGTCGGTCGAGCGACTTCTGGTATGGGTTGTGATCTTTCCATGCCCGGAAGTCGCCGATGTGGCGCGTGCGGCGGAGGCTGGCTGCCCAGGCTTGATCGGTTTCCATTACGGCCTCATCCAGGCGGATGGGGAAGAGCACCAGTTTGTTCTGCTTGTGTTCTTTCCGATCTTGTGGCGCCGCGTCAGCCCGCGTAGCGGGTCCCGCTGGAGCGGGATAGCCCATGGCGCAAGAAGCTGTGAAAAAATCCCTGGAAGAGCAAAAGCATTTCATCCCGCCAACGCGGGACAAAGTCCAAGAAGGCGCAAAGAAAAGAAAGCAGTTATTCTTTGCGAGTCTTTGCGCCTTGGCGTCTTTGCGTGAGATTGTTTATTTTTTCACAGCTTCGCCAGCCGTGGGAACATCGGCCCCCGCCCCGCCCAAGCCCCGGCAGGGGCGAAAGAAATCACGGCGCGAGGTAACGGGGCAATCGTATTTTTTGGGACTGGCGCTGGAGGGCGCCAGCGACTTGTTCTTTCGCCCCTCTGGGGCTTGAGAGGAATTTACTCGAACTCGTCACCCATAGCTCACGCTATGGGCTACGGTCTGTCGCCCCTGCCGGGGCTTGTCTGTTGTTCTGCTTCTGCTTCGCCCCTAGTTCGTGGCCGGTGGTCAGTCGTCAGTATTCCGTAAAGACCCCGCAGTGCTTGATTCTTGATCGATGTGCGCTGCGCGTTGACCGCTGATAGCTAATGGCTTCTGAACTGACAACTGATAACTTGATCCGGCCTTGCGCAGCGTGCTCTCGTCGTTCACCCAGGCATAAACGATCACTTTCTCTTTGCTGGAAAAGCGAAAGAAAAGGCGATAACGCTCGTGGAATTTCGCCCGGAACCATTGGCGATTGTCCGCGCCCAGCGTATTGCCCTGACGGAACTCCGCCGCATTGGGATCACGCGGAATGATCTCGCGCATATGACAATTGATCGTGGTAAGGAGCTTCGTGGCCGACTGTTCCTTGTAGCGCAGCGGGTCTTTCGCTTGCAGAGTTTCCACCAGGGCGGTTAATTTCTCCAACTGCTGCTGAAAGAGCGGATGCAGGTAGAGCGTCCAGCCATTGGCCTCCATCAGAGCAGGCTTTCCTCATCGAGAGATTCATTGCAAGAGACGGAAACTTCCTCGACCAAGCGGTCAATGCGGCCCGCCAGTTCGCGGCTCATCGGCTTGACCCTTTCAGGCGCCTTGGCAATATCATTCGCGAGGAAGGCAAGGAACGATTGCATCACGGGATCGCGGCGTTCGGTGACCGGCTCGGCAACGGATACCAGCATCCGGCCGGGCGCGATCACGTGGGCCTTGACCTCTCCGGCAAATTCGGGATGGCTTTTGAAGAGAGCACGATCAAAGCGAAAACCATAGGAGTTTCCCGTGCGCGTCCGCTTGCCACGGTACTCGTTTTCAGTGGAAGCCTCGGCTGTGCGGACGGACTTGGTTTTGGTGGCTGGCATAATTCCCCTCCAGAAGATGTTATCACATCTGTGCTTACGTTACAGGGGGCTGTGGGAAGCGCTCGCAGCTCGGGGTGGCTTTCAGAAATTCCGGCGTGGTGAAATGTTCTTCGAGAGTGATTGTACGCATAGGTATATTAGGACCTTAATTGAGGCAAAACCTATAACCCGGATCGGCATAGCCAACACCCTATCCGCCGGGCTTCAGGCGGGAATTTCGGCGAGCGGATGAATGCGCCGGACGTGGATTTGGTTCTCGCGCTTGCGGGTCTGGGCGATGTCATATGAGGCTTGCATTCGCAGGAGCGTATCCATCTTCACTCCAAAGGCTTTTTCAATGCGCAGCGCCATGTTTCCGGAAAGGCTGGCCTTGCCGTTGAGCAAGCTCGACAGGGTAGGCCGGGAAACCTCAAGCGCCGCTGCTGCCGCGGTCACCGACAGGCCCGCGGGCTCGATAATCTCCGTCCGAATGAAATCTCCCGGATGGGGCGGGTTCTTCATGGGCATGGCGTTTGCTTCCTTCGTCCTAGTGATAGCTATCTTCCTCGTAGAGCCTTTTCAGGCCCTTGTGGGTGAAGTTCCGTATTTTCACCGGATCAACTGTAGCCTGTAGCCTTACACATGTCAATATGATAATTCCGGAGGGATTAAGAAATTTCGGGCCTCCGGCTCAACCTCTGGGGAAAAGCAAGCGCGGGCCTTTGCGGTGTGCGGTTCGCGCTACGGTTGCTTTTCCAATTCAACCTTCTGATACGGCTGTAAGCCCGCACGCGCATTGACAGGCCCGGCCCTTTGCGATAGTTTCGGTGCCTCAATACCCTTTCGAATGCCCAACGGGCTGGAAGCCTGTTCTCTCGGGGAGGCCGTATGAATCTCGATTTGAAAAGAATTCTGGGTCTTGCATCCTGCTTTTGCCTGACGATCGGGAGTCTCGTGCTGGGCCAGGAAAAGCGCCCGCTGAAGCCGGAAGACGTGGTGGACATTCGAACCGCGGGTGATGTCCAGATTTCAGCCGACGGCAGGTGGGTGGCATTCGTTGTGACCGAACCCGCGGACCCCACCAAGCCGCAGAAGCCGCGCGATACGAACATCTGGGTGGCGCCCGCCGATGGCAGCCAGCCAGCCCGGTCGTTTGCCGCGAGTCCGAAGAGTGACACGCACCCGCGCTGGTCCCCGGACGGCCGTTATCTGGCGTTTCTCTCGGACCGTGGCGAGCCTGTAGGGGAAGAGAAAGAGGCGAAAAACCAGGTTTACTTGATGCGCACCGACGGCGGCGAAGCGGAGCAGCTCACGAACCTCAAAGGCGCTGTCACAGACCTCCAATGGTCCCGCGACGAGAAAATGATTGCCTTCACAGTTCTCGACCCCGACACGGAAGCCGAGCAGAAAGCCCACAAAGAAGGCTATGACGAGAACTTCGTGGACCACCATTACAAATTCGCTCGGCTTTGGGTTTTGACGCTGGCCGACCGCAAGGCGGAGCAAGTGACCAGGCAGGAGCTGCACATCACCTGATTCGATTGGTCCGCGGACGGCGCCGAACTTGCGCTGAGCGCTTCTTCAACGCCTCGCAACGACGATACTATGTGGCAGGCGCGGCTCCTTGTAGTGCGCCGGCTTACGGGCGAAATCCTGCGTACCCTCAGCGAAGACTTCGCGGGAAACGTGCGGTGGTCGCCCGACGGACAAACGATCGCCTTCGAAGAATATTCCCCCAACCGGATTGCCTCCTGGCTGGCTGTAGTCCCGGCTGGCGGTGGGCCCACGCGGCCGCTGCTCAAGGACTACGCAGGCACCGTGCGCGACTTCGAATGGGAGGCGGATTCAAAGCATCTGGTGGCGGAATTCAATCAGCGGACTCACGACCAGTTCCTGCGCGTGGATTCCTGGGACGGCTCGGTTACCGAAATCCCCGCGCAGACGGCTTTGCCGGCGGCGGATTTCGCCAGCAGCCCGGACGGGCGGACTCTTGCCTACGCGCGCGGGGCTGCGGATTCGCCGCCGGACGTCTGGGCGTATACGGCCGGCGGCACGCCCGGAAGGCTGACGGGTTTGAATCCCCAGGCCAAGAATTGGCGGCTGGGCGCGGTGAAGGAAATCAGTTGGAAAAACCGGAAAGACGGCGCCACCATCTATGGTGTGTTAGTGACGCCGCCGGACTTCAAGCCGGGCCAAGCGTATCCCACCATCGTGGACGTTCACGGCGGCCCCGCGTGGGCGTGGTGGAGTGGCTGGTTGGGTTCGTGGCACGAGTGGGCGCAGTTGCTGGCCTCGAACGGCTACGTCGTTTTGCTGCCCAATCCACGCGGCTCCCTCGGGCAGGGGTGGAAGTTTACAGAAGCGAATCGCGATGACTGGGGCGGTGGGGACTTCCGCGACATCATGGATGGAGTGGATTATTTGATCGGCCAGAAGATCGCCGACCCCAATCGCCTGGGCATCGGCGGGTGGAGCTACGGGGGGTTCATGACTTCCTGGGCGGTCACCCAGACCAACCGCTTCAAAGCGGCGGTGGTGGGGGCCGCCGTGACCGATCTCTTCAGCTTTGACGGCACCACCGACATCACGCCGAGTTTTCTGCGCAACTACTTCCTGGACCTTCCCTTCACGCGGCGCGCCGACTACGACCAGCACTCGGCCATGAGCTTCTTGAAAAACTGCAAGACACCTTCGCTGATTCTGCACGGTGAGGCGGATGAGCGCGTCCCTACCATCCAGGGATGGGAGTTTTATAACGGCCTGCGGATGCTGGGCGCTCCGGCTGAGATGGTGACCTATCCGCGCGAACACCACGCCTTCCAAGAGCGCGCCCATCAGGTGGATGTGCTCACGCGCCTCCTGGCGTGGTACGACAAGTATCTGAAACAGTGATACCTCCGGCGCGGTGCGCCAAGCAAGCGTAGCGCCGACCCCGCCTTGCGGGGTCGGCATTTGTGCAATCTCATCTGCTGCTGACCTAACCCGCATTTCTCACCATGGGTCTGGTAGGGCGGGGCTTCCGCCCTCACAGGGCCTTCGTGATCATTCCCGTGTCCCTTACTCCAAACAGCCTGTTTGCGCGTGCGGAGCTTTGGAGTGCGGTCCCGCAACGCGGGACCGCACTCCAAAGCTCCGCACCGAATGCCAGGAGGGAAGCGTTTTTCCGCAACCTGTGAAGCTCCCCCGGACCCGTGGTGAGAAATCCGGGCTAAAGATCAGCGCTACGGCGGCGCGGCAAGAACCCGCACCGCTGGAAAAGCCGCAGCGCCTGCCCAATTCGCTGCCATGAAAATGGCTCCCCTCCTCGGCTGAGGAGGGGGTTAGGGGGTGGTGGGTACGGGACAAACCGAACCAGTCAACCACCCCTACCCCCTCCTTATCAAGGAGGGGAATCACCCAGAGCATTTTCATGCACAGTGGCGAGCCGAAGGCTCATGATATCTGCGCTCAGGGCAAGCTCTGAGCCGAGCGAAGGGGCCGGACCGCGAGCCCTGCATTGCAAGGCCGTAAATTCTTGTTTTCTTAGCAAACATTTTGCGCAGCTCGTAGGGCCGAACGGCGTTCGGCCCCCGGGCCAGCGCCGCTGGCCCCTACGAATTTGGTTGCGGCCTTTAGGCCGCTCTGCGGTACAGCAGCTTACCAAATTCACGCTCACGAAGGAGTAGCGGTTATAAAGGAACCGGCAACGCAACCTGGACATGCGATCAATCTACGCGTGATGCCGTGCGGAGGCGATGGTGAACCGGCGAGCGCTGGTTGGCGAAAAGCCGCGGACCTGCAAAACAGGGCCGCGCTATGCTTGCCTTTACCTTGCGATTACTCCCCCAATTCGGGGTATCATAGGCGGAACAACGGTTCATTAATTTGATGCGTCGACGAAAATCTAAACGCGCTCCGACGATGCCCAGGCCTTCACCAAGTAAATCCGAATACCTGACGCGAAAGCAGATCGTGGATTCCAAACTCCGCGCCGCCGGCTGGCGCGTCGTCGCGTTCAAACCGAACCGGCCGCTCAGCACATACGACAAGTGCGCCATTGAGGAGTTTCCAACGGAAAGCGGGCCTGCGGATTACGCTCTCTGCGCTGGCGGTCAAATCCTTGGCGTCATCGAGGCAAAGAAGCTCACGCTGGGCCCCCAGGAAGCCCTGACGCAAGCCGAACGATACTCAGGGGGGCTGACACCAAGTGCGTTTGACTTCAACGGCTTTCAGGTTCCATTTCTCTACTCGACAAACGGCGAAGTCATCTGGCATCACGACGTACGCCATCCCTTGAATCGCTCGCACCATGCTAACCCCCTTTTCAAAACTGCTCCGCTGGGCTACATTGTGAACAGCTTGAGCGGTCGCACCCCTAAATGGCTTGGGCTCGCCTCATCGGTATCATTTGTCACGACTCGAAGCCCATTATTGACTTGGGCTCGCCTGTGTGGTACCTATCAATGCCGGGCACGGGTCCTGGCGGATGGGTTGGCTAAGTGCTTTTACTAACCCTGCGCAGTGAGAGTCCGCAGAACTAGAACGCGGCGATATCGAGGAATCCGTTGTCCGTCCTGCCAGAAGCATTCTCCAGAGTCCTGATTGACCAAGCGCTCAAAGACAGCGACTGGGACCTGCTGGACACCCAACAAGTTCGCTTTGAGATGAGTGGACGCGATGGTCGCGCCGATTACGTTCTCCTCGACCAACATGGTCACGCCCTTTGTGTTCTCGAAGCCAAGCGAGAAGACGCCGACCCCTACGAAGCCAAGGAGCAGGCCCGCGGGTATGCAGAGAATCTCCGGGCCCCCTTCATTCTCTTGTCCAACGGGCGTGAGCACTGGTTTTGGAACTACCTGCGCGCCGACCAACAGGACGCCTACCGCGTCGAGCGTCTCCCCTCCAGGCGGGACCTCGAACGGCAACGCTTCAAAAACCTACAGCCTCCCCGCCCGCTTGTGACGGAGCACGTCGGGCCGGATTACTTGAAGCCATTCAAGCCGGAAATCAAGCTCCACGGTTACCAAATCCAAGCCATCGAGGAGGTGTCGAAGCAGTTCGACCGCGAGAGCAAGCGGAAATTCCTCCTTGAGATGGCCACTGGCACGGGCAAGACGCTTCTCTGCGCGGCCCTGATTCGCCGCTTTTTGTCCACGCGAAACGCCGAGCGTGTTCTCTTCATCGTGGATCGTATCGAACTCGCCAAGCAGACAATGGAAGACTTCAACGTCGTCTTGCGCGAATACAGCCCGGTCATTTTCAAGACGGCCCGTCGCCACCCTTCCGAACTTCTAGGTTCCTGCGTTGTTGTCGCCACGATCCAGTCGTTGATGGTGGATCGGCGTTACCGCGAGGAATTCACGCCCTTCCATTTCGATCTGGTCATCAATGACGAAGCCCATCGTTCGATCTACGGCGACGCACGCGAAGTTGTGCAGTTCTTCCAAGCCACTCGCATCGGCCTCACGGCTACACCGAAGGCGTACTTGAAAAACATTGACATTGATAAGCTAGGCAGGGAAAACCCGAAGGCGCTGGAAGGCCGCCAACTCCGGGATACCTACCGATATTTTGGATGCGAACCTGGGTTCCCAACCTTCCGCTATGACATCGTGGACGCCGTCAAAGACCCTGAAGGCCCCTTCCTGTGTATCCCGAGGCTGAGGGAAGAACAGGTTTCAGGTGCCAGGTGTCAGGTTCCAGGTGTCAGGAGTCAGAATGAAGGGCATCTGCTTTTCGCCGGCTGTCTTCTGCTTTCTGCCCTCCGCTTTCTGCCTTCTGCTTACTGCCGACCGCCTCCTGCATTCAGGATTCGGGATTCAGGAGTCAGAAGAGCAGGTGTCGGGTGTCAGGTAACAGGGGCTAGGGGACTGGGTGCTGGGGCAGGCGCTAGAGCAATGCTGAATTCTGAGCTGTCAATTGCGGATTGTGAGCCGCCTTCCCACTTCTGGCCACCGCCGACTGCCTTCTGCTTACTGCCTACAGCAGTCGCAGGCGGTAGGTGGGGAAGAGCACCTGGGATCGCCCCCGCCTCCACGCTCCTGCTCTTGTGAATCCGGTGTTTTTGCTCTTGACACGAGGCTAGGTATGTGATACATCGTAGGTGGGGAAGAGTAGGTGCCAGGCGCCAAGTCAGGGGTCAGGAGTCGGGAGTCAGAATGAAGGGCATCTGCTCTCCGCCTTCTGCTTAGTGCCGACTGCCTACTCCATGTGAGGGGAATTCGAGTTGGCGGGACTCCTGGCCCGTACCGCAGTCTATGACAAGATGTCACCGCCGACCGGGAAAGAAAGAACTAGTAACTTTAAAAAGTGAAGGACCGACGCGGGAACGTCTATGAAAACAAAGGACCGGCTTTCAGTAGCCCGGCACGAATCGGGAATGTTATAGAAAACAAAGGTAGTTACGCGTTGGCAGCGGGAATGTTGGTGAAAATACAGGTAGTTAGGTGTAAGGTGCTAAGTCGGGATTGGGGATTCGGGAGTCGGGATTCGGGTCCGATTTCAGGTCCGATGCGGATCGGACCATCGGACTCCAGCGATCGGAGAGTCGGGAAGCGAAAGAGCAGGTTCCAGGTATCAGGTGTCAGGTAACAGGGGCTGGGGACTGGGTGCTGGGGCAGGCGATAGAGCAATGCTGAATTCTGGATTGTCAATTACGGATTGTGATCCGCCTTCCCACTTCTGGCCACCGCCGACTGCCTTCTGCTTACTGCCGGCTGCCTACTGCATTCGGGATTCAGCGAAACCATTTCCGACCGGGCCAGTGACGATCGACCAGAAGGAAAGGACACAGAGGTCCAGCAACAAGAGGTTTATAGCTGGCGGCTGAAGGCTGAAAGCTAACGTATCGTTGTCCGAACTCGGGACGAGCTATCCCAAAATCGAACACCTGAGCCGGGAGCTTCACTCGCTCTTCCCTCTAACCCCTTGAAAATACATGCCTCGATCAACAAA
>Ga0224555_1004254_pt1 | contig 13380 bp, 10 predicted proteins | sample 714S23034metaG_FD_180687 | JGI IMG/M metagenome (GOLD analysis project Ga0224555, IMG submission 180687) | Peat soil microbial communities from Stordalen Mire, Sweden - 717 S2 30-34 | ecosystem: Environmental > Terrestrial > Soil > Wetlands > Peat | place: Sweden: Norrbotten County, Stordalen...
CACTGGCACAGGCTTGCCGGCCAGCTTGCCGGGGTCAAACTTTGACGCTTTCACGGCTGCGATTGCGGACTGATCGAATGCGTCGCCGTGGCTATGCAGCACCTGGATGTGCTGGGGGACGCCTTTGGCATCGATGACCATGGCCAGCACGGTAAAGCCTTGAACATCTTTCTGGGCGACGTTGGAGGGGTAGCCGGCGATGATGTCGCGGACGAGGACCGGCACGCTGACTTCGGGGCCGGAGTAGTAGACGCCATCCTGGTCAGGGGCCTGATGAACCTGCCAAATCGGGGGAGTTGCATCCTGCGCGCAAAGGCCTGCGGCGGTAAGTGCTAGAAATGCGAAAGCAAGTTTGGATTGGATCAAACGAATCTCCGATCGGTGGACTTTGATCTGTTGCGATTCTCTCACCGAGTGTCTAAGGAAAGCATTTGGGTCTAAGGAAACCATGGGGCGAAATGTATGGCGGCGGAAAAAACGATTGGATCGGGCTGCATTTCCGGTCCCATTAAAAGAAATTGCGTCCCACTGGTTGACATGGCTCATCTTATCTAGAAGACTGAAAGTAACTTCAGAGGGCGAAATAGAGGACCATTATGCGAGATGTTGCTCCACAAGGCACGTACAAAGTGCAGGCGTTGGACAGGGCTTTTGCCGTTTTGGATCTGCTGGGAGAGAGCGAAACTCCGCTTGGGCTGGCTCAGGTTGCGTCGTCGCTGCAACTGCACAAGAGCACGGCGCACCGATTTCTCATGGTATTGGAGCGTCACCGCATGGTGGAACGGACCACAAGCGGGAAGTTCCGGCTGGGTTTGCGGCTGTTCGATTTTGGCAATCGGGCGATTGAGCAGTACGACCTGCGCGACCGCGCGCAGCCGCATCTGCGCAGGCTGGTTGCCGAGACCGAGGAGACCGCTCATCTGTGCATTCTGGAGCAGGCGCGTGTGATTTACATCGACAAGATCGAGCCGGCGCGCTCCGTGCGCATGATTACGCGCGTGGGTTCGAGCAATCCGGTGCATTGCACATCGGTAGGTAAGGCGATCCTGGCATTTCTGCCCGAGGAGCGCGCCGCTGAGGTGGTTCGCCGCACGCGGTTCGAGCGATTTACCCACCGTACCATTGCAACTCCCGAGGCTTTGCGCGCGGAGATGGAGAAAACCCGCAGGCGCGGATATGCCGTGGACGACGAAGAGCTGGAAGAGGGGCTGCGGTGTATTGCGGTGCCTCTGCTGGATGCGCAACGGCTGCCTGTAGCGGCGGTGAGCATCTCCGGGCCATCGTTCCGCGTGACCGCACAGAAACTGCCTGCGATCGCCAACCAATTGCTGCAATGCGTGCGGGGAATCTCGGCGGATATGGGATACACCTCGGCAGCGCGCAGCAACCGGACGGCCTTGGTCGGCGTAGCGCATTGATGGAGTCTCATGGGCTGGTCTCGGCAAGGAAGGGTGTGCTAGTGCCTGTGGGACGAATGAGCGGAAGGCGTCAGACGCGGCCTCTCAAGGCGCTCCCTTTCTGATACACTCATTCATGTTGTCCAAGCTGAATTGCTTGATGTCGAACCGGGCTGAGACAGGGCTGGAACATCAAGCAAGCGGAATAGCCGGACCCCGGTAAGGGGATCCGGATGGGATCGCGGGCAATGGCGTTGAGCAGAGAAGTTTAGATGTGGGGACGTAGCTCAGTTGGTTAGAGCGCTGCCCTGTCACGGCAGAGGTCGCGGGTTCGAGCCCCGTCGTCCCCGCCAGATTCTAAAGGACTTAAGTCCGTTCTGGCATGTGACATCAAGGTACAAAAAGGTACAATAAGAAAATCCAGCCCCCCAGAGGGCAGTTGAGGATCATATTTGAGGATAAGAGAAGGCTCCCGACGCGGGAGCCTTTTTCACATGGAAACCCCGATTTAGAATTCAGGCGTCTGCTCGATTGGGATGCTTCGTCGGGTAGTCAAGGCTGGATTTCACAGTCCCCGGCTGGCGCGCCGTCCAGATACCTCTTGAGTAAATACTCTACGTGAGGGCTACACGGCTCGGCCCCGCCGCGCAGGCTCTCGAAGACTTCCTGGTATGTTCTGGAGACGAACGCGATGCCGTCATGCTTCAAGACCTCGCTGAAGGATTCGATCTCCCGACCGTGATCTCCGGCCCCTTCGGCACCTGGCACATCGAACCACAGATAAACAAGAATGAACTTCGTGCCGTGCTGCATCCTCAGTCCGAGAAGATGCTTGATCAGTTGAGCTGCATGGAGGTGCGAGTGGATGAGGTCGCTCGGGCATAGACTCTCAGCAAACGCGCGAAGGTGGGGCCAGCCTTTCCATAGTGTCTTTTGTTGGAGGTATACAGGCATGAGGCCACTCGGATTCCGGTCACCGTATGGTTCACAGAACTTTGCTTCAATGCCGGCGCACTTCCAGCGGTCGGCGGCGAAGGAGATCTGCACGTCCAGGTGAGGAGCCACCTTGAAGTGAGGATTGACGACATTCGCGACCTCGAAGTCGATGTTGCTGGCGAGTAATGCCGGAAGTCCGCAAGCTGCCAAGAGTGATTGGACCGGGGAGCCTGATTTTGAAGGGGCTGCCTCAAGCAGCCGTGACCAATGGTGAAAGAGGTTCACACATAGAGCCGAGGAAGAGTAGACGGCATACATGTTGCCGCTGTGCCCGTCGGGCGCATCGAGTTCTCCACCGGCGCCGGCAATGAACTGCTGCTTGACGCGATTCGACAGCGGCTCGAAGAGATTGTCTTCAAGCGCACTGACGTATCCCGTCGCCCGGCTTGTGGGACTCCCCGGTGGCGCTCCGGTAGGAATGCCGTTGTTCTCAGCCCAGCGAAGTTGCCAATTCTCTATTTGGCTTCTCAGGTTCATAAAATGCATCCTTGCCAAGCCCATTTGAAAACAGGCGTCCCAATCAAACTGGGCATGCGGGTATTCTCATTCATCTGCCACAAACAATTGTCCATGCGGACAAATCTCACTTTGATCTTGAAGGCAGCCTCGATCCGACGGGAAAGCGCTTTCAGCGGCTCTCTCCATGGATCGCGGACCTCCGCCTCGTTGCACAGAGCCCAGTACTCAGTTGGCGCCATGATAAGCAAATTGGGGCGCATCGGGCTGAATGCGTGCAGAAGCATTCGCTTCTTGTCGTCACTTTCTCGGCTCAGGTTGCGCATATCGGCATTCAAAGTCGCGCAATAGGCCAACGCTTCAAGAAGAGCCTTCAGCGGTGTTTCTGCACTTTTCTTATCCGCGGAGTGAACTTTCAATTCACAAATCCATGGCTCACCTTCAGCGTCAACGCTGAGAAGGTCGACTTTGCCCAGCCCTGCGTTGGCCTCATCCAGATGAGATTTCAACGGCACTTGGTAATCAACAGGAAACAGAACCTTTCCATCCGGCAGTGCGAAGCCCGCATCACGATAAGCGCGCCAAAGAGCGATGGCAAGATGCTCCTCGCGGCGATTCGTTGATAACCCAGAAGTAGTTTTTCCCGTGTGCCCTTTGAAGTAAGGCTTGTCTCTGTGCTCGCCTCGCAAGGGAGCATTCTTTGCCTGCTCGCCAAACCGGAGAAGAAGCTCAGTATCTGACAGGGAAGATGCAGCTTTCGCCAACGATGCAAAGACGTTGACGTCTGGAGATTTGAACAAGTCGGTCAGGAGATGTCGGCTCATGCGCGCTCGCTCCGCATGAGCCGTTCGAACTTCAGTTGCTTCCAACGAGCGAATTGTCGGCGCCTGTTCCACTACGCCATTGTGATGGCATTCCAGGTATCGAACCAGTTCCGGGATCGACCTGAAGCTCTGGCCGAGCAGCGTCTCCTCCGAGATAGCAGGAGGAGTGAGGCGAACTTTGTAGTCATACTCGCCGTGAATGTTCGCGCTACTGCAAATGTTGACTGTCTGCGATTTTGCGCCCGTCTGTACCTTCACCCTCCTGCCACAAAGCTGAATCATCTTCCGAGGCTGGCCGCCTGATTTAAATACAAGGTAGCATATGCGATCTTAGCTCGAACTGTGGCCCACCGTTTTCTGCTTTGCCTTACGATTTCTCCTTTGGGGTTTCAAAGATTCCGGCGACCCGGTTCAGGGCCGAGCGTTTGGCCTCGGTGCTGCCTTGCTGGTAAGTGTCGATTGTGATGCGCGATGTGGCGTGACGAAGGAGTTCCTGCACAGTTTTCACCCCCTCGCCCTGTTGCCCCAAGAAACTCGCCAGGGAATGTCTGAACGTGTGCCATGTGACCCGCTTGGTTATTCCCGCCTCGGCTGCTGCCGGCTTGATGTGGTCCTGCAAAGCAGACTCCGGCCAATATGGGCGCTTTCCGTTCGTGAATGGGGACGCAAAGACCCAGTCGTTCTCCTGGTTGTAAGGAGTATGGTCACGCCATACCAGCAAGGCTGCTGCCAATGCAGGCAACATCTCCACTCCCTTGCGGGACGCCCTTGTTTTCATTTTCGTCTGATCCTTCGAGACGTAACCACGCTGAAGATTGAACCAGCAGGCATGAAGGTCAAGGTCGGCCCATTTGAGGCCGCGCACTTCGCTCCGACGAAGTGCAGAGGCAGCAGCAGTGGCAACCATAATCTGAATCGCCGGTTGCTGAATGTTGTTGATGATGGAACGTATCTCGTCAAGCGTCAGGATGTCCGGGTCGTGTTGGCGAACCGCGCTCTGCCGGACGGACGCGATCGGATTCAGCTTGCCGTAGAGCTCGTTCCGAATGCAGTGGGAGAACAATGCGCTCATATGATTGCGAATCTTGGCTTTTGACGCAGGCGCGAGCGCAAGGCCGCGGAGCCACTTCTCAACGGCTACGGACTTAACATCATCGAGAGCGACGTCTTTCCAATTCGGAAGAATTCTGGACTTGAAGTAGTCGAGATAGCTTCTAACGGTTGTGGGAGAACGGTCCACGTTGGGGTCACGCAGTTCATTGGCTTGGAAGTGTCCCCATGCCTCACCAACCGTCATCCGCACGGTCTTCGTCGCGGCCGCGTTGATCTCGGAACGGAAACTCTCGACGGCGCGCTTGGCGGCGCCGATGGTGGGATATATCTCGACAGTGCCGATGATCTTGCGCCGATGGATGCGATTCCCATGCTTCGAGGTTTCCCACCAGCGATACGTCCACTGGTCAGGCCCATTGACGTGGTGGATGCGCTCAATGTGACCCTCCTGGTATGAGATGGAATGGCGACTGCTTCCCATCGCTACACCAGGGCCTCACTGGGCTCGATGCATGGTTGAATCTGGGACTCCGCCCAAGATCTCAAATCGCAGGTGCGGAAGCGCCAGTGCTTGCCCAGCCTGATCGCTGGGATGCCGTGGCTGCGGGCCAGGCGAAGTGCTGTCTTCGGGTGAATGCGGAGAAGATCCGCGGCTTCGATGGGTGTCAAGAGAGGTTCCCAGACACGTTGGACCTGAACGTCGTGTGAAGTTTCTGCTTGCATATTGTGACCGTATCCTTTGAAGAATTGCGTCATGTGCTGATCTTGCTACTGCTGCTACTGGAGCTGCCTTTGAGGCTGCGGACTACGGACGCGATTTGCTCCTTCGTGCCATTGCGCTTGGCGCTCCATTGCTATTGCACACGAGTGCATTTTGTAGATTGCTTGAGGTAGTCCGCTTCTCCGTCCAAGCCGTAGGCGATTTCTGAGCGTAGGGGATCTCAGAACATGGGCTGGCTCTGATCATCAAAGTATTCCCAGTTTCCAATCATGCCGTCTTCGGCCAAGTTGAAGTCGCTTGTCTGGTCCTGAAGCTCCAGAAGTGCGGAAACGCGGGACCAATGGCGGTCATGGATGCGTTGGTGAACGAATTTGGTCGCCTCAGAGCTGTGGCCACTAGACTCGAGCATCCAGCGGTCCTGAATCTGTTCAGCATCAGCAATGATGGTGCCGAGCGCGAGAAACGCCTCGGCCTTTAGACAGTCTCTGCAGCCGACGCGGCCGGCGGGCGGTGAGGATGATTTCCACAACTTCTTCGCCTCCTTCAGGAGGGGATCAAGGAACGTGAAGTCAACCTCGAATTCGAGTGGCTTCGGCACGAACGGCACCCACACCTTCCCTTTCTCATAATGGCTCTTCGGGTCGTCAATCACCTCGGCACGCTGGACTTCCCAATAAAACAGACCCGCTTTGGTCACCTCTCCCAACCCCAGACCGTTCTGAGCAATGTCCGAATACCCGACCGTTTGCGAGTTATAGATCGGGAGGAAGGGGTCGTCCTTACCTTTGTTAGTCGCTGTCTTGCGGTCGATGACGCACAGAGACCCGTCGGCCAGGGTAAAGATCTCATCCGGAATTCCGTAAAGGATGACGCCGCTCTTATGCTGGTAGCGGAATTTTGACCAGTGTTTCGGAAACTTCGCCCGTGAGCTGATATTGCAAAAAGGTGAGAATTCCTTTGGAAGACATCCATTCTTATCGAGATGATGCCCAACCTGTGCCTCTTGGATCTGCTGCATGTAGGTCCAGAGGGCACCGCCGCCATGATTGAACGGAGGATGAAACATCATGCGGATAAGGAACCAAAAGCAGCGCGGGCAGAAACTCGCCAGCATAATAAGTCCCAGATTACGGGGCGAGATTGCAAGATCGGTGTTCACTGTCATTCTCCTGAATTGATTTTGTGTTATTGCAAATGCAGTATCGCCCTCCGGTGTTCCGGCGCACATAGAGGTAAACACCTAACACGACTCAGACTCCCAACGGTCAGTCAGTCTGACATCGAGAATGCGACGACGGACCTCTCATGGCATAGATCATTCGGTAGTGCAGGTACGCTGCTTGTGCATTGAGCAGAGGGGGTAACGCTCTGAGGTCATGGAGACCAGGTATCCAAATTGACTACTTCGATTTGGCTCCCCGCTCCTCCAGCCAGGACTCCATGGCGCAGACGCCACTAGACTCGTTGAATCGGCTGCCGTAGGTCTTGATAGCGAGATCTGGACTCGAATGCCAAAGCATTTTAGAGAGCGATAAGAAATCCTTTGGATGCGCCTTTAACCATGCGAAAGCAACAATGTCCCGGAAGAGATGCGGAGTTACGCGTGTCCCTCCAAACCGCAGCGTCAGACTCTCGACAACCCGCCGAATCTGATTCGCCTCCATCGCGTTCCCCGCATGGTTGATGAGAAGTGTTCCCGGATCACTGTTCCCAAGCAAATGCGGCCTGAACGCTTTTAGATATTCTTCCAAGGGTTCAATCAATTGCCGAGGCAACAAACTATGCACATCAATTCCCGTCTTTGTCTCATCGACGCTGAACCTGAACTGCCAAAACTGAGCCTCAGGATTCTTCAGTCCCATCTGCTTCACCCAATCGGGCTCATCGATCTCGCTGAAAGGGGAAATCTTGTCCTTGAACAGATTAGGTGTCGGCCCATTGATCCGGCATTCTCGTAGATTTAGCTGACGCCAGGGTAGGGTGATCAACCATCGCATTATTAACTCTTCCATACCAAGAAGTGCGACATGTTCAATTCCCCGCTTTGCAACAGCCGGCCTTCCTGCTCGTATCTGCGCAGGAATGCTTTCAACCACAGCATATTCCAGGTACTTTTCCGCCTTCCTTCTCTTGGATTCCGATTTGCGTTCCATCGGGAGGCTATCCAAGAGGGGCTTAAACCATCCGAGGTCCACGGAGGCATACGACGGATGTTGGTGCATAGCCGCGGACAAGAGTCCGAGGGAGTTCCGTAGACAATACCCCTTCACCTTGCGCTCGTTGATGGCCCATTGCACATATCTGGTCCGCAAGGATCTGGTACGGAAGTATTCGCGCCAGTACCCGGTGCCGACATATGTGGTGGAGTTCCTGCTAGGGCGGTACTGTGCGAGTACCGATGAGCAGGAGATCAATGAAGGTTTGGCCATTGTTGAAAAGCAACTTCAGGATCGAACGGTGCGCACTGGCGAGGAAGAGCTCTTCAAGGCGCGGGCCAAGGAGCAGGGTGCAATCCGGCTTATCGACATTGTGAAGGCCCGGCTCGACACCAAGAACGATTGCTGCATCGCGGAGCTACCGAGCTTGGCTCTTCGCGACATTCGGATCGGCGATGAGCTGGTGCGCGACAACGAACGTATGTTGACCGATGGCTTCTATGCCGAGGTGAATCTTTCCTACGATGGGATTGTGGCTCAGGAAAACAATGGCAGGCCATTTAGGATTGACAGCCTTCGGCCGATCCAAATGTCAAAGTCGGACGTGCTCGATGTTCTTGCGGCTGGACGTGAGAAGTTCACCACAGAGGAATGGAAGGCCCTCCTGATCCGGTCAATCGGCTTGGAACCGGCGGCGCTCGACGTTAAGGCGCGACGACTGGCGATCCTGCGGATGGTGCCGTTTGTCGAACGAAACTACAACTTTGTGGAACTCGGACCACGCGGAACTGGCAAGAGCCATCTGTTTCAACAAATTTCTCCCTACGCTCATTTAATCTCTGGCGGCAAGGCGACAGTGGCCAAGATGTTCGTCAACAATGCCAGTGGGCAACGCGGACTTGTGTGCCAATACGATGTCGTCTGCTTCGATGAGATCTCTGGAGTTTCCTTCGACCAAAAGGATGGCGTGAACATCATGAAGGGCTACATGGCTTCAGGTCAGTTCAGCCGAGGGAAGGAGAATATCCGGGCTGAAGGCGGCATTGTGATGGTGGGCAACTTCGACGTCGATGTTGAACAGCAGCAGCGCGTCGGGCACCTCCTGAGCCCGCTGCCCCCGGAGATGCGAAACGACACTGCCTTCATGGACCGGTTGCATGCATTTGGTCCTGGTTGGGACTTCCCGAAGGTTAGCCCATCAGAACATCTCACCGACCACTTTGGCATGGTCAGCGATTTTCTGAGTGAGTGCTGGTCCAAACTGCGCTCTCAGAACCGAGGCAACGTGCTCCAGGGCCGCGTTTACCTTGGCGGTGCCCTCAGTGGCCGCGACATCGAAGCCGTGACAAAGACCGTTAGCGGTTTGGTGAAGCTGCTTTTTCCCAAGCCTGATATGCCAATTGCAGATGACGACCTGGAATGGATCGTGAGATTGGCACTCGAATCCCGGAGGCGCATCAAGGAACAACAGAAGCGTTGTTTCAAGAGCGAATTCAGGAATACACACTTCAGCTACACAATGGGCTTGGAGGGACTGGAACAGTTCGTCTCGACTCCCGAGCTACACAGCGACGAAGCAATAGAGAGCGATCCACTTCCACCTGGACAAGTATGGGCAGCGAGCACGGGAACGCCAGAAACCGGTGCCGGCCTCTACCGCATCGAAGTGACCTCGGGACCGGGCAGCGGCGTGAAGATACTCAACCAGCCGCCGGCCGCGGCGTTTCGAGAGAGCGTGAAAATCGGAGAACAGAACGTCTACGCTAGGGCAAAGGAACTGGTCGGCGACCGCGACCCGCGGGAACACGAATTCTCCATTCAAATGCGGGCCATGGACGCCGACAAAACCGGCAGCGGCGTGGGACTCCCTGTGATGGTTGCCTTGTGTGGATCACTGCTAGGAAAGAATACGCGCGGCGGAACCATCATCGTAGGTACGCTCAACCTCGGTGGGTCCATAGAGATGGTTCCCAACGCTGTCAGCATCGCCGAGCTTGCAATCGACAAACAAGCGCAGACCCTACTCATGCCCGTCTCCGCTCGGCGCCAACTCAACGAACTGCCTGACGACCTCTGGACACGCATCAGCATCGAGTTCTATAAAGATGCGGCTGATGCTGTCTTCAAAGCTTTAGTGGAATGATTGCAGCGCTGGCCTGGTGGGGCGTCACTTCCAGTGAAATGTCGATGAACCTTTGACCCGTACTTGGGTCTGGAGTAGCATATCGAAGGATAAACGCATGCATGAGCGTGTGCACCGCCATCCTCCAGCGCCACATGCTGGACAACGTACGGAGTCTGTAATGAGCGACGCCCTCATGCCCTCGGGACAGCCCAATCGCATCGTCCTCTACAATGCCGCCGACGGCAGAGTGACCGTCAACGTCCACTTTGCCCAGGACAACTTCTGGCTTCCTCAACGCGCCATCGCCGAACTCTTCGGCGTTGGTGTTGCCGCAATCTCCAAACATCTCAAGAACATCTTCGAGTCCCAAGAATTGACGGAGGCGGCAGTTGTTTCCAAAATGGAAACAACTGCCGCTGATGGCAAGACGTACCAAACCCAGTTTTATAATCTGGACGCCGTCATCGCCGTGGGTTACCGCGTCAACTCCCTGAAGGCCACCCACTTCCGCATCTGGGCCACGAATACTCTCAGGGAGTTCGTGGTGAAGGGCTTTGTTCTCGACGACCAGATGCTCAAAAATGGCCGCGCCTTTGGCAAGGACTACTTCGACGAACTACTGGAGAAGATTCGGGAGATCCGCGCCAGTGAGCGCCGGGCCTACCAGAAGATCGCCGACGTCTTCGAACAATGCAGCAGCGACTATCGCGGCAACAGCGAAGAGACGCAGCTTTTCTATCAGGCTGTACAGAACCGGCTCCACTTCGCGAGCGCGGGAAAGACAGCGGCGGAGATCGTCTATGAACGTGCTGACAGCACCATGCCGCACATGGGGCTTACCACGTGGAAGAACTCCCCCAGGGGAAAGGTATTGAAGAGCGACGTCTCCATCGCCAAAAACTACCTGAACGAAATGGAGGTCTCCAAGCTCAACCGCCTGGTCACGATGTTCATTGACTTCGCCGAGTTGCGTGCCTTGTATAGGCAGGTCATGAAGATGTCCGACTGGCTTGGCCAGGTGGAGAAGTTCCTCAACTTCACGGACCAGCAAATCCTCCGCAATGCGGGCAAAATCTCCCACGAGATGGCGCTTGCCAAAGCCCACGAGGAGTACGAGAAATTCCGCGTGAAGCAGGACCGGGACTACCTTTCCGACTTCGACCAGGCTTTCGCTCGATACCTCAAGGGTGACACCGGAAAGTGAAATATCATACGGAAACATGGAAGAGCTGTTTCCGCCCTCCGGCGCGTGAATACTGCGGGCTGTCAGACCGCGAGTGCGGCCAGCATGGCTGCTAGCTCATGGAGTCCGATTGCCGTGATCTCCGCGTCGATTGGATATTGCCCGTTGCCCGCATTCACCAGGAAGCGGCGATCCGGCTTCAAATCCTGACAGGCAATGTAGAACCCCTTCTCCGGCCGTCCGGCGAGGCTGCGCTTGATCTCGATGGCCCACAGGCCCTCACCCGGAATCTCCAGCAATAAATCGATCTCCGCGCCGGCCGCAGTGCGAAAGAAGCTGGCAACAGTACGCTCAGGCGCCGCCTGAATCAGGTTTTCGATGACCAATCCCTCCCATGAGGCGCCTGCTACTGGATGGCCCGCAAGGTCGTTGTACGTCTTGATCCCCAGCAATGCGTGAACCAGGCCACTATCGCGCACATACACTTTCGGCGACTTCACCAGCCGCTTGCCTACGTTTCGATGAAAGGGCGGCAGCCTGCGAACCAAAAGCAAATCTGCCAGCAGGTCGATGTAGCGCTGCGCGGTGGACGCGGAGATCTGGAGCGCAGCGGCCAACCGTGAGGCATTCAGCAAAGTGCCTTGGCCATGCGCCAGCATGGTCCAAAGCCGCTCCAGCACACCGGCAGGGATGCGGGGTCCAAACTGAGGTACGTCCCGCTCCAGATAGGTACGGATAAAATCCGTGCGCCAACGGAGGCTTGTGCTGTCGTCCTCGGCCAGATAGCTGCCGGGAAAACCTCCTCGCAGCCAGAGTTGGAGCAACGTAGGCTCGTTTGCAGGCAGCTCCAGGGTAAAAAACGGCCCCATGTCAATGTAGGAGATCCGTCCAGCCAGACTTTCTCCAGACTGCCGAAGCAGATCAATGGAGGCGGAACCAAGGATGAGAAAACGGCCCGTGGCATGGCCTGTGCGCCGGCCTTGATCAATGATGCCGCGTAACGAGCTGAACAACTCCGGAACGCGATGAATTTCGTCCAGCACGACCAGGCTGTTCTCGTATTGGCGGAGGAAGAGAACAGGCTCGACCAGCTTCTCCCGATCCTCTCGTGCTTCCAGATCCAGGTAAAGTGCTCCGGGGTGGGAGTCGGCAATCTCTCGCGCCAGGGTGGTTTTCCCGACCTGACGCGGCCCGATGATGGCCACAGCCGCCTGTCTTTTGAGAGCCTGCTCGATTGGATTGGCAACAGATCGGAGAATCATCCTTGTATATTATGAGCGTTATGCGTGATTTGCAATGATAAATCAAGAAAGGCGGTGGTTCTCCCTTTCGAGGATGAAATCTGAACCGGCAATCAATCCGGCATTCTGTATGCATTCACTCTCGCTCAAGCTGTTTAATTTGATATACTTGAAGTCAGTATGTCAACCGGCAAGAGATTCTCCCCATCCGCCGGACTCAGGGCGCAGTGTGCCTGGGCATTCCGATCACAGTTGTGGAGCGCCGGTTCCCGGCGCTTTATCCCGCAAGTTTCCATTGACAGTCCAGCGAAGAGAGAAGCGAAGGCAAAGGTACAAACAAAGGTACAATTTCGCCGCCCCTATGCTCTCTAAAGGACTTACGGCTTCTTCGAGTGCTGCAAATTCTAGCGTAACTCTATGATTCTAATAGTAATTAGACTCTGTCACGGCAGAGGTCGCGGGTTCGAGCCCCGTCGTCCCCGCCATTCATTCCAAGGCACTTACGGGATGTTTGGGATCTTAGTGACAACGAAATCCGGGCACGATATGGGCACAATAAGCCTCTACCGAGCATTTACTGCTACCCTTTCAAAACCAGTTGTGCCCACGTCTGGCAAAACTGTGCCCACGTTAGAAACCATCATTCGTACAACTTTGCTTTGTGCCGCTCGCTTGTTCGAGGTCACTGCCTGCGTGTACACATCAAGCGTGATCCGACTGTTTGCGTGCCGTAAAAGCTCCTGTACGGTTTTGACGTCCTCTCCGTTTGCCTTCAGCAACGTGCCGAACGAGTGACGGAAGGTATGCCAACCGATGTTCTTGGTGATCCCGGCTTTGCGTGCGACCGGCTTGATGTACCGCTTCATAAGGTTGTCCGGCCAATAGGGCTGTGTGCCCCCCATAGACGGACTTGCGAAGACCCAATCCGCACCCATCGGGTAGGGACTCAGACGACGCCAGCGCAGAAGATCCTCCGCCATGTAGTCGTCCATCGGTACCGGTTTGGCGGACGCCTCTGTCTTGCAGTTGCCCACCACCTGATGCCAGATGGACCGGGTGACGCTTAGCTCCAGGTTCTCGAAATCGACATCGTCCCAGCGAAGTGCGAGCAATTCACTGACCCGAAGCCCTGTTGCCGCGTCGAGTAGAGCGAGTGTGCGCTCTCTTACAGACAACTTGCTGAGAAGAAGTTGGAGTTCAGCGAGATCGAGAACGTCAGGCACTTTCT
>Ga0224555_1004255_pt1 | contig 13378 bp, 11 predicted proteins | sample 714S23034metaG_FD_180687 | JGI IMG/M metagenome (GOLD analysis project Ga0224555, IMG submission 180687) | Peat soil microbial communities from Stordalen Mire, Sweden - 717 S2 30-34 | ecosystem: Environmental > Terrestrial > Soil > Wetlands > Peat | place: Sweden: Norrbotten County, Stordalen...
CGAAGATCCATGGAACAAGATCTGCTCACACGACTCCTCCGCGCAGGCCTCGCCACATCCACCATCACCTATAAACAGCTCACCGCTATGCCTGAGCTAACTTGATAATCATCTCTCCGTATTTGTCCTTGCCCTTCGGATTAGCGTGGGGCTTCAGCCCCACAAACCCGACATTGCAGGCAGTTCGGAGGGTCGTCTCCACGCAAGAAGTTGATTCGGTTTCCCTAACACCGCCTTACGAGCGTTGGTCGACGAATCTTCGCCAAATCTTGTGATGTATGATTCTCATTCCATGCCATTGTCGGCAAACACGCGGTTGGGGCCCTATGAGATCATCGCCCCGCTGGGTGCCGGGGGGATGGGCGAGGTCTTTCGCGCGCGCGACACCCGCCTGGACCGGACTGTCGCGATTAAGATATGCACGGGCCACTTCACGGAGCGCTTCGAGCGCGAAGCCCGCGCCATCTCCAGCCTGAATCATCCCCACATCTGCGCGCTGTACGACATCGGGCGCGAGGGCACGGTCGAATTCCTGGTGATGGAGTATCTGGAAGGCGAGAGCCTCGAAGCACGCCTCCGCAAGGGACCCATCCCGATCCAAGAGGCGCTCGAGATCGCAATCCAAATTGCGAGCGCACTGGATGCGGCGCACCGCCGCGGGATGGTGCACCGCGACCTGAAGCCGGGCAACGTGATGCTGACGCGCAGCGGAGCCAAGCTGCTCGACTTCGGTCTGGCCAAGATGAATGAAGCGAGCGGGCTCTTGGAAACGGAGCTGACTCAGCTTACGGCCGCCCAGCCGATCACGGTGCAAGGGACGATTCTCGGCACACTGCAGTACATGTCTCCGGAGCAGCTTGAAGGGAAAGAGGCCGACGCGCGCTCGGACATCTTCTCCTTCGGCGCGATGTTGTACGAGATGATCACCGGCCGCAAGGGATTTTCGGGCTCCAGCCAGGCGACCCTGATTGCCGCCGTGATGATGACCGCGCCTCCACCGGTCTCGACGCTTCAGCCGATGGCCTCGCCCGCGCTGGACCGCCTTGTCCGGACATGCCTTGCCAAATCCCCGGACGACCGCTGGCAGAACGCCGGCGACCTGAGCCGGGAGCTGGAATGGATCGCCGAGACTGGCTCCCAGTCCGGCTCCCAGGCAGGCATCCCCGCACCCCCCGCGGCAAAGCGTCGCAGCCGTGAACGCATGGCGTGGATCGCCGCCGGCCTGGTCCTCGCCGCGGGACTGGGCTGGATCGGGGGACGGTCCATGTTTCGGGACCCGCGCGCGGGCTCGGATCCAGCCCTGCATCTGTCGATGCCGCTTCCCGATCTCAGAACGGCCAATTTTATCGCGTTGTCGCCGGATGGCCAGACTCTTGCGGTCAGCCTTGCGGGAAGCGGCCTAACCTTGCGGCCACTCGGCTCGGACCAGTTTCAGTTGTTGGCCGGCGCGAACGGGGCGAGGAACCCTTTCTGGTCCGCCGACGGAAAGAATATAGCGTTCCTTCAGGATGAAAAACTAAAGTACGTATCAGCCAGCGGTGGGCCGGCGCAGGAACTGTGCAGCGGCGTCCTGGGTGGCGGCACGTGGAATCAGGACAACGTCATTCTCGTGAACGGCGTGAAAGGAAAACTCCTGAAAGCCACTGCTTCCGGCGGCGGCTGCACTCCGCTGCCGGGTGATCCAGCCGCCGCACGAAGGAATCCTTACTTTCTTCCTGACGGGAAGCACTTTCTGTATCAAGGCTCACCCAGCGGACCGGACCTTGCTGCTGCCAGCAAAACCGGCGTCTATGTGGCCTCCCTGGATGATGCCGCCTCTGCCAGGCGGCTCCTGCCAGACGATTCCAACGCTGTTTTCGCACCGGCCGATTCCGGCGGAGGCGGGTACCTGCTGTTCCTCCGGGACGATGCGCTGGTGGCACAGGCTTTTGATTCCAAGACCCTCGAAGTCAGCGGGGAAGTCTTCAAAATCGTAGACAGCGTGTCCATCGACTCGAACGGGCGTCCCATGGTTGCGGTCGCTGCGAATGGTGTTCTGGCCTACGGGACCGGACGGTTACCACAAAACGCACAGATGCTCTGGCTGGACCGCACAGGCAAGCCGCTCGCGCCTGCGGGTCCCATTATGAAGCAGCACGGGATTGCGCTATCGCCGGATGGACGGCGGTTTGCCGTTGATAGAGAGACCCGCTCGCAGATCTGGGTGGGCGAGGCGACGGGCGGCACCAATGAAATGCGGTTGACGAACGAACCGCTGGACGGCTCGTCCCCGGTCTGGTCGCCGGACGGAAAAATCCTTGTATTCACGGGAAGAGACGGGAATCTCTACCGGAAGGATGCGTCCGGTGGCGGGAACGAAGAGTTGTTGCTCAAGAGCGAAAGCCCGAAGTATGCTTCCGATTGGTCGCGCGACGGACGCTTCCTGTTTTATACGGAAATCGGCGCCGACACGCAGGGGGACATCTGGGTGTTGCCGAATCCTCTGGGCACGGCCGGTGAGAGCAAGCCCTACCGGTTTCTGCAGACGGCAGCCGACGAAAGCGGGGCGCAACTTTCACCGGACGGGCGATGGGTCGTCTACACGTCGAATGAATCTGGCACCACCGAGGTGTATGTGCGGCCGTTTCCAACTGGCGCAGGGCGGTGGAAAGTATCCGTCAAGGGCGGCTTTGATCCTCGCTGGCGAGGTGACGGCAGGGAACTGTTTTACGAAGAACACCAAACCGGCAGCAACCAGCCTGTTTTTAACTTATTGGCGGTGCCAGTGACCCGCGGAGCCAACGGATCGTTCGCGGCAGGAACACCTTTGCCGTTGTTCAGTCAGGCCCTCCGGCCGCGTGTGCTCGACTCGAATGAATTCTGCTATGCCGTTTCGGCCGACGGCCAGCGGTTTCTGATGCTGTCCAAACCGGATGTACAGGAGAGCATCCACGTGCTGACGAACTGGACGCAGCAGATGGAAAAGAAAAATTAGGAGCCGTCCAAACGAGCTGCTGGCCCCGGACGTCTGTCGCCAGCAACTGTTGGCCGAGGAGTGGATGGCGAATGACGGCAAACCGGAAGTAACCCTCGATTGACGACAACAGGCCTTAGCGTGAACTGAGGATCGAACTTCCCGGAAAACGTTAGCGTTCTATCGTGACTGCCCTGCGCCGGGAGCGGGAGGGGCGCGGCTCTACCGGGCAGCTACGATAGAACCGTTTGAGAAAGTTCGAATCTCCCCTCAGCGTCTCGCAGCCGAAGAAATCGTCCTCTCGTCGGCTTCTTTTCCTGCTTAGCCCACTTCATGTCGCGCTCCCGGTCGACCAGGCCTTCCACATCCTCGGCGCCGTATCGAGGGAAGCCCCCCTCGCGAACTCCTGCGTTCGCCCGGTCCAGGGTCGCCCGCAACCGTTGCCCGCGATACATGCGGAAGGCCTCGCGAGCTCCAAATTGTTCCACGTGGAACAATTTAAGGCACTTCTCCAATCCCGAGCCCAGCCAGGAACTCCCGGTCGTCGTCGCTCAGTTCGGCGCGCTCGAGCAAATCCGGCCGGTTGCGCCACGTCTTCTTGAGCGCCATCTGCCGCCGCCAGCGTCGGATGGCCGCATGGTCGCCGCCGCCCAGCACCTCGGGAATCGCCACGCCGCGGAACTCCGCCGGCCGCGTGTAGTGCGGATAATCCAGCAGCCCTCCCGCTCCATAAGTGGACCGCGGTACGCCGTCGGCCGTCATCGCATCGGCGGGGTCATCCCCTACGCCAAAGCTCTCATAGCGCGCCGAATCCGCGTGGCCGAGCACGCCCGGCAGCAGCCGCGCCGTCGCGTCCAGCACTACCGCCGCGGCCAGTTCGCCGCCAGACAAAACGTAATCGCCGATGGAGAGTTCTTCGTCCGCCAGCAGCTCGCACACACGCTCATCGACGCCCTCATACCGCCCGCAGATCAGCACCACCCGCTCGAGCCCGGCCACGCGGTGCGCCGTCGCCTGGGTGAATCGCCTTCCCTGAGCCGAAAGCAAAATCACCGACTGCCGCGCGAGGTCGCGGTCCGCCTTCGCCCCGATCCCCACTCCCCCCGGCCCGCCGAGCGACTCGACACAGTCGAAGATGGGCTGTGCTTTCAGCACCATGCCTTCGCCGCCGCCGAAGGGCCGGTCGTCGACCGTGCGATGGCGATCGTGGGTAAAGTCGCGCAGATCGTGTGTGGCCACCTCGACAACACCCGAGGAAATAGCCCGGCTCAGGATGCCGTGGTCCAACGGCCCCGCGAAGAAGCCGGGAAAGATGGTGAGGATGTCAAAGCGCATAGGTGCCGGGTTGGAGGGTTGCGTGCGTGGCAGCTAACGTGCGCAAGTGCAAAGCCAAAGGGCTTTCCCCCAGTACCGTGATCGTACTACTTGGGGTGTATTGGTTGGCGGCGACGAAGCCGCCACCCAGGGCAACGTTTGACAGTCTCGCAAAATTAGGGTTACCTAATAGTTAGGTATACCTAAATGTGTTGTTTTCTCCGAATCGCGAGGCGAGCCGTAGCACTGTTTGTGATCCTAGCTACGATGCAGGGGCTGTTGCTTAGCGCGCAGAGCGGGACCAGCAGTGCGCTTTCGGGCACTCTGGCAGACCAGAGCAATGCGGCGATTGCGGGCGCGGAGGTGAAGGCGACCGAGGTGAATACGGGCGTGGTCCGCGTGGTCAAGAGCAATGGCGAGGGACGCTTCCTCTTCTCCCAGGTGAATCCGGGGACATACCGGATTGAAGTCCACGTTATGGGATTCGGTCCGGGTGTGTCACAGCCAACAAGCGTCTCGGTGGGCCAGACTGCCACGGTTAGCTTCACGCTGGCTCTGGCAGCGACCTCGCAGTCGGTTGAAGTGATCGAGCAATCCGGGCTGATGAGCCTTGAAAACGCGAACACGTCCACGACGCTGGAAGCGAAGGCGATCAAGAGTCTGCCGAATCCCGGCCAGGACCTCACGTATGTGGCCCAGTTTGCCGAGGGTGCGCTGATGAATACTGCGGGCTCTTCGAACGACGCCAAGGCGGCGGGTGGCTACGGCAACGTCGAGTTCAACGGCCTGCCTGCGACCTCGAACGGCTTTGTGCTGGACGGCTTCGATGCGAACGATCCGTTCCTCGGGTTGAACATCGGGCTCTCGACCAATCTCGTAATCGGTCTGGACGCCTTGCAGGAGGCGACGGTCAACACCAACTCCTACGCGGTCGATCAGGGGCGCTACGGCGCGTCGCAGGTGAACTACTTTACCAAGTCGGGGGCCAACCAGTTTCACGGCGATGTGTACGAGATATGGAACGGCTCGCTGCTGAATGGGACAGATTATTTTCTGTACGCCAACGACACGCCGGGGAATACCGCGAAGAAGCCGCGGTCGACCGTGAATGAGTTTGGCGTCAGTGTTGGCGGACCGATACGAAGGAACAGGCTTTTCTTCTTCGCCCACTATGAAGGGATCCGCATGGCGCTGCCGCTGGTTGCGCGAACAACGGTGCCGTCGGCGGCCTATCAGCAGTATGTGTTGCAGCAGCTGCCGCTGGGAGGCACCGATCCGATCAATGGCACTGTCCTACCCGCGCAGCCGCAGGAAGCGGCGTTTTACCGGAATATGTTCGCGCTATACACCAATACAGCAGGCACACCCATGCCCGTGCTCTCTTGTCCGCTGGATGCAAACGGCGCTCTGCTGGCCGGCATTCAGACTTCGGCAAACCTGTTCAACGGCTCGGGTTGCGCGAACAAGCGAACGCAGTCGCTGAACAACTCCGATAGCGAGAATCTGATCGTGCTGAAGATCGATCACACGATCGACGCAAACGACAGTGTCTGGTACCGATTCCAGCAGGACACCGGATTGCAGGCCGCGTACACCGATCCGATCAACGCAATCTTCAACTCGTACTCGCCGCAGCCGCAGCGGACGCTGGTGGTAGGCTACACGCACTTGTTCACGCCGAATCTCGTGAATCAGTTCAACCCAGGGGCGAGTTGGTATTCCAGCCTTTTTCTGCCGAACAACTACGCGCAGGTGCTGGCGACCTTTCCCATCGTGCTCGCCGGGGGCAGTTCCAACGCTCCGTTCACGACGCTTGGCGGCAACGATCAGACCTACACGCAGGGTCGCAAGGTCACGCAATGGCAGATCAACGACAACCTGATCTGGACGCGCGGACGCCACAGCTTCAAGTTTGGCGTGAACTCGCGCAGGCTGGACGTCAGCGACTACGACCTGGGCGAAGGCGTGGTGCCCGACGTGGTCTATAACGACCTGGCGCAGTTCACGCATGGCTCAGCATCCACGGCGACGGCAGCGTTTCCGATCACGCAGAAGGAGCGCGTCACGGTTGGCAATCTCGACCTTTATGCGATGGATACCTACAAGCTCAGTCAGCGATGGACCGTGATTGCGGGGCTGCGCGCGACCTGGAACACGAATCCGGTGAACCAGCATGGCCTCTTTGCGCGTCCCGCGGGATCGTTCGTGGACATGGCGCACGATGCTGCGCAACCTTTGAGCGAGGCGATCCAGACCAATGTGCGCAGCTTGTTTCCGGGCAGTCCGCTGTTCAGTTGGCAGCCGCGCGCGTCTCTTGCCTACAAGCTGTCGAACACGATGGTCCTGCACGTGGGCGGCGGCATCTTCAACGACATCATCCCGGCGCAGGTGGCGGACCTCGGTGCAACGAATCTCCCGTATGCTCCGGTTTTCGTGGGAGGAATTAACGGACAGGTGGGCGGGGTTGGGATTGCTCCGGGGGTCGCGAACAGCGCCGTGGATGCGATCGCGCAGGCGAACCAGTCTTTCCAGTCGGCCTTTCGCTCCAACGCCCCATCCCCATTCGCCGTCAATCTCAACACGTTTCCCAGCGGTACGCTGAAGACGCCGTACTTCCTCGAATGGAGTCTGGGTCTCGAGCGCGAACTCGGTGCTCGCGGCTCGCTCCGCGTCGATTACGTTGGGACGCGCGCTGTGCAGGAGCCGTACCAGGTCCAGTTGAACGGCTACCAGACTGTTTGCAATGGCTGCTTTGCACCGTTCGCCTACAATCAGCCGCTCGATTCGCGTTTTGGCAACGTCAACGAATTCCGCACCGGCGCCGGCAGCAACTACGCGGGGCTACAGACCAGCGCGACGAAGCAGTTTTCCAGCCTGACTCTACGCGTCAACTACACATTCAGCCACTGCCTCGACGAGGTTTCGAACGGCGGCTTGCTTGCGTACTCCTCGCTCGGCATTCTCTCCCCGCTGCCCGGCGATCTGCGCAAAGAGTATGGCAACTGCGATTACGATGTTCGCCACAACCTTACCGCGTTCGCCATCTATGAGATCCCGTTTCGCTCCAGCCACGCGTTGCTGCGCAGGGCGCTGGGCGGATGGCAGATTTCCGGGACCGCCATCCTGCACAGCGGATTGCCGTTCAGCGTTCTGAGCGCGCCCTACACCGCGAACAACCATGGCATCTTCCAGGGCAGCGGACCACAATATGCGAATCGGGTGCCGGGCGTGCCGCTGTACCGCAAGACCGCCGTCTCCGGCGTGACCCAACCCGGCAGCCTGCAATGGCTCAACCCGGATGCTTTTGCCTCGGTGGTCGACCCCGGCACGGGCGCGTGTGCGGGAGGCGATTCGCCTACGACCTGCCAGTTCGGCAACTCCGGCCGCAACAACTATCGCGGCCCGCACTTCACCTACTCTGAGGTCTACGTGACGAAAAAGATTCCGATCACGGAACACATCACCTTCCGCTTCGACACGCAGATATTCAATCTCTTCAACCACCCGAACTTCACCCTCCCCACGAACCAGGCCGGAACGCCTGGCGAGCCGGCGACGCAGACGGGCTTCGGCGCGCTGACCAGCACCATCTCTCCGCCCACCGGACTGCTCGGGGTCGGACTTGGTGGCGACAGTTCGCCACGCATGATCGCGTTCCAGGGCAGAGTTGAATTCTAAAGCCCTGAGGTACGTTCAACTGCCATCCAGCACAAATACGGGGGCTGGCGGCGCGAGACGCTGTCAGCCTTTTTCTTCGCCGCTTTCTTCGGAGGCCCGATTGATCCCGGCCAGCCCTTCGGGCAGAGTCATGCGGATGGACTTCGCGGCCAGATCGACGTCGAGCAGGAGCGCGCTGGCAAATGGGACCAGCACCTCCTCGCCTTCCGGCAACTTGACCGCCAACAGCGGAGCCGCTTCTTCCAGCCGGCGCAGCCCATCGGGCGAGGTGGGGAACTGGACGCTCGAGACCACGCCCAATGCCTGGCCGCGGTCGTAAACCGTGCAGCCGATCAGATCCGAAATGTACGCGGCGCCGGCCGGGAGCGGCATGCGCTCGGCGAGCGGAACCAGGACGTCCTTGCCTGCGAGTTCCTGCGCTTTTTCGATGCTGTCGATCCCCGCGAAGTGGAAGACAATGCGCCCGGCATTTCTGCCTACGGGCAGCCAGTGCACGGCAATCTGGGCCGGTTGAGCCGAAGCGCCTGGGTTCGATTCGCCGGAGGGTTCGCCGGCGACGCTGGACCAGGCCCGCTCCGCAAAACCGGATGGCGCGAGCCAGACCTGCGGGCGCTGGTCGAAGCGCTCGGGAAAGTCGGTGAACAGATCGGCGAGCACCTCACCTTTGCGTCCCTGGGGCCGAAGGATGTGGGCGAGAACGATCCATTGGGAAGGGGATTCCATAAAGAGGATGTTACCTTCTCGGCGGGGTGGCGTTCTTAGGGGGTGTGAGGAAGAGCAATCCAATGCAAAGCGCAGCGACGTTCGGCGTATCTTGAGACTGCGCTGCCCACGCCGCCGAGTTGAAAGAGCTTTGGGAGGCGATGCATGAACCGGCATCCTAACGACCTGACCACCGATAGAGAGTGACGCCACGCTGGATGCGGCGAAGGAGTTCGAGGGCGAGCCGCGGGTGGTGTCGTCCGAGTACCTGGGCGGGCGCGCGAACCTGATTGTGCTGCGGTTGAGCACGGGCGGGCGGCTGGCGATTCCGCGCGAGTATCTTCAGGGGTTGGAGGGGGCGACCGAGCCGCAGCTTTTGGAGATTGAGCTTTGGGGTGGGGGGATCAGCGTGTCGTGGCCGCAGTTGGATGTGGACCACTATCTGCCGCATCTGCTGGAGCATCGGTATGGGGATGCGCGGTGGATGGAAGCTTTGCAGCGGCGTGGGGTCGCGGCTTATAGGGTGAGGAGGTGGGTTCGGAGGTTGGAGCCCACTCATGCGCGATGCGCATGAATGGGCACTCAAGATGGTTTTTGGGGTGGCCATCCGCCGACGCCGTATCATGGACTCTTCTACGAAAGGCTTACGAGACAATGTCGACTCAAACGCCAACAGGTTTTTTTGCGTACGCGAGTTCTCCCCATTCAATTCCAGCGACGATCAAGGATGCGATCGAGTCCATAAATAAGAGTCAACAAGCGACACTGGTGAGTTGGGAAACCCTAGAAATTGGTGGCAAATATATAATCCGAGAGATTTGCGACAGCATTGACGATTCGGACTTTTTTTGTGCGGACATTACGACGATCAATCCGAATGTGATGTTTGAACTGGGCTTTGCAATAGGCAGAGATAAGAGGATCTGGCTGATAAGAGACGACAGCTACGTAGACTCCAAGTCCGAATTCGATCAGCTTCGGCTTTTGACTACGATCGGTTATCGTCCATATACAAATGCGGAGCAGATCATCAAGGGATTCTTCTCGGACAAGCCACATTCCACCTTGGAGAGCACGATCTTCCGGGAGTCGATCGAGCCGCTTCTCGGACCCAGTAAGCAGCAAGAATCCTTGCTCTATCTCAAAAGCAGACACGACACTGAAGGCAGCGTGCGTGTGAGCCGGGTGCTAGACGGTTTAAATCCCAAGCCCGTTTTGGACGATCCAAGAGAATCCTCGGTGCAGCCCCTATATTGGTACGGCCAAAAGGTTCTGTACGCACCCGGGGTGCTTGCACACTTCTTGAGTCCACAGCGCGAAGGAAGCAGGATAACGAATGCTCGTTACGCCTTGGTGAGTGGCTTAGCCCAGGGCTTTGACAGACCCTTGATGATGCTTACGGAGCAGCATGAGGTATTAGCTCCGATGGATTATCGGGATCAAATGCGGTACTACACGACGCCGGCCGAAGCTGGAAAGATCACCGAAGAATGGATTTCTCAGATCCCCCATGGCGGAATATCTCTTTCTGCGAGTGCGAAAACAGCTCACGTTGGGGCTGTCAAGCTCGCTTCGGAGCTTAGAGATTTTCATCAACAACTGGGAGAGTATGTAGCTGAGAACGAGGCTGAGCTTCTCTCCCAGTATTTTGTTGAGACGACTGCCCATATGGACATCATTAATGGGACCCAGACAATCTTTGTTGGCAGAAAGGGTACGGGAAAAACGGCCAGTTTGATTGAGGCCGCCTATGAAATCGGGAGAGAGGCTACCAATCTGGTTTGCATTCTAAAGCCAGTAGGTTATGAAATGGACGGCCTCGTACGCCTGTTTGCCAGCTATCGGGCGAGCGATCACAAAGGCTACGTAATCGAGAGCCTTTGGAAGTACTTACTTTACACCGAAATCGCCCTGGCGGCAGCACATCAAATCCGAACCGTGACCCCGTGGCTCATGACCGATCCCTCATGTTCGAAGTTATTAGACTTGATTTCTACCGAGGAGAAGGCCCTCGCAGGTGATTTTGCAGTGCGCCTTGAAAGTGTTGTCGGAAGTTTAGCTGCGGTTTCATCAGACGGGTCGGCGGAGCAATTCCATCAGGGAATCTCTGAGGCGCTACACAATACCTTACTCAGCAGGGTTCGTTCAGTCCTCAGCGAGGTCCTGAGCAAGAAACGTCAGGTGATTCTCTTGATTGATAATCTCGACAAGCCTTGGACCCGCAAAGCAGATACTGAGCAGTTGACCCAGTTCCTACTCGGACTGATGACGGCGGCAGAGCGGGTCGGAGAGGAATTGCGATATGGAGAGCGAAATAGAAACTCGACTAAGTACAACAGCGCCATATTTCTGCGAAGCGATATCTTTAATCGAATAATCGATGCGGCAGATGAGCCGGACAAGATATCTCACACTCGTCTTACTTGGAATGATTCAGTGTTGCTTCTGCGGATCATAGAAGAGCGTTACACGGCATCTCATGGACCTGGCAGTGACCCCGCGGACATGTGGCACAAATATTTCTGCTCAGAAGTTAGGGGAATTCCTACCCACGATTATCTTCTCAGCCGAATTCTGCCCAGACCGCGGGATATTGTCTACATCGTGAAAGCGGCTGTTTCTTTTGCAGTAAATCGCAAGCACGACAGAGTTGAGCAGAAGGATATTCTCGACGGCGAAATGCAATATTCCCAGTACGCGTGGGACTCGATCTTAGTGGAAAACAGTTCGATGATTCCCGCTTTGGACAGAGTCTTGCTCGAATTTGTAGGCGGTCCTTCCGTGCTGGCCGAGTCGATTGTCCGGCAACGTATATCCTCGGCAGGAATTGACGCGGAACGAGTGGACGGTGTAATTGAGCAGTTGGTGAATCTCACGTTTCTTGGTGTTGAGGTAAGCAGCGGTAGATTTTCGTACGCCGACGAGCGGAAAGAACTCCAGAAAAATCTTGTTCTTTCGGCACGTTTTGCTGCCGCACAGGGAGCCGAACCTCGGTATGAGATTAACTCCCCATTTAGGGCATACCTGGAGCTTCAGGAAGCTCCAGAAGGGTCGACACTCTTCTAGTCTCGAAGTAGTAACGCTAGCGCGAAATGGGGTATTGGAATCCTGTTCATTGCAAGACGGCGGTGCCGGGGAGGGATTGGGCGATGCGGGCGGCCCATTCGGCTTGGCCGGTTTGGCGGACGCTGGCGCCCTGGCTGTCGACGGCTACGGTGACGGGCATGTCGACGACTTCGAACTCGTAAATGGCTTACCTGCCCAGGTCGGAGAAGGCGACGATGGGCGGGAGCGAAATGCGGAGATTCTGAACTGCGGTCAGAATGACGAACCATGGAAAAGGTACAAATACGGGGATTCTGGCCTGCGGTCGGAATGACAAACAGCAAAAATAATGCCACTTATTTCAGAGACAGGACACTGGCATAGGCTCCGCAGCGGCCTATGCGGCGACGGCTCTCCGGTCGCTACTCGTCGTCTTCCAGAATGTCACTGCTCGGCGTCTTCCAGAATATCGAGTGCGAAACGGTGGTGCAGCTTCATGCTGGCGGCGCCGAGGATGGTGCGCAACGAGCGCGCCGTTCGGCCCTGTTTCCCGATCACCTTGCCGATGTCCTGGTGCGCGACGCGAAGTCGTATCACCGTGGCATCGTGGTCATCGATCATCTCAACGGAGACATCCTCAGGCTGGTCAACCAGCGCCTGGACGATCTCCAGGATAAGTTGCTTCATCCGCTCAGTTGGCTCGGAGGCAATTAGCGTTGTTGCTTCGTTCATCACAGACACCTCTTGGGAAGAATGTGCCCCGGTTCGATGCCGCCCATCGCCCCAGTCTGAGTGAGGTCTTCAGGGTAGAATAGCTTTCCGCCGGTGCAACATCGTGACCGCTCCCGGTGGGGAGAAACGCCAGAAGAGACCACTCAGCCCGCCTAGCTTCAAAAGCGGGCCTGCGAAGAGTCTACGTGAAGAAACCGCGCAGAAAGTGTTTGAAAATCGGTCACTACAGATTCTTTTAGCACAGTTGGCTGGTTACCTGATAACTATTCGGTAACTAGGCGGCGCTGACGGGCTCGGCCACCGGTGGAGCGGCCGGCTGGACCACGGGTGGAGCGGATGGCTCGGCCACGGGAGGCGCGGATGGCTCGGCCACCGGTGGAGCGGCCGGTTGGACCACGGGAGGCGCGGCCGGTTGGGCAAAGAGCTTGCCCACGCGCTCCGACAGCCTGGCGCCGTTGCCAACCCAATAGTCTATGCGGTCACGCTTCAGGTCGAGCGTGGCCGGGGTGGTGCGGGGGTTGTAGGTGCCAACCACCTCAATGGAACGGCCATTGCGCGCGCGGTCCTTTTCAATGACAACGACGCGGTAGTGGGGCTGCTTGCGGGCGCCGAAGCGCGCCAGACGAATCATCAACACTTAGGAAACCTCTCAGAGAAATCGGTGTATGTGGGGCGAAGAGAATGAAACCGCGCGATCCGCCGGCCAAGCAGGCGGGACCGCAGTTCACACAGCCCAACACCTAAGTATGGCGGAGATTGCGGGATTTCGCAATGCGGACGGGCTGGAGGCAGTGGGTCATTTTGAAGGGAATGGCCGAAGTTGCCGAAATGTATGGTCCGCCGTCTGACTGCAAGGGAAAAGTGTTGGGATGAAGAAAGTCTGCGTCAATGTATCCGGCCTTTAGGTGGAGAGTTTTCTCCTGGCCTTGATGAGATACGCCGCGTACCTGTCCT
>Ga0224555_1004256_pt1 | contig 13378 bp, 12 predicted proteins | sample 714S23034metaG_FD_180687 | JGI IMG/M metagenome (GOLD analysis project Ga0224555, IMG submission 180687) | Peat soil microbial communities from Stordalen Mire, Sweden - 717 S2 30-34 | ecosystem: Environmental > Terrestrial > Soil > Wetlands > Peat | place: Sweden: Norrbotten County, Stordalen...
TGAGCCGGGAACGTATTCGATCGACGATCTGGAGCGCGAAGGCGAGACGGTGTGGGATGGGGTTTCGAATCCGGTAGCAGTGCGGAATCTGGCGGGGATGCAGCGCGGCGAGATGCTGGTGATCTACCACACGGGCGACGAGAAGCGAACCGTGGGGCTCGCGAAGGTGCTGGGGGTGGATGCAAGCGACGCGAAGAATCCGCAGGTGCGGATCAAGTTTGTGAAGAAGGCGAAGACGCCGCGGACGCTGGCGGAGATTAAGGCGAACAGCATTTTTGCCGATTCGCTGCTGGTGCGGCAGGGACGGCTGTCGGTGGTGCCGCTGAGCGAGAAGCAGTACGCGTGGATAGCGGAATAGAAGCACATGAACCGGTGGAGTATCCCGAATTCGATCGAGAAAGCAGTCTTTGAACGGGACAAATCCTGCGTCTATTGCGGGATTCTCTTCGGCGATGAGCCGCAGTCTTTTCGGGAGCGCCGTAGCTGGGAGCACATCGTCAACAACGCCAAGCTAATAACGCTGGAAAACATTGCCTTGTGCTGTAGGGGCTGCAATTCGAGCAAGGGCACCAAGTTGTTGGAGGTCTGGCTGGATTCCCCCTATTGCAGGCGGAAAAACATCGGCAAAGACACCGTAGCTCAGGTAATCAGAGCGGCGCTGCTAACTAAACCCGGCAACGCTGATCGCTTGATTTCAGACTGAGACACTACCACCCGCTGCTTCGGCCCAGACGGATTCACGAATCCTTCATCTACAATCGAACAGGGAAGTTCGCTCGAATGCTGCGTTTTTCCACTGCCGGAGAGTCGCACGGGGAGAGCCTTGTGGCTCTGCTCTCGGGCATGCCTGCGGGTGTGCCGGTCGATGAAGTATTTGTGAACCGCGAGCTGTGGCGTCGCCAGCAGGGCTATGGGCGCGGTGGGCGGATGCGCATCGAGACCGACACCGCGCATTTTCTGAGCGGCGTGCGGCATGGGAAGACCATCGGGTCGCCGATTGCCATCGAGATTGAGAACCGGGACTGGAAAAACTGGACCGAAGTGCTGCCCGTAGGGCCCGGCGATCCCGCGAAACACAAGGCTGTCGCGTCGCCGCGGCCGGGACACGCCGACCTGGCCGGTGCGCTGAAGTGGGATTTTCCGGATGCGCGGTACGTGCTGGAGCGGGCGTCGGCGCGGGAGTCGACGTCGCGAGTGGCCGCTGGAGCGGTGGCGAAGCAGCTTCTGCAGGAACTGGGGATGGATGTGGCGAGCCATGTGATCCGCGTGGGTGCGGCGGAGCTGGAGCGCGATGCTGCCTGGGAAGAGATTGCGGCGCTGCGGGCGAAGGATGAGGTGTTGCTGAATTGCGTCGATGCCGAGGCCGAACAGCGGATGAAGGCCGAAGTGGACGCGGTGCTGCGAACCGGCGATACCGTCGGCGGAGTATTTGAAGTGGTGGTTCATGGCGTGCCTCCGGGGCTTGGCACGTGCGCGAACTGGGATGAGCGGCTGGACGGACTGCTGGCGCAAGCGGTGATGTCGCTGCAGGCGGTGAAGGCGGTGGAGATTGGACGCGGCGTGACGGCGGCCGAGTCATTGGGGTCGCAAGTGCACGATGCGATTGGCTACGCCGCGGAGGCGAACGGGCGGCACACTCGGTTCACGCGCGAGCACAACAATGCAGGCGGCGTGGAGGGCGGGATTTCGAACGGCGAGGACATCGTCGTGCGCGGGTATCTGAAGCCGATTTCCACGCTGCGGCGGCCGCTGCAGTCTGTGCGGTTCGATACGCGCGAAGAAACGAAGGCGGCCTACGAGCGCAGCGATGTGTGTGTGGTTCCGGCGGCGGGCGTGGCTGCGGAGGCTATGGTGGCGCTGACGATGGCGAAGCTGGCGCTGGAGAAGTTTGGTGGAGATTCTCTGCGGGAGCTGAGGAGGAATTACGAGGGGTATGTCGAGCAGATAGGGAAGTACTAGACCGAGCAAAGAAGCGGTCAGCCAAGAGCCGATCGGCGAAGAAGCCTTCCGCGAAGACGAGCCAGGATCGAGCGAGAGGCGAGCCAAGAGACGAGTAAAGAAGCGAGTTGGGAAATTCAGAAGACCTGGACACGAAACACAGTTATGATTCGCGAAATTGTTAAATATCCGGACCCTGTTTTGCAGAGGCCGACGGAGAAGGTGACGGAGTTCGACGAGGAGCTTCGGACGCTGGCGGCGGACATGTTCGAGTCGATGTACAAGGCGATTGGGATTGGACTCGCGGCGCCGCAGATTGGTGTGGGGAAGCGGATCACGGTGATCGATCTGAGCAACCAGAAGAACCCGAAAGAGAAGATCGTGCTGGTGAATCCCGAAATCGTCCACAAGGACGGCAGGCAGGTGGAGGAAGAAGGCTGCCTGAGCCTGCCGGAAATCCGCGACAAGGTGTCGCGCGCGATGAAGGTGAAGGTAAAGGCCCAGGATCTTGAGGGGAAGTGGTTCGAGATGGAGGGCGAGGAGCTGCTGGCGCGGGCCTTCCAGCATGAGATCGATCATCTGGACGGAATTTTGTTTCCCTGGCGGCTGAGCACGCTGAAGCGGGATCTTATCCTGCGGAAGATTCGCAAGATGCAGAAGTCCGGCGAGTGGAAATGAAGCTGGTGTTTTGTGGGACGCCGGTGTTTGCGGTGCCCACGTTGAAGCTGGCTCTGCGAGCCGGATACGATATTCCCCTTGTTGTGACGCAACCGGATCGGCCAGTGGGGCGTGGGCAGGTGCTGACCGCTCCGGCGGTAAAGACGGCGGCGATGGAAGCGGGGATTCGCGTCACGCAGCCGGACAAGATCAAGAATAATGCGGAGTTTCGAGCGGAACTCGAGGCTATCCAGCCCGACGCGATTCTGGTGGTCGCGTACGGGCGCATCATCCCGAAGTGGATGCTCGACCTGCCGCGGCTGGGGAATCTGAACCTGCATGGGTCGCTGCTGCCGAAGTATCGGGGGGCGGCGCCGGTGCAGTGGGCGATTGCAAACGGCGAGGGGTCGACAGGCGCGACGACGATGCGCCTCGACGAGGGCCTCGATACCGGCGACATTCTGCTGCAGCGCGAGATGGCGCTGGCGCCGAGCATGACGGCGATGGATGTGTTTCCACTGCTGGCGGAGATGGGCGCCGATCTGATGATGGAGACGCTGCGCGGTCTGGATGCAGGGACGATTACGCCGCGGAAGCAGGATGAATCGAAGGCGACCCTGGCGCCGATTCTGACGCGTGACAATGGGCGCATGGATTTTGCATTGCCGGCGATGACGCTGTACAACCGGTGGCGCGGGTTTCAGCCGTGGCCGGGGGCGTGGACGATGCTGGAGGGAAAGAAGCTGGCGGTGCATCGGATGCTGCCGACCGAGGTGCGCGGGACGATGTCGCGCCCGCCGGGAGAGCTTTTGGTGGAGCAGGGGACGATGTTCGCGGCGTGCGGCGATGGGACCTGGCTGGAGCTGGTCGAGGTGCAGCCGGAGGGGAAGCGGAAGATGACGGCAGGGGAATTTTTGCGCGGACACGGGGTGCAGAGCGGGGCAAGGCTGGGGTGAGATCGAGGAAGGGCACCGGGTACCGGGCGCCGGGCAGGACTGGCCGTCCAGGCGGACCCGCTTCGCGGCAACCCAGCCAACCAGGGTCGAAGCCGCAGCGAACACAAGGTCCCCGGGATGGCGGCGTCGCTCCGGCGCGGCGGATTTCGTATCGGATTCTGTTACAAATTGCGACCACAGACGCGCACAGTGATGATCTGCTGCAATCGCCGGATGTAGACGCGCTGTCGGCGCAGGATCGCGCGCTGACCACGATGCTGGTGCTGGGGACGCTGCGGTGGCAGCTGGCGCTCGATGCGCGGATTCGGGATCTGCTCGCGCGGCCGGAGGCGAAGCTGAGCGCGGAGGCGGCGACGGCGCTGCGGATGGGCGCCTATCAACTGCTGTATCTGGATCGGGTGCCGGCGCATGCGGTGATCCACGACGCAGTAGAGCTGGTGAAGCAGGGGAGCGAGCGCGGCGCCGCCGGGATGGTGAATGCGGTGCTGAGGAAGGTGCAGCGTACAGCGCTCAGCGTTCAGCGTTCAGGGGCTGGCCGTCCAGGCGGAGGCGCTTCGCGCGGGATTAACCTGGCACAGTCGGCGCATCCGGCGTGGATGGTAGAGCGATGGGTGCGGCGGTATGGAACGGGTGCGGCTGGAGCGATCTGCCGTTGGGATCAGGAGCCTGCGAACACTGCCCTGCGGGTGGACTCTAAAGCAGAGTTCGACGATCTGGAGACCGAGCCGGGCTATTTCCTGGCGGCGGCGCGGCATGTAGTGCGGGGTGATATCGCTAAAAGTGCAGCGGTCCGCGAAGGTCGCGCTCGGATTCAGGATGAGGCTTCGCAGCTGGTGGCGGAGGTGCTCGCGGTACAGGCCGCTGGTGAAGGCGACCCGACGTTACGGGTGCTCGATCTGTGTGCCGCTCCAGGGGGAAAGACGGCGATTCTGGCAGAGCGGCTGCCGGAGGCAGAGATCATGGCGGTGGATGTGAGCCGAACGCGCCTCGACACTATGCGGAAGAGGATGCCGGAGCCGCTTGCGGGGCGGATCCGGTTTGAAGCCGCCGATGCGACGAAGATGGAGTTGCAGCCGGAGTGGGATCGGATCCTGTGCGATGTGCCGTGCAGTGGAACCGGGACGATGGCGCGGAATCCAGAGATTCGGCTGCGAGTGACGGAGGCCGATCTCGGGCGGCAGCATGCGCGGCAGGTGGCGATCCTGCGGGCGGGATTGCGGGGACTGAAGGTGGGTGGGCGGCTGGTGTATTCCAGCTGCTCGCTGGAGCGGGAAGAGAACGAGGCGGTGGTGGCGGAGGTGCTCGGGGCGGTGCAGGGATTTGCTGTCGTGGCCGTCGCGGCGATTTTGGATCAGCTGGCGGAGCGCGGGGTAGTAACGGCGGAGGGGCGGGAGCGGTTGCGGAGCGCGACGGAGGGGGATTTTCTGAGGACGCTGCCGGGGGTGCATCCCTGCGATGGATTTTTTGCGGCGGTGATTGAGAGACGCAGGAACCACGCGACCGGGACTGGCTACATTAGAGAACTCTCATCCCCGTAGGCGTGCGATGGGCACTGGCATGCGAGAGGATTTTAGCCAGGAGAGACACTGTGGCCGTATTTAGCTGGAACGACTTGTATAGCGTGAAGGTGGCGAAGTGCGATCAGCAGCACATGAGACTGTTCGACATCATCAACCAACTCGCAGACGCCATGCGTATGGGCAAGGGGCAAGACGTAGTGAACCAGGTCGTGACCGACCTGCTCGACTATACCAACACACATTTTCAGGACGAAGAGGCGCTGCTGCAGAAGGCGAACTATCCGCAGCTGGAGGCGCACCAGGAGATGCACCGGATTTTTGTAAAGAAGGTGCAGTCGCTGCAGAGCCAGGCGCAAATGGGCAAGAGGGTCAACGCGGCCCAGTTGCTGAGTCTGATGCGAGACTGGCTGGTCAACCATATTCAGAAGGCCGACAAGCGGTACTCGGCGCATCTGAATGCGGCCGGAATCCTCTGAAAGCACGTACAGTAATCAGCCTTGCCGGAAGCGAAGGGAAGATATTAGCCGTTAGCACACGAGCTGCTTGCGGCTCAGGTGCAGTCCATCAAGGCGGCCGAGCATCGTGAGAGCCACACGTTCGGACTGGAAGAGATGGCCGGCCATGGCCATCACCTCGTCTTCCGTGACGGCTTCGACGCGCTGGATGATCTCGTTGAGGTCGAAGAAGCGCTCGAAGTACATCTGCTGGCGCGCGAGGTTCGACATGCGCGACATGGAGCTTTCGAGCGAGAGGAGGAGGTTGCCCTTGAGCTGGTCCTGGGCGCGGCGGAGTTCACCGGGCTGGAGCGGCTCGCTCTTGAGGCGGCGGAATTCCTCCATGATGAGGTCGATGACCTGGACGGCGCGGTCGGACGAGGTTCCGGCGTAAACACAGAGGGAGCCGGTGTCGCGGTAGGGCGCGAGGTCGGAGTAGATGGCGTAGACGAGGCCACGCTCTTCGCGGACGGTCTGGAAGAGGCGGGAACTCATGCCTCCGCCGAGGATGGTGTTGAGCAGGAGAGCGGGGTAGCGGGTTTCGTCGGCGATGGGTGGTGCGGGAACGCCGAGGCAGAGTTGAACCTGCTCGAGAGATTTCTTGTTGCGCAGGTGAATGCGCGGGGTAACGGTGGGAGCCGAGTCGGTGTTGACGCTGCTGCCGGAGGCGAGCGAGCCGAAGTTGCGTGCGACCATCTCGACGAAGCTGTCGTGCTGGAGGTTGCCGGCGGCGGAGAAGACCATGTTGCCGGCCTGGAAACGCTGCTCGAAGAAGCCAACCAGCGTGTTCTGCTCGAAGCTGCGGACGGTTTCGCGCGTACCAAGGATGGGCTTGCCGAGGGGGTGGCCCTTCCAGAAATTCTGCATGAAGATTTCGTGGACAAGGGTGTCGGGGCTGTCCTCGTCCATTTTGATCTCTTCGAGAATGACGCCGCGCTCGCGGGCGATTTCTTCCGAGGCGAAGACTGGATTGAGCACGAGGTCGGAGAGAACGTCGAGAGCTGTCGGGACGTGCTCGTCGAGGACCTTGATATTGAAGCAGACGGTTTCCTTGCCAGTGAAGGCGTCGAGGTTGCCGCCGATGGCGTCCACCTCGCGGGCGATGCGCTGTGCAGTGCGCGACTTGGTGCCCTTGAAAACCATATGCTCGACGAAATGCGAGATGCCATTGAGCTCCGGAATCTCGTGACGGGAGCCAACGCGCATCCACACGCCCATCGCGACGGAGCGGACGTGCTCCATGCGTTCGGTAAGGACGATGAGGCCGCTGGGGAGGACAGTACGGCGGATATTACGTTCGCTGTTCATGGGTTTTAGGGGCGGAGTCGTTCAGGGCCGGCTCTATGACCGATTTTAGATGCGCTATTCTCGGGTTTATAGATGACTAACGGCGGGGAACCACGTACCACCATTTTAGACGCGCGAGGGGCGGCTCCGGATCGTGTCCTTTTTGGCCTTTGGAATGAGGAGCTTGGGGAAGCTCTGCGGGGATTTGGGTTACTGAAGTACCGAGTTCGGCAGCTGGAAACGGCCCTGTACCGGCAGAAGGCGGCGGAGTTCGCCGAAGTGACGACCTGGCCCAAAGAACTGCGGGAGAAAGTGGCGGCGGGTTTTCGGGTGGGTCTGCCGGAGATCGTGGAGATGTTCCGGTCGGTGGATGGGACCGAACGATACCTGATTGCCGGACGCGACGGGCAGACGGTGGAGACGGTGTGGATGCCGGAGGGCGACGGCGGCGAGGAGGGGGATTCGGGCTCGGAGGAAGGTGAGGCCGAGAGCGCGGGAAGCAAGGCGTGGTCGCGGGCGACGATTTGTGTGTCGAGCCAGATTGGGTGCGCGGTGAACTGCCAGTTCTGCCTCACGGCGAAGCTGGGGATCATCCGCAATCTGACGGCGGGTGAGATTGCCGGGCAGGTGGCCGCGGTGCTGAAGCGGCAGGGCGCGGAGCCGGGACGCGACCGGATCAATCTGGTCTTCATGGGGATGGGCGAGCCATTCCTGAACTACGACGCGTTCATGGGGGCGGTTCGGCTGCTGGCGGGTCCGATGGAGATTCCGGAGTCGCGGATGACGGTGTCGACGTCGGGGATAGTGCCGGGAATTCTGCGGTTCGCGCAGGAGAAGGTGCGACCGAAGCTGGCGATTTCGCTGAACGCTCCGAACGATGTCGTGCGCGAGGGGATCATGCCCATCACGCGGAAGTGGAGCATCGCGGAGGTGATGGAGGCGGTGCGCCAGGTGCCTTTGCGGCAGAAGGAGCGCGTGACGTTTGAATATGTGCTGCTGGGCGGCGTGAACGACAAACTGGAGCACGCGGACGAAGTGGTGAAGCTGGTGCGGCGGGCGCAGTTCCCGGCGAAGGTGAACCTGATTGCGTGGAATCCTGGGCCGGGGGTGCCGTTCACGATGCCGCGAGCCGAGGATGTGGCGCGATTCCAGGAGCGCCTGCGGGAGCAGGGGGTTCCGGCGTTTGTGCGGCGGCCGCGCGGGCGGGATATTTATGCGGCTTGCGGACAGTTGAAGAAAACAGGGAGTAGCCAATAGGGAGTAGGGAATAGAAGAAGCGAGTTAACCCATCTGTGACTCGCAATCTATCCGGGACAAACGAGGTGGGATTGTCCGGTTTCGGTGACAAGGTTCGCAGCAAAACCGTGGTAGAGTATTGCATCACTCGACGAAAGGAAGGCTTCCATGAGAATTGATCGTTCGGTCGGCGACCCCAAAGCGCAGCGGCCCGGAGCCTTTTTCGTCAGCTTTAGTCATTAGGTTTCAACTTGCGAATCTGACAAGCAGGCTGTAGCGCTCGCTCCTTTACGGGGAGTGGTTGCGCGCATCTTTCTTTTCTCACGAAGAACTGTCTCGAATTGTTTCCCCAGCCAGGATTCCAGCCGGCATGCTGCCGCGGCGGGACCGACGAGGATTGTATGAGCCGTTCTGTTGAACGAAATTCCAACAATGTTGTTCGTGACGTGCTGGCGTTCCTGATGCGCCACTGGCAGCGCGAGGCCTGGTGCGTCGCGGGTATAGCGGTGAGCATGACGGTGGCGGCGAGCGCCGATCTGCTGTTGCCGATCTACTCGGGACACTTGGTGGATGCCGTGGCGGGTGGCGGCGCGCGGCTGACGGCGCGCATTTGATTCCATTGGGGCGGCGTATTTTGAGTGGCGCGTATGTATTTGATTCGGAATTGGTTGCGGGTATCTGTTTTGGAATCATATTCGTAGCTATGCGACTGAGAACGGGTGGTGCGTATGCATTTGAATCGAAAGTGCAACTTGTCTCTGCATAACATTCCAAAGTAGTTAGCCCGGAGCTCGGAGGCCGGTGTGGGCAACTTGCAGTGTGGGGCGCCCTGAGTGCCGAGTCACGCTGGTTGAGAGAAGCAGAGATCAGGAGACAGCTCCAAAGGGAAAGGCCTCGCGGGTTTGGCGAGGCCTTTCGGCTTACACGTATCGATTATGTTCAGGATAAGTCAGGGGATTGGTGGGGGGCAAGGGAAAAGTAGAGGGGTGGGGGTACGGAGGTAATGGGAGTCCTTGCCGATGCAGGGGGTTGAAGCTATTCAACGAACTGCGGATCGATGGACACTGGCTGGCTTATCGTTACTGAGCTTCGTTATGGCATATCATTCACGGGCTCTATCACTGAAAACTAAAATGATTGCCGGAACTGAGATAATTGAATAAATGCCGACGCTGCAGAAACAGATAGCCGAAAAGTTTCTCGCGAAGCTCGCCGAGTCGAAGAATCTGCACGCCGAGACGATCGATCAGCTGCGAACTCTGCTGGCGGTCGGCAAGAAGCCCAAGGCCGAGGAGATCGTGAAGATCTTCCAGCATCCGGGAGGCGGCGACATCAAGTGATCAAGCTCGAATCCGCCCATATCGAGGAAGTAAGGGGCATTCGGAAGCTCGACATCGATTTTCAAAGGGCGACCTTCTCCATTTCGGGTCCAAACGGCTCGGGTAAAAGTGGCGTAATCGATGCGATCGAGTTCGGCCTGACTGGGCAGATCAGCCGCCTCACTGGCAGGGGAACGAAGGGTCTGACGGTGTCGGAACACGGCCCGCACGTCGACAAAACGAAGTTTCCGGATGCGGCATTCGTCGAATTGAAAGCCTTTCTCCCCGACATCGGCAAGTCCGCGACCATCACCCGGAAGATATCGGCGCCGAAAAAGCCCAAAATCGTTCCCTCCGATCGCGACGTGCTGGCGGCCTTCGAGGAGGTCGCCAACCATCCCGAAATCGCGCTGTCGCGGCGTGAGATTCTTCGCTTCATCCTGGTCGAGCCGACGAAACGCTCGGAGGAAATCCAGACCATTCTCAAGCTCGATGAGATTGGCGACACGCGTGGCGCGTTCAACACCGCGCAGAACAAGCTGCAGATCGCTTCTCAGGCAGCGGCCGCGACGTTGACCTCCAGCCGGACCGCGCTGCTCCTCCACCTTCAGATTTCGGCGCTGCGAGCGGATGACCTGCTGGAGTCCGTCAACAAGCGCCGCAAACTCCTGTCCCTCCCTGAAATTGGAGAATTGACGGCCGATACCACGCTGGACGCTGGGCTTTCCTCCGCCGCCAAGGTGAATGATTTCAACAAGCAGTCCTCACTCCGCGACATCGGCGCGTTGACCGAGGCGGAGAAGGGTTTTTCAGTCCTAGCGAAACCGGAGGCCGCCGCGATCGTCCGCGATCTTGCGCGGTTGGAAGCAGACCCGGCGCTACGCGCAGCCTTGCAACGGCGGGCGTTTATCGAAAAAGGCCTTGAGCTGGTGGAGGGTCCGACGTGTCCTCTTTGCGACCAGCCGTGGGACGAAGAGCAGCACCTACGAGACCATCTGAAGGCAAAGCTTGCGAAATCGGAGGAGGCACGAAAACTTGAGGAAATGCTGCTGAAAAACGCGACCGCGATCGCGCGGGAGGTCGCAGCCGTCATCGGACTGCTGAGTCCCGTTCAGAAGATCGCTGACGCACAGGGGCAGGCCGGGCTTTTACAGACCCTCGGCGGATGGAAGACCAACCTGGAGGGACTGAGGGCCGAACTGACGACGGTGGACAGCCTCACGGGCCTGAAGGACCGTCTAGCGACCGGCTGGCTGGGGGTGCCGAAAACGCTCTCCAAAAGCCTGCAGGGCTTTACGGAAAGAATAGCGGCGATTCCCGATCAGACGACCACGCTCGATGCGCAGACATTCCTTACAACGGCGCAGCTTCGCCTCGCTGACTACCGTGAGGCGATGAGAAAAAGCAAAGCAGCCGAGAACGCCGCTGTGGCCGCGAAGGCTGCGTATGAAGCCTATTGCGATGTGATGGAAGAAGAGCTGAATAACCTCTACGACGAGGTGCAGAAGGACTTCAGCACGTTCTACCGCGCGGTAAATGAAGACGACGAGGACCAGTTCACTGCGAAACTGACGCCGACCGCCGGCAGCCTCAGCCTGGACGTCAACTTCTATGATCGCGGCCTGTTTCCGCCTGCGGCCTTCCACAGCGAAGGGCACCAGGACGGGATGGGTGTCTGCCTCTATCTGGCACTTATGAAGCGGCTGTTCGGGAAGCGGTTTACGTTCGCGCTGCTGGATGACGTCGTCATGTCGGTCGACGCCGACCACCGCCGCCAGTTCTGCAAGCTGCTGAAGACGCATTTCCCCGATACGCAGTTTGTGATTACGACGCACGACCGGGTGTGGGCCGAGCAGATGAAATCCGCGGGGTTGGTCACGGCGAAGACGTCGCTGGCTTTCCACAGCTGGACCATCGACACGGGCCCCCTCGTTGAATCCAATGCGGAGATCTGGGACGAGATCGCGGCCTCGCTTGCGAAGGGTAAGGTTGAGGCTGCCGCCGCTGCGCTGCGGCATCATCTCGAATATGTAAGCCGCCTCTTGGCCGATCAGCTGGCCGCGGCCCCCACCTTCCGGGCCGACGGGAACTACGAGCTTGGCGACCTCATGCCTGCCGTGCTGTCGCGCATGAAACATCTGCTCGGTAAGGCCGTGAACGCCGCGCAGTCGTGGCGTCAGGATGTCAAGAAACAAGATGCCATGAACCGGAAGCAGACCTTGTCGGAGTCGAACGCCGCACTGAATGTCGAGCAGTGGGCGGTGAACAAGCTGGTGCACTACAACGAGTGGGCCAACCTCGGGCGGCGGGATTTTGAACCGGTCGTCAAGGCGTTTCGTGACATGCTGGAGATTTTCAGCTGTCCAGCCTGCAATTCATGGCTATATGTGTCGCCACGGCAATCACCCGATACGCTCCGCTGCACCTGCGGTGTCATCTCACTCAATCTCACCGAGAAGAAATGAGCGCCAACGATGTTACGCTTGAGAAATTCTGACCATCCCCGCGTGAATACCGATAGACGCGCTTCGCGCAATGTGTCCCCGCCGGGCCAACCCGGTCCTCGGAAAACTGAAGCGCAGCCGACTTCATGGGACCTATCCGAGGAGCAGCGTGGATTCGGCGGTACTTCCTGATGGTCGACGTCCAGCAGCTATCGCGCAAATCAGGATTACTGGTGACATTCACACCAATGAGTGAACTGCGCGACTGCATGGTTCCGGGTTTGCCCCAACAGAACAGACAAATTGAAGCGGAGCCTCGGAAGATTCCGATTCGCAGTCGCGGCCAACGCGCTTGCGGCGCATCCGCGTGCCTGGCGGAATCTTCGGGCGCATGATCGCTGGTTTTCAGGGCAACCGGTCGTACATTCCCCTGGCATGCGAGGACACGTTTTCGAGGGCGGCGAGCGCGGATGCACCGGGCGAGCCGTTCGAGAATGCCACGCCGGGAAATTGTTATTACTTGCCTGCCGGGGCCGCCTTCTTGTGCTCCACGAAGGTGTGTGCCTGGTGACAGCTCACGCACGTCTTGCCTTTCATGAATGGATCAGACTTCAGTTGTGCCACCTGATCGGCGTGACAGGTGTCGCATGTGCTTAACGCCGGGGTGCCCGCGAAGTCCGGTGCTGTTGTCTCGCCATGGCACACGGTGCATTCGACACCGTTGGCGGCATGCGGGCTGGCTTTCCATTGGTCATCGATCGCCTTGTGGCAGGTGGCACAGGTATCCCCGGCTGGAATGAGCCGATGGAACACATGCGTGGCCTGATCCTGCTGAGCCATGGCGGGTTGGACGGCAATAGCCAAAACGAGAAAGCCGAACAGGGTGAGACCGAATATGCGCGCACAGAAACGATTCAAGGACAGACCTCCTGAGTAGGGTCTTCAAGTATCGAATCCGGCGATGGCTGCAATCAGTGATACACATCACGCCTCACCGGAATGCGATCTGCGCACCGGCTGCGAGGCCTTTCGCCAAAGGAATGCTCACAAACCTCGCTTGATTCCACTGTCTGTCGCTACGGTCGTGCAGATTCACGCGCTATGGTGCGCCCTTTCGCTACCACCTCGGTGAGGCGTTGCTGTCACCAGAGTCGGCCAACCGCGCAACTGGCAGCGGACCGAGCCTTTGAGGAACACTGTCCGACCCGTTCTAACCTGCAGGCGAACACCCAAGGCCCCAATCGAGCAAATGTTTTGCGATTCTTGGCGAGTCACGCTTTAGGAACCTGTGATTTCAGCCCGGACGTTGCTCGCTTTATGCAAAATCGCCGAGGCACTCATCGATGCGATGGTCCGGACGGTTGACCGGCATCTCGGACATTTCAAGTCTTGACCCACTCCCGGGACCGCCGACACGGCGAAATTGACGTAATGCCGACTTACGGCCACTACCGGGAGAAGACCCTCCCTCAGTCGCTGGACCAGATTGCTGATCTGCCCTTCTGGCACGTGATGCTGCCCGGTCCT
>Ga0224555_1004257_pt1 | contig 13374 bp, 13 predicted proteins | sample 714S23034metaG_FD_180687 | JGI IMG/M metagenome (GOLD analysis project Ga0224555, IMG submission 180687) | Peat soil microbial communities from Stordalen Mire, Sweden - 717 S2 30-34 | ecosystem: Environmental > Terrestrial > Soil > Wetlands > Peat | place: Sweden: Norrbotten County, Stordalen...
CCCGAGCTGATCGCGAGAGAGTCGTCGCAGCTGAAGTAGGCAGACGCTAATTCGCCGTCGGCCGCTCCACGTGATCCACCACGAGCACGTCGACGGGCGCTTTCGTGGCCACGAGCTTCAATCCGAGTTGTTCTTCGAGTGCGGTAAACAGGTCCGGCGGGGCGTTGGGATCGCTCGCCGGAGATCCGTCCGGCGTCCATTTGAGCGTGATGTCGTAGTAGCCGGTGAGGCCGGTTCGATCCACGACGATGCGTCCCACGAAATTGGATAATCCGACGATGAAGCGGGCGCCAATCGGCCCTCCGCGCACCGAAATCAGGCCCCGGTTCGTGTACATTCCATAGAGATTCTCAGCGCCTTGTGCCTGCTTCAGCTTGAAACCTCCCTTGGCGATGACGAGCGCGTACACCGGCAGCTCTCTCGTTTCGTGATGAACCTTCAGCTTGAAGCGATCCGCCAGCATGGAGCGCAGCATCGGTGCGGCCTGCTCTCTTCGTTCGTGGTCGGAGAGCTTCCGATAGGCCGCTGCGGCGTCATCGTCCAGCCGTGCCTCGAGGTCGAATGGCTCCTCGGAAGCCCATGACGGCAACCCCACAAGTTGGTACGAAGAGTTGATCTCATAAGCTTGCGCGATCAGTTCACGCACCGAATAATTCCGTGCCTCGTAACCATCGGCGGTTGGCGCTCCCCACGAGGAACCGTTGCTCGTCTCCTTGTGCGGCCGGATCGAAACCACGTCGTACGCGGGAGTCTTTGCGGCCGCGCTTTGTGCGGGCGGCGCGGCTGTCTGGCCCAACCCGCGACCTGCAAGGGTCACGCAAACCGCGGCCACAAGCAAGAGATTCCGGCGGAATTTCAAAGCAGGTTGTGCGCAGCGGTTCATCGTGCAGACCGTTTCCCTCCTGGTTTTCCGCGCAGTCTACTCGGATAGACGTTAATTCTCCGTCGGCCGCTCCACGTGGTCGATGACCAGAACCTCTGCTGGAGCCTTCACTGGCTCCAGCTTCAGTCCCAGTTGTTCCTGAATTGCTTCGAACAGCGGCGGCGGTGCGTTTGCATTGTCGCCAGCAGCCGGCGCACGCAGCCCGAGGGCGCTAAACTGCGACTCATCGGGGGTCCATCGCAAACTAAAGTCGAAAGTCCCCGTGATTCCGGTCTTGTCCACCACCGGCCGGTCCAGCACCACAAACGACAGCCATCGCGTGAACTGTGCAAGCGGCTCCTTCCTGAAGTTGCACACTCCCATGTGCTCGCACGAGGCGCCTTGCCCCCCGCCTTCTTCTGCCGTCTTCAGCTTCGATCCGCCCTTCGCAACCGTTAAGGCATAAGCAGGAAGCATCCGCTGTTCCCGATGGAATGCCAGTTGAAAGCGATCGGCCATAAGCTTCTGCAGCAATTCCCCCAGATGCTCGTTGACTTGAACCCCATCGTCCGCCACGGCTTCGATATCGTATTCGTCCGTTGCCATCCACGCGGGCCCTCCTGCAATCTCCCGCGCGTCCACCCGATAGGCCATCATGATCAGCTCTCTCAGCGTCATGCTATACGCGGAAAACCGGCGGCCCTCTTCCTTGTCGCGGGTCCGGGCTGGATTAGGGGTCTGAACCGGCTTGATGCTCGCCGCTTCAAACTCCGGCGTTGCTGTTTGTGCCGGCGCAGTTGCCGCCGTCTGCGCCTGGACCGGCGCAGCGCAAGCAATGGCCGCCAAAGTTCCCGCGGTTGCCAATGATAGGAAGAAACTTCCAAGGAATTCGAACCGATGTGAAACGTGTTTGGTCATCTTGCGACCACGCCTTTCTTGAATAGAAAGTTCAATCCACGTTAGTTCGCCGTCGGCCGCTCGATGTGATCGATCACAAGAGCATCGACAGGGGCCTTCACCGGCTCCAGCTTCAGTCCAAGTTGCTCCTGAATCGCTTCGAACAGCGGCGGCGGCAAACTGGAATCCTCTGCGGGCGGCCTATAGAAAATGCCCAGGCGGGAAAACTGAGACTCATCGGGGGACCATCGCAAGGTGAAATCGAACGCTCCTGCGATTCCGGTCTTGTCCACGACCGGCCGATCCAAAACAACAAACTGCATGAATCTTGCGAAATCCGAGAGCGTCCTCTTCTTGAACGTGCATATTCCGGGATGCTCGCATCCTGAATTCTCGACGCCCTGAGGATCCGCCGATTTTAATTTTGGCCCGCTCTTCGCAACCACCAGAAGATAGGCGGCGAGTGGCCTCTGCTCATGGTGAAATGCGAGCTTGAAGCGGTCCGCCAGAAGTTCCCGAAGCAGCATTTCCTCCTTCTGCTCGTTATTCAGATCAACTCCTTCAATGGCCTCCGCATCGATATCGTACTCATCAGTTGCCATCCATCCCGGCCCGTTTGCAATCTGCCCGGGATCGAGCTCGTAACCCATCATGATCAGGTCCCTCGCGGTTACATTGCGCGCGTAAAGGTGACGGCCATCTGTTCGATCCTGAACGTTGGGGCTGGGGTTCTTGACTGGCTTGATTGCAGCCACCTCAAGCACGGGCGTTGCGGGCGCTACGGCTTGTCCGAACGCAGGCGGCGCCAGAACGATCAGGAGCACCGCAAGGACCGTAGTTTCGATGAAAGATGTGCGGAACTTCTTAGCAATGCAAACACGTGCGGTCATCTTGCGACCATGCCTTTCATGAATGCAAAATCCTAAAGACGCTAATTCGCCGTCGGCCGCTCGATATGATCGACGACAATCACATCCACCGGCCCGCGCGCAGGTTCAAGCTTCAACCCGAGCTGCTCTTCAAGCGCCGTGAAAATCGATGGCCGCGTGTCGGAGGCGTCCGCGCCGTCAGGCGCGTAATCGAGCGTGAAATCGTAGCCCCCCTCGAGTCCCGTCTTGTTCACGATCACCCTGCCGACCGTGAAAGAAAGGTTGGCGGCCAGGCTCTCGACAGAAATCTCATGCGCCGTGACCTTACCGCTGGCATACGTGGCATTACCGCCGCTGCTGTCGGGCGCGGTCTGCTTCATCTTCGATCCGCCCTTCGCGACGGTGAGCTCGTAAATCGGAAGGTCCTTCGTATCGTGGTGCACCTTGAGCCCGAAGCGGTCGGCCAGCAGCGCCTGCAACATCAGCTTCGATTGCTTCCACCGTTCCATCGGCGGAAGCTTCTCCAATGCCGCCGCACCTTCCGCATCCATCTTGGCTTGAATCGTGATGGGTTCCGACTGGGCCCATCCGGGCAGGCCGATGAGCTGGTCGTCCATCAGCACCCCATAGGCGCTGCGAATCACGGTCACAACGGGCATGCCGCCCATGGAGTAGCTATCGGGCGTGAATTTCATAAACCCATGGCCCGTGGGGTCGGGCTTAATGGTGACAACGTCGTAACGGAAGGTTGCAACCGGTGAATCCTGCTGCGGCGGTGCGGGCGGTGCAGTCTGACCCAATGCGGGGGCGGCAACAGCCACGATTACAGCGGTCAGAAAAAACCAACTGCGCAATGCGAAAAGACGCCGATCCATACCCATCATCCTGCGACCATGCCTTTCTTGAGTGACTCTCCTATTGTTTGTCAGTCGCAAAGTAAACGGCCACGCCGCCCAGCAGCACCAGCGTGGCCAGTGCGGGAACCAGCACCATCCAGCTCCATGCGGAGCCGGCCAGCGATCCGGAGCTCAGGCTGTCCCATTGCGCCACAGCGGCCTGCGGGAGCTGCGCAAACCAGTCCTGCCAGTAGCTCCAAGTGAGCCACGCAACGCCGCTGCGCGCCTCAAAGCCGGCAAATCCCACGGCGGCAAAAAGCGCCACGGCGCAGGCGAAGATCTGTGCGCCCAGCAGGGGCCGCCCGATGCGTTCCACGGCGGCATTGCGGCGGCGCAGTTGCGCGCGCCACAGCAAAACCGCAGGGGGCACAGGCCGCGCAGCGGCGAGCGACTCCACACGCGCATGCTGGAAGGCTTCTGAAATCAGCACCAGGTCGCCGCAGGTGCGGCAGCCGCTTACGTGCGCGCGCAGCTCCGGCGGGCACGCATCCGGCCACTGGCCGCGCGCCATCAACTCGCGGAGTTCGTTTTCGTGACGGCAAGACTTCAGTTTCATGATTTCCTCCCGTCGTCCGCAGAGTGCGCGCGGAGGAGGGCTGCGATCTTGCGCCGCGCGCGGAAAAGCAGCAGGCGGACGCTGGCCGCATTCAAGCCCATCACCTTGGCGATCTCGCGATGGCTGTAGCCCTCGGCGTGGGCCAGCCAAAGCATCTGCCGCTCGCGCGGCTTCATTTGTCGCATAGCGGGCTCCAACAGAATCTGGGCGTCGGTTTGTGCGGCTTGGCCGCGTACCGCGAAGAACTCTTCGGGAATCTCTTCGATGGATGCGGCGCGCGGCCGGCGCCAGTAGTCGCGCAACAGGTTGGTGGCGATGCGGAAAAGGTAAAGCCGCGCTGCCGCTTCACCATCCGTCGCCAGGGCCGGAGCGCCCGCCGCGCACAGGAAGCGCACGTAGCTTTCCTGCATCAGGTCGTCGGCCAGCGCGGGGTCGGCGGAAGATCGCGCCAGGTAGGCCCAGAGCGGGCGCGAGGAGCGCGAATAAAAAGCGGCAAAGGCCTCGTTCTCCATCGCAGGGTCACACGCGCCGGCGGCTGCATCCTGTGCGCCGCCGGGCGATGTGTGCAACAGTGCATCCGGCAATGCGAATTCCCATGACATTCGCGCTCGTTTCTCCGTCGGGGCCACGTGCGGCTCCTTCTTGGCTCACGATCTGTGCTATGAGCCGAAGGGCGCGCCGGCCCCGGTTTGTGCAACATCCTTTTCGGGCATCAGGCCCAACCGGCGGGCCAGAACCCAAGTGACTCCTGCCGAGAGGATAAACCCGATGCCCGGCATCAGCAGAAGCGTTCCTATGACCAGCATGGGCTCCGGCATATCGGGCCCGGCGTTGCGCAGCAGGAGAAACCCGATGCCCAGCAGCGCCATGACGATGCCGGCCGAGAGCGAGGTGAGAACCCGCGCCACGGCGTTGGGCATACGCTGGCCGATTTCGGGGCCCGCCGCGATGGGCGAGGCCGTAAGGAACTGCTTGCCAGCCTCAGTCTCCATATACGCAACCAGGTCCGGGCCAGTGCCAAGTTTTTCAATGAGGCGGCCGTGAATCTCACTCTGCTGCTTGTAGGTGCGGTTCCAGCGGCGACTATCGACAAAGATGCGGATGACCCAAACGAAGGCGAGGAAGACCGCGGGGACGACGAAAATGGGGGTCAGCCTTTCCACCACGTCGGCCGCCGCGGAGCGCTGATACGGCGCCGTTGTCAGGTCCGGCCAAACGACGCGCTCGAGCGCCCTGTCGCGGCGTCTTTCGGACGGATCGAGCCTGCTGAACAAATAGAACTCTGGGTTGCGCGCAATGTCCGGGTGGTTGGCCATGAACTGCGCCAGTTCGGGATTGCTGCGGGCCACGTAGGACTGATCGGCCAGCAGCGAAGGATCGGCTGCGACCGCGGCGGTCATGGTCGGGCTCAGGCGCAGCAGGTGCAGAAATTGTTCCTCGGCATCGGCAACGTCCTTCTCGCTGGGCACTTGCGCTGTGGACACGGCTGCGGGGTGGGTTTGGGCGATGGCCAGCGGCGCGGCGGCCAGCGTGAGTGCGCCGATGGCGCAGAAGATCCAGGAGGCGGTTCGGATTCGGGCGTTCATGACGGTTTTCCTCGTTTGTTGGAGTTTAGGCCTGCTAGCAGTTCTGGGGTGGTCAGCCAGTAGCGCTAGCAGGCCCTGGGACGCGTCTGCCTATAGAACGAACAAGAGCCTGGATTGGTTAACATCACAGAATGGCGGCGGAGCTACGATGGTTCCGTTCGATGTCGGGATGAGTCGTTCTTATGTCGCTTTCGACAAAACTCGGAATTGCGAGCCTCGCGATGCTGAGCCTTTCCCTGGCGTTGGCAGTCCTCGCGCCACAATTGCCCGTGGGGTTCGCGGCGGGTTTTCTGGCGTGCATTTTCGGGGCGTCGGCGGCACAACACGGCACAAAATGGTGGCTCGCTATCCCCAGTCTCTTAATCGCCCTGTTCCTCCTCATGCTCTATGCCGGCTCCCGAGCAGTTTGAACTCCGCCCGAAACCTGGTAGCGGGGCAGTTTAAAAAATCACCCCTCGGGGGCTAAAGCTCGGTCCATTTATGGGCGCGTACGGCACGGCTGAACAGCTTGCTGAAAAAGTCCGCGGGATGCGCAAAATCGTCGGGAAACGCAAATAGCAGGGGCTAAAGCCCACCCTCATTTTGCTGGTTTTATTGGCCCGACTAAAGTCGTGCCCTTGTTACAAAGCCCCCTTCGCTGGCGTTTTTCAGCGAGCCGTGAAGCCGTGCCCTTTCAAATCGGATTCAAACTGACCCGGCGCCCGAAACCTGCTTCGCAAATCCCGTGGGTTTAAAATTGAAGAGGTTGCGGGGTCATTGACCGCACCGGAATCCATGCCCGCGCGCAGCGGCCCCAGTACGACTTGCTGCGGCGGGGATTGGTGTGGAAGTGGGAAGGCGCATGCGATCAAAGACAGCTGTGGTGTTGGGCGCCCAATGGGGCGACGAGGGTAAGGGAAAGATAGTCGACGTGCTGAGCGCGAGGTTCAGCGCCGTGGCGCGCTACGCCGGCGGCCATAACGCCGGGCACACCGTCATCATCGGCGAACACAAGTTCGTCCTCCAGCTCATTCCCTGCGGCGTGATTCGCCCAAACTGCAAGGGCGTGATCGGCAATGGCGTGGTGCTCGACCCCATTTATTTTTTGGATGAAATCGACCGCGTGCGCAAGACCGGCCTCGACATCGACGGGCGTCTCTTCGTCTCCAATCGCGCGCAGGTCATCCTGCCCTACCACCGCATGATCGAGCTGGCCGCCGAAACTGCGCCGGGACGCCAGAAGATTGGCACCACGAGCAAGGGCATTGGCCCGGCCTATGAAGACAAGATGGCGCGCAGCGGTCTGCGCGTCATCGATCTGCTGAATACCTCGCTGCTTAAGACGCACATTGAAGCGGCCTGCGAAGAAAAGAATGCCATCGCTCACGCGCTCTTCGGTACCGATCCGCTCGATCCCGCGAAGATGTACGACGATTACGCCGCGGCGGCAGAGCGCATCCGGCCTCTGGTTGCCGATACCGGCCGCTTGCTCAACGGCATCCTGGCCAAGGGTGGCAGTGTGATGTTCGAGGGCGCGCAGGGCACCATGCTCGACATCGATCATGGAACCTATCCGTATGTCACGTCGTCTTCTGCGACGGCCGGCGGCGCGTCCATCGGGACCGGCGTGGGACCCACGGCCATCGGCACGGTTATTTCCGTTACCAAGGCCTACGTTACCCGCGTGGGCGGCGGACCGTTCCCCACCGAGATTCATGATGCCATTGGCGAACAACTGCGTGCGCGCGGCAATGAGTACGGCGCCGTCACCGGCCGTCCGCGCCGCTGCGGCTGGCTCGATATACCGCTGCTCCGCTACTCCAACCAAGTCAACAGCGCGGAATGGCTGGTGGTCACCAAGCTCGACGTCCTCGACGAGCTCGAAGAAATTCCCATCTGCATTGGCTACGAGATTGACGGCAAGGTCAGCGACGAAATTCCCGCCGATGTGCGCGGGCTCGAAGCCATCAAGCCTGTCTATACCACGCTCAAGGGTTGGCGCCAGTCCACCGAAGGCGTTGCCGAATACGACAAGCTGCCGCAGGCTGCGCGCGATTATCTCGCCTTCCAGGAGCGCGAGAGCGGGGCGAAGATCGGCATGATTTCTACCGGTCCGGACCGCAACCATACCATTGTGCTGCCGGAGTTTGCCGCGGCGCTCGATAGCATCCACGCGTGAAAACGGCGGAGTTGGCGGGGTTAGCGGTGTTAGCGGAGCTAGTGGGCCGCGGAAAAATGGGGAGCAGAGGACGAACCTCCTTAAGAACGTCCCTCGGGGCCTAAAGGCCCGATTGATTTTGTGCCGATTACAGCACGACTGAAGTCGTGCCCTTTCAAAACAACGACTTTTTCCGCAGCCTCCCAGGCGTTTATTTCCACAGCGCACCGCCTCATTGACACCTGAAATCTGGCACCGTTCTGTCCTCCGCTCTCTTTTTCCGCTCCATTCCCGTCCAATGGGGGCGTCCGCTCACCAATTGGTAATCTCTGGATGTGACTGCCAGCGTCTGTTTATGAGAAATCCATTTGACCATTACCCCGCTTCGGTACTAACTTGAACGCGTATGCTGGGTTCATCGAAAGACGCGTTGAGACCCATTCGCTTTCGCCGGTTGAACTCCGGGTTGGCCATGGCCGCAGCTCTCGTATTTGCGGTCGGAGCCGTTCCTCTATTCGCCGGCGGCTTCTCGCTGGCGCAGAAGCATGAAAGCCGCCACGAGATCGATCAGCTTGAAGACGCATGGCGCAACGCTGTACTTAACTCCGACGCCAAAGCCCTAGATTCCCTCCTGGCCGACGACTACATGGCGATCACGGCTTCGGGCACGATCCAGACACGCGACGAGGCGCTGCAAAACCTGCGCTCACGCCGCGTGCATATCACTTCGCTCACCATAAGCGATCGCAAGGTGCGCTTCTATGGACCGACAGCGATCGTAACCTCGCTGGCCATTATTCAGGCCACCAACGCCGACGGCCCGGTCAATGGCGACTACCGCTACACGCATGTCTATGTGCGCAATGCGCAGGGTGTGTGGAAGATCGTGAGTGTTGAGGCCAGCCATGTCCGGACCGGCCCGCACAAGCGCAACGAATTCCACTAGGGTCTGCTTCGTTCCCGAAACGATTTCTGCAACCTATCTCGCACAAAAACATCTAGATAGCTATGCAAGTGCGCCTCCCGTGGCGGAAAAAGCCCCAAAAATCTGCACAGGCCTTCCGCCTCCCTTGAAATCAAAAGGCTCTCAGGGTACACTTAAATCAATATAGGACCAATTAAGTCCTATATTGCGGGATTCCGGGTAAAGCAACTTCCCCTCTCTTCATAGAATAGAGTGGTAGGCGCCGGGACCAAATATATCGGTGCCGCAAGCGCCCAGTTCAACCGTTTCAGCGCGGATTCCCGTGGAGGATAAATGAGTTCAAGTGTCGATACCATTCGCGATCTGGCAGCCCAGGATTACAAGTGGGGCTTCATCACCGAGATCGACGAAGACCGCGTGCCCAAGGGGCTGAATGAAGACATCGTGCGCCTGATTTCGGCGCGCAAAGGCGAGCCCGAGTTCATGCTGGAGTGGCGGCTGAATGCGCTACGCCACTGGTTCCAAATGGAGCGTGAGCAGGGCGAGCCCAAGTGGGCGAACGTCAAGTTCCCGCCCATCGACTACCAAAACATCGTTTATTACTCTGCGCCCAAGCAGAAGCCGTCGCTCGACAGCCTGAACCAGGTCGATCCCGAGCTGCTGAAGACCTATGCGAAGCTTGGTATTCCGATCGATGAGCAGAAGCGCCTCTCCAATGTGGCCGTCGATGCGGTCTTCGACTCGGTTTCCGTGGCCACCACCTTCAAAGACAAGCTCGGCGAGATGGGCGTGATTTTCTGCTCGTTCTCTGAGGCGGTGCAGAAGCATCCCGACCTCATCAAGAAGTACCTGGGGACGGTAGTGCCGCATACCGACAATTTCTACGCGGCGCTCAATGCCGCGGTGTTTACCGACGGCTCGTTTGTCTACGTGCCGAAGGGCGTGCGCTGTCCGATGGAGCTTTCGACTTACTTCCGCATCAACGCGGCGGAGACGGGCCAGTTCGAGCGCACCCTCATCATTGCCGACGAAGGCGCTTCCGTTAGCTATTTGGAGGGCTGCACCGCTCCCATTCGCGACACTAACCAGTTGCACGCCGCGGTGGTCGAGCTCATCGCGCTCGACGATGCGCAGATCAAGTACTCCACGGTGCAGAACTGGTATCCCGGCGACAAGGAAGGCCGGGGCGGCATTTACAACTTCGTCACCAAGCGGGGCAAGTGCCTGGGCCGCAACTCGAAGATCTCCTGGACGCAGGTGGAAACCGGCTCCGCGATTACCTGGAAGTACCCGAGCTGCATCCTTCAGGGCGACAACTCGGTGGGCGAGTTTTACTCGGTGGCGCTGACCAACAACCGCCAGCAGGCCGACACCGGCACCAAGATGATTCACATCGGCAAGAACACGCGCTCGACGATTGTGTCGAAGGGCATCTCGGCCGGCTTCGGGCAGAACACTTATCGCGGCCAAGTGAAGATCATGAAGGGCGCAACGGGCGCGCGCAACTACACGCAATGCGACTCGCTGCTGATTGGCGACAAGTGCGGCGCGCACACCTTCCCCTACATTGACGTGCGCAACGGCTCGGCGCGCATGGAGCACGAGGCGTCGACGTCGAAGATCGGCGAAGATCAGCTCTTCTATCTGCGCCAGCGCGGCATCAAGACCGAAGACGCGGTTTCCATGATCGTGAACGGCTTTTGCAAGACCGTCTTCAAGGAGCTGCCCATGGAGTTCGCCGTAGAAGCGCAGAAGCTGCTGGGCGTAAGCCTGGAAGGCAGCGTGGGCTGATATTTTGTAGCGCCGGTCTCCAGACCGGCTTTACTGGCGGCGTCCACGCCGCCAGACGGAGGACGATTCAAGAACGGCTTTGTATCAGGGCGCGATTTTAGTCGCGCCGAAGAAAAAGATCAAAAAGAATTCGGGGGCTTTAGCCCCTGCGGGAATTTCCCAACGCAAGTACGGAGAGAGAACAACCAATGGCATTGTTAGAAATTCAAGATCTGCACGCCTCGGTGGATGGTCACGAAATCCTGAAGGGCGTGAATTTGACGATGAACGCGGGCGAAGTGCATTCCATCATGGGCCCCAACGGCTCGGGGAAGAGCACGCTGGCCGCAGTGCTGGCGCGTCGCGACGCCTATGAGGTCACCGGCGGCAGAATCCTCTTCAACGGCAAGGACCTGCTGGAAATGGATCCCGAAGAAGCCGCTTGCGAGGGCGTGTTTCTCGCCTTCCAGTATCCGGTGGAAATTCCCGGCATCGGCAACGCGTATTTTCTGCGCTCGGCCATGAACGCCATTCGCAAGTACCACGGCCAGGAAGAGCTGGACGCGATGGATTTTCTTCCCCTCTACAAGGAGCGCATGAAGCTGCTCGAAATGGATGAGAAGCTCATGAACCGATCCGTCAACGAGGGCTTCTCGGGCGGCGAAAAAAAGCGCAACGAAATTCTGCAGCTTTCTATGCTCGAGCCCAAGCTTGCCATTCTCGACGAGACTGACTCCGGCCTCGACATCGATGCGCTGCGCATTGTGGCGCAGGGCGTCAACGCCATGCGCAGCCCCGATCGCGCCTTCCTGGTGATCACGCACTACCAGCGCCTGCTCGACTACATCGCGACCGACTTCGTGCACGTGCTGGTGGATGGCAAAATCGAGCGCTCGGGCGGGCCGGAACTGGCGCTGGAGCTTGAAGAGAAGGGATACGGCCGGGCGGAAGCCGATGTGCAACAGGCGTTGCCGGCATGAAAACCGCGGCAAAAGCGATGGGAAACGAGAGAACGATGGAAACGCAAACCGGGCGGTTGAGCAAGTATTTTGAAGCCTACGAAGACGTGCGCGCGCACGGGCTGGAACGCGAGCCGGTGTGGCTGCAGCAGTTGCGCGAAGACGGCTGGGCGCGTTTCAGCGCCAAGGGATTTCCCTCGACGCATGACGAAGATTGGCGCTTCACCAACCTCGCGGCCCTCGCCAAGACTCCCTTCCGCCGCGCGGCCAAGGGTGAGTTCGCGGTTTCGCCCGCGCAGCTTGAACCCTGGCGCGTAGCGGGCGCTGCCTGCCAGTTGGTTTTCGTCAACGGCCACTTCGCGCCTGAGCTTTCCGATCTCGGCAACCTGCCCGAAGGCTTGCTGGTGTGTTCGTTGGCCAAGGCCATCGACTGCGGCCGTGAAGGTTGCGCTCCCGAGGGCATTGAGCAGCATCTCGGCCGCTATGCCGACATGAGCCGCGACGTCTTTACCGCGCTCAACACGGCGCTCTGGGAAGATGGCGCGTACCTGCGCATCCGCCGCGGCGTGGCGCTCCAGCAGCCCATCCATCTTTTATATGTGTCGGCGGGCGCCGGCGCTGAAATCGCAATCCATCCCCGCACCCTGATCATCGCGGAAGACGCGAGCCAGGCCGCGATCATTGAGGATTATGTTTCGCTCGGCAGTGAAGCCGCATTTTCCAATGCCGTCACCGAGCTCGCCGCCGGCCAGGACGCCGTCATCTCGCACTTCCTCGTGGAGCGCGAAAATCTGGCCTCGTTCAACGTCTCCACGCTGCGTATTGAGCAGTCGCGCAGCGCCAATGTCGACTCGCACTCCATCTTGCTGGGCGGCGGCCTGGTGCGCAACAACGTGCACCCCGTGCTCAACGGCGAAGGTGCGGAGTGCCTGATCAACGGCCTGTTCGTCGGCGCGGGACGCCAGCATAGCGAAAGCGCCAGCGGCCAACACGGCGCCAGCGGCCAGCATATGGACAACTACATGTTGGTCGAGCACGCACGGCCCCACTGCAACAGCCGCCAGTTCTACAACGGCATTCTCGCCGATCACGCGCGCGGCGTATTTCACGGCCGCATCGTGGTGCACAAGGACGCGCAAAAGACCGACGCCAAGCAGACCAACCGCAACCTGCTGCTCAGCGACAACGCGCGCATCGACACCAAGCCGCAGCTCGAAATCTATGCCGACGACGTGAAGTGCACGCACGGCGCCACCATCGGCCAAATCGACGAGGCGCAGCTCTTCTACCTTCGTGCTCGCGGCATTGCGGAAGCCGATGCGCGCAACCTGCTGCTCTACGCCTTCGCGGCCGAGTGCCTCGACCGCATGAAGGATTCGGCGGCGCGCGAGTTCGCCGAAAAGCTGATCCGCGAGCGCCTGCAGGAGCTGGTAAGCGCCGTGCAGGCCGCCGCGCCGGCCGCCACGCAAGAAGAAGCGCAGAATTGGGAGGAACTGGGATGAGCACCGCGGTACATCAGACCGGTTTTGGTTCGGCGGCGCTGGATATTGAACGGATCAAGCGCGATTTCCCCATCCTTGACCAGAAGATCCACGGCCACAAGCTGGTCTATCTGGATAGCGCAGCCACTTCGCAAAAGCCGCGCGCGGTGATCGACGCCCTCGTGCGTTATTACGAGCACGACAATGCCAACATCCATCGCGGTGTGCATACGCTGAGCGTACGTGCCACCGAGGCACACGACGAGGCGCGGGAGACGGTACGGTGCTTTATCCAGGCTGCCGACGCCAACGAAATCATCTTTGTTCGCAGCGCAACCGAGGCCATCAATCTCGTCGCCGAGACATACGGCCGCGCCAACGTGGGCGAAGGCGACGAGGTGCTCATCACCGCCATGGAGCATCACTCCAACATTGT
>Ga0224555_1004258_pt1 | contig 13372 bp, 13 predicted proteins | sample 714S23034metaG_FD_180687 | JGI IMG/M metagenome (GOLD analysis project Ga0224555, IMG submission 180687) | Peat soil microbial communities from Stordalen Mire, Sweden - 717 S2 30-34 | ecosystem: Environmental > Terrestrial > Soil > Wetlands > Peat | place: Sweden: Norrbotten County, Stordalen...
GTGTTCTGCACATATCCCAAGACGAGTATCAACCCAGCAATCTTGCAAGACCCTCCCTCATGCCAAGGGGCGCGGAGTCGTAGTGGTCGCGGCCCGGGAACCGCTCGCTCACCACCCTCAGGCCCGAGAAGGGCCTATCGGTGAGCTGCTTCTCGAGAAGCGCGAGGTCGCCCGCCATGGACGGCGTGTCGGCGTCGCCGGCGCACAGATAGAGGCTGGCGTCAAGCCGCGCCTGGCGGTCGCGCAGGCGCGCGGCGAGGCCGAGGATGCTGCGGTTGTCCCACCAGATCGAGGGCGCGCTGGCGAGCGCGGCGCTGAAGAACGGACCGGGCTGGAAGAGCGCGTGAAGGACCAGGAGCGAGCCCAGCGAGTGGCCGGCGATGGCCCTTCGGTCGGTGCGCAGGGGATGGAGCCTGGCGAGTTCGGGCCAGAGCGTGGCGCACAGGTAGCGCAGGAACCGGTCGGCGCCCCCGCTTGAAGGCTCCTCCGGGGAGGCGGTCGGCGTGTAGTCGCGGCCCCGGAAGTTGCCCGGCTTTCCGAATCCGGCGCCGTAGCCCACACCGACCACCAGGGTCGGCCCGATCCTGCCGGACGCCTGGAGGGAGCGCGCCGCCTGGGCCGCCGTGTCGAAGAGGTAATCCCCGTCCATGAGGAGCACCGAGTCCCAGGGGCCGGGGGCCCCCGGGGGCGCGTCGGCATAGATGGCATAGGTGGCGCCGGTTTCCTGCGAGCGGGACTGGAAAGCGGGCCTCGCGCGCGTGGCCGTCGGCTTCATGGGGCGTTCAGGCGGACTCGGCGGCCTGCCCCTCGATTCGGCGGGCCCGCCTGCTCGCGCCCTCGATGTCCGGCAGGAACCAGGTGAGGATGCCTATCAGCGGCAGGTAGCCGCACGCGTTGAAGAGGAACCCGATGCTGCGCAGGTCGGCGATCTTCCCTAGCGCGGCGGAGGCGACGCCGCCCATCCCGAACGCCAGCCCGAAGAAGAGCCCCGATATCATGCCCACCTTGCCGGGGATGAGCTCCTGGGCGTAGACGAGGATCGCGGAGAACGCGGACGCGAGGATGGCGCCGATCAGCACCGAGAGGACCACGGTCGCCCCCAGACCGACGTGGGGAAGCAGGATCGAGAAGGGGGCGACGCCGAGGATCGAGATCCAGATCACGTACTTGCGCCCGAACCTGTCGCCGAGCGGCCCGCCGAGGATGGTCCCGGCCGCGACGGCCGCGAGGAACACGAAGAGCAGGTACTGCGCCCCCTGTATAGAGAGGCCGAAGCGCTGGATGAGGTAGAACGTGTAGTAGTTGGTGATGCTCACCAGGTAGAAGTACTTCGAGAAGATGAGGGAGACCAGGACCGCGAGCGAGAGGGAGACCGTTCCGCGCGACAGGGTCTGCGGCCCGTGGACCGACGGCCGCTTCCTGAAGGAGGGGAGGTTTCGCCGGTACCATCCCCCGACCCGGGTGAGGAGCGCGATCCCGCCGAGCGCCAGGACCCCGAACCAGATTATCGAGGCCTGCCCGTTCGGGACGACGATGAGCGCGGCAAGCAGAGGCCCGAGCGAGCTGCCGAAGTTGCCCCCGACCTGGAACAGTGACTGCGCGAACCCGTGCCGGTTGCCCGCGGCCATGTGGGCCATGCGCGAGGCCTCGGGGTGGAAGATGGCCGAGCCCATTCCGATGATCACCGACGAGACGAGGATCATCGGGTAGCTGGCGGCCCGCGACAGCGACACAAGCCCGGTTAACGTGAAGGCCATCCCCCACGCGAGGGAGTAGGGCCTCGGGTTGCGGTCGGTGTAGGCGCCTATCAGGGGCTGCAGGATGGAGGCCGTCAGCTGGTAGCTGAGCGTGATGAGCCCGATCTGCGTGAAGCTCAGGCCGAAGGGCCCCTTGAGCATGGGGTATATCGCCGGGAGCAGCGCCTGGAGCGTGTCGTTTATCAGGTGGGAGGCGCTGAGCGCCACGAGGACGGCCATCGCCGTCTCTGCCTTCCCCAACGATGACTTGCCCGGGTCGTTGTGCACCCGGACTAGCTATCCCGGTTGCGCAGATCTGCAACCTTGGGAAACGCACCCTAGGCGGTTTCCCGTGGGCCGGGAGGGGAGAGCAGGCCTATGCGTCTGCAGAGGGCGTGGGAGGCGATGAGCCTCGAGAGGCGGCCCATGCGGGTCTGCTCGCGCACGGCGCTGACGACCCAGAAGGTGGCGGTGCGCCGGTACCCCGGCGGCTGCGCGGCCCAGTGGGCCCAGGCCGCGCCGTTGCGGCGGAACTCGCTCGCGAGGTGCCCGGGCAGCTCCTTCGGGCGCCGCTCGAAGGAGTAGATCCCCGTGCGCTTCGCCTCGCGCGACTCGAACGCCTTCAGGCCCGGGGCCTGCATCCTGCCCTCGGCGATCAGCCTGCCCGCGTGGCGGACATTGACGAGGCTCCACGTGCTTCGCGGCCGCCGCGGAGAGAAGCGGATCGTGTAGCCGTGCGCCCCGGCCCCGCGCCGCACGCCGTCTATCCACCCGAAGCAGAGGGCCTCGTCGAGCGCCTCGGGGTAGGTCATGCCGCCCTTGCCGGAAGCTGCGCTGTTGAACCCCACGAGGAGCTCGGTCCTGCGCGAATGGGAGTAGCGAAGCCAGGCGCGGAACCTCGCCGCGCTGGCAAAATGGACGGCCTTCATGCGCGCGGGTACCCGTTGGCCCGGGCCGGCTGGGGGTTGGGCCTCTGCACGACCGGGGGCCGCGTCAGCCCGCAGCGCCTCGCGAAGCGGGCGGCCTCGGCGCGCGAGTGAAGGCCGAGCTTTCGCATGATGTTGAAGCGGTGCTTCTCGACCGTCTCCGGGGAAAGCTGCAGGCGCGCCGCGATCTCCGCGTCCGACAGGGGCTCGCCGACGAGGCTCAGGATCGTCTGCTCGCGGTCCGTCAGCACCTTGTCGAAGGCGTCGGGGTTGCGGGTGTGGGCCCGGCGCGCCTCCATGAAGGGCACCGGGAAGTAGGTCGAGCCCCCCTCGATCGCCGCGATCGCGAGGTTCAGCTCCGCGATCGTGTTGGTCGACTTGTCGATGAAGCCCTGGACGGCCGCCCGTTCGATGCGGCCGAGCGTGTACTCGTCGAAGTAGGCCGAGATCACGAGCGTGCGGATGAGCGCCCTCTTGCGCCGCACGGTGCGCAGCACGTCGAGGCCGTCCATGTCCGGCAGGTGGATGTCGAGGATGAGCAGATCCGGCATCGACGCCGGCACCATGGCGAGCGCCTCGCGGCCCGTGCCCGCCTCCCCGACAACCTCGTGCCCCAGGTCCGCCACGCACGCCTTCCTCAGGATGTCCCTGAAGAGGCGCTCGTCCTCGACAATGGCGATCTTCATTGGGGGGGAAAGTTTGTGGCGGCGGGGCCGGCTTGGAAAGGACTCCCGCTACCGGAATGCCGGTACCGGGTTCCTCCTAATGCGAGTAGAAGAGGCGCTGCAGCTCCATCGGGTCGCGCGTCCGCGTCAGGCCGAGCATGAGCAGGATGCGCGCCTTCTGGGGGTTGAGCTCTACCGCGGCGATGAGGCCGTTCGCGTCGTCGTCCACCTCGACGTTCCTCTCGACGATCCCGCCGCCTGTGCGCGAGCTGCGCACGACGGCGATGCCCGCCTTCGCTGCGGCCGCGGCCGCCGCCAGCGCCGGAGCCGCCAGGTTGCCGTTGCCCACGCCCGCGATCACGATCCCGCGCGCCCCGGCCCGCGCCGCGGCCTCGATGAGCTCCGGCCCCATCCCGGCGTGCGCATAGACGACGTCTACCCTGGGAAGGGCGGCGCGAGGCGGCAGAGAGAAGGTGCCGCCCCGGGTCTGGCGCCGCACGGGCGCCCCGTAGAAGTGGATCCGCCCCGCGCTCACGAGGCCCGCCAGACCGCGCTGGGTGCTGCGAAACGTCCCGATGAGAGTCGTGTTCGTCTTGGAAACCTCGCGGGCGTAGTGGATCTCGTCGTTCGCGACCACGAGCACGCCGCGCCCCCACGCCCGCGGATCCGCCGCCGTTGCCACGGCGTTGTAGAGGTTCATGGGGCCGTCCGCGCTGATGGCGGTCGCCGGCCTCATCGCGCCGACCAGGACGACGGGCTTCGCCCCCTTGAGGACCAGATTGAGGAAATAGGCGGTCTCCTCCATGGTGTCCGTGCCGTGAGTGACGACGACACCGGCGATCGACGGGTTGGCCTGGGCCCGCTGGACCCTTGACGCAACGGCGCGCCAGACGGCCTCCCCCATGTCCTGGCTGCCGATGCTCGCGACCTGCTCGGTCTCGAGGCGCGCGAGCGAGTGGATTCCCGGCGCGGCCGCGACAAGGGCGTCGACGGGCAGGATCGCGGACCGGTACCCCCGGCGCGGGCCGCGGGCCTGCGCCCCGGCGATGGTGCCGCCGGTGGCGAGAACGATGACCCTCGGCCGCTGCGCGGGGTTCGTCCTTCTCGGGCGGGAGCGGGCCATGATCCCCACATTGAGGGGAGCGGGCCCGCGTGTCTATACCTCGCGGGGCCCGGGCGGGTTTCCTGAAGGGATGCGCCGGCCCGCGGTGTTAAGGGACGGCAACGCCAATGAAACCAGGCGCGGAGAACCTGCATTCTTGTCTCGTCGAGCCGCCGGCAATCGGCTCTTGTGCCGCTGTCGGCACAAACCCCGCCGGAGCACCCAGCCCGTGAGACGACTTGCGCACATCCTCTTCGCGACCGGCATGGCGGGTCTGGGGGTCCTAAGCCTGCTGTCGGGCGACTTTGCCATGAACTGGCAGCCGGTTCCCGACTCGCTGCCCCACCGGGCGGCCTTTGCCTATGCCTCGGGCGCCCTACTGCTGGCGGGGGGCCTCGGGATGTGCTTCAGGCGCACGGCGGCTGTCGCGGTGCGTTCCCTGACGGCCTTCCTTTTCCTCTGGCTGCTCGTCCTGCAGCTGCCCCGGGTGGCGGCGCGCCCCTTAGACGAGGGCATGTGGCTCGGCTTCTGCGAGACGACTGTGCTGACCGCCGGCGCGTGGATCCTCTCCTGCTTCTGCGCCGCGGGATCCGGCCCGGGTTCCGCGGACGGGGAGGCCTGGATGCGCGCCGGGCGCGTGGCCTTCGCGGCGGCGCTGCCGCTGATTGGACTCTCCCACTACGTCTATGTCGGCGCCACGGCGTCGATGGTGCCCGCGTGGATCCCGGCGCACGTGTTCTTCGCCTATCTTACCGGCACGGGGCACATCGCCGCCGGGGCGGGCATGCTCCTTGGAATACTCAGGCGGGCGGCGGCCGTGCTCGAGGCGGCGATGATCAGCTGCTTCGTCCTGCTGCTGCACATCCCGGGCGTCTGCGCCGCGCCGGCCAGCCGGCTGCAGTGGACGATGCTGTTCGTGGCCACCGCCCTCATGGCGGCCGGCTGGTCCGCGGCGGCGTCCCTTTTCGCGGACAAGCCGGTCCCGGGGCCGTCCGGGGCCGCGGGCGCGGCTTGACCCCCCGGCGCGTTTGGGGCGTCTTGCAGGAGGATGGCCCCCGCGCTCCTCGTACTCGCCGCCGGAATGGGATCCCGCTACGGCGGCCTAAAGCAGATCGACCCCGTCGGGCCGTCGGGCGAGACGATGCTCGACTACGCGGTCTTTGACGCGATCCGCGCGGGCTTTGGCAGGGCCGTCTTCGTCATCCGCAGGGACTTCGAGGCGGCGTTTGCTTCGGCGGTCACCGCCAAGTACGCGGGGAGAATAGAATGCGCGACCGTTTTCCAGGAGGAGGGGGACCTGCCGGAGGGTGCCGCCCCCGCGGCGGCCAGGCAGAAGCCGTGGGGAACGGGGCACGCCGTGTGGTGCGCCAGGGGCGCGGTCGCGGGCCCCTTCGCGGTCATCAACGCGGACGACTTCTACGGGGCCGGGTCCTACGGCGCCCTCGCGGCGTTCCTGGGCAGGGCGCGCGGGCCCTCCTACGCGATCGTGGGCTTCCGCCTCGCCAACACGCTTTCCGAGTATGGGGCGGTGTCGCGCGGCGTCTGCCGGGAGGAGGGAGGGCGGCTCGCCTCGATAACCGAGGAGACGGCGATCGCGCGGGACGACGTCGGGCCCGGCCGGCGCTTCTCGGGCTCGGAGATGGTCTCCATGAACTGCTGGGGCTTCACGCCGGCGGTCTTCGACGGCCTGGGGGGCCTTCTGGGCGGGTTCCTCGCGCGCAGGGGATCGGACCCGAAGGCGGAGTTCTACCTGCCGGAGGCGGTGTCGGACCTGGTGCGCGCCGGCCGCGCCGGCGTGGAGGTGATCGCCAGCGAGGAGCCGTGGTTCGGCATCACCTACCGCGGGGACCGCGAGAGGGTCGCGGCCGCCGTGGAGGTGCTTGTGGGCCGGGGCGCCTACCCGCGCAGGCTATTCGGCTGAGCGCTGCAGCAGGAGCCTGACGCCCTCGATGGGCGCCTCCGTGACCCGCGAGAGCGGGAAGGGGGCCCGGGCCGCCAGGGCCTGGAAGGCGAAGGGGTGGTTCAGGATGTGCCCGCTCACGCCCGCCCGGAATCCCTCCGGAAGGCTCCCGGGGAAGAGCCGGCTGGAGACGATGATGGCTAGCTTCAGGAGCTCGCCCACGGAGGCGGACACGGCCTCGGCCGCCGCGCGATCCCCCTCCGCCGCGAGGCGAAGGACCTCCGGGGCGAGCGCGGCGACCCCGTTGTTGGTCGCCGGGTCCCCGTAGAAGTGCCCCGCGACGGCCGCCGCCGTCGTGTGGCCGGTGTTCGCGCTCACGATGCGCCCCAGCCCCGACGGGTCGGCCCAGCCCTCCAGCTCAAGAAGAGCCCGGGCTATCGCGCGGCGCCCGAGGTCGTAGCCGCTGCCCTCGTCGCCGAACCTCCAGCCGATTCCGCCGGCGTAGTGGGTGCGTCCGTCCGGGGTGCGGGCGGCGATGAACGAGCCCGTGCCCGCGTGCATCACGAGACCGGGGGACCCCCGCGTCGCGAGCTCGAGGACGGGAAACGAGTCGTCGAGAGCCGACGTGAGCCCGAAGCCGGCGAGGCCCGCGCCGAATTCCCGCCAGAAGGCCCGGCTTCCGGCCATGCAGAGGAGCGTGGACGAGATGACCGCCGAGCCGTGGCCGGCGCGCACCGCCTGGAGAGCCTCGGCGGCGATCTCCCTCGCGCGGGCGGCCCCGACGAGGCTGGGGCTGCACCCGGGACCGGTGTGCCGGGCCGCGACCGCGCCCGAGGGATCCACGAGGATGCACTCGGTCTTCGTCCCGCCCCCGTCGACGCCTATCTTCCAGGCCATGGGATTCCGGGGGGCTCAGGCGAGCTGCCTGCTAAGGCGGCCCCTGTAGCGGGCCGCCAGGGCTCGGTTGTGCTCGATCGCGCCCGGGAGGTTCTGGCTGCGCAGCACGGGCAGGGGGTGCCCGTTGGAGCCCAGCCACTCCATGACCGCGAGCATGAGCCAGTTGAGGATGGAGCAGCCGATGAGGGTCGAGGTGGGGCCGGCGCTCATCCCGGCGCCCACCTCCACGACCGCGTCGCCCGGCACGCCGCCGTTGTCGAGCACGTGGTCCGCGACCTCGAAGAGCCTCTTTCCCGACGGGTGCTGAGACGCGGCCGCCGCGGACATCGCCATGCAGGTGAGCGCGACCACGGTGAGGCCCTTCGCGCGGGCGTAGAGGGCAACGTCCACCGGGGAGGCGTTCTTGCCCGAGTTCGAGACCACGATGACGGCCTCCCCGGCCAGCAGCTGGTACTGTCTGTCGTAGCGCGCGACGAGGGCCTCCCCGTACCCGGGCAGGTTCTCGACGAAGCCCCCCGTCGGGTCGATGATGCCGGTGACGCAGACGAGCCCGCCGGCCCGCCCGATGATCTCGCGCGAGACGATCTCGCTGTGGCCGCTTCCGAACGTGTGGACGACGCCTCCGGCTGCGACCGACCGGCCGATGATCGGGGCGAGCCCGGCGATCACGGGCGCGTTCGCGTCCCAGGCCCTGGAGAGCAGGGCGCCGGCGCGCTCGTAGTAGGTTTGGGTTAGCTTTGCCATGGGAAGGGGTGTCAGGCCGCGCCGCGGGGGGCCTCCCACCGGCCGTAGATGCCGCACGGCAGCACCTTGCCGTCCCGGTGTATGGGCAGCCCCACCTCGCCGGCCGCTATGGCCCCGTGCCGGTCGCCGAGCAGCTGGGCGAGGAGGTTCGCGACAACGGTCGGCGAGAGCCGGGCCGTGTAGGCGTTGATGAGGAAGAAGAGGGGCCTGTCCGAGAGCAGCGCGCGGCATTCCTGCAGGAGGTCCCAGAGGTTGTCCTCCAGCCTCCACATCTCCCCTGTGCTCCCCCGCCCGTAGGTCGGGGGGTCCATGACCACCGCGTCGTAGCGGCGGCCCCGCTTCACCTCGCGCCGCACGAAGCGCAGGCAGTCGTCCGCGATGAATCGGATGGGCGAGTCGCGCAGGCCGCACAGGGCGGCGTTCTCCCTGCACCACTTGACCATCCCCTCGGAGGCGTCGACGTGGCACACGGAGGCCCCCGCCCGGGCGGCGGCGCACGTCGCGGCCCCGGTGTAGCCGAAGAGGTTGAGAACGCTGACCTCGCGACCCGCCGAGCGCACAGCCGAGTCGATCCAGTCCCAGTTGACGGCCTGCTCGGGGAACAGCCCCGTGTGCTTGAACGACGTCGGGCGGATCTTGAACGTGAGCCCCAGCGCGTCGTAGCGGATCTCCCAATGCTCGGGCAGCGGCCTTCGGAACTCCCAGCGGCCGCCGCCCGTCTCGCCGCGGTGGTAGAGGCCGTCCCAGTGCTCCCAGCGCGCGCCGGGCTCGGCGCCGGTCCTCGGCCAGAGGACCTGCGGGTCCGGCCGCACGAGGGTGTAGGGGCCCCACCGCTCCTGCTTCATCCCGTCGCCGCAGTCGACCAGCTGGTAGTCGCGCCACCGGTCGGCGACTAGGAGCGGCGGACGTTGGACGGCGATGGGCATCGGGCGGTTCCAGTCCCGAGGCAATCCCCCGCGGCCGCATAAGTAAAGACGCGAGCGGGCGCGCGAGGCCCGCGGCGAACTTCGATTGAACTCGGCGTTTGACTGGAGGTCCGAGAAGGGTTGTCCTTTGCAGCCCATTTGTCTGAAACCAGCGCAAACCTCGTGAACATGACCAAGATACATGCCCTTGCCCGGACGGCCCTCGTCCTGGCGTCCTTTTGCGCGCTGCGCGCCGCCGCCGACGTCGTCGTCACGACGAACGGAGCGCGGATCGTCGGAAAGATAACCTCGATAGGCGACGGGACCATCGTGGTCGCGACCGACTACGCCGGCGAAATAAAGGTGAAGCAGGGCCTCGTCTCATCGATCGAGACCGACCGTCCGGTCGCGGTCAGGCTGGCGAACGGCGAAAGGGTCATCGGCATCGTGACGCCGGCCGACCAGGGCAGGCTCAGGATAGCGGGCTCCAACAGCGAGACCTACGCCACGATGCAGCAGGTTGCGGCGTCGTGGGCCGCGGGCGAGGAGGATCCGCTGATCGTGGCCCAGAGGCGCAAGTGGAGCTACGTCGTCGGCGTCGACATCAACGGCGAGACGGGCACCGACAACCAAGTCGGCACCAACCTCCTGTTCAAGGCGACGCTCAAGGGCCCCGTGGACGACCTGCAGCTGTACACGAACTACAACCGGCAGGTCACGAACGGCGAGAAGTCGGTCGACCAGTTCAAGGCCGGCGTGGACTACGCGGACAATTTCTCCGACGGAAAGTCGTGGTACGTGCGCGACGAGGCGGGATTCGACCGCGTGATGAAGATCACGTTCGAGGACACGGCGGCCTTCGGGTTTGGATACGACTTCACCAAGACCGCGAACCAGCAGCTGACCGGGCGCGTGGGCCTCTCCTACCGCGACTACAGGTACTCGGACGAGGCGGGCACGCCCGCGCTGAGCGCGGTCGGCGGCGACTTGGAGCTGGAGTACATGAGGAAGTTCTGGAGGTCCGAGCTCCACGACAAGGTCACCTTCCTTCCGGACTTCCAGGACACCTCCAACTACGTCATCACCCACGACCTGCACTACTCGGTCCCGCTCACGGCGTCGCTCTGGAAGCTGGGCATGGGGGTCACGAACAGCTACGACAGCAAGCCTGTCGCGGGCGTCAGCAAGATAGAGACGCTCTACTACACGCGCCTTGAGCTGACCTGGAAGCAGAAGTAGGCCGGCATCAGGTCCCGTAGAGTCGGTCGCCGAAGTCGCCCAGTCCGGGCAGGATGTACTTGCGCTCGTTGAGCGCGCGGTCGAGGACGGCCACGTGGATCGAGGCGTCCGGGTGGCGCCTCGAGACCGTCTCGACGCCCTCGGGGGCCGCGATGATGCAGACCAGGCGCGGGGCCGCGCCCCCCGCCTGCTTGACGACGTCGATCGCCTGGGCGGCGGACCCGCCCGTTGCGAGCATGGGGTCGACGACGAAGACCCTCCTTCCCGCAAGGGGCGGCAGCTTCTTGTAATAGCTCCTGGCGACCGCCGTCGCGTGGTCGCGCTCGAGGCCCACGTAGCCCACGCTCACGTCGGGGAACACGTCGAGGAACGGCTGCACCATGGAGACGCCGGCGCGCAGGATGGCCACGACCACGATCGGCTCGTGGGCGAGCACGCGCCCGGTCGTGGCCTCCAGGGGCGTCTCGACCGCCTTGGGCTCCGTCTCCAGGTCGCGCGTGGCGTCGATCGCCAGCATGAGCGTGAGCTGGTAGGCGAGTGTCCTGAACGTGGCGGGCTTGGTGGTCTTGTCGCGCAGGTGCGTCACGACGTGGTCCGCCAGGGGGTGCTTTAGAACGCTGAGCATAGGGGCTAAAGGAGGCTCCTCTGGACCTTGAGCTCGAGGAAGCCCTCGAACTCGCGCCGCAGCGGCTTCTCCTTGCCGCGCAGCGCGGGCATAAGGGAAAGCCAGTTGTAGACCTCCTCGCGCAGGTGCCTGGGCATGACCGGCTCGGTGTCGCGCAGCCGGTCGAACGCCCGGACCACCGAGGCGGCTATGTCGTCGCAGAGCCGCTGCGCGTCGGCGGAGCTGTGCTGGCCCGCGAGGCGGCTCACCTCGTCGATCTTGCGGTGGCGCCTCTTCAGTATCGCCTTGTACGCCCCGAGCCCGTCCAGCGACAGGACGGCGGTGCGCGGATAGTGGTTGGCCATCGGGTTCCACTGCGACGGCTTGCCTCCCGCTCCGCGCCGGTCGCTTCGCAGGATGACAGACGGGATGTCCGCGAACTTGGCCAACATGAACTCGGCGACCGTTCCGCTGTCCAGGTCGGCGCCGTCGAAGTTGAAGAGGGCCAGGTCGCAGCCCACGAGGCTGCGGATGTGGTGGTCGCGAATCGTGCGCGGGGTCGTGCCGCGCGGGTCCAGGTCCTGCGGAAGCACGCAGAGGTATCGGCCGTGCGACTTCTCGTAGATGGCCTCGGCGAGGTAGGCGTTCCCGATGAGGTGCTTGATGTCGAACATCTCCCCGGCGAAGAACACGTTGAGGCTGCGCAGCTTTTTCTTCATGGAGCCCTAAGCCGGAACTAAGCCCGCAAGCGAGGCCCCGGACAATGCAAATCCAAGGCGGGCCCGGCCTTCAGGGCTCTAGCTCGAGCGAATGCTGCGCGGGGCCGGGCAGGAACGGGGTCGGGTCGCCGCGGACCCAGGCCTCGTGCCCGGCCCGGAAATACGGCGAGAGCGGGTTCGCGCACTGGCCTCCGGGCATGTGGAATATGCCCTGGGCCTCGCGCCCCGGCGCGACGTCGAAGCGCTCGCTTGCCCCGAACGACGGCTGCTGCACGCGGGGCATGTTGGAGTCGCCCGGAAGGGGCTCCTCGGGCATCCGCAGCCAGAGCGAGGCCCAGCGGGGCAGGCTCCGCGCGAAGGGGTGCTCGATCCGCGCGGTGTTGCGCCGGCCCCAGGTGGCGTCCGCCGGCTTGAGCCCATCGCTCGCGAGCGACCGCGACACCTCGTCCGCGGCCGCCAGGAAGAGGTCGTCCCAGGTCCCGTAAGAGCGGTCCAGCAGGTTGGCCGGCCTCTTCGCCGCGAGCTCGAGCACCGTGTCCTCGCAGTTCAGCCGCGCCCACGAGAAGTCGGCGCAGATAGCGACGCAGGGCGCGAAGATGGGATCGAGGATGCGGCGCGAGGCGGCCAACCGGAACGCGCGGACGATCCGGTAGCTGGACGAGGCGGGGTCCGCCCGGCCCTCCCAACGCCGCGCCGCCTCCAGGAGCGCGGCGCGCGCCGGCTGCCCGGACAGGGCGCGGGGGCTGAGCGTCGCCAGCAGGAGCGCGTGCCAGGGCTCAAGCAGGAGCGCGCGGTCGTCGAGCTGGACGGAGAGGAGGTCGGCCGGGCCCACGGGTCGGCCGGAGCGCGCGAGCGCGGCGACGTCGTCGCGGATCTGGCGGGCCCGGGCAGCGATGTCGTAGCCGGCGTCACCCAGCAACTCGAGCGACTTCCCGCCGACCGTGCGGTTGTTGGCCGTCCACAGGTATCCCGGGGCCGGGGAGACGATGGCCGGGATCTCCCCCGGGGCCAGATAGCCGTCCCAGCGGCGGTCGCCGAAGCTCCACTTGGCCGGGAGGCGCCCGTCGTATCCCACCCTCCTCGGAAGGAAGCCTGCGATCGTCCAGGCGACGGCGCCCGACGAGTCGGCCACGAGGAAGTTCTGGGCGGGGATCCCCATGGTGTGGGCGATCTCGACCGCCCCGCGCGCGTCCTTCGCTTCCTCGATGTCGATCAGACCCAGGTTGGTCGCCGCGGGATCGTCCTCGGTCCAGTGAAGGACGAACCAGCGCCCCTCGGGCGCCTCCGCGACCACCGGGCCCCAGACGGACCAGCGGAATTCCATGGACACCGGCGACGAGCCGCGGACGGCGACCGTCTCGCGGCGCACCTCGAACTGCGACAGGCCGGTTCCCTTGGGCCCGTGGTAGAGCTCGGGCGCGGGGCCCGGGTCGACACGGATGACGTCCGAGGTGCCCGCATAGGAGTTCGTGAAGCCCCACGCGATCCTCCCTGTGCTCCCGGCGACCAGGCCCGGGTTGCCGGGAAGGGTGACGCCGGTCTCGTCGTGCCCCGGCCAGCGCAGCGTCACCCGGTACCAGATGTTCGGCACGCCGAGATGAAGGTGCATGTCGTTCGCCAGGAGCGCGGGCCCGCCGCCCGCAAGCGCGCCGGCGACGGCGATGCTGTTCGAGCCCGGCGTGCCCGCTTCTCCCCAGGGGTCGCCCTCCCGGGCGGACGCGACCGCGGGCGCCTCCCCGGCCTTCCTCAGGTCCACCTCGGAGGCCGGGGGGATCGGCGCGGGTGCGGCGGAGCTTGAATCCAGGGCGGCGTCGTCCGCCGTCGACAGCGGGGCGAAGAACGCCAGGGAGGCCGGGCCCAGCGCGTCGCGGATGGCGGCGAGCGAGCGCACGTAGCGGCCCGTAGGCTCCTGCAGGTCGAGGGTCATGGCGTACG
>Ga0224555_1004259_pt1 | contig 13366 bp, 12 predicted proteins | sample 714S23034metaG_FD_180687 | JGI IMG/M metagenome (GOLD analysis project Ga0224555, IMG submission 180687) | Peat soil microbial communities from Stordalen Mire, Sweden - 717 S2 30-34 | ecosystem: Environmental > Terrestrial > Soil > Wetlands > Peat | place: Sweden: Norrbotten County, Stordalen...
GTTGAGGCGTTGTTTCGGTCAGAGCGCGCAGTTCCGCTGCCAGCTCGAACGGTGTCCGAGCGAACGCAAGATTCTTACACTCCAAGACGTAGATCCTGCCTCGGTCCTCATCAATAACCCAAAACGTTCGATATCGCCTGGCGGCTGGATGGAACCCTTGACCTCCCGCAATGGCACCGGTCATGACGTCGGAGGTAAAAACTAGCCCATAGCTGCTTTCGTCAGCATCGCGTTCCGTGCTCTCGCTGCAGAACTCAGCTGCCATACAACGAACACGATGGTTCCCATTCCCCGGCGACGCAGTTACAAATCGGTCTCCGTCCAATAATTGACCCCATAGAACAAGTGTCGACCAGACGCAGTTTTCGCGACAACAGCGGCAAGTTTTTTCGGGTTTATCCCCAGGGGATCTATCGATGACGGGTACGGCTGCGCTCCAAGACGGGCCACGCGGAATCGAGGGTCAACTTCCGGCCAATCTGACCGAGCGGAATCTGACTTTCAATCCCGAACTCCCGAAACATCTGTAGGCATCCAACTCTCGTTGAGTCTTTAGAGCTTACGTGATGGTGTCCATATTTTTCGACATTTTTTGAAGGCGTGGTGGCCACTTTCAGGCGAAATCCGTAACAACCCATTGAACAGGTTGACCAGGTTGAAAGGATTGAAAATTGCGAAAGATTCGTGTATTCAATAGATAGCGGTATTTCGTTGAAATGGAATGACTTGCTAAAACGCTGGGGCGTGAATCCCTTCTTCGGCACCAATCCTTTTAAAATCAATCACATAGAGCGAATGTTACTATTTGTGTTACTATTTGCTGGCTTTCACTGGAATCCGCTGGAAACGGTTGGAAACCACTGGAAGTGATTCATTCCAAGCTACTTAGCTTCCGTCTAACGAATGGAAGGAGAAAGAGCTTGGCTAATCGATCAGTTCATCTATATCAACGTACGAAAATCAAGAAAAAGTGGGCCTATCACAAGGTCTCTGAAGTTCTGTCGGAACTCGCCTGCGGCGAGTATTACTTGAGTTGGTATGACGGATCGCGCAAGCGCTTGGATTCCATTGGAAGCGATCCTGAAATTGCGCTCGCGGATCTCGAGAAAAAGCGCTTGGAACTCGCGTTCGTGGCTGCCGGTGGCGAGGTAAAGCAGAGCGACAATCCCGCTGGCAGCAACGGGACGAGAAAGCGCGTGAGCAAGGCAGTCGAGGAATATCTGGCTGACTGCAAAGATCGTCAGGGCAAGTCAGGCTATGGCTTGGCGGCTCGAACCCATGAAACCTACGAAGATCGCCTCGGCTTTCTGATCGAATTTAGGTCCGAGGCCTGCATGGACGAAGTCGACACAGAGTTCATGAAGAAGTTCCGCCGCTTTCTCCGCGAGCACAAGAAGAATCTCGAAGACCGCTACTCCTACAACATCATGCAGTCAGTGAGTACGTTTCTTGTTCGAAATGGCAACAACTCCGCCAAGCCGATTCTGAAGGAGATGTCGTTTCCGCCGACAGAAGTCATCCCTTACACGGAATCGGACATGCAGAAGTTCTTCGGTGCCTGTGGTGAAGAAGAGGAACTGCTCTTCAAGTTCTTCCTTCAGTCCTTGGCACGTGACATGGAAGTGGCAAATTGCGAAGTCCGCGATCTTAAGTTCGACAAGAACATCCTGCATATCTGTCCCAAGCCGGATCGAAGCTTTCGCCTCAAAGGAAAGCTTCTGGACAAGCCAAGAAAGGCCGCAAGGTACCGATACCTACGCTCTTTATGGAGCGCTTGAAGAAGTTCTGTGCGGGAAAGGCGTCGAGAGACCGGCTCTTTCCTAACACCTTAGGAGGAGTCGATACTCACTTCATCCGAAGATGCAAAGCAATTGCGAAAAGAGCGGGTCTCTCGAATTGGGAGGAATTCGATCTTCATCGCTGGAGGAAGACTGGTGCAACCCGGCACCACGAAAAAGGTGTTTCTGTCCGGAAGCTCCAGGCGTGGCTCGGGCATGAGAGCTTGGAAGTGACTCTCGACTATTTGGGGGTCGAGGACGCCGCTGATGAGGTCTCACAAGAGCAGGTGAACAATGGCGCTCTCGCCGCATTTGTATAGCAGCGAGAGACTGGTACGGGTCCAGCCGCTGCGTTTGTACATTGTTAGGCCTGAGCAGGCGTCGGCGTTCCGCGTGGCGTGGCGGCAGGATTTGGTGCCCTCATCTTTTTCCACTTGATGGCGTCCGGGTTCGCTACAGCCTTGGTCTGCTTCGGATCGGCCGAGTTCGGTGTTGGCATCCTGGCGCTTGGTGCATTTCGTGCGGAAGTGCCCACGCCCATAGAGCTGCGGTCTTGGTCCGCGATCGCGACATTGTTTCGTTCGGCTCGAGGCTGCTGAAAAAGCTGAATTCTTCCGATAAACCTGTTGAAGAGTCGAGAGTCATCATCACCGCGGAGGAGGTGCGCCATGTCTCATTTCTATGGGAAAGCAACGCCAGGATGGAAGTCGAAGCAAAAACGCACATTGGCCACAAGGCTGAGTGCCTTAATTGAGGAATTGATCGCTAATGAGCCGGAAATATCTCGAGAAGCACCTCCCTATGTGCAGGTCGACTGTCCACGAGAGAACACAGTCTACATCCGGCACCTTACAAAGCTTCCCAATAGACTGATCGAGAGATTCACCTCACAGGCCGATGCCGTCTACAAGGACGTGATGGATCTGCGATCCTGAGCGTCTGTTTTGCTTCAGGAGGCAGTCGGTATCGAATACATAGAGATCGGAACCCGCTGGCCTGATCCGAGCAAGCAAGAAATTCACCTGGAGTGCCCTCCGGGTGAGCCGCGTCCGGGTGATCTGATTGCTGAACTCATCGGAGATACTGGATTGCCTCTTCGGCATGACGTCAGCCGTGTCTTTGGTCATTGGACCTGGGAATACAACGATATCGCGAGAACCGTCTGGGAAAAGGCAGTTCCGTTGATCGGGCATCGCATGATGGAGTTGTATGAACGAAACATCATTCGTGCAGGTAGCTGTGGCGGGTTTACAAATAAAAAATCAGTGGGACTCTAATGTGGTACATCAAACTCGGCTCTCCATGGGAGAACAGCTACTGCGTATCGTTAAACAGCAAGCTGCACGGTGAGTTTCTGTACGGGGAGAACTTCTACTTACAACGGCAGCGGTTTCGACCACCTGCGAATGCTGCCACCCATTTTGACTTTGGAACGCCAGTCCTCGCTTTATGCTGCCATCCGTCCTCATCTAATCCTGCCGCCAGCCGGCCTTTACGTGACCACTATAATCCCCGCCTGAGACGGGCCCGAAATGTTGATCAAGTAGTAATTTCCGGATGGCCCGTGACTCGCCCCGGAACCGCGAGAATTGCATCCCCGTCGCTCGCTTTGATACTCGGCGATTTGGCAACAAGTGAAAATAGCGCGGATCAGAACCGGACACCGGATTCGTGCATCAATCTTCCCCCGTCCCCATAGAACCGATTTTCGGGATCTACCTTGCTTGACTGCGAGTACCGCTAAGGTTGCCGAAAGATCCGGGCTACAGGTTGGGAGTATCGAGATCATTTCCTGGCACGAAAGCGCCAGACTGGTGATTCGTTGCCCAAGGAAGTACTCAAGTCAATATCCATGACGCAAAGTCTGAATTGACGCGACGTGCATGACGAGGACTTCCTTCCGATGGCAGAGGTTCATGCACTCCGAGCATGAAGTTGAATGTGCAGAAATCGATGACTCGGGGCATCCAGCATGAACTATCGGATGCGGATTACAAGGCCGGCGCTCAAGCGGAGATTATTTTCGGTTTCGTTGACTCCGTTGGGCAACCGGGTAAGAAGGTAATCTGCCTCAATGGGACGGATGGCAACGTGCCGGGCGATCCGTATGTCGAGTCCGCCGCCTGCGATCATGGCGAAGTCAGTTGCCGTGCCGGTCGGGCCGGAAGTGACCGGGAAGTAAGAATCAAACCCATGGGAGGCGCCGAAAAGGGATTGTGCGAACGGCGCGAATCCGCGGCGAAACGAATAGGAGAAGCGCGGTCCTGCGGTGAACGAAATGAGCGACAGCCCGCGCACCCCGTTGTTCACGCTGGCGGTGGTTTCTCCGGTAAGGTCGGCGACGAAGCTGAACCCGCGATAGAGATGAAGGGCCGCTTGCACATTGCCGCCGTTCATGTTGAAGCACCCGCATTGGCCGGGGTTGGCATTGCTGCGCAAATAGCTGTATCCGAAACTAACTTCCAGTGGCGCCGGATACGATTGTGTCTTGCCGGGAGGTAAAAGTGGCGGAGTTCCCACAGTGTCGCCCCCGCTCTGCGCGATCGCAGTGGAGGATACGATCACGCAGCACATAAGAAGTATCCGGCAAGTTCGCATAGAGCCCCCTCCTACTGCGTGATCGTGATGCCGATGCTCAATGTTTGCACGGTTCCCGAGGCTGAGGTTGCGGAGACCGTGACTGTGGAGCTGCCAACCGGCGTGACATACGTGCCAAAGCCGCCGCTGCCGCCGCAGCCAGCCATCCCAGCCGCCACTGCGCCGGTGAGCAGCGCCAGCAGGCACAGCCCGAACCATCGTTGATTTTTGGGGGACATCTTTCGTTTGCGCGGGAAGGCGGCCAATCCCAACAGGCTTCCAGACCACCAAAAGGCGATTGCAGGCAAGATCGCGTCTGGCGGTAGTGGCGCTGGGGCCGTTCCCATCCGAGCCAGTTGGATGTGGATGTTTACGTCCGTCTCGAACGTCAATACGACGCTCACCGGCTGGTTGTTCCCGGTGAACGTCAGGGAGTCAATGGGCGCGCCGTTCAGCGTGAAGACGCAGCGCGAGTTAGCGGGAAGGCCGGAGCAGCTCAAGTTGATGGTCCCGGTATAACCGCCTGATGGTGTGTATGTGAGCGTGGTCTTTCCCGTCTGGCCTTGAATGATCGTCAAGGAGTCCGGGTCCGCGGTGATCTTGAGGCTGGGCGGAGGCGGCGCGGCAATGTTGAGTGTGTATCCCTGCTGGGTCGTTTGATCTCCGTCGGCATCAATCGCTGTCACCGAGAAGGTGTACGTGCCGGAGGACGAGAGCGAAAGTGTGCCGCCCAGCACCCCATTGTTGAAGGTGAGCCCCGCTGGCAGGGCACCGCTCTCACTCAATGCCAGTGTCCCAATTCCACCGGTTGCTGTGAATGTTACTGGCCCATAAATCGCGCCTGGGATCCCTGTCCCGGAACTGGAGTTGAAGGATGTCGGACTGGGAGCGATGGCGATTGCGTTGAAGGCTCTCACGGTGTCAGAATCCGTCACAACGATCTGCTCAGAGTCAGCGACATCGGGGAAGGTTTCCGTGTCCGATACGGTGATGATCTCGTTATCGGTAACAGGGACCGGGAACGCGGAGGCAGGTTGGATTGTGAGGGTATAACCTGGCAGGGTTGCTGAATCCCCGTAGGCATCGGTGGCGGTTACGGAAAACGTGTAGGAGCTCCCAGCCGAGGAAGACGCGGGTGTGCCGCTGAGAGTCCCACCGCTGAAGGTGACGCCCGATGGAAGCGCTCCGCTTTCGCTCAGGGTCAGCGTACCTGTTCCGCCCGCCGCGGTGAATTGCACCGGCGTATAAGCATAGGTTGCATAGCCTGTTCCGGAACTGGCATTGAAGGATGCCGGGCTGGGAGTGATTGCAATTGGAGTGTAGGCTCTGACGATCTCGGTATCCGTAACCGTGATTAGCTCAGCGTCGGCGACAGCGGGGAAGGTTTCCGTGTCAGATACGGTGATGATCTCGTTGTCCGTAACAACGGCCGGCGGCTGCGAAACTGCGGCATTGAGGACGAGCGTATCGCTGACGGTACCCATGCAACCATTCGAGTCCGTTGCCGTGACGATGAACGGAAAGATCCCCGACTGGGTCGCAGTTTCGCCGCTCAGGACTCCTGCTATGAAGGTGATTCCGGCAGGCACGGTGTTGGTGGTTATGGCGAAAGTGGTTGTGCCCACGCCTCCGGTCTCGATGAATGTGACCGGCCCGTAGGGCGTGCCAGCTGTGCCGGCCGGTATCGTAGACGGACCCACGGTGATCGTCGGGCATCCGATCTGCAGCGAGTAAGCCTGGCTGCCGGTGTCGTTGTTCGCGTCGGTGGCCGTCACCGTGAAAGGAAACGTTCCGGTCTGGGTTGGCGCCCCGGAAAGGTCGCCGGCCGAAGAGAGCGACAACCCCAACGGCAGCGACCCCGTTGTCACGGCGAAGCTCACTGTCCCGGTGCCTCCCGTCGCAGTTAGAGTCTGCGAATACGCAACTCCTGCCGTGCTGGATGGAATCGTAGTTGGCGAGATAGTAAGGGACGCTGATGTCGAAAATGCAACTTTGGCTACAAATGGGGTGAAGCCGGTGTAGTTGCTGGGTAAAGAGGGTTCAAACGAACCTGGCGTTGTGTAGAGATCCTGCGACGCAGTCGATCCGGCGATGTACGCGTTTCCGGCCGGATCCAACGCGCCGAACACCCCGCAGCACTCCTCGTCGGCGCCAATGGGGCTGGAGAAGATCAGCCCCGTGCCATCGGCAGTCAGCTTCGAGATGAAGCCATAAAAGCAGCCTGTTGTCGACGGGCACCCAGGGATAGTAAACGCGTCTGGGGTGGAATCGAATGCGTAGGTTGTGTTGCCGAGGCCGAAGAGCACCGCGCTATCGTCCGCGCCCACGGCTACCGATTCCACCTTGCCGCCAAAGTAGCTCGAATAAACCAGACTTGAGCCGTCTGCGGTCAATTTAGTGATGAAGCCCACGCCAGCGCTGGTCTGAAGTGCGCCGGAGGTTACAGGAAAACTGGTCGAGGTTGTGTAGCCACCCACGAACGCTGATCCCGATGAATCCACCGCGATGCTCTGCCCGACACTATATTCATTCCCAGGGCCGCCCCCGCCCAGGAAGGTGGAGTACACCAGGCCGGTCCCGTCGGCGTTCACTTTGGTCGCGTAGACATCCTGGCAGCGACTCCCGCATGTCGTGCTGTAGGCCCCAGTCGTCGTCGGAAAATCTGGGGAAGCTGTAATTCCTGTCACGTACGCGGATTTCGAGGCGTCCACCGCAATCGCACCAACGGGACCGGCGGCCGTTTCATTTTCGTCGACGCTGCCGCCCAGGTATGTCGAATAGACCAGAGATGAACCGTCGGCTGAGAATTTTGTGACGAACCCGGTTCCAACGTACGGGCTGGCTTTGAACACCGTCTGGAATGCGCCGGACGTTGTGGGAAAGTTCTCGGCGGTCGTAACGCCAACAACATACGCGTTGAAGGATGAGTCCACCGCAATCCTGGTCACGGCGTCAGGGCTGTTATTCGGTGTTCCGTCCAGATAGGTGGAGTAGACCAGCGTGGATCCATCCGGGCTCAACTTCGTAACGAAGGGGACAACATAGTCAGAAGGTCGAATGGGCATAAAGGAGCCCGGAGTGGTGGGTGTGTCGTCATACGATGCCGAGATGCCCCCGAAATAGGCAGCGCCCGTACTATCGACGGCAATGCAAAGTATCTGATCGCCGCCATATAGGCTCGTTCCACCGAAGTAGGTCGAGTACACCAGCCCAGATCCGTCGGCCTTCAGCTTGCTGATGAACGAGAAGCTCGATGTAGTCGAAACAGGCCCAGGATTATACGAGCCTGGAGTAGTGGGGAAAGGCACGGTGTCCGCGCCAGCCACTCCCGTCACGTAGGCATCGCCTGAGCTGTCCACGGCGATGGCATTTGATTGGCTCTCCTGTGAGACTCCCCCGCCCAGGTAGGTGGAATAGGCGATCGTGGGGTCGATGACCAGCGGCTGCGCATGGTCGTACGGGCCGAGCGCGAACGCGATTCGATTGTTGGCGCTCAGCACATAATGCCCCGCGATTTCGCGGCGGCCTTCAGGCAACTGCTGGTAGATGCTCGGCTTTGCCATTACCAGATCGTGCGCTGCGTCCATGACAAGCACGACATCGCCGGCGCGATTCAAGCGGATCCGCCGCGCCCCGTCCACCTCCAGCGCGATGACGCGCGGATCGGCTCCCGGCGCGATGTCGAAGTCGAATTCAAGCCGCCGGTTGTCGCCGTGAAAGGCGGCGTCAATGCCGGGGTAGACTGCGCTGTACCTGACTGCGGAGTAATTGGGCACGTCGGTGTGCCACTGCTTCGGATCGTTGCCGATGAAGTAGTTTGATTTGGCCGACAGCTCGCTGCTTCCGGCAACTGGGGCTGCCGGATTGCCACCTACAAACTTCAGCCGCAGAGCGCGGGCAACTTTCTGAGGTTTAGCCGCCTTTGGATGGATCGCGGGAGTCGCACTGGCGAAGCGCTCAGGCTGCGCAGATGCCGGTTTCAGCAGCGAGAGAACTGCTTCCTGATCTGTGAGAAAGAGCGTATAGCCGGGCGCGCGCGCCAGAAATTTGATACGTAGATCGGTCTGGCCGGCGTTGGCCTCGAACGACATGGGCAGCGCAGCAAACATCTGAATGGCGCGAGCGTGCGTGCCTGGCGATAGTGCGGCCGGGGATGCGGGGGCGACGCGCTCGGGCGCGGGCGGCTTGAAGGGGGGAGTGAGCTTTGTCAAGTGCAAGATTGCGCCTGGTCGTGAAGCAGACGGGAGCGAACGGCGGGCCGCTGGAGAAACCAATGCCAAAGTTCCCGTGGGTGGAGGAACGGCGGGAAATAGCGTTGCGCGATGCCAGTGGCCCGCAGCAGCCAGTCCCGCGAGCAGGATTCCGCCACAGGCAATCGCTGCCGCCAGCCTTCGGTAAACCTGCACTCCGCTGCTCATCCTCCAGCCTCCTGCACCTGCGCGCTATCTCCGGTCCTCGACGGTCAAGGCGACTCTGCCGGAGAACTACTGGAAGCTGATCATTACCGTTACGGCGACAGTCTGGTTTGCTCCGTACGGAATCGCCGGCGAGATCAGCGTCCCGGTCAGCGGTTCCACCAGGCCGTTCTGCTGGAGGCAGCCCGTCAACGTGATGTTGTTGTTTGTGCACCTTGCCTGTGAGGTTGTGACTCCTCCAACGCTGCCGGCAACGACGGCAACCGCACCTCCAGTCAGGATGACCGAACCCCCTGACGCGGTAACCTGAAGCGTCTGCGGGCACGCAGCCGGATTAGATCCGGTCCCTGAACAAAAATCCTCTGCAGCTCCACCAAATGCGGCCGAGACATTTGACGGGATAATCACGCCACCCACTGCGGCACCTCCCGTCGAAGAAAGCACGCAGAAGTCGATGCCGGAGACACAGGTAACTGGAAGCAGCACTGCGAATTCGCCGGGCACGGAGGTCCCGCTCAGGATATTTGCAAGGGTTTGCCCGCCTGTCGGCTGTTCCAGGCTGTTTTCAAACTCACGATGGGTGACCACCTTGCCGTCGGGGTTTCTGACCTCGATGATCCAGTGGCCGTGGACCGTGATACCCTCGTGGTTTCCCCTGGGCTGTGATTTACCTGGCGCAAGCGCGGCCGGCGAGACCCTTTCCGACGCCGCGGCAGGAGCGGCGGCCTTTGTGCTGGACTGGGCCGCGGCACCAGCCGCCTGGGCCTGAGAGATGCCGGCCATGCCGAGCAGGAAAACCAGCAGAACCGCCAGACGGACTGCGTGACGGGCAAAGCTTTTGAGGACACTGACCTTCATACGACCTCCATGTGCGTGCCGCAGGCAGTGGGGATGGCCCTGGCTCGGGCCAATTCCGGGGTGCTGGCGGCAACTTGCGCAAAGTGTGCGCTTTGTTTGCAGTGCGGGCAATAGGGCCGGCCTGAAATGTATCTGTATTTCTTCTGTACTGGCCCTGATTGCGGGTGCGGCCGTTCCGGTGTAGCCTGTAGCCAAAGAACTTAGCCTTTTTTTCTTTGACTTAACCCCAGTAGCGAAGAATGGGCACAATGGTCTCCCGGCCAATTTTGAAGTTCGGCCCGTTTGAAGTGACCCCTTCTCTGGGTGAGTTGCGCAAGGACGGCGCCCCGGTCCATATACAGGAGAAACCGCTGCGCCTGCTTACGGCCCTGGCAGAGCGCCAGGGAGATCTGGTCACGCGAGCCGAGTTGCACCAGCATCTGTGGCAGGGCGAGACCTTCGTCGACTTCGACACCGGACTGAATACCGCGGTTCGCAAGCTGCGCACCGCCCTCGGCGACGAGTCCGAGTCTCCGCGTTATATCGAAACAGTTCCCAAGCGGGGCTACCGTTTCCTGGCTCCTGTGGAAGTTGTCGATGCTGCCGGTGCTCCGCCCTCTCGTCAGCCTCACAGCCCGGCTTTGTTCCCGGTGGCCCCGGCAGCCGCGGAAGCCGCCACCGAAACGAGAAGCATCCTGTCAATGCCCAGCCCACCTGCGCCCCGGTCGCGTCATGGGACGAGGCGCCTGTTGTTGCTCTCCACAGCCATCCTCATTTGTGTGGGCGGAGTTCTCACCTGGTTTGCCTACAGTCGGCCCGTCTATTCTTTCAACGCACGCGATTCCGTGCTGATCGCCAATTTTGAGAATCAGACCGGCGACCCGAGATTCGATCAGGCGCTTGAGACCGCATTCACGGTCAGCCTGCAGCAATCGCGCCATGCCAACGTTTTTCCTAGAGCCAGGCTTGCCTCAGTGCTGGCGCTCATGGGCAAAGCTCCGGACGAGAGGATCACGCCCGCCCTTGGCCGCGAGATATGCCAGCGCGAGAATATCCGCGGACTCATCGCTTCGAGCATCACGCGCACCGGGGAAGAGTACGCCCTTTCCGCAGAGTTGATCGATCCGCAATCGGGCGAAACGGTACGCTCGTACACGCAGCGCTCGTATGGAGAGGGGCATATCCTGGATGCCCTCGATGTGATTGCGGCCGATATCCGCCGGGATCTGGGCGAGTCGTTGTACCAGATCCACAAGAACACGCAGCCTTTGCCTGAAGTGACCACCGCGTCGCTGCCGGCGCTGAAGGAATACGCGGACGCAACCTCGCTCTGGCGCCAGGCAAAATACCAGGACGCGGTAACGCTGTTTCGAGCCGCTGTTGAGGCGGATCCAGACTTCGCCATGGCGCACGCTGCGCTGGGAAACGCGTATTACAGCTACATCTATAACGAACCGCAAAAGGGGGACGAAGAGTACCAAAAGGCCTTGGCGCTGACGTCTAGAACCACGGAGCGCGAACGGATGAATATCCAGGTCAACTATGCGGACAGCCAGGGGCATTTTGACGAAGCGGAGGGACTTTATCGGATTTATCTGAAACGTTACCCGGATGATTGGGTCATACTATCCAGTCACGCGCGGTTGCTGCGGACGCACGGGCACGCCGACGAAGCCATCAGCCAATACAAGGAAATTCTTCGCGTGGCTCCAGACGACGCCAGAACTCGAGTGGAACTGGCGACAGCCTACAAGACACTTGGCCGTTTTCAGGAGGCGGTCGGCGCCTATACGCAAGCGTTTCAGATCGACCCCCTCTATCTGACCGCTGGTGACGTCAGCCGCGAGTACGGAATGGCGCTGATCCAGAATGGGGAGATTCAAAAGGCTGAAGGTGTATTCACCTCGCTGCTCGGAAATCAAAAAACGCGAGAGAGCGGATTGCGATCTCTTGCTCTCCTTGATCTCTATCGCGGAAAGTACGCGAGTGCGCGCCCCCTGCTTGAGGAGGCTCTGGCGTACGACGAGGGCCTCAAGTCAGAGCCCGTAAGCGTGGCGCGCGTGCATCTGCTGTTGGCCATCCTGGCGGAGGGCGAGGGTGATACTCGAACGGAGAGGCGCCAACTCGATTCCGCGATGGCGAATTTCAAGACTTTATCTCCGAAAGTGATTCTTGGTGCATGGATCGGGTCGGAGTATGTGCGGGCCGAGCTTCCGCGGCAGGCGGAGCAAATTGAATCTATCATTGCGCCCATTGTCGATGGGAAGAACCCGGAACAGGTGGCGTACGCGCATTTTTTGCAAGGAGAGATCGCCCTTCAGCAGGGCGACAAGGAGAAAGCAATTCAGCTCTTTGGCCTTTCCGATCAGGAAAAGAGCACGCCGTTCAGTAGCGAGGGGCTCGCGCGCGCCTATCAGGAGTCCGGGGAAATGACCCAAGCCGTAAGCCAGTATGAGAAACTCCTCGCGAGCTCGAGGTTTGGTCTTCTCTGGGAGCCACAACAACGTTCGCTTACTGCACGCTATACCTTAGCCGCCGACTATCTCGCGATGGGAAACCCTGCGAAAGCGCGGGAGGCTCTCAATCCCCTCCTCGTGCTTTGGAAGGATGCTGACCCAACTCTTCCTCTGCGCAAACAAGCAATTGCTTTGAGCGAACGCCTCAGATAGTCCTGGATGTGTTTAGGTTAAGTCGGCGCCAACTTGTGTGAACACGAGGCGAATCAGTCGGTTTGTGGAACGTAAACTACCGGGAAATGCCTGTGGGCTTCCGAGGTCAAATACGTCAAATGTGAATTGACGCAGCAATTCATCTGCCCACTGCGTTCTTCACCCAAAACGGCATAGGCACTTTGCGTACATGGCAACCTCTTCCCACTAGATCGACGATTGCCCAGTGTCCCTGCCGGAGCTGAATGTCTTCTATCTTCAAGGAAGCGAGTTCTGCGCGGCGCAGTCCGCAGCCGAGAAGAACAGAAATCATGGCGAGATCCCGCTTGCTGCGAAGCGTCTCACCTGCAGCTTCATCAAGCAGCATCCGAGCCTGTTCAATGTTCAACCAGTTTTCTGATCTCTGGCCCAGTTGCTTGACGCCCTTCACGCGTCGGATACCGGCCGCGAGTTCGGGGCTTAGTAAACCTGAATCAGCAGCTTCGTAGGAAAGCCGCCGCACCGCGGCGAGTCTCTGATTAATGGTCGCGGCTGCCAATCCGAGGCTCTCCAGGTATAGACGAAATCTGAGTACGACGGCGCGATTCAGTGCAAGGCGAGGTTCCGAACAGTACCAAACGATGAATTGATCCATGGCAAATCGATAATTTCTGCGTGATCTGGGAGAGCTCAGGCTGTTAAGGACTGACAATTTGGCGTGGTCGAGATCTGGCAGGCGGAGGGTGATCTTCCTAGAATTGAGCTTCTTGTTTTTTCTGCGCATACAAGCGGCCTCCAAGCCGCAGGTATGGCATTAATGCACAGGCTAGGACGCTCGTGCCCTTGATTTCTCTGTGACTCTCCGACAACGGCACGGCATTTTGAAGCAATCTTCCCCATGCGGTACCGGATGTCAGTTGGCGAGAACAGCCCTTAGCACGTTTCCGGATCGTCGCACACGATCCCGCCGCGCTGCTTGAAAAGGCCGGTTCTGGGTGAGGTCGCGAAAGAAGCGTTCCACCATATTGAGCCATGAAGCCGAGGTGGGCGTAAAGCGGACATGGAATCGTTTGTGTTTTTCCAGCCAGCGTGCGACGCGTTCATGCTTGTG
>Ga0224555_1004265_pt1 | contig 13345 bp, 14 predicted proteins | sample 714S23034metaG_FD_180687 | JGI IMG/M metagenome (GOLD analysis project Ga0224555, IMG submission 180687) | Peat soil microbial communities from Stordalen Mire, Sweden - 717 S2 30-34 | ecosystem: Environmental > Terrestrial > Soil > Wetlands > Peat | place: Sweden: Norrbotten County, Stordalen...
CTGGGCGGATGCGGTGCACTTCAACGCCCTGAGCCCCCTGGCCTTTGCGATGGTGTTCGCGCTGTTCTGGAATGGCCGGATGCGCGCGTGGCTCTGGAAGGGCGGGGTCGCGGCGTTTGCGGTTTACGGCTTGTGGCGGGTCTTCCTGCCGGCTCCGCTCTGACCGGCAAAGCCGCCAAAATCAGGCTCAATGTGCTCGCAGATCAGAGACAAGATGAGTCGCGGATTCATAATCGGGAACGGAATGTGCGCCGAACTGTCGCCGACATGCAGGTGGCATCGCGGAATCCTCACAGGGTCATGCCAAGTTTCGGGATTCAGGTGAATTCGCACCATCTTGATGTTGCGCGACGGCGGCAGGTGCAAATGGAATCGGAATCGCTTTATGAGCCAGCCGCGCTGGCTTTCTTCGAGCTGGATGTCGAAGAGCAGGCGGCCACCGTCAGCGAACTCCGCCCCTGGGCACTCCAATTCGTTGAGGCCTCCCGGGACTGCCGCAAGTTGTGGAATTCGGTCGTCTGTGCGCTTCATCCGCCCGCTGTCAATCTGGCGGGAGAGATCTTGTCGCAAGTGCCGCCCAAACAGGGCGGGCGATTCTATCAACATCGCGCCCAGAGCGGTCTCCATTTGGCTGTCGCGATCCCTTGCAAGATGCAAAAGATCTTCTTCGGCGCTCAAGCCATGGGCCCCCCGAAAGCCTCGTCCGGGCGGATTGCAAGGACATCCGACAGGCGATTGCGCAGGTTGGGCGCAGCCGATAGCAGGCGCTCCGCAATCGCTTGGTTGGCCAGCAACAACACGGCGCCGCCCCTGGTCAATGACACAACGTTGCGATCGAGCGCGGTAACGAGTTTTGGGAGCCAATGATCCAAGGTAATAAGGGTGACCGGCCTGTCGGGATCTCGCTTGAATGCCTCTTCAAGCCTGTCGAGCCTCATCTCGGCCGCGACTAGAGATCGAAGCCCGAGTCCAAGCTGGAGCTGCACTTCTGCCGCAATGTCAGCCTCGATGGCACGGGTGGCGCCGGTATCGGAGATGAGCAGGTACAGCGACGGCGTGTCTGTGCCGGCGGCAGCGAGCCTCCTAATCAGTCCGAAGGCGATGGTGGCAGAGAAATCGGTCATGCAGGTTTCGGCAGGATCCTGGTAAGCGCAGGGTGGACCGCGAAGTAATCGACCCCGCCTTTGAAATACTCGAGAACCTGGCGGTTCACGAGCAACTCCCGGGCGGTCGAATTCTCGATCGGGAATTCGCCGTGGCCGATCAATCGCCGAAGGAGCCTTCTGTGAGTATTCCCCAGCCCGACCAGATAGCGATTCCCTAGCTGTTTGATCGCGGCATTGACATGGCCGCGACCAATGCGATCCTCAGCGTCGCGATAAGCGTATTCGGCCGACGAACGGGCTAACGTCAGGAGATCGCGCAACGCCCCGCCTGAATATTTCGCAATGGTGGCTATCTCCGCGCGATCCATGAAATCCAGTGCGCCGCGGCGTTCCAGGATCTGCCGCAAGAAAGTCGAAGTCCGGGGATCGGCGGCCGCAGCCGGGATATGCTTGACTGGGTCAAAGTAGTCTTGTAGAAATCGGCTCTTGTCGTACAAGAACAGCAAGGGCGCCACGATGATTACCGATATCTTCGTTCCCCTCAACGCCTGGAGATCCTGCTCCGCGAATTCGCGGAAAAGTTCAGGCCTGATCAGGCGGTCAAGGCCGTCGACCAAAAGCGTAAGCTGGGCCTCGTCCTCCAGCAGCGGCGAGGCGATCGTGAGCAGTTGGCCCAAAATCTCAACTACCTGACCTCGCAGAGCCGGGAACCTGAGCTTCATTACCCCCGGAACCTCCACGGGGACGAGGTCAGCGCCAGACTCGTCGTCGTGAGGATCGAATGCTTCAGGGTCGATCCATTTCGTCTTGCCGAACGCCAGCTCGCGCAGCTTCGCCCAGGCCGTCCCGACAGCGTCGGGCAACTTCTTGCTGCCCGCCTTTTTCAGAAGGCGTCGGTAAAGCTGTATCCCGGCGGTGGCGAGAATTGCCCCCGGACTGATCTCGCTGAGGTCAGTGTAGTCCGCCATATCCACGAAGATGTTTACCGCATCGGAGTGGCGGCTGAGTTCCTTCTGCGTCAGCAGCAACTCAGTGGTCTTTCCCGATCCGATGCCGCCAACCAGCGCCATTTGCGAGCCACGGGTCAACTCGGCGGTGTTTGCGAACGCAACATGGATAGGGGGCTCACCGGTATCGCGAGGATCGTGATCCGGAGCAACGATTTCATCAGGCAGGAGATTCTGGGAGCCAATCGGGTTCAGCCGTTCGAGGAACGGTCTATAAACCTGCCTCCTGTCGAAGACAACCGCGCCAGGCTTTGAATCCGTTGCCGTCTGCATCTAACGTTAGTATAGGAGATCCTCATCCCCCGCACGCACGCTGCAGCGCCTCGCCCAGCTTCTCCAACTGCGCGCCCTCCGGCTTGCGTCCCCCAGCAGTCACGTAGAAGACGTCGATGGCCTTGTGCGCCTCGGTATCGATCAGCACCACTTCGATATTGCAGCCCTCCGCCGAGATGGCGGAAGCCAAATCGTAGAGCAAGCCCGGCCGGTCCTGCGCCACGATCTCGATCAACGTCGCGCTATCGGACGCCTCCGGGTTGAACGACACCGTGGGAGTCACCTCCGAGGTGCGGCTCGGCGCCGCGGGTTTGCGCCGGTTCTGCAGGAGCTGCCTCACATCCAGCCGGCCCACCACCACCCGCTCCACGGTGACCCGCAGACGGTCCATCTCGGTGGGGTTCAACTCCAGCGTGCGCGTGGGATCGGCGAAGGTGAAGGTGTCCAGCACCGTGCCCTGACTGTTCGAAAACGCCTCCGCCTTCAGAATATTCATGCCGAAACTGGAGAGGGTCCCGGCCACCGACGCGAACAGAAACGGCCGGTCGCCGGTCACCAGCGTCAGGCGCCAGGCGGCTTCCACCTTCTCCAGCGCCACGGCCACGCCGCGATGGCGGAAGATGCCGTCCAGCTCCAGGTGCGCGTCGATCTCCTCTGCCGTATGCGTGCGCGCGTAGCGCGTCGGCAGGCCCGCCAGAAAGGCGCGCTTCTCAGGCGACTCCGACGGGCCGCTGGGAATGCGCGACGTTTCCAGTTCGCGCGTCAGCTCGTTATAGGCCAGCAGATAGAGCTGCCAGAGCACTTCCGCGCGCCAGGGCGTCATGGCGGACGGATTCACGGCGCTGATGTCCGCGTAGGTCATCAGCGTCAGGGCCTTCAGGCGTTCCAGGGTTTCCACGCGCGCGGCCATGTGGCGCGCGGTGGCCGGGTCCTGCAAGTCGCGCGAGTTGATCACGGCCGACATTTCCAGATGCTGCCGGATGAGAAAACTCACCAGGTCGCGCTCGGCCCGCGGCATCCCGATGCGCTCCAGGGCGGGCTCGGCCGCGCGCAGCGACGCTTCGGCGTGCGCACCATTCCCGGCCGCTTTGCCTACGTCGTGAAACAGCAGCGCGCAGAGCAACAGGGCGGGCTCTTCCATTTCCGACAGCAGATCGGCGTAGCGCTTGACGGCCGGTTCGCGGGTTCCGCGCAAGCCCGCCAGAACCTGCAGCGTCACCAGCGTGTGCTCGTCCACCGTGTAGCGGTGATAGAAGTCGCGTATCACCAGGCACTCGATCTGCGCCATTTCGGGAAAGATGGCGCGCAGCACGCCGGTGTCGTGCATGCTCCGCGCGGCCTCGGCGGCGTAGGGCAGCGAAAGGATCTCCTTCAGCGCCGGCCAGACCGGCCGCGGCGTGGAAAACCATTCTTCTAATTGCGGCGTGGCGGCGGCCACCCGCTGCTCGGTCGCGGCGGATGGGCGAATGCCGTGGCGCGCCACGAACTGAAACAGGCGCAGCGCCAGCTCCGGTTCGGCCTCCAGGGCATGCGGCGCGCGCAAGTGGACCCGTTCCCGCGCCACGCTGAAATCCGCGTTCGAAAGGCGCGTGCGCCAGTCCTTGAATTGCGCAAACAGCGTGCTATTTTGCGCCTCGCTGGATTCCATTTCGCGGACCGCCGCGCGATACAGATCGCGCGCGTGGCGGAAATAGTCTCGCATCCATTGGGCCGCGCCGGGAGCCGCGAAGTATTCGGTGGCCTGCTCCTGGGCGTCGAAAGTGAGCGCGTTATTGTCCCGCCCAAAGCGGGAATGCAGGTAACAACGCAGCCGCGCCAGGAACAGAAACGCGGGCTCGATTTGCGGCGCTTCCACATTGCGGATCTGCGCCAGCCAGCGCACCAGTTGATAGTCGCGCAAGCCGCCCGGCGTATCTTTGATGTTCGGCTCCAGGTGATAGTAAGTGTTCTGATACTTCTGGTGGCGTTCGCGGCCGAGGCGCGTGAGGTTGCGCATCAACGGATCGCGCTGGGCGTGCAGGAAGCGCGGCAGCCGCTCGGCAAACCGGGCATACAGCGCGCGGTCGCCGGCCAGGAAGCGCTGATCCAGCAGGCTGACGTTCAGCTCGATGTTCTGGTCGTGGATCTCGGCGCACTCTTCCGGCGTGCGCACGGAATGGCTGAGCCGCAGCCCGGAATCCCATAGCGTTCGCAGGAACGTCGAGATGGCCTCCGGCGCCTCCTGCGCCAGCCGGCTGCTTTCCACCAGCAGGAGCAGATCCACGTCGGAATATGGAAACAGGTGCCGGCGGCCGTAGCCGCCCACGGCGAGCAAGGTCAGGCCGGCTGGAAGAGCCGGCCACAGGTGATCGCGGGCGGACCGCTCCACCATGCCGTCCACCAGCGCGGTGCGCTCCGCAAGGGCCAGGATGGGGTCCTTACAGGGCGGCATCGCCACGATCGTCGTTCCGGATTCGGATGGCCTCCGCCACGTCGTACACGAATATCTTGCCGTCGCCGATCTTGCCGGTGCGCGCGGCGGTGGTCAAAGTCGTCACCAATTCTTCGCAGCGCGTGTCGCTTACTACGACTTCGATCTTCAGCTTGGGCAGTAGATCGACGGTATATTCACGACCGCGATAGACCTCTTTATGGCCCTTCTGCCGGCCATGCCCGCGCACTTCGCTGATGGTCATGCCGTCCACGCCGATGCCCGCCAGCGCTTCCTTCACTTCATCCAGCTTGAATGGCTGGATTATGGCCTCGATTTTTTTCATATTCACGCTTCCAGATTGTAGCCTTCCTCGCCGTGCAAACTCACATCCAACCCCGCGCTCTCCTGCGACTTGGTGACTCGCAAGCCGATCAGCGCGTCGCAGATTTTCAGTACGACCAACGTCCCCACGATGGCCAGCACCCAGGCGATCGCGCATCCCAGGGCCTGGTTCCAGATTTGACCGGGGTGGCCGTCCACCAGGCCCAAGGGCCCCTTGAAGCCCTGGTTTACCTCGGTGGTGGCGAAGACTCCGGTCAGCAGGGCGCCCAGAGTGCCGCCGCAGCCGTGCACCCCGAAGGCGTCCAGCGAGTCGTCGTATCCCAGTTTCTGCTTGACCTTGGCCACCATGAAATAACATAGGATTCCCGCCAGAAAGCCGATCAGCAGCGCCGGGAATGGCTTCACGAATCCGGAAGCGGGCGTGATGGCCACCAGGCCCGCAACGCATCCGGAGATGCCGCCGAGTACGCTGGGCTTGCCCGATCTCCGCCACTCCGCGACCACCCATCCGAGGGCGCCGGCGGCCGCCCCAAAGTGCGTCGCCACGAAGGCGCTGGTGGCCAGGCTGGAGGCGCCCAGGGCGCTGCCCGCATTGAAGCCGAACCAGCCCACCCACAGCAGACATGCGCCGATGAAGCTGATCACCAGGCTATGCGGCTTCATGTCTTCGTGCGGATAACCCAGCCGCTTGCCCAAATACAGCGCGCTGACCAGCGCCGAAACTCCCGAAGTGATGTGCACCACCGTGCCCCCGGCGAAATCGAAGCAGGGGATTTTGCCGCCCAGGGACGCATTCAGGAAGCCGCCCTTGCCCCACACCATGTGCGCCATGGGGAAGTACACGATCAGCATCCACAAGACCATGAACAGCAGCATGGCGCTGAATTTCATGCGCTCGGCGAAAGCGCCGGAGATCAGCGCGGGCGTGATCACCGCGAACATCAACTGGTAGATCATGAAAGTCTGGTGCGGAATGGTGGCGGCGTAATCGGCGTTGGGGGCGCTTCCCACGCCGTTCAGCAGCGCGTAGCGCAAGTTTCCAATGAACGGGAGGCCTTCGCCGAAGGCCAAGCTATAGCCCACCACGGCCCACAACACCGTGACCACCGCCATCAGGATGAAGCTCTGCATCATGGTCGCCAGTACGTTCTTGCGGCGCACCAGGCCGCCGTAAAACAACGCCAGGCCGGGTCCGGTCATCATCAGGACCAGGGCCGCGCTCATCAACATCCAGGCATTATCGCCCGCGCTTTGGGCCGACCGGGTGGCCGCTTCCAGGGCCGTTACTTTAGCCTGCAGATCGGCAGTGCTTTGCGCCCACGCCACAACGGGCAGGACTGTCAACAGGGACAGGTATTTCAACGAGGTTAATCTCCAAACGGGTGGATCGACTCACAAGACTCTATGGTACATTGTCCAACGCGCTGCGGGAGCGCCCCAAGCGGAACATTTCTATGGGCGGGATTGAAAATTTCTATTTCGGGGCGGGGCGGGGCGGGCTTCGCTCGCCGTGGGTGGTGGGTGGTGGCTGGTGGCTGGTGGTTTTGTTCTTCTGAACGAACGAAGCCCATGTGATTGGATCTAAAGCGGGTGCTGGGTTCAGGGTGATGGGTGCTGGTTTTCGATGCGGGTTTGCGGGCAGGCGGGCGGGTATGGCGGGTTGGAGGCAGGCTGGTGGAGTGGGAGTGGTCGCGTATCAGTTGGGGTCGTTTGCGTGGTTGTCAAAGATCAGGGGCGGCAGGTTGCTAACGAGTGTCGGGGGTGACGGGGGCGCAGAAGACCGGGTGGGCCTGGGCGCCCTCCGACATCACATATTCGGGGGGCGGGGCGTGCGGCCCGGCTGGCTTCGGAGCCGGCGCTGGCGCGGGTTCCGTGGGCTGGGCGGATTGCGCGGGCTGGCTGGCCTGGCGTTCTTTTTGCGACTGCCGCATGTCCGCGATGGCGGTGCGGAAGGAGCGCTCCAGTTGCGCGCGCTGCTTGGCTACGTACGCCAACCTTTTGAACTGGATTTCGCCGAAGTCGATGTACGCGTAAATCTTCTGTTCGCTCTCGGCAACCCGCTTGAGCAGCCATTGGGAGGTGACCATGGTTTCCAGATAGAGGCGTTCGGTGCGGGTTTGCGGCTGCCAGTCGGCTTCCAGTTCGTCCCAGAGTTGGGAGTAGTCGGCGGCGTTTTCGTCGGGGAGGATGGAGGCGCGGGTGCGCAGGCCGTAGGTTAGGGCGTTGAAGCGGATGGCTTGTTTCCCTGCCGGGGTCGTCGGACCGGTTGAATGTTGCGCATTTTTCCGGTTGGCTTCTTTTTGCTTGTCGGAGATTAGCATATTGGATTTACCGTTTCCGGGTTTGGGACGTGGTGCCCGCCCCCAATTCCAGGGTAGCGGGCGGGTTGGGGGGAAATGCGGGGTCTCAGTGGGTTGTGGAGCGGTAAGTGGTGTGGTTGCTTTGGGATGCGGGGCGGGAATTTATTATCTCGGCGTGTGACCGTATACCGGCCAACCGATTTCACGCAAAGACGCCAAGGTTGCGCCAAGGCCGCCAAGAAGACAGACGCGGCTAGGGGCGAGACTTCAGGTACCGCAGCACTCCCCGAGTCACCGAGATCGGAACCCACTGTAACGACGTGGCTTATCTGCAATTACACTTTTGGGACAGGAACCCTTTTTGACATACAATAGGAAGAAGGGCATATGAAAAGCGATGCGCCGTGACATGGACCTGATGCGGAAAGCCTTATTGGCGATTGAAGAACTCCCGCCGACATCTAATTCGGAACTGAATATTGCAGGATACGACGCCCTGGCAGTTAACGAGCACGTCGGACAGCTTGTTGCTGACGAGTACGTCACAGCCCACACGGCAGCTACACGGAGCGGGACTTTCTACTTTTCGCTTAAATTAGCGCCGAAGGGACACGAACTGATTGATAGTATTCGAGATGGTGCGGTGTGGGAGAAGGTCAAGGCATTGAGTTTGCAGCGAACAGGTTGCGTCACGTTTGAAAGTATTCGACGTGCATTTGCTGATCTTTGGGTTGCTGTGACCGAAGAGAATGATCTTTCCGCCACAGCATCATCAGCCAGTCTCGACAACAGGCCCTTCACCGCCTGTGAGCAGATGCTCATCGCCACGAGGCTGAACGAGGTTAAGACGTACCTGCTGGAAGGTCAACAGCTCGCCGCCGAGCAAGCGGCATTCATCGAGCGCCGGTTCGAATACTTCACGGAATCGTCCACACGCATAGGCCGGAAGGACTGGTTGAACGTCCTGTACGGTGGGCTGATAACCGTGATCGTCGGCGTTGCTCTTGCGCCTGGTGCGGCCAGATCTCTCCTCCGTCTGGCAGCAACGGCGTTCCAGTCGTTATGGGGAACGGCGCAAGGGCTATTGCAATGAAAGCGTCCAGTTACGGACTGAAGAAACGATGCACAGACACTCAGATGGTACAAAAGCTCACGCCCAGTTTATATCAGTTGCGATTGCCGGGTCGAGCCGCAAGCCGGATTTTGGCAGTTTGCCTGCTTACCTAACCTAACCAAGTCTGGTATCATTGGATGCATGGCTGGCTCCATTGACATTCACTGCCCGAAGTGCCAGAAGAAGATCGTCCAATCTCTGAGTGCGCTTGATGATGACCCGAGATTGGTATGCCCTGGCTGCGGGATCACTCTTGATTTCGAAGAGGTCAAGCGTGGAATCAGAGAACGGGTTGCGAGAGCCAAAACTTTCGCTGTCAAGCATGTCGTCAAGGCAACCATCAAAATCTAGCTGTCTCCCCGGCAGGGCACCAGATGGGCATTTGTCGCCAGATTCAGCCCGAAGGCCGTTATCGGATTGGCTCAGACTCATCAGCCGTCATGCCCACTCCGGCTTGCGATAATGGAGTTCATGGAACGCAATGCCCCTGCCGCCCAGACCTTCGACGGCCTCATAGAGGCAGAGAGCCAGAATCTTCAGACCTCGATGACGGCCCTTGGCAGCACTGCCGAACTGATAGGGGACTTTCAGGGTTTGTACCAGAGCCTCGCTGGTTTCGTGCGGCTCTCAGGTGATGGAATCACACCCGAACGGGCGAAGGCAGCGGGCTGTGCGCTCCTGCTCTTGATGAAGTGCCGAAGTGATCTGCTTCTGGGCTCCCTCAATCTACTTCGTGGATATCAGGGCAATTCGCTGCGTTTCCTGCGGGGCGCAATTGAGGCGTGTGCATTTGCGGCGAGGATCAAGAGGCACCCGCATTTAGCGGATGTGTGGCTCCATGCCGTGGATGGCGATGCGGAATACAAAACGTTCAGGGACAAATTCACCAATCTGTTTCCAGACGACGACGTTTTGCTCCACGGGCTTCATGAACTATTTGACCAGTGTTCTCAAGTGATCCACAATTCGGTGTATTCGATGGCGGGACACTTTTCATTCCGAGAGGTGCGCACACAGCAGGCGGTGAAATTCAATGTTTTTGATCTGCCGGAGGGGCCCGTCGTCGCAGCCGCCCTCTGCTTCACACTTGGCGCTCATAAGCGCATTCTCACGAAATTCACGCAAGTTCTGGCAGACAATATGAAGGCCGATGCGCCGACGTGGCAGGAACGGTTGAACTCGGTGGGGACGAACTTGGATTACCATCGGGAGAAGTGGAAGGCCGCTTTCCCTGATCCCCGTAAAGCAACCCCCTAAATTTGGCTTACCGGGTGGCGGGGCATCCTGGTGCTCTGCCCGAGCAATGTTTTTAGAGTTTCAAGCGTTTGTACAAAGGGACCTAGGCTATTCTTGATTCCTCTTACTTGACTGGCATTCATTGTGAGTGCGCCTTTGGTACAAAGTATTTATTGGTGAATGGTAATTAACAGGCCAGCCTGTGTTGGAATAGGCTTGGACCAAATTCCGGGTTGAACCTCCGTGTAAACCGCTGCAACAATTTGTGAATCCCCATTTGGCAGATTAGGAACCTTGGCATTGATCTGAAAAAGGCCCGGTTCTACCTCACCGGCCCACGCCGCCCCACCCCATTCAGCCAAAGCACATTGCGTATCGCAGGTTGTGATTGCCGGTGGGGGCCATTGGGTTGTAAGGTAAATTGGTGGGCAGTTGAAATAGGGCTGTCCGTTGTAGGTCTGTGCACCGCTTACTTCCTCGCAACCAGCCAACGCTGCCGGTTCAGCGACCAGCAGATTACCGGGAAGTTGCGGGCTTGTTGGGCCAAATCCAGTTCCATAAAGGGATATGATCTCACCGGGTTGTGCAGGCCGTGAAACCACTCCAGGGATTAGACTAGGTTTGCCAACCAGCACGCCATCACTGTGTCTAGCCGCCACGTAGTTACCGCCCACAACAAAGAAAGCTGGATCGTATGTACCAGCCACAGCCGGTCCACTTCCACCCGCCACAACCGCTCCATTCGACGGGATTGCAAAAGGTATGCCGTACTGTGCGGGCCAATTCCACCCGAACAACTGGCTACCCTGCGCCGTCGTCACGAGAATTCGGGCACCCGTTATCGATACAAATTCCGTATACGACGTATTCGAAAGAATCGCGAGGACCTCTGCATCATGTGAAACGAGTACATTCAGTTGTGTGGGGCTAATATACTCAACGTATGTTGGTTCGTAGGCGCATTGCCAATACGCTGCTGATGGTGGAGTGGGAACGTTGCTGCTGTTATAGCCCGGAAGGTAGCTGTAGCAGATTTGAATCGAAACCGATACTCCATCCAAGGAAGTTGGAAGTGTTCCATTCACGAAATCGGATGTAGTCCACGTTCTTGTGCTTGAGGCCAGATTCGTTCCGAAAATCGACACCCAACTGTTCGATGCTAAACCGGCAAGCTGAAAACTGGCACCATTTGTGATCGCCGCAACTTCGGGGGCTTGTCCGAGGGCTTTTGCGGCGAGAGCCAATAGCAATAAGACTGCTGATAGAGTTTGCCTCATTTTGCATCCTTTCCGCATTATCGTACTTGTAGATCTGAAACTCAATCCCCTGCCCATCAGCAAGTCGGCAGTGCTCCGGGCGTGATTCGCAAGGCCCGACGCCATTGGAGTCGGGGACGGCTACGAGCGGAACAGAGCCGCTGACAAGCCGTCGCCGGGAATGCCAGAGGTCGATTGGGGCGGGCTTCAAGCGAATTGGCGGCACTGTGAGCGTTCTGCCGGGTGTTCTGGCGACGTTGGTGATCGGAGCCGCAGCGCAGGCCTGCCCTCCACAGGTTTCAGACGAACGCCCGCCGGTATTGTTTGGGGACACCGGCGGACGCGCCGAGGGCCTTGGCGGCGTGGAGCGGCCAATATGGGTTGGCAGAAATTCGCGCGCCAGCAGCACGATGTCCGCCTGTCCGGCGCGAATGATTCCGTCGGCCTGATGCGCTTCGGTGATCATCCCCACCGCGCCGGTAAGGATGCCCGACTCGCGCCGGATGCGCTCCGCGAATGGCGTCTGGTAGGCCGGCCCAATTTGCTTCTTGGCATGCGGCACGACCCCGCCGGACGAGCAATCCATCAGGTGGACGCCCAGCGGCCGGAGACGGCGGGCCAACTCCACGGAATCCTGGAGCTGCCAGCCGTCCTCCACCCAGTCGATGGCCGAGATGCGCATGAACAGCGGCAGGGAATCCGGCAGCGCGGCGCGCACCGCGGCGGCCACTTCCAGGGCCAACCGGATGCGGCCGTCGAACGCGCCGCCATACTCATCGGTGCGGTGGTTGGTGAGTGGCGAGAGGGCCGATCTGTCGCAGTCGAGATTGAAAAGACGAACAGAGAGAAGATCCTCCGCGATATTCTGAAATGCCACATTTATCTGCACGCAGGCGCGGACCTCGCCATAGTTGGGCTGCCAAAAAACTACCCGCATACCAAAGGCGTCTGGAATCTGTACGAGTTCGGGATGCGGCGACTCCGCGAATGCATGACCTACGGCTTCGGAACGGCTGATACGCTTGGCCGAGTTCTGCCGCTTGGCTTCGAGCAGTTCGTCGCGTCGACTAACGCGCCGCTTTCCAGGAAGACGCGATTGGAAATGCGCAGACAGGCTGCCGCACAAGCCTCGGCCGCAGGTTAGTACTGTTAAGTCGGCTTGGCGGCCGTAATGGGAGAATCTTGGCAATTTGACGCATAACGCGGTTATAGCCGCGCCCTGGATTCTCTTGGATGACCTGGAATCGCACGACCGGCGCCACCAGCCGGGCGCTTCGAACCGCTCCCGTTATAGTTGATGGGATCCCAAGACACGGCGTGCGGATTCCGGCGAAGCCGATCACTCATTCCGAAGTGATGGCGATCACCATTCCGAAGTGCCGATCACCGTCGGAGCGAAGCTACGCTGGGCCGTTCCTGGTTTGACTCTCCATCCGATTTATGCCAATATAGGCATGTACGAACGGATGAGGAACCTCACGTGGCTTGCCGATTCCCGCTCCAACGTGAAGTCATTTCCGGCTGGCGTTCAAGACGACGTCGGCTATGCGTTGTACGCCGCGCAATTGGGCGAACGGAGTGTTAAGGCCAAGCCACTGCATGGTCTTGGCGGCCAGGTGATGGAGATTGTGGCGTGGGACGCTAGCGGAACTTACCGCGCGATCTATACGGTCTCGATTGGAGAATCGATTTACGTGCTCCACGCCTTCCAGAAGAAGTCCAAGGCCGGGATCGCGACACCGAAGCCGGAGATGGAGCTGATCCGGCAGCGGCTCAAACAGTTGAGAAGTGAGGTGAAGAATGCCGAAAAGAGAGGCCCTTAAGCAGGAGCCCAGCACGGGCAACGTATTCGCCGACCTCGGCCTGGCCGATGCCGGGGAACACCTGATTAAAGCTGGACTGGTGGTTCGGATCGACCGGACCATCCGGCAGCGAAAGCTGACCCAAGCGGCCGCGGCACAGCTCATGGGCATCGATCAGCCCAAAATCTCAGCTATGCTGGCTGGTCAGTTCCGGGGATATTCGGTCGAGCGCCTCATGCGTTTCCTGGTCGCGCTAGGGCACGATGTAGAGATCGTCGTAAAGCCAAGAAAGCACGGTACGGCCGAACTTCGCGTCGCATAGAGGCCGCAGTGGCCAGTGATATGCAATTAAAGCCGGATTATTCCCCACAAGTCCTTTTATACCGGCCAATGTCCTGAGTGAGGGCTCGCGTTCCCCAACGGAAAGCAGTATTCTTTTTTTGTTTGAAACTGACTTTGCCGGAGGGTGAAGGCCCGGCCAGCAGATCGAAACTTT
>Ga0224555_1004266_pt1 | contig 13342 bp, 11 predicted proteins | sample 714S23034metaG_FD_180687 | JGI IMG/M metagenome (GOLD analysis project Ga0224555, IMG submission 180687) | Peat soil microbial communities from Stordalen Mire, Sweden - 717 S2 30-34 | ecosystem: Environmental > Terrestrial > Soil > Wetlands > Peat | place: Sweden: Norrbotten County, Stordalen...
GCACCTTGGCGGCGACATGGAGAACGGCTACTTCATGGAGCCGACCGTCTTCGCGGGCGATAACAAGATGCGCGTCTTCCAGGAGGAGATCTTTGGGCCGGTGGTTTCGGTGACGAAGTTCAAGACACTGGAAGAAGCGATCGAGATCGGCAACGACACGCCGTACGGGCTGGGGTCGGGCGTGTGGTCGCGCAACATGAACAACACGTATCGCGTTGGCCGGGAGATCAAGGCCGGGCGGTGCTGGACGAACTGCTACCACGTGTATCCGGCGGGCGCGGCGTTTGGCGGATACAAGGAGTCCGGCTTCGGGCGCGAGACACACAAGATGATTCTGGACCACTATCAGCAGACCAAGAATCTGTTGGTCAGCTACAGCACCAAGGCGATGGGATTCTTTTAGGGCATCGCGGTTTCCGGTCTTGCGGGGCGGCGGCGCGGGCATTTGCTCGACGGCGTCGCCCTGCGTGGTTTGGGCCGAGGAACAGGAGGCCGAGAATGAGCGCTGATATCGAAGTGACGGCAAGAGCGGCGGCGCTGCTGAAGGAACTGAAGGAGCGCCATGGGGCACTCCTGTTTCACCAGGGTGGTGGGTGTTGCGATGGAAGCGTGCCGCTGTGCCTGAAGCAAAACGAATTTCGAATCGGTTCGAGAGACACGCTGTTGGGCTTTGTGGATGAAGACACGCCGTTCTACCTGGGATCGGGGCAGCCGGAACAGGTAGCGCAGCGGGGTCTGGTGCTGGATGTTGTCGATGGAGATACAGATAGATTTTCTGTGGAGGCTGCGGACGGAGTCTACTTTGTGAGTAGGCCGCAGTGGGGGGCGTGCGGGAAAGAATAGTTCTGAATCCCACCCTTGCTGCGATGAAACTGCGTTGCGGATGGGACGCCCGCAGAGTGTGGGGCTAGGGAGTTTTCGAAAGAACGGGACAGCTATCTATCTAGGCTCAGGCGGTTTTCCGCCTGAAGTCAATCCAGGTGGTTTTCCGCCTGGAACTTAAACGTGCGGAAACGCCGAAGCCGCTCTATCCTTCTTCTGCCTCGCGGAGTTTGGCGATGATGGTGAAGTCTTCAAGGGTGGAGGTGTCGCCCTTGATTTCGCCGTGGGTGGCCAGCTCGCGGAGGAGGCGGCGCATGATTTTGCCGCTGCGGGTTTTGGGCAGGGCTTCAGTGAAGCGGATGTCGTCGGGGCGGGCTAGGGAACCGATTTCTTTAGAGACCCATTTGCGGAGCTCGTCTTTCAATTCTTCGCTGGGCGGGTTGCCGGATTCCAGCGAGACGAAGGCGGAGATGGCCTGACCTTTGAGATCGTCGGGACGGCCGACGACGGCGGCTTCGGCAACTTTGGGATGCGCCACCAGGGCCGACTCGACTTCCATGGTGCCGAGGCGATGGCCGCTCACGTTGATGACGTCGTCGACGCGGCCCATGAGCCAGAAGTAGCCGTCGGCATCCTGGCGCGCGCCGTCGCCGGTAAAGTAGCTGCCGGGGACGTCGGACCAGTAGGTTTTTTGATAGCGCTCGGGATCGCCGTAGATAGTGCGGGCCATGGAGGGCCAGGGCTTGCGGACGACGAGCAGGCCGCCGTGGCCGGCGGGGACGGGCTCGCCCTCTTTGGTGACGACCTCGGGCTGAATGCCGAAAAAGGGGCGCGTGGCGGAGCCGGGCTTGGCGGGTACCGCGCCGGGAATGGGCGCGATGAGGATGGCGCCGGTTTCGGTTTGCCACCAAGTGTCGACGATGGGGCAGCGGTTGTGGCCGATCTTCTCGCGATACCACATCCAGGCTTCGGGGTTGATGGGCTCGCCAACGGTGCCGAGCAGGCGGAGGGAGTCGAGCTTGAACTTTTCGACGTGCCGATCGCCCCACTTGATGAAGGCGCGAATGGCGGTGGGCGCGGTATAGAAGATGCTAACCCGGTGGTCGTCGATGATCTTCCAGAAGCGGGAAAAGTCGGGCCAGTTCGGAGCGCCTTCGTACATGAGCACGGTTGCGCCGTTTTGGAGCGGGCCGTAGACGACATAAGAGTGGCCAGTGACCCAGCCGATGTCGGCCGTGCACCAAAAGACGTCCTCGTCGCGGAGATCGAAGACGTACTTGGCGGTGAGGTAGGTCTGCACGGCGTAGCCGCCGGTGGTGTGCAGCAGGCCTTTGGGCTTCCCGGTTGAGCCGGAGGTGTAGAGGATGAAGAGCGGGTCCTCGGAGTCCTGCTGCTCGGCGGGGCAGTCGGGGCTGGCGGCGGCGACCAGGTCGTGCCACCAGTGATCGCGGCCTTCGACCATCTTTACCGGCGAGCCGCTGCGTTTGTAGACGACGACGTGCTTGACGGTGTGGCAGGCGGGCATGGCTTCGTCGACGGTGCGCTTGAGCTGGATTTCCGTGCCGCGGCGGTAGCTGGTGTCCTGGGTAAGGATGGCGACGCAAGCAGAATCGTTGACGCGGTCGGCGATGGCGTTGGCGGCGAATCCGCCGAAGATGACCGAGTGGACAGCGCCGATGCGCGCGCAGGCCAGCAGGGCGATGGCCAGTTCGGGGGTCATGCCCATGTAGACGGCGACGCGGTCACCCTTCTCGATGCCCAGCGACTTGAGGGCGTTGGCGAACTTTTGCACTTCAACGTGCAGCTCGGCGTAGGTGAGGCGGCGGATTTCGCCCGGCTCGCCCTCCCAGATGAGCGCGGTCTTGTCGCGGCGTGCGCCGAGGGCGTGACGGTCGACGCAGTTGTAGCAGAGGTTGAGCTTGCCGCCGACAAACCACTTGGCCCAGGGGAGATTCCAGTCGAGAACTTTGTCCCAGGGCTTGAACCAGTGCAGGTCTCGGGCTGCGCCGGCCCAGAATTTCTCAGGGTCTTCGATCGACTGCTTGTAAAGGGCTTCGTACTCTTCCAGGCTCTTGATGTGGGCCTTGGCGCTGAACTCGGGGGGCGGCGGAAAGACACGGTTCTCGCGCAGAGTGGAGTCGATGTCAAGATTCGCGACGGGGTTGGCGACGATATTTACAGGCAAGGAAGACATGCGAAATCCTTTAGGGGAGAGATGATTACGCGATGCGCAGCACTCTAGAGGCGGCGCTCGCCCGGAAGATGACCTGTGGCTGTCACTTTATCGAGGTTGGCGCATGATCGGCAAGTGGCGAAGGTGTTAGCAGGCGCGCCGAGGGGGCAGAGCGGGATCGTATGATGGCTAGGGATGGGGAAACGCCGGCAGGGAACTGCGGCCCAGATTTGGCGAGATCTAACCCTGGGGAGATAAAGAAGATGCGTTGGTCATGGAGGACGCTGCGGGCAATAAGTTCGCCCGCAGTGGTGCTGGGAGCACTGGCTCTTGTTTTTCTGGGGACAGGGAGCGCTGCGGGTTCTGCGCAGCAGGCCACGAACGACGCGCCGGTGCCGGGAGATCAACCGGCCGATCCGGGTCCGCTCGCCAGCGATCTTTCGCCAGCCTTGCACTCGAAGCAGATTCGCGCGGCCATGAAGAAGGTTGCCGACTGGGAACTCGAGCGCGTCCAGGCGCAGCCGCCGAGCCGGTCGTGGGATTTTGGCGTGCTCGATATTGGCTTGATGGCGGCGTCGCGCACATTGCACGATCGGAGCTATAGCCAGTATGTCGCCTCGGTGGGAGAGCACTTTGGCTGGAAGCTGGAACGTACGGCGCATCCGGCCGACGATTTCGCCATCGCGCAAGCCTTCATTGAGCTCTACCGGTCTTCGCACAAACAGGAACAACTGACGCCGATGCGCAGCCAGTACGACGATGCGGTGGCGTTGCTCAACGATCCGGAGAAGCCGGCATGGTGGTGGTGCGATGCGCTGTTCATGGCGCCGCCCGCGGGCGTCGAGTTATCCGACATTACCGCGGACAATACCTACGATGCCTATGTCGATCGGGAATGGGGAAAGACCGAGAAGGTTCTCTACGACAAACAGAAGCATCTGTTCTCGCGCGACGCGAGCTACCTGAACAAGCACGAGAAGAACGGCGAGAAGATTTTCTGGTCGCGCGGTAATGGCTGGGTGATGGCGGGCACCGCGCGGGTTCTCGAAACACTGCCTTCGGACGACCCGTTGCGGCCGCACTACATTGCCTTGCTGCGCGAGATGGCGGCAGAAGTTCGGTCGGTGCAGGGCAGCGATGGGCTGTGGCGGCCGGGGCTGCTCGATGCGGGGAGTTATCCGCAGCCGGAGGTTTCGGGGTCGGCGTTCTTCACCTACGCCCTTGCGTGGGGCATCAGCCACCGCATTTTGGATGCCGATACTTACTTGCCGGTGGTGGAGCGGGCCTGGGCCGGGATGCTGACACATGTGTATGCGGATGGCCGGTTGGGCGCGATTCAGCCGATTGGAGAAGCGCCGGCGGAGTACAAGCCGAGTTCGAGTTACAACTTCGGCGTGGGCGCGTTTCTGCTGGCGGGCTCGGAGATGGATGTGCTGTCGGAACGCAAACACTGGTGAAACAGTGGACAGTGGACAGTGAACAGTGAACAGGAAAAACGCCCTGCTCGGTTGGGAAGGGCGTTTTTGTTTTGCAGAGAGAAACTGTCTAGAGCGCATCGGCATATACAGAACGGATATGTTGGCTGGACTAGTGTCGTGTCTTCGAAGTTGATTGAAAAACAGAAGCAGATCCTTCGACTCACCACCCCCAAGCTGAAAAGCGCTTGGGGCCCCGTTCGCTCAGGATGACAATTCATTCAGGATGACAATTTCATTATTTATCAAGTGTTTACGTGACCAGTATATGTCGATACAGCCTAGGCTTTCTCGTGCGCGGAGGCGATTTTGGCTTCGGCTTCGGAGATTACGCGGAGGGCATCGGTGTAGGCGTCTTCGCTTTCGCCGGCTTCCTTCCACATCTTCTGGCCGCGGTCGAGTTGCTGCTCGGCGCGGGGCACATCGATCTCTTCGGGCTTGAGGGCGTCGGAGGCCAGGATCGTTACGCGGTCGGGAAGCACTTCAACAAAGCCCCAACTGACGTTGTAGCGGGATGCGCCGGCCGTGCTGCCGTCCGCTATATCGGCGCCGCTGTGCACAATCACGTCGCCAGCGCCGAGTTCGGCTACAAGCGGCGCGTGGCCGTAGAGCACCTCGAAGTACCCGTTCTTCGCGGGCAGCTCGACGACTGTCGCCGCATGCTCGAACATGGTGCGCTCGGGAGTGACGAGCCGGATTCTGAGTTGATTCGTTTCTTCTGCCATGGGGCTCCTTTCAGTCGCCCAGTGAACAGTGGACAGTGAACAGTGAACAGTGGACAGTGGACAGTGGACAGTGGACAGTGAACAGTTGACAGTGAACAGTGGACAGTGAACAGTGGACAGTGAACAGTGGACAGTGGACAGTGAACAGTTGACAGTGAACGGTTGACAGTGAACGGTTGACAGTGAACGGTGAGCAACAAGTTCCGATTCGGAAGTGGGCGTTTTTACTGTCCACTGTCCACTGTTCACTGTCCACTGCTTTTATACGCTTGCCTTCAGCTTCTCGGACTCGGCCAGCACTTCTTCGATGGCGCCCTTCATGTAGAAGGCTTGCTCGGGGATGTCGTCGTACTTGCCGGCGATGATCTCCTTGAAGCTGCGCACCGTGTCAGCTACCTTCACGTAGGCGCCGGGAATTCCGGTAAAGGTTTCGGCCACGTGGAAGGGCTGCGAGAGGAACTTCTGCACCTTGCGGGCGCGGGCGACGGTGAGCTTGTCTTCTTCAGAGAGTTCGTCGATGCCCAGAATGGCGATGATGTCCTGCAGATCCTTGTAGCGCTGCAGAATGCGCTTGACGCCCTGGGCCACGTCGTAGTGATCCTGGCCCACGATGCGCGCGGAGAGAATGCGCGAGGTCGAAGCCAGCGGATCGACTGCCGGGTAGATGCCGAGCTCCGACAGCGGACGGCTGAGCACGGTGGTGGCGTCGAGGTGAGCGAAGGTGGTGGCCGGCGCGGGATCGGTCAAGTCGTCGGCGGGCACGTAGACGGCCTGCACGGAGGTGACGGAACCCTTGCTGGTCGAGGTGATGCGCTCCTGCAGTTCGCCCATTTCCGTGGCCAGGTTGGGCTGGTAGCCGACGGCCGAGGGCATGCGGCCTAACAAGGTGGAGACCTCGGAACCGGCCTGCGTAAAGCGGAAGATGTTGTCGATGAAGAGCAGCGTGTCGGACCCTTCAACGTCGCGGAAGTACTCGGCGACGGTGAGGGCGCTCAAGGCCACGCGGAGGCGGGCTCCGGGCGGCTCGGTCATCTGGCCGTAGACCAGCGCGCACTTGGAGTTGGCCCAGTCGCCGGGCTTGATGACGCCCGACTCGGTCATCTCGACCCACAGGTCGTTGCCCTCGCGGGTGCGTTCGCCCACGCCGGCAAAGACCGAGAAGCCGCCGTGGTTCTTGGCGACGTTGTTGATGAGCTCCATGATGACAACGGTCTTGCCCACGCCTGCGCCGCCGAAGAGGCCGATCTTGCCGCCCTTCAGAAAGGGCTGAATGAGGTCGATGACCTTGATGCCGGTCTCGAACATCTCTTCGTGGGTGGACTGCTCGTCGAACAGCGGCGCGGGCCGGTGAATGGGCATGCGCGTCTTTTCGCCGATGGGGCCGAGGTTGTCGACGGGGTTGCCGATGACGTTGAGCACGCGGCCCAGCGTCTCTTTGCCCACCGGCATGCTGATGGGGCCGCCGAGGTCGATGGCCTTCATGCCGCGGACCATGCCGTCGGTGGGCTCCATGGCCACGGTGCGCACACGGCCCTCGCCCAGGTGCTGCTGGACTTCAAGAATGACGCTGATGGGCGCGGGGACGGTGAAGCCGTCGCTGACGACGCGCAGCGCCTGATAGATGGGCGGCATGGTCGCTTCTTCAAATTGCACGTCTACGGCGGGGCCGGAGATTTGGATTACTTTGCCGATGTTTTCTGCCATTGTTCTTTGCCTTCTTTGCCGAGGTTGCTTTGCCTCAGGGGCTAAAGCCCACTTCATTTGGTCGCTTCATGTACGGGCTAAAGCCCGTACCTTTCAAATCCGGGGCTAAAGCCCGGTGATCTTTTTGAGGCCTTCATCGGCACGACTCAAGTCGTGCCCTTTCAAAACTGCCGGCTGCATTGTGTGCGGGGCTGGAGTCCTGCACGACAGCCGGTCTGGAGACCGGCGCTACCTTGCCTCTACAAAGCCGCGGCGCCGGAGACGATCTCGATAATCTCCTTGGTGATGGCGGCCTGGCGCACGCGGTTCATGTGCAGCGTGAGCGAGTCGATCATGTCGGAGGCGTTGTTGGTTGCCGAATCCATGGCCGTCATGCGGGCCGCGTGTTCGGCGGCGACCGACTCCGTCATGGCGTGATAGAGCATGGAAAAAACGTATTGCGGCAGCAGGCCCGCGAAAAGCTCCTCGGCCGGCTGCTCGTAGATGTAGTCCACATTGGCGGTGCCGAACTTCTTGGCTTCGTCGTCGGCTTCGGCTGTGTCGACGGCCTCGATCTCGATGCCTGCCGACAAAGCAGCCTCGGCGGCGCGTTCACGCTCTTCCGTGGTCGGCTCGACGGCGCCGGTAATCTGCGGAATGCCAATCTTCATCAGCGGCAACAGGCGCTCGACGACGAGGCGCTGCGAGATGACCGATTTGAACTCGTTGTAGACGATGTAGACGGCGTCAATCTCTTCGTGCACGTAGCGGGCGATGACGCTCTCGGCGAGCTCGTGGACGCGGCCCTGTTCGAGCTTGAGCAACATGCCGGGATGATCGCCTGTAACCTCGACTGGCGCCTTGCGATCCCTGACCTGGCGGGCGACGCCCTGGTCGTCGGTCTGCTCGGTGTAGACAGCAACGGGATAGCGGCGGCGCATCATGTCGCGGCCCTTGCGGCCCACGGCTTCAATGTCAATCTGCTTGTCGGTGTTGCCGGTAATGAACTGGAAAGCGGCCTTCAGGATGTTGGCGTTGAATGCACCGGCAAAGCCCTTGTCGCCACTGACGATGATGAGCAGGATGCGCTTTTCGGGGCGGGTGACGAAGAGCGGATGCTTGAGGTTGCCGGTCGTTTCGTCGAAGATATCGATGCGGCGGGTCAGCGATTCAAGCACGCTGGTGATCATTTTGGCGTAGGGCCGGGCCTGGAGCGCCCGCTCCTGCGCGCGGCGCAGCTTGGCCGCCGAGACCATCTTCATGGCCTTGGTGATCTGGCGCGTGTTTTTCACGCTGCGGATGCGACGCCGAAGGTCGAGTACATTTGCCATCGTTAGTTCTCAGTGAACAGTGGACAGTGAACAGTGAACAGTGTTCACTGTTCAGTTACATTCAAATGTTTGCTCAGCTTTCAGATTTCGGTGGTCAGTCAGAGGGCAGCCGCCGCTCTTAACTGTCCACTGTTCACTGAACACTAGCTGTTTCCAGCTCCGCTTTGAAGTTTGCGGAGTACTCTTTCAGGGCTGCGTGCAGGCGGCTGCGCAGGTCGTCGTCGAATGCCTTCTTGGCGGTCAGGTCGGCGATGAGCGCTGTTTGCGCGCTGTCCAAATACTTGTACAAGCCGACTTCGAAGGCGCGAATGTCGGTGACTTTGAGGTCGTCGAGATAGCCCTGCGTGCCGGCAAAAAGAACCACTGCCTGCTGCTGCCAGGTGAGCGGCTGAAACTGCGGCTGCTTGAGGAGTTCGGTGAGGCGCTGGCCGCGGTTGAGCTGCTTCTGGGTGAGCGGGTCGAGGTCGGAACCGAACTGCGCGAAGGCCGCAAGCTCGCGGTACTGGGCCAGATCGAGCTTGAGGGTCGAGCCTACCTGCTTGACCGCCTTGATGGCCGCCGAGAAGCCTACGCGCGAAACCGAAAGGCCGACGTTCACGGCCGGACGCACGCCGGAGTTGAACAAGTCGGTTTCAAGGAAGATCTGCCCGTCGGTGATGGAGATGACGTTGGTTGGAATGTAGGCCGAGACGTCGCCGGCCTGGGTCTCGATGACCGGGAGCGCGGTGAGCGAACCGGCGCCCTTTTCCTTGCTCATTTTGGAGGAGCGCTCGAGCAGGCGGGAGTGGAGATAGAAGACGTCGCCCGGATAAGCTTCGCGGCCCGGCGGACGGCGCAGGAGCAGCGAGATTTCGCGGTAGGCCATGGCGTGCTTGGAGAGATCGTCGTACATGACCAGCGCGTGGCGGCCGGAGTCGCGGAAGTACTCGCCCATGGCGGTGGCCGCGTAAGGCGCGAGATAGAGCATGGGCGCGGGCTCGGAGGCCGAGGCGGCCACGACGATGGTGTGGCCCATGGCGCCGGCTTCGGTGAGCGTCTGCACGACCTGCGCGATGGACGACCGCTTCTGGCCGATGGCGCAGTAGATGCAGATCAGGTCGTTCTTGGCGTTGTTGATGATGGTGTCGAGGAGGACGGCGGTTTTGCCGGTCTGCCGGTCTCCGATGATGAGTTCGCGCTGGCCGCGGCCGATGGGAATCATGGCGTCGATGGCCTTGAGTCCGGTCGCCATTGGCTCGCGGACACCCTGGCGATCGATGATGCCGGGGGCAATGCGCTCGACGGGCAGAAACTCCGTGGTGGCGATGGGACCCTTGTCGTCGATGGGCATGCCCAGCGCGTTCACGACGCGGCCGATCATGGCCTCACCCACGGGCACCGACAGAATCTTGCCGGTGCGCTTGACCTCGTTGCCTTCGCTGAGCTCGGTGTAGTCGCCCAGAATCACGGCGCCCACCTGGTCTTCTTCCAGGCTCAGGGCGAGGCCGGCAATGTCGTGCGGGAAGGCGAGCAGCTCGCCGGCCATCACCTTGTCCAGACCGTGCAGGCGGGCAATGCCGTCGCCGAGCGATGTGATGGTCCCGACCTCGTCGACCTGGATCTTCGAATCGTAGTTCGCGATCTGCTCGCGAAGAAGTTGCGTAATCTCGTCTGCTTTGATCTGAGCCATTCTGCGTTCCTTTACAGTGAACAGTGGACAGTGAACAGTGGACAGTCAAAAGCCCGCTGCTTGCTGACTAAAGTTCGCCGAATCCTAATTCCTGACTGCTAGCCACTGCCAGCCATTTACTGACCACTGTTCACTGACCACTGTTCACTGTTCACTGAGCACTGTTCTCAACCGTTCCAGGCGGCCGCGCACGGAGCCGTCGTACACCGTGGAGCCGATGCGCACGACCGTGCCGCCCAGGATGGATTTGTCCAGCGTGAAGCTGGCTTCAATTTTCGATCCCGCCAGTTTGGCAATCTCCGCCACCAGCTCTTCGCGTTCCTTGGTTTCGAGTTCGCGCGCGGTGACGATTTCCGCGGGGCGAATCCCCAACTGCTCCTGCAAGAGCCTGCGATAGGCCTGCGCCACTTCTTTCACCTGCCCGATGCGATCGTTCGAGATCAGCACCGCGATCAGGTTGCGCAGTTCCTTCATGAGCTTCAGCTCGGCATTCAGCTTGTCCAGGACGTCAACCTTCTGGAGGGCGGGAATGGCCGGATTCTCAAAAAAGTCGCGGAGCTCGGCGCTGCCTTCCCATGTGGCGAGAAAGTCGGTGAACTGGGCGTCGATGGCGGCCGTGTCCAGCGAGGCCGCGGTCACCACATCGGCAAAGGCGTGGGCGTAGCGGGAAACGAAGGCGGCCATCTAGTTCTGTCCCCCTTTGCCGTTGCCGGCAGATACGCCGCCAATAAACTCGTCGATCAGGGCCTTGTCGGTCTCCGGGGTCAGCACCAGTTGCCTGGCGGCCTGCTCGATGGCCAGGTCGGCGGCATAATGGCGCAAGCCGCGGCGGGCCTGGGCAGCGGCTACAGTCAACTCCTGCTCGGCAGCCTGGACGATGCGGGCGCTTTCTTCCCCGAGAGAAGCCTTGATGCGGGCTTCGTCCTCCAGGCTTTCGCGCTCCACTTCGGCGCGAAACTTCTTGATCTCCTCGTCGAGCCCGGCCAGCTTGGCCTCGACCGCGCTGAGGCGGGCGTTGGCATCCGCGGTCGCCTCGCGCGCCGTTTTGAGGCTGACGCCCAGGGTCTGGGAGCGCTTGTGAAAGATCTTCGGCGTCACGCGCGCGATGGGAATACCGACCAGAAGCGCAATGATAAGGAAGTTGGTGAACTGGAAGATGCCGGAGGCGGTCTCAACCGTGAGGCCGAAGGTCCGGGCCGTCCACTTCACGATCGGCCCATCAAGCAGGAAGGCCTTGTTCTGCTCTTCCTGAGACTTGGGAGCATCGGAGGCGGCAGTAGCCGGCGCGGCGGCGGCCTGCCCGGCGGCGGGCGCGGGCTGCTGCGCAGCTACCCGGAATGGCGCCGTCAGAATTCCGGCTGCCAGCACCGCCAGAAACAGAAGCCCAAAAACACGAGGTGAAGAACGAAGCTGCGAAAAACGGTCTCTCAACGGGAACCCCCGGCAACGGCGGGCAGCACCGCGCGCACGACTTGGCCGGCCAAATCGCCGGCCGAGCCCAGGATGGTCTGCCTTGCGGCTGCTGCCTCGGCCTCTAGCTCGGCCCGGGCCTGGCTCACCTTCACTCCGGCGGCCTTGCGGGCGGCATCCAACTGCGCGTCGCGCTCGGTGTTCCACTGCTTCACGCGCTGCTCGCGGACTTTGTAAACCTCGGCGCGCGCATGGCGCAATTTAGCCGCATATTCCGCCGCCCGCGCCTCGGCTTCCGCAATCGCCTTCTGTGCGTCTTCCATGGCGCCTTCGGTCAGGGCGCGGCGCTGTTTCAGCGTGGCCGTCAGCGGGCCCTGCACCAGAAACTGGTAAGCCACAACCAGCACAATGAACAGCAGAGTCGTGGGAATGGCGCCGACAAACATGGCTCCGAGTTGTTGAAGAATCAATTGCATGGTTGTACCGGAACGCTGAGGCTGACTGACTAAATTTTATCGGGTGGAACACAACTTTTGTATCAGGGGCAGCCCCTCAAGTCAACGTAATGGACCAGTTTGAACGGGGACATGTGATTGCTGTCACGGAATGGGAATTTAATGCAAAATAGGTCTTGCTTTCGCCGGGAACAAGCCTAAACTAAACATACCACCTAGACCCGGACCAGGGTCCAGCGGGCAGCCGGTTTTGGGAAGTCCTTCCACTCCTGATTCCGGATGCCCGCCTCTTAGTTTATGGGGGCTTTTTCAGCTCTCAGCCTTCAGCTTTCAGCTTTCAGCTTGTCTTGCCGGGAACCGGCTGCAATTCCATGGACAAGAGACTCTCATTTGCATTTTTCAGCTTGCTCCGCCATAAACAAGCTGAAAGCTGAAAGCTGAGAGCTGAGAGCTGCTCTTTACGGCTTGGCCCCTACCACTTCCTTATCCACATCCAGCAGTCCAAAGGGGCGCAGCCAGTTCTCCATCAGGGCGGGCCACTTGTCGAGGGCGGGATCGCCCTTGCCCAGGCCGCTGCCATGAGCTCCGTTGGCGAAGATGTGGATCTCGGACGAAACCCCGGCCTTCACAAGGGCGTCGTAGAACGCGAGCGCCTGTTCGACCGGAACCGTTTGGTCGTTGAAGGTGTGGTACATGAATGTTGGCGGCGTGTCTTTGGTCACGAACAGGTCCGGCTCGTAGGCCTTGCGCAGCGCCTCACACCTGTCCATCACGTCGAAGAGCTTGCAGTAGGTTAAATGCGATGTGTCGGAAGAAATTGCGCCCAGCCAGCCGTAGCCGAGCACCAGGTAGTTGGGGCGGCTGGAGACGCGGGCAATGGGATCATCGGCGTCCGGCTGGCCCGCGACGGGTTGGGTTGCGGCGAGCGCGGCCAGATGGCCACCGGCCGAAAAGCCAATCATGACAATCCGGTTGGGGTCGATCTGGTAGTCGCGGGCCCGCGCGCGGACCAGTTGCACGGCGCGGCGGGCGTCCAGGAGCGGCCCGGGCAGCAGGTATCCGTGCGAGGAGAGCCGGTAGCTGAGGATGAAGGCGCGAAAGCCGCGCGCGGTAAACCAGTCGGCCACTTCGCGGCCTTCCAGATCGGAGGCCAGGCCGACGTACGCGCCGCCCGGCAGCACGATGACCGCTGAGCCATTGTTGGCGCCCGGGCGCGGATTCAGGATGGTGAGGGTCGGGATGTCGTAGCAGGTGGTTCCCTTGGCCTCCGGAGCGTCGCCGGGCCACAGACGGATGGTCTGGATATTCAGAAAGGCGTTGTCAGCGCCGGCGGTGGAGCAGTTTGGCATTTGTGCTTGGGCAGCGGCGCAGGCAAGCAGACCGGCAATTATAAATGCTAAGAACTGTCTCATGGGGACCCTCGTCGTCTTTCGCGAGGATTATAAAGCAGTGGACAGTGAGGAGTGGACAGTGAACAGTGGACAGTGGACAGTGGACAGTGGACAGTGAACAGTGGACAGTGAACAGTGGACAGTGGACAGTGAACAGTGGACAGTGAACAGTGGACAGTGGACAGTGGACAGTGGACAGTGGACAGTG
>Ga0224555_1004268_pt1 | contig 13337 bp, 10 predicted proteins | sample 714S23034metaG_FD_180687 | JGI IMG/M metagenome (GOLD analysis project Ga0224555, IMG submission 180687) | Peat soil microbial communities from Stordalen Mire, Sweden - 717 S2 30-34 | ecosystem: Environmental > Terrestrial > Soil > Wetlands > Peat | place: Sweden: Norrbotten County, Stordalen...
GCCAAACGCCTCCATCAGAAGTCGCCGCTGACGTCCGAGGCCGAGCCCTGACACGTGGTGCCGGACGGTGGATTAGAAACTGGCCCCCGAAGAACCGGGAAGAGAACCCCCGATTCTCCCGGAAATCCCCTTTCCACCTGGACTTTCTTCAGTCTCGTTGTCAGAATCACAACGATCCGCCTGATCAACGGGTGATTCGGCATTCGGGTCGCTGACCAAGGCAGTTGGGTTTGTTCGAACCCTCAGGCTGATCTCCCGAACGGGCAGGCCCAAGTAAACCCGATCGTCGTGCCAATCTCATCTCTTCTCCAGATCGCTTCTCCGTCGCGTTCAACGGAACTCTCGGAGGGTCCTGAATCGGAGGATCTTACGGGAGCCGTCGTCGCACCCACCATGTCGAGGCGGCCGCGAGGAGGAGCGCGACGACGATGAACAGTCCCAGCTCGATCCACTGAAAGGTCCAGTACCGGCTTGCGGGTTGGTAGGTAGTCACTTGATGTAGGTGGAAGCTCGCCACGCACGCCTGTTGCACTGCCTGCGAAATATTGCCGGTACGCAAACTTTCCGCCGGAACCTTGACCTGGCACGCGCCCACACCCTGGAAGATGAGTGTGCCGGCGTGGATTTGGAAGCCCTCAAACAAGGCGCCCTGCCCAAGCTGTCCGAGTGCGTGGCCGGTTGGGGTGACCACCTCGGTCCCGAGGGCCCAATCAGCGGGATTGGGAGGACCCAGCTGGTAACCCATCGGTGTCCATAGAAACGGTGACGTAGCGTGCAGCGGAGACAAGAGGCGCTGGCGAAGCCAGGTGCTGAACGTGATGTGCACCGCGAAGAAGACGAGGAATGTCGCAGCCATCGCCGGGAGCGTCCTGCGAAGAATCGCTCCCAGAGCGACGCCAAGGGTGAATGCGAAGGCCGCATAGCCGATCAGCACGATGCCTCGGCTGTCGTACTGCTGGAACGGGCTGTCTTGCAGTTGGTCGTACATGCTCGACCACCACGTCACGGCCAAGCTGAACAGCCCTGCTGCCAGCATGCTTGCCGTGCCGACGACTCCGAGCTTCACGAGCATCCAACGCGATCGTGTGACGCTCTGGGTCCACGCCAGTCGGAAGGAGCCGGTCTCGAGCTCCCGTGCGATGAGCGGCGCACCCCAGAACACCCCGATGAGTGCCGGGACGGCGACAGCGAGCGCATTCGCGAGGTGCCTCAGCAGTGAGTCTCTCGCGAAGAACCCGCGCCTCGCTGACGCACACGCCAGCACGCCCTTGCAATGCAGCACGTTCTGAAAGGACGACACGAGGCCACGACGTGTCACGGCCAAGGTGATGGCGACGGCGCCGAGCAGCACCAGCGCCGCGACTGCCTGCGTGCGGAACTGCCGCCACGCGAGCCAGGTCATGTCGCGGCCCCGGCCTGCGACGCCCGTGCGCTCCCGTGCGACCTGGAGCCACGCGCCATGTACGCGAGCACCAAATCCTCGAGGCTCGTGGGTTCGATCGTCCACGCTGGGTCGACGACCGGCCCGTCGGATCGAACGATCAGCGTTGTCTGCCGCTCGGTGTGACTGGCATCGATCACCTCCTGGCATGCTGGAGGCTGTGCTTCGGGGTCACGGGGGCCGATCAAACGATGGTGTGAAGCGAGCAGCTCGTCGACGTCGCCCGACAGTTGGACGCGCGAGTCAACCAAGACGATGAGGTAGTCACAGACGCGCTCGATGTCGGCGACGAGGTGCGACGAGAGCATGACGCCGAGGTCGTGTGCCGCGACGTCCTCCATGAGCACCTGCAGGAACTCTCGCCTCGCGAGCGGGTCGAGACTCGCGACCGGCTCGTCGAGGATCAGGAGGTCCGGGCGCTTGGCGAGGGCCATGGTGAGGGCGAGCTGAGCGCGCTGGCCGCCGGACAGCTTCCCCGCGTGTTGAGCCGGATCAAGGCCGAGCCTCTCGATCCGGTGTCGGGCAGCATCTCCGTCCCACCTCGGGTTCAGGCGCGCTCCGAGCCTCAGGTGATCGGCGACGCTCAACGAGGAGTAGTTCGGCGTGTCCTGAGCGACGAAGCCGACGCGCCCGAGGGTCTCCGCGTCGGTGGCAGGTGGCCGACCGAACACCTGGATCGTTCCTGACGATGGAGCAAGCAGGCCGACGGCCAGCTGGAGCAGCGTCGTCTTTCCGGCGCCATTCGGTCCGACGAGGCCGATGACGTGCCCGGTCGGGACGGTGAGCGAGCAGTCCGACAGCGCCCAGCGCTGCCGGTAGCGCTTCCCGAGGCCGCAGGCCTCAACGGCGGTGCTCATGAAGCTTCTATCGGTGAGGACGCCCGAAAGCGCTCGCGAAAGAGGGCTTCGATGCTTTCTTCGTCGAGTCCTGCGGCACGCGCCTCGGCAAGCCAGGACTCGAGCCCGACGCGCAGCCGCCCGTGCTCGGCGAGTGACGGATCGCTCAGGGACTTGACCACGAACGTCCCGACGCCGGTACGTGCGGCGACGAGTCCCTCATGCTCAAGCTCCCGGTACGCCTTGGCCACAGTGTTGGGGTTGATGGCGACCGTACCGACGACCTCCTTAATGGTTGGCAGTCGGTCACCCTCGCCGATGAGCCCGAGCTTGAGGGCTCGTCGAACCTGCTGGACGAGCTGTAGGTAGGGGGCGACGCCTGACTTCGTGTCCAGGTAGAACTCGATCACGTCACCCTCTCCATCTTGTCTAGTAGCATAGGATCCTAGTAAAGTTACGGAGTGCTTGGCGGGCTGTCAACTGGCCAAGAGTTCGGAGCAGGGCCAGAGTCGTGAGGCATCGCAGGGAGTTCCATCCCGACGAACGCAGGCCAGCGTTTGAAGTTGGAATGGTTCGAGCAACCGAGCCTCAGAAGGCAAAACACCTGGAGGGCTGGCACCCAAATTCAGCCTTGTTGAGGCACGGGGGCCAGAGATTGGCGTTCAAACGATCCCGTGGGCACCGAGTTGGTTCAAGGCTGCGGTGGATGATTTAGCCGGTGATCAGGCAAAATGCTGGCGGGAGGGGGCTCGAACATAGTCCCGTTACCTCCACGGTGCTGTCGGGAAAACAACGTTTTCCCTGTTCAGAGGCAGTATTTCATTTGCAAGCGCCAACCAAGGCAAATGGCCATGTCCGAACCCCTGCGTGTCGGCCGCATCGCAGTCGAAACGAGGCTCGCGCCCGCAAGCAGTTGTCGGCGCGCTCGGCCGGAAAGTGTCTCACCGACCCGGCGTTCAGAGGATTCTGCAGCACGGTGAACGACGCGTGTTATGGGACACCTGCCGCATGCCAATCCGTCTGCGTTGTCGTCTCGTGTCACTCGACCGTCAGTCGGGCGCGCAATCTGTGTTCGTGACCGCCTCCGACCGGCACCTTGTGGACAGGGCAGTCCATGTCGGCCTCAGCCCTCAGGCGAACGGCACGGCGAAGTCGCAGTAGGGGGCGCTCGTCTCAGTGACCGGCTCGCTCGCGAGGTAGGTAATTCGCACGCCGAGATCCTCGGGCCCACTCTCAGGGTCGATGCCGTGCTCGGCCGCCCAGGCCTGCAATGCCTCCGACGCGAGCTGCCACTGCACCGCCGGCTTCCCTCCCGGGCCAGCCGGTAGCGCGTCGTTCGGTAGCGCGACGTACGCCTCGCGATGTGCGGGTTCGGTCCGCAAGCTCAACTCCGGGTAATGCGATGCAAGCGCCTTCGCGTCCGACTCCGGGACCGGCTTGCACCACTCAACGGGGCCGTCGCTGTCCGCGCTCACCTCACCCCAGTAGATGGAGAACATCGCGCCTTCACGCCCCTCCATCTTCGGTAGTGGTCGCTCGCGCAGGATCGCGATGAATTCCTTGCCGAGTGCCCACGCGCCCTGTTCGTCGACGTTGCGCTTCAGGCAGAGCACGCTCCGCTCGGGTATCTCTCGTGTGGCGACCTCGTACATGACGGACCTCTTTCCACTCAGTCGGTTGACGAGGTAGTCGGCGAGTTCGCGCCGCGCGTCGTGTACGGACTCGACCTCCCGCCAGTGCGCCGCTATCCGCTCTGCGGCATCAACCGGATCGCGTGCGAGCAGTTCCTTTATCTCGGCAAGCGGCAATTCAAGCTGGCGCAACATAGCGACAAGGCGCGCTGCTTCGAGCTGCGCGACGTCGTAGTAGCGATAGCCGGAAGCTTCGTCAACGCGAGCGGGCACCAGCACACCGAGTTCGTCGTAGAGACGCAGCGCCTTAACTGACAGACGTGAGCGCCTTGCGAACCCACCAATGCTGATTTCTTCCACGTCTCATACTCCCTCGTCGTCGAGCCGGAGAGCCCGACACATCGAGTGTGCGGCCTCCCCAAGGGGGAGAGTCAAGCTCATCGGCCGACTGGGCGCAGCAATGTCCGGTCACCCGCGAGCCGTCAGGCGCTGGAGGACGTCAACGCGGGCCAGTATTTGGCCGAGGCCATGAGGGCGACATCGACTGCTCAAGTGTGGTGAATAGTGACCAGGCATAGGCGCGGTAGCTTGCTCGCACCGCGGATCCTTGGGGTCAGCGAGCCTTCGTGGCACCCGACGTGCAACCCAGTCGCATGTCTTTGAGAAGCACTTGTGGCGTTCACCGCCGGAATGCCTAACTCACGCAGGCGGTTTAGCCGGTCGCATTGCCTCGGGCCTGTTCGCGTCGAGCAGGATATCCAGCACTTCACCGATCGACCGAGCCCCATCTCCGGCTTCTCGCAGCGGCAGGTGAGCTTGGACCCGGTATCGGTTGCGACGACCGTCCTTCTCCTTGACCACGTACCCCGCCGTGACCAGTTCGCCGACGATCCCGAAAGCTCGGCGCTCGGTAATGCCGACCGTCGCCGCTACGTCACGGATCCGAATTCCCGGGTCGTGAGCGATGCACACGAGGACCCGAGCATGGTTGGTCAGGAAGGTCCAGCTCGCCATGCAGCTGAGACTACCGACTCTCTTTCGAAAGACAGATTTCCTTCTGAAATTGCTTGCATGTTATCTGTAACAGGTTTATCATGCCCCGCACGGTGACCTCCCGGGGGGGCGGACACCATTAGGGGGGAAATGTCGGTGGGCCTTTCAAGTCTCTGTCGTGACGCGCCGCGCGGTAGTAAGCCCGACGCCCGCGAGGAAAGTCGGCAACCGATTGCAGGGGCGCCACTCACTCGCACGCCGCCGGCTTTCTGGCGCGTCCTCGATGAACCAGGCGACCTCTTCGCCCTTCGAAGTCCGGTGCAGGTTGAGCGCCGATCACTCGACTGGGCCGCCGAAGCGCGCTTCCATCCGAGAGACCGGCGCGGATACTCAGATCGCTTGTCAGCTCCTGCGCCAGAGTGCCCAGGTCACCACCGTGGCCGCCCGACTGATCAGTCTGGTGTTCCTGGTCTTCGCCGTCGGCTTGTTTAGCTGTAGCTAACGCACTTACCAAGGAGGAGAACGACATGACAGCCATCCGAACCAATGCACCCAACCTGACAGCCGACCGCCGAGTGGACACACCTCGAGGAGACTCGCCCGTTGTTGACCAATTGAAGAGAGACGTCAAGATGAGCTCAACTAGAAAGACCGCACTTGCCGCGGGTGTGCTCTTCATCATCACCTTCGTCACTTCGATTCCAGCCGCGTTGCTTTATCTCCGTCTCGTCGACCACGCCAACTACATCATCGGCGCCGGCGCTGACAAACGCATCGCCCTCGGAGCGCTCCTCGAGATGATCCTCATCATCGCCAACATCGGCACGGCCGTCGTGCTGTTCCCGATCCTCAAACGGCAGAACGAAGGCCTTGCCCTCGGCTACGTCGCCGCCCGCGTCGTCGAGTCCGCCTTCATCGCCATCGGCATCGTCAGCCTGCTAGCAGTCGTTACGTTGCGGCAGGACGTCGGGGGTGCCGGCGGGTCCTCGCTCGTCATGGTCGGCAGGTCGCTCGTCGCGATCCACAAGTGGACGTTCCTGCTCGGGCCCGGCTGGGTCGTCGGCGTAGGGAACGGGTTGCTGCTCGGCTACCTGATGTACCGATCCCGCCTCGTGCCGCGGGCCATGGCGATGCTGGGGCTGATCGGAGGTCCGCTGGTCATCGCCTCGGGGACTGCCGTGATGTTCCACGCCATCAACGCAAACTCAAAGGCGCAGGCCATCGCGACAATTCCGGAGTTCCTTTGGGAGTTGTCTCTTGGCATCTACCTCATTGTCAAAGGATTCAAGCCGTCTCCTATCCTGCTCGATATCGAGGAGATTCCCAACCTCGGAGTCGATGTCGCCTCGTCCCCAACGTGAGCGACGTTGGTCGGCTTTGTCGCTGAGTCTGGATGACGCCAGACGTGAAATCCCATCCCCGAAACCCTGGAAGGTGAGCTATGCAACAACAGTCGTATCCCGTTCGGTTCTCCGTGGACTACCCCGATCGAAACCTCAATCGGGTAACCACGGCCTTCAGGATCTTCGTAGCCATCCCCATCCTGATCGTGCTGAGTGCGGTCTCAGGTGCAGCGGGAGTGGGCGGCCAACTGTTCTTCGGTCCCCTGCTCATGATCCTCTTCCGCCAGAAGTATCCCCGATGGTGGTTCGACTGGAACCTGGAGTTGCAGCGGTTCAGCAACCGGGTGGGCGCTTACCTGGTTCTCATGGACGACCGCTACCCCTCCACCACCGACTACCCGTCCGTACACCTGGACTACGCCTATCCCGACGCCGAACGCGATCTCAATCGGTGGATGCCGCTTGTGAAGTGGTTCCTGGCCATCCCCCACTACGTCGTGTTGGTCTTTCTGACCGTCGCATCGGTGGTGGCTGCGATCGTCGCATGGTTCGCCATCCTGTTCACGGGGCGATACCCAAGGGGCGTCTTTGAATTCGTGGAAGGAGTTATCCGGTGGCAATGCCGAGTCATGGCCTACTCCTTCACATTGGTCACCGACCAGTATCCGCCTTTCAGCCTCGCCCCGTGAGATAACGAATCGAGATGACCAAATGCCCGGAGTACTCGCTAGGACGCCACCCCTGATGCGTTCCCCACAGCAGCCCTGAGTCTGGACCGAGGGAAGGCATCGTCATGAAGGCAAAGCGGATCTACAACCCCAGTCGGATCGTTGCCCTGGTGGTCATCGGGATAATGGTGCTCGGCCTGGCGTACCTCCGGTTCGCACCCGGCGCCGCCGCGGTCTCGGTCCCGCAGGGGGCACACGCCGGCCAGCTGACCATGCACGCGTGCACTTACGCGACCGAGCAGGGTGCGATGCCCGCGGACTGCGGCACGTTGGTCGTGCCGGAGAACCGAGCGAGCTCGAAGTCGCGCCTGATCGCGCTGCCGGTGATCCGGATCCTGGCTCGCTCATCACACCCGTTGGCGCCAATCTTCTACCTCAACGGCGGCCCGGGCAGGACCAACATGACGTTCCCCCAAGCGGGCCGCCTGACCGCCCAGCACGATGTCGTCATGGTCGGCTACCGCGGCATCGACGGTTCCTCGGTGCTGAACTGTCCCGAGGTGACGGCGGCGCTGGAGCACTCCGCAGATTTCCTCGGCAAAGCGTCGCTCACCGCGTACTCCCAGGCCTTCGCCTCGTGCGCGAAGCGGCTTGAGCGAAGCGGCGTTGACCTCGCCGGCTACACGCTGGCGGAGCAGGCCGACGACATCGAGGCCGCTCGCGTCGCGCTCGGCTACAAGCGCATCGACCTGCTGAGCGAGAGCGCCGGGACCCGTCTCGGGATGATCTACCAGTGGCGGTACCCGAACAGTGTCGACCGCTCGGTGATGGTCGGGGTCAACCCGCCCGGGAACTTCCTGTACAGCGGAGCCGAGATCGATCAGGGGATCGAGCGTTACTCGGCCCTGTGCGCGAAGCAGCCTGCCTGCCGCGCCCGCACTAGCAACCTCGCCGCGAGCATGCAGCACACGGCGGCAGACATGCCGAGCAGTTGGTATTTCCTGCCGATCAAGCCGGGCAACGCCCTGGTCGGGACGTTCCTCGGGCTCACGGAGGCGACCTCGGTGGATTCGCCAATCTCCGGGCCGATGGTCCTCGACTCGTGGATCTCCGCGGCGCACGGCGACCCGAGCGGCCTGTGGCTGCTATCGCTGTTGGCCGAAATCTCCCTCCCCCAGTCGTTCGTCTGGGGCGAGTTTGCAAGCATCGGGATGGCCGACGCGCAGCCCGCCGAGCGCTATTTCAACTCCAGCTCGGACAGGGGCTCGATCATCGGAAATCCCCTGGCGGACTTCATTTGGGGGGTAGGAGGCCTTGTGCACGCCTGGCCAGCCAACCCGGGCGAGAACCAGTACACCAGCGTGCAGAACTCGAGCGTTCCGACGCTGCTCATCGGCGGGACGCTCGACTTCGAAACGCCGGCCCAGAACGCCACGAAGGAGCTGCTGCCGCACCTTTCCAACGGGCATCAGGTCATCTTGTCCGGGCTCGGGCATGCGGACGACTTCTTTTACTACGAGCCGAAAGCCAGCACGCAGTTGCTGACCAAGTTCTACGCCACCGGCCAGGTCGACACGTCCCGCTACACCCCGAACGTGGTCAGCTTCGCCACACCGCAGTCGGAGGCCGCGATTGCCAAGGACCTCCTTTGGGCAATGATCGGCTTCGCCTTGTTGGCAGTGATCTGGCTCGTGATCTTGGCGATCCGGGTCCGTCGCCGAGGCGGTACCGGCCGCAAGACGGGCGCATGGATCCGTTCGGCCGGTCCGATCGTGTTCGGACTCGGCGGATGGTTCCTCGGCGCACTGTTGGTACTGCGGTTCTGGCCGAACGTGCCGCTCGAGGACCAGCTGCTGGCAGTGGTCTCGGTCGCGGTGCCGATCTGGCTCGGGGTCTACGCCGGCTGGGTCCGAACCGACACGCCGAAGGCGATGCGGGCCAAGGGCATCGGTGCCGCGGGTGTCGGTGCGGTGGTCGGAGCCGCACTCGGTTACCACGTGACCAGCGGGCTCATAGCGTTGATCACGACGATCATCGCTGCGGCGGTCGTGTCGAACCTGAGCCTGCTCGTGCTCGACATCTGGACCGAGCGGGCCGCCTCCCGGGGAACGGCCGCTCCGGCGGTGGATCTGTCGGAGACGGAGCACCTCGAGCCGGCCCTGCACTGATCGCCCGAACCGTGTCGGGGAATCCTTGGAGCGGGAGGTGTCATTGAGTTGGAAGCTTCGCGTTGGAGAGTTCCTTTCTTCGCGCCAGCGCGGGCGGCTGTGCTTCCCACTTCGCCGAACTCTCCCCCAAAGGCAATTCGGTCCTCTAGTGGAAGCGGTGCAATGAGCGAGAACACCCTTGCCGCTACAACCCTAGATTCCGTAGTCGGCCTAGCGCCGGGTCCCGCCGTGCTGCCAACTGCGCGCCGGCGCCGCCCCACCGGCGCCCCCCCGCCCCTGCCGCGCCCGTTCTCGTTCAGCACCACGGCATGGCTGATCCTTGGGGCCGTGGCGCTCGCCGGCGCGTTCCTGGCGTCCCAGCACACGCCGTGGCTCCGGATCGATGACCGGGCAAGCACGTGGGTGCTGCGTCTCCTGGCCGGAATACGGACGCCGTGGCTGACCGATGTGGCCAACGGGATCAACGGGGCGGGCTCCGGCTGGGGGGCCAGCGCGCTCGGCCTGTCGGTGGCCGCCCTGACGATGGCGTTCCGCCGCTGGCGGCACTTGCTGGTGTTCCTGGGAAGCGTGTTGTTCCTGGAGCAGGCCGGGACATTGATCTACTTCGGGCTGTCCAGGCCACGCCCGTACGGCGTAACGATCATCGGCAGCTGGGGCGGGTACTCCGGGGTGTCGCCCCCGGTGGCGGTCGTCACGATCTTCTTGATGGGCGCCGTCTACTGCCTGGCCGTGCCGGGCCGCCCCCGCACCTACACCAAGGCGGCGGTGGCCGTCGTGGTCGCCGTGTTCTGTCTGGCTCGCCTGTACCTGGCCGTCGATCACGTGTATGACCTGCTCCTGGCCGTGGCGCTCGCCGTCGCGATCCCGGTCACCGCGTTCCGTTTCTTCACCCCGAACGAGGCGTTCCCCGTCGCCTACCGGCGCGGCCGCACCGCGCACGTGGATGTGACCGGCCGGCGGGGGCAGGCGATCCGCCAGGCCGTGCGTGACCAGCTCGGGCTCACGGTGACCGAGATCAAGCCGGTCGGCCTGGAGTCCTCCGCCGGCTCCACGCCGTTGCGGCTGCGAGTCGAAGGCGGCCCGGAGGAGTTCGTGTTCGCCAAGCTCTACACCAAGGGCCACGTCCGCGCCGACCGCTGGTACAAGCTGTGGCGGACCATCCTGTACGGCTCCCTGGAGGACGAGCACCCCTTCCAGACCGTGCGGCGCCTGGTCGAGTACGAGGACTATGCCCTGCGCCTGCTGCAGGACATCGGGGTCCGCACGGCCCGGCCATACGGCATCGTGGAGATCACGCCCGAGCGCGAGTACATGCTGGTCACCGAATTCCATACCGGCGCTGTCGAAATCGGCGAAGCCGACGTCGACGACACGGTGATCGACCAGGGACTGCAGCTGATCCGCACGCTGTGGGACGCTGGGATCGCCCACCGCGACATCAAACCAGGCAACCTGATGGTCCGCTCCGGAGAGCTGCTGCTGATCGACGTGGCCTTCGTCCAGGTGCGCCCGTCACCATGGCGGCAGGCGGTCGACCTGGGCAACATGATGCTCGTCCTGGCCGTGCGCACCGACCCGCAGCGGGTCTACCGGCGGGCGCTGGCGTACTTCACCGAAGCCGAGCTCGCCGAAGCATTCGCCGCCACCCGCGGGGCCGCCAGCCCGACCCAACTGCGCGCCTTCATGAAACGGGACCAGCGCGACCTGCTCGGCGAATTCCGCGCCCTCGCCCCACAGCGGCGGCCGATCGCGCTGCAACGCTGGAGCATCGGGCGGGTCGCTCTGGCGGTCGCGATGCTCGCCGTCATCACCGCCGCCGTGGGGGAAACGGGGAATGCCTTCTTCCCGGCAGCCGAAAATCTGGGCGCCTACGCCCCCAGCTGCGGCACCGGCCATTCGATGATCCTCAGCGCCCAGGCAGTCCCGTCCGCTGCCCTGCTGCCCTGCATCGCCGCGCTCCCGACGGGCTGGAGCGTTGGCGGCACGGACATCGCCAGCGGGAGGGCCAGCCTCTCGCTGGACTCCGATCGCGCAGGGCCGCGAGCGGTCACCGTAACCCTCACTGCGACCTGCGACACCTCGGGCGCCCAGCAGATCCCCTCCGACCAGCCCGGCACGCGCCGCTTCGAGCGCCCGCTGAGCCTCGCGCCGCAGTACTCCGACCTCCGCTACTACACCTTCCCGGGGGGATGCGCCACCTACCGCTTCCGCTTCGCTCGCGGTGCATCCCCGATTCTCGCCGCGGCCGTTGACGGCGCGCTGGCCTTCACGCCCCGGTCTGTGCTGGTCGAATACGTCCGGCGCACCGAGGGCCTTTCCTTGTGCGGACGAGGCGCCTTGTGTCCGGGCTAAGCGGGCCGGCCACGACCCGGCAGGAGGAGGGTGCGGTCCTTGCCAGCCCGCGGCGGACCGCTTTGCTTACCGCCGTGGTAGTCACGCTCACGGCCATGGTGTTCGTCCTGGTCGCGGTCCACGGCACGCTGGCCAGGATCCAGCGGATCGACAATGGGTGGCTACGCCTTATGGTCTCCGGCCGGACACCGCTCATGACAGCTACAGCCAAGGTCTTCAACGTTCTCGGGCTCGTGTACGTCACGTTGCCGGTGCGCATCGCCCTGGCCGGGTTCCTGGCCCTGAGGCGCCGGTGGTGGCACCTGATCGCTTTCACCGCGGCGGTCGTGATGTCGGAGCTCCTCATTGGCTCGCTGAAAGACGTCTATGACCGGCCCAGACCGCCCGGTTCGCTCGTCGCGACTAGTGGCGGGTCATTCCCTTCGGGGCACGCCATTGCTGCGTCGGTCACTGTCGTCGCGGCTGTCATCGCCTTGGTGCCGGCGGGTAGGCGGCGCGCTCTGTGGGGCGCGGTCGCGGTGGCGTTCGCGATCGTGATGGGGCTCTCCCGAGCGTACCTGGCTGCCCACTGGCTCTCTGACGCCGCCGCAGGGATACTCCTCGGCATCTCCTGCGCGTTAGTGACCGCCCTGATAACCGATCTGTTTCAACGGGGGTGGAACGACAGGAGGAGGGAACGGGCCTGCCAAAACGCAAGTCTGTCCAGCATCCTCCCGCCGCAGAGGGCAGGAGCCGGACAATGACCAGCGTCAATGCGAGCAAGATCGATCGTGACGAGAAGACGCCACCCGAAAGCCAGCTGACGAAAACCAATCACCCACTACCTGGCGACGTTGACATGGTCACGGCCCATCGGTTGCAGCTTGTTCCGTCGTCTCGTTACAGGCATCCGGGTGACGTCATCCGCCTCATCGCGAGCGGGCTGGTTCTGGTGGGGACACTTGCAGCGGTCGCGGCGGACCCAGGTCAGCTGGTCGGGTCCGGCACGGCAACCGTTTCCTGGCTCGGAACTGATTCAGCCGAGAGGCTACTGATCGGTCTGGTGCAAGTGGCATTCGTCCTCGCGGCCGTCGGAGTCGTGACGATTGTCCTGCGTTACCGTCGGTTCCGCCTGCTGGCCGGTCTGCTTGCAGGCGCCCTCGCAGCCGCCGGCGCGCTGTCAGGAATCTTGTACCTGGCCGGCGACAAGCATCCGCACACAATGTCGTTGATCACAGGGCATGGCTCGTGGCTGGCTAGCGCTGCGTTTCCGGGCCCGGCGCTACTCGCTTCGGCGGCGACGACGACGATCGCCGTAGCGCCGTGGCTGAGCCGTCCGTGGCGCCGGACAGCATGGCTCACACTGAGCACCATCGCCGCGCTCCGGTTGTTAACTGGAACTGTATTGCCGGCCGAACTGCTTCTCGCGTTGGCCATCGGGGTAACGGTGGGCGCCGGCGTACTGGTCGCATTCGGTGTGCCCGATCGACGGATGGGGCCCAACGGGATCACGAAGGCGTTGCAGGCCGCTGGCCTGCCAACCGCCGTTGTCGAGCCTGCGGCTGTCCGGACGAAAGGTTCCCGGCCGTTCGTGGCGGTCACCGATGACGGGCGGCGGTTGTTCATCAAGGCTCTCGGCTCGGACCAACGTGACGCGGATCTGCTCTACCGGGTGTACCGGTTCGCCCGGCTGCGCAACGTCGGCCACACGTGGCCCACTGCCTCGGTGATCCGCGCTGTCGAACACCAGGCCCTCGTCGGCATGTCGGCCGAGCGAGCCGGCGTCCGTGTCCCCAGTGCCGAACGGGTTATCAAAGCCGGCGACGGCACGGTGCTGCTTGTAATGGAGCGGATAGATGGCACCTCGCTCGCCGAATTGCCGTCGCAGGCGATCAGCGATGACCTTCTCCGGCAGCTGTGGACCGA
>Ga0224555_1004269_pt1 | contig 13336 bp, 14 predicted proteins | sample 714S23034metaG_FD_180687 | JGI IMG/M metagenome (GOLD analysis project Ga0224555, IMG submission 180687) | Peat soil microbial communities from Stordalen Mire, Sweden - 717 S2 30-34 | ecosystem: Environmental > Terrestrial > Soil > Wetlands > Peat | place: Sweden: Norrbotten County, Stordalen...
GTTTTTTCGCGCGCCCACCATCCTCGCCTGGGATTTTCGGGCCGCGGCTGGCATTCTGATGATGGAGCCATCGCCACCATGAGTGCTGCCGAATGCCACGCCTTCCAGCCGCGCATTGCGCTGCTGGCGTTTCTCTCTGAACGCGGTTGGAAACCAGTTCGCGACCAGTGCCAACGCCATTATCGCCCTGCGCTGCTGCCGCCTCAACGGAAGGTTCGAGGATTACTGGGAGGAGAGCCGAGCGTCCTGATCCTCCCTTACTCTCACTTTTATGTCGCACACCCTGTGGCTTTGTAGACCTTGCCGTCTTCTAGGGGCAACGTCGCCCGCAGGGCAACCGTTACGGGAACAGGTCATCCTGGCTGGCGAGGAGAAGTTCGTTGGTATCCATGGGGAAGAGAGGAATCGGTGTAGCAAACTGGGCCGGACCTGGAGGGCCTCCGGTCAGGTTCGTGCGCGGAGAGAAACCAAGCACGACAGCACCGGCAACCGAGGCCGAGCGGCCGAGGTATTGAGTCTCGCGTAATACGGTGACGGTTTTCGCGAGAAATGTGCCCCTCTGCATCGGGGCTGATGTGGGGCGGCCAATCTTGGCCGCAGCCGCCTTTTTAGGCGGCTCGGGCCGGCTGAAAGCCGGCTGCGGGCAAAATTGCCCGCCCCACAAGGGCTAAGTTGCTGTCACTGTATTATGCGAGCCTCAATAGACGGAGCCCGCCCCCCTACAGCAAATCGTCGCGCTTCCGCTTCTCCAGGATCTTCACCACATCGCCCACCTGCTGAGCGCTGTTGCGGTCGGCGATCAGCAGCGCATCGGGAGTGTCGATCACCACCAGGTTCGAAACGCCCACCAGCGCCACCATCTTCCCGCCCGCGTCCACGTAATTGCCGCGTCCCGCCTGGCAGATGGCGTCCTGCAACAGTACATTGCCGTCCGCGTCGTGCGGCAGCAGTTCATAGACGGCGTTCCAGCTTCCTACATCGTTCCAGCCGAACTCGGGACACGCGATGCCTGCTACGTCACGCGCCTTCTCCATCACGCCGTAATCGATGGAAATGTTCTCGCAAAGCGGGAACGCCTCGCGCAGCTTGGCCGCGAAACCGGCGTCTTGGAAAGCCGGCAGCGACGCCAGGATGCTCGCGGTGCGCGGCAGATTCCTGCGCAGTTCGTCCAGCAGCACCCCCGCCCGCCAAAAGAACATGCCCGCATTCCAGAAGAACCGGCCCGACGCCACGTATCGCCGCGCGGCGCGCGCTTCAGGTTTCTCGTGGAAGCCGCGAATCACGATGGGCTTCGAGCCCGGCTGGGTACCGCGCGGGAACTCGATGTAGCCGTACCCGGTTTCGGCCCAGCGCGGCAGAATCCCGAGCACCACCATTTGCCCGCGCTCCGCCGCGCGAAACGCCCCGCGCACCAATTGCCTGTAGCGGCCCTCTTTGGCGATGATGTGGTCGGCGGGGAAAACTCCCATGACCGCATCCGCATCGATCGACTGCAGGATGTGCGCGGCCAGGCCGATAGCCGGCGCCGTGTTGCGCTGCACCGGCTCCGCCAGAATCTGCCGCGCGGGGACCTCCGGAAGCTGGCGCACGATTTCGTCGCGAAGGTAATCGTTGGTCAGCACCCACAGCCGCTCCCCCGGAATGACCGGCCGCAGCCGGTCGACCGTGTTTTGGATCAGCGAACGCGATCCCACCACGTTCAGCACTTGTTTGGCGGAACGCCGCCGACTGCGCGGCCAGAAGCGCGTGCCGCGGCCGCCCGCTAGAATCAAACCATAGTGGTGTGGGTTAGCCATGGTGAATTCAGTTGACGGCATATCCGCGGACCGGCATGAAGATCCGTCGCCAGCGCGTCTTGGTGAAGAAACCCTGGTAGCGATCGACGATCCGGCCAATGCCGACTGCGGGACCAGCAAGCGATTCGTTGGGAGCGTCGTAAGACCAGTAAATGATCCACGGTGTGCCAATCAGATTGGCGCGCGGCACAAATCCCCAATAACGGCTATCAAGCGAAGAATCCCGGTTATCGCCCATGACAAAATAGCTGTCCGGCGGCACGACTACTTCGCCATTGACCACATTATGCTCCAGCATGTCCTGCCCAGGGGCGAAGATGTGCACGTTGGGCTCGCTCGGGAAATTGTCGCGGTAGGAGTCGATGTATAGGGTCTTGTGGTAAGCGTACGGCTCGTCGATCTTCTTGCCGTTGAGGTACACCTGCTTGTTCACTAACTTAATGCGATCGCCCGGCACACCCGTGCAACGCTTCACGTGAGTCTGGCGGATATCCATGGGATAGCGGAACACTATGACGTCGCCGCGCGACGGCGGGGACACACCCAGGACCCTGACCAAGAACTGGTCGCCGATCAGTAGGGTGTCCTCCATGGAGCCGGTGGGCATCACGAAGGCTCTGAGAACCTGCGGAGCCAGGAAACTGAGGGTTGCCAATGCGATCCATCCCCATCGCGACCCGCTCCGTCCGTTCCCCGATAAAGCCCGCCCGGCCCGGAACAAAAGGTAAGCCACGCAGCCCACCAGCACGGTCGCCAGTGCCCAACTGGCCCACGGTACACTCGGGGCGCTGAACCGCGCCAACGCCAGCAACTCGCCAACCCAGCGGGCCACGATAAATAGGGCGCCCCCGTAGCCGCTCCAGCGACTGCCGCGCCAAAGTCCGAGTGCGATCGCCAAAAACACCAACACGGGGATAACGTTTAACGGGCTAAATGGAATGGCCAACAGGAAAAGGATGCCCAGCACGATAGCGGTTACAATTCCGATCTTGACCGCTGTCGGCCGTTCCGGCACAATGTCGTCGCTCATGGGGTCCTTTCCAATCGCCGCTCAGTTGACGCTGGTTCCACGCACCAGCATGAAGGTGCGCCGCCAGCGCGTCTTGCTGAAGAAGTGCTCCATCAGGTCGACGAAGTGATCGGCGGAGATGGTGGGGTTGAGCAGCGCCTCGGTGGGAGCGTCGTATGACCAATAGATAATGAACGGCTTGCCGGTGATGTTATCGCGCGGCACGAATCCCCAATACCGGCTGTCCAGCGAATTATCCCGATTATCGCCCATGGCGAAATAACTATCCGGCGGCACCCGCACTTCGCCGTTCGCCACATGATGCTCCAGCATATCCTTCCCGTGTTCGGATACCTGCATATCCGGCTCGCCGGGGAAATTGTCGCGGTAGCTATCGATCGAGGCGGTGCTGTGGCGAACATATGGCTCGTTCAGTTTCCTGCCGTTGAGATAGACCTGCTTGTCCACTATCCTGATGCGATCGCCGGGGACGCCCATGCAGCGCTTCACCAGTGTGAGATTGAGGTCCGCCGGAGAGCGGAACACAATAATGTCGCCGCGCTTGATCTCCTCGTACGGCAGCAGATGCCGGGAAATCGGCCCCGGCGGCGCGTACGCCAGCTTATCGACCAGCAGGTGATCGCCGACCAGCAACGTATCCTGCATTGACCCCGTTGGTATGACGAAAGCCTGCACCAGGTTGGTGGTGCCGAAAAGCAGCAGGATGACGGTAACGGTCCATTCGGCGATAAAGCCCCTGTGCGAACGGGGCTTGACCGGCGCTCGCGGAGTAGTCCCGTTCCGGATCGCCGCGGCTGCTGCTTTACGTTGCTTCACAGCCACCTATTGTACCGGAAAGAACCCGCGCGGCGCGGCTCAGTTGACGTTGACGCCGTGCACCAGCATGAAAGTGCGGCGCCAGCGCGTCTTGCTGAAGAAGTGCTCCATCAGGTCGATGAAGTGGTCGGCGGAGATGGTGGGGTTGGACAGATCCTCGGTCGGCGCGTCGTAGGACCAGTAAATGATCAGCGGCTTACCTACGATGTTGTCGCGCGGCACGAATCCCCAATAACGGCTGTCCAGCGAGGAATCCCGGTTGTCCCCCATGGCAAAATAACTACCAGGCGGCACCACCACTTCGCCGTTCACCACATGGTGCTCGAGCATGTCCTCCCCGGAGTCGGAAATGTGTACGTTGGGATCGCTCGGGAAATTGTCGCGGTAGGAATCGGGATACTCGGTCTTGTGGTAAACGTAGGGCTCGTCCAGCTTCTTGCCGTTCAGGTACAACTGCTTGTTCGCCAGCCTGATGCGATCGCCCGGCACGCCCATGCAGCGCTTCACGAAAGTCTGGCGGATATCGACGGGATAACGAAACACGATGATGTCGCCGCGCTTGACCTCCTCATACGGCAGCAGGAACTTGGAAACGGGTCCCGGAGGCGCGTAGGCCAGCTTATCCACCAGCAGGTGGTCGCCGATCAGCAGCGTGTCCTCCATGGATCCCGTGGGGATCACGAAGGCCTGCACCAGCGTGGTGGTGCCGAAAAGCAGCAGAATAATTGTCACGGTCCACTCGGCGATGAAGCCGCGCGGCTGGTCGCCGGTGGCCGGCGGCGGGGCCGGAACCTCTTTCACCTCTGCCACGGTAACTGCTTTCTTCTGTTCCACAGATACCCATTGTAGCGAAAGCCTGATATTCTGTGGGAAACGAAGTCGATCTTGAGACAATTTTGAGACCAATGTCGAACGCCGCCGTCACCGATGCTGCGCAAATTGCGGAAAAGCCCGCCCGCCGCCAGCCGGTGGGCCTGGTGTTCTGCTGCACGATTCTGGGCGCGGGCGCGCAGATCTTAATGAAAACCGGGGCCAACCACCTGGCCCAACCCGGCCTGCTGGGCATGGCCACCAATCTGCCGCTGATGGGAGGCTATTGCCTCTACGGCCTCTCTACGCTGCTGCTGGTGCTGGCCCTCAAGGACGGCGAGTTGTCGCTGCTCTACCCCGTGATTGCGCTCACCTACGTTTGGGTGACAGTGCTCTCGTTCCTGGTCTTTCACGACGGCATCAACCCCTGGAAGCTGGCGGGTATCGTTCTTATCGTGTCGGGCGTGACGGTGCTGGGCAAAGGCGGCCGGCGTTGAAGACTCCCGTCAGCCACATGCTGCTGGTGCTGTTGGGCGCCTTCATCGGTTCGTTCGGCGGGGTCTTTCTGAAATCCGGCGCCGAGCCGGTGCGCCAGGGATTGGTGTACCTAGTTATCTCCCGCGAGCCCCCTTTCTTCAACTGGCGGCTGGCGGCCGGCGTCGCCTTTTTTCTCCTCTCGTCGTACTTCTTCGTGCTGGGCATCCGCCCGCCGGGAGAGCTTTCGGTCCTCTATCCCATGGTGTCGCTGGGCTACATCTTCACGCTGCTCTGGTCCCGCATCTTCTTCAAAGAGCCGCTCACGCGCGTGAAGTTCTTCGGCCTTTTCCTGATTGTCGTAGGCGTGGTTTTCGTGGGCCTGGGAAGTAAGTAGAGTCGCTGGAGGGCGGGCAATCATGCCCGCAGTCGGCTTTCAGCCGGCTTGGCCGCCCCACAACTGGGGTCCTACGCCACCCGGTCCATCTCCAAAAACTCCCGCACGTGCGGATGATCCGACTTCGCCAGATCCGCCGGCGGACCAAAGAAAATCACCCTGCCTTCAAACAGAAACACCACCTGGTCGGCGACTTTGTACATCAGGTCCAGATCGTGTGTCACCACCAGCGAGGTCAGCCCGAGTTGCTTCTTCAGGCGCAGCATCAGGTCGCTCAGGTGGTCGCTCATGATGGGGTCCACCATGGTCGTGGGTTCGTCGTACAGCACGCACTGGGGCTGCGCCGCCAGCGCCCGCGCGATCGCCACGGCCCGCTTGTAGCCCATCGAGAGATCCGAGGGATAGGCATGCTTGGCATCCAGAATATCCACCATCCCCAGCAAGCCGTCCACCACGTCCTCCTTGTTGCGCTCGTTGTAATCCTCGCGCAGCTCCAGCGAGAACAGCACGTTTTGGGCGACGGTGAGCGAGTCGAACAGCGCGCCGGACTGGAACACCATAGTCACTTTCTTGCGAATGCGCCGCAGTTCCGGCTCGGCGAAATCCGTGATATCTTCATGCGCCACGATCACCCGCCCGCTGTCCGGCTTCAGAAAACCCATGATGTGCGACAGCGTTACCGACTTGCCCACGCCGCTGCGGCCGATGATCGCCACCGTCTGCCCGGCGTCCACATGAAAGTTGGTATCGACTAAAACAGGCTTGTCGAACGTCTTATATATGTGGCGGAATTCGATGTAATGCGGGTATTGGTCGCTGGGCTTCAGGCTAGCGGTCATAATAGCGGGCCCATTCCTCGGGGGTATTGAGATTTTCAAAACAAGCGGCATTGTCGACGGCCAGGCGCGCCACTTCCAGACCGGCCAGTGCGTCTGTGACCTTTCGTACGCCCGCCTCCAGCGCGCGGCCCAGCGTCTCGCGGCAGCGGCGGTGGTAGACGGCGCTGAGCGGTTCCAGGCGTCCGCCAGGGCCGGCCGGCGCCAGGACGTCGGCTCCCGCGCGTTCCGCGGCATCCAGCAGGCCGCGCAGGAATTCGGCCGAAATGCCCGGCATGTCGCAGGCCAGCACCAGGTTCCAGTCGGCGGCCGTATAGCTCAGCGCGGATTCGATGCCGCCCACCGGCCCCGCTCCCGGTTTGCGGTCGGCCAGCACCGTGTAGCCCAAATGCCCGTATTTTTGGGGATCTCCGATCAAAGCGACCGATCCTGCGGCCGCCGCTACGGTGGCCGCCACGTGGCCTGCCAACGCGCCGCCACGGAAGGGCAGCAGCGCTTTGTCCCTGCCCATGCGGGAGCTCTTCCCGCCCGCCAGCACGAACCCTGCCCTGCTCACAGAGAAATGATACCATTGACGGTAACAGCCACTCTGGCGCGCGACGGTCGATTCTTAGAAAAGGATTGAAACAATACCGTGCGGAAATGTTTTATAATCGTCTGCATGTACGGCGTTGCGGCGGCGGTCCTCGAGGGTGCGGGTGCGCCGTCGGTCTCTGTCGTACGCGCCGACCCGCGTACGGGGCGCCTGGTGCGCACTGTCGTTCCCCAACGCCCGCCCGGCGCGGCCGGCGTTCCGGGGATAGCCGAAACCGTGGACCGCATCGCCCGTCAGAACCAGCTTTCGCCGCGCCTGGTCCACTCCGTCATTCAAGAGGAAAGCAACTACGATCCCAATGCGGTCTCGCCGAAAGGCGCCCAGGGCCTGATGCAGTTGATTCCTGCCACCGCCCGGCGCTTCGGCGTAGCCAACGTTTTCGATCCCGCCGACAACATCCAGGGTGGCGCGCGCTACCTGAAACACCTCCTGGAGCTGTACAAGGGCGACGAAGCCCTGGCCCTTGCGGCCTACAATGCCGGTGAAGGCGCCGTTTCCCGCTACGGCGGTGTGCCCCCATTTCCGGAAACACAGGGCTACGTGGCCAAGGTCCGCCGGCGCCTGGCCGGCGATACGGAGCCGCGCACGCCGGTAAGCGGTGCATCTAACGAAGCCATCGCCGCGCAAAATGCCACCGAAGCCATCCCGGCGGTGGTCTATAACCCGATTCGCGAAGTCATGGATTCCAACGGCAGGATCTACTACATTTCGCACTGAGCGCCTCATGCTACGCACGCTCATCCCGCTTCTCGCGCTGCTGGCCGCCGGCCAGCCAGGGCAGATTCGCGGGGAACCGTTGCGCCAAGTCACCGCCGTGCGCTGCTGGTCGCTCAGCGAGGCCACCCGCGTGGTCATCGAGGTCGACGGCGAATTCGAATTCCACGCCGAGCGCGCCCACAATCCCGAGCGTCTTTTCTTCGATGTGAAGGGCTCCCGCCCGCACATCAAAGGACATCGCTACTATTCCGCGGATGTCGGCGACAAGCTGGTGAAGAAGGTGAGAGTGGCCGAGCCGCAGGCCGGCGTGACGCGTGTCGTGCTGGACTTGCAAGCCGCCGCGGATTACTCCGCGAATCAACTCTCCAATCCGGACCGCCTAGTGGTGGAGCTGCGCCCCGTGGGGCGGACCTCGAGGTCTGCGCGGGTCCTCCAGGACCCGCTCCCACCGCCCCGCACGCCCGTCGCATCCCCAACTTTGCCAATACCTCCCGTCTTGACGCCCTCGCCGGTGCCCGTAACAGTACCACTGCCCATTGCCACCGCCGCACCGCGCCCGTCAACGGAAACGCAGCCGGAAGCCAAAACCAGCCGGCAGGCAGACCGCGTCGAGTCCGGCCGGGCGGCCAAAGTGGCCGGCGATTGGCCCGGCTCCCTGACCCGGGCGCTCGGGCTGAAAATCCGGCGCGTGGTGCTGGATCCCGGCCACGGCGGCCAGGATGAGGGCACCGCGGGTCCCAACGGACTCCTGGAGAAGGATCTGGTCTTGGATGTCGCTCTCCGGCTGGGCAAGCTCATCGAGTCCCGCATGGCCAGCGAGGTTGTCTTCACGCGCTCCGATGACACCTTCATCCCGCTGGAACGCCGCACCGCCATCGCCAACGAGAAAAAGGCCGACCTCTTCCTCTCCATCCACGCCAATTCATCGCCCTATCCGCTCATCGGAGGAGTGGAAAGCTATTACCTGAACTTCACCACGGCCAAAGACGCCCTGGCCGTGGCCAGCCGCGAAAACGCCTCGTCCGACAAATCGGTTTTTGAGCTGCGCGACCTGATCCAGAAGATCACTTTGCAGGACAAGGCCGAGGAGTCCAGGCAATTCGCCGGCAGCATCCAGGCCGCTCTGTTTCCTTTCGCCGTGCGCTACAATCCGGGCATCAAGAACCGGGGCGTCAAGAAAGCCCCCTTCGTGGTGCTGATCGGCGCGTCCATGCCCTCCGTGTTGGCCGAGATCGGTTTCCTGAGCAATGCACGGGAAGCGGCCCTGCTCTCGAAACCCGAGCATCGCCAAAAGCTGGCAGAAGCGCTCTATCGCGGCGTCTCCCGATACGAGCAGAGCCTCAGCCACTTCGAATTGGCGCAGGCTGCCGGCCAACTCAAAAACTGATTCCCACGCATGTACGTTCTGGCCTTCAAACACGCCCCGTTGGAAGGCCTGGGCTCCATTGCCGCTGCCCTCCAGCGCCACAAGGTGGCACAGGCTTCAGCCTGTGAAACTGGCACCCCAGGCCCGCCCGCCGGCCTCATCCTGATGGGCGGACCCATGTCCGCCAACGACGACCTGCCTTGGGTGCCGCACGAGCTCGCTGCCATCCGCGAGGCGCTCCATCGCGGCATCCCCGTACTCGGTGTTTGTCTGGGCGCGCAGTTGATCGCGCGGGCGCTGGGAGCGCGCGTATACCCCAATACGGAAAAAGAGATCGGCTGGTCGCCTGTGCACTTCACCGCCGCCGCCGCGGTTGACCCCCTCTTCCACGGCTTCTCCGATCCGGAAACGGTCTTTCAATGGCACGCGGAAACGTTCGATCTCCCGCCCGGCGCGGAGCATCTGGCGTTTTCGAGCGCCTGCCGCCACCAGGCCTTCCGCGTGGGCGCCAATGTGTATGGTCTCCAGTTCCATCTGGAAGTCACGCCCGGAATCGTCGCGGACTGGCTGCGCCAGGACGCGGCGTGCGGCGGCGACCTCCGCGAGGCAACCGCGCCCATCGATCCCTCTGCGCACGCCTCCCGGCTCGCCGAAGTTGCCGCGACTGTATTCGACCGATGGTGCGGTTTGTTACACTGAGAATGGCATGCAAGACGCCGCCACTGAGAGCGAGAGCGGAAAGGCCCCGCGCTGTCCCGTGTGCGGATGGACGGATGTGCGCCGCTCCATGCCGAAGGGCTTTCTCGACCTTCTAGTGAGGATAGTCGGGCTGGTGCCATATCGTTGCCGCAGTTGCGGCCAGCGCTTCTACCGCCCGCAGCACGACGCCCCGGAGCCCGCCAAATAACCAGGCTGGAGGGCGGGCAATCATGCCCGCAGCCGCCTTTTAGGCGGCCAGGGCCGGCTGAAAGCCGGCTGCGGCCAAGATTGGCCGCCCTCCAACTGCTGCTACCCTAAGCCTTATGCCCTCCGCCCCCGCCCTGCGCGCCGAAAAGCTCACCAAAGTCTACCGCTCCGGCGACGCCGACCTGGTCATCTTCGACTCCATCGACCTCCAGGTCCACCGCGGCGAAATGCTCGCCCTGGTCGGCGAGTCCGGCGCCGGCAAGTCCACCCTCCTCCATCTGCTCGGCGGTCTCGACAGGCCCACGAGTGGTACGATATACTACGGATCGATAGATATTGCACGGCTCGCGGATTCCGAACTTGCTAATTTCCGGAATCGCGAGATCGGATTTGTTTGGCAGATTCACTACCTGCTGCCGGAGTTTTCGGCGCTCGAAAACGTGATGATGCCACTGCTGATCCGGGGGGTGCCGCACGGCAAGGCGGCTTCGGATTCGCTAGCGAGGTTGGATGAGGTCGGGCTTCACGCGCGCGCGACACACCGCGCAGGGGAATTATCCGGGGGCGAACAGCAGCGCATCGTGCTGGCCAGGGCTCTGGTCGGAGAACCCTCCGTTTTGCTTGCCGACGAACCCACCGGCAACCTCGATTTCAGGACCGCCGAAATGATCTTCGATCTGCTGGCGCGCCTGCATCGTTCGCATACGCTTACCTCCGTTTTGGTCACGCACAATCTGGCATTCGCCAGGCGTTGCGATCGTATCCTGACCATGGAAGGCGGCGCCCTGCTTGCCGAACCCCCCGGTACTGGTCCAGGTAATCTGCATCCGCGCGTGGATGGGTAGTATCTTTAATATTAGGGAGCGTCACGGTCATGTTTGAACGTTATACGGAGAAGGCCAGGCGGGTGATCTTCTTCGCCCGCTACGAAGCCAGCCAGTTCGGCAGTCCTTATATCGAAACCGAGCATCTGCTGTTGGGCCTGCTGCGGGAGGATAAGGCTCTGGCCAACCGTTTTCTGCGGTCGCACGCGGCCGTGGAATCCATTCGCAAACAGATCGAAGGCCACACCACCATTCGGGAGAAGGTTTCCACCTCCGTGGATCTGCCCCTCAGCCACGAATGCAAGCGCGTGCTGGCCTATGGCGCGGAAGAAGCCGAGCGCCTCAACCACAAGCACATCGGCACCGAGCACCTGCTGCTGGGGCTGCTGCGCGAGGAGAAATGCTTCGCCGCCGAGATCCTCCACGAACGCGGCCTGCGCCTTTCCACCATCCGCGAAGAGCTGGCCCGTTCGCAATCCGAGAAGGTCGCCTCCAACCGTCCCAAGGAAAGCTCGCTGCTGGCCGAATTCTCCCGCGACCTCACCCAGGCCGCCATCGACAACGCGCTCGATCCCCTCATCGGCCGCGACTACGAACTGGAGCGCGTCGTCCAGATCCTCTGCCGCCGCACCAAGAACAACCCCGTGCTGATCGGCGAGCCGGGCGTGGGCAAGACCGCCATCGTGGAAGGCCTCGCCCAGCGCATCGCGGAAGGCGATGTGCCCTCCTTCCTGGCCGACAAGCGCATCCTGGCCCTCGATCTTTCCCTCATCGTCGCCGGCACCAAGTATCGCGGCCAGTTTGAAGAGCGCCTCAAGACCATCATGAAGGAGCTGATGGAGAATCAGAACGCCATCATCTTCATCGACGAGCTGCACACGCTGGTGGGCGCAGGTTCCGCCGAAGGCTCCCTCGACGCCGCCAATATCCTGAAACCGGCCCTCTCGCGCGGCGAAATCCAATGCATCGGCGCCACCACGCCGGCCGAATTCCGCAAGTCCATTGAAAAGGACCGGTCCCTCGAGCGCCGCTTCCAGGCCGTCAAAGTCCCGCCGCCCAGCGAGCAGGATGCCGTCAAGATCCTGTTCGGCATCAAGGACCGCTACGAGAAGTTCCACGCGGTGGGCTACACCGACGACGCCATCGAGACCGCGGTCTTCACCTCCAGCCGCTATATCCCCGATCGCTTCCTCCCCGACAAAGCCATCGACTTGATCGACGAAGCCGGCGCGCGTGTCAAGCTGCGCCAGACCACCCTGCCCAGCGATCTGGCCGACATTCAGAAGCGCATCAAGTTCATCGTGCACCGCATGGAAAACGCCATCGCCAACCACGAGTTCGAGAAGGCCCGCTTCTACTCCGACGAGGAGCGCAAAGAGCGCGAGAACATGCGCCAGTTGCGCGAGAAGTACAATCTCGACGATTCTTCCACCGGCATCGTCACCAAGGACGACATCGAAGACGTGGTGGCCCGTTGGACCGGCGTGCCCATGACCGCCATCCGGGAAGAAGAGATCACCAAGCTGCTGCGCATCGAAGACGAGTTGCACAAGCGCATTATCAGCCAGGAGAAAGCCATCTCCGTGCTGGCCCGCGCCATTCGCCGCTCGCGCGCCGGCTTGAAGGCCAGCGCCCGGCCGGCCGGTTCGTTCCTGTTCCTGGGGCCCACCGGCGTGGGCAAAACGGAAGTCGCCCGCGCCCTGGCCGCGTTCCTGTTCGGCAGCGAGAAATCGCTCATCCGCTTCGATATGTCCGAGTTCATGGAGAAGCACTCGGTCTCCAAGTTGATCGGCTCGCCCCCCGGATATGTGGGATACGAAGAGGGTGGCCAGTTGACCGAGCGCGTCAAGCGCTCGCCCTATTCCATCATCCTGCTCGACGAAATCGAGAAGGCCCACCCGGATATTTACAACATCCTGCTGCAGGTATTTGAAGACGGCCAGTTGACCGATGGCTTGGGCAACCAGGTGGACTTCAAGAACACCATCATCATCATGACCTCCAATCTGGGCGCGCGGTTCCTGGAGAAACGCGGCCACCTGGGTTTCTCCGCGCCCGTGGGCGAAGGCTTCCCGTCGAAGATCGAGGACATGGTGCGCGCCGAAGTCAAGAAGGCCTTCAATCCCGAGTTCCTCAACCGCCTGGACGACATCATCCTGTTCACCTCGCTCAACGACGACGACCTGCTCAAGATCATCGGCCTGATGGTGGAACAGATCAATGTGAATCTGGAAACCAAGCAGCTCAAGATCCACCTGATGCCGGACGCCGCCAAATACCTGCTGGAGAAGACCTGCGCGGATCGCAGCTACGGCGCGCGTCCCCTGCGCAGGGCCTTGCAGAAATTCATCGAAGACCCGCTCTCGGAAGCGCTGATCCAAGGCGCGCTTCCCCGTCCCGGCGATCTGGAGGTTTACCTGGGCGACACCGGCATCTACTACCGTGCAATCAACGCCGAGCAGCCCGTGGCCGCCGGCGGCGAGCCAGCCGAAGCCCCGGTCGGCGTGCCGTTGTACACTTTCTGACCTGAGCTGAGCCGTAATACTGATCGCACGCCGCGACGAATTGTGGGGCGGGCGTCCACGCCTGCAGCGGGTCTCCAGACCCGCTGGCGAGCGAAGCTCGCTTGTGGGGCAGGTTGACAACCCAATGCCGCTTACTTTGCGCCACGAAGCCATTTTGATCTGGCTGTTACTCATCGGTGCCCCCAGTCACCTTGCGTTTTCTGGGAAACGCGCTGCCGCGAGGCCAGACGGCTCGGGGGTAACT
>Ga0224555_1004270_pt1 | contig 13336 bp, 11 predicted proteins | sample 714S23034metaG_FD_180687 | JGI IMG/M metagenome (GOLD analysis project Ga0224555, IMG submission 180687) | Peat soil microbial communities from Stordalen Mire, Sweden - 717 S2 30-34 | ecosystem: Environmental > Terrestrial > Soil > Wetlands > Peat | place: Sweden: Norrbotten County, Stordalen...
CACGCATTTCATATGCAGAGTGGAATGACGGAAAGCGATGACCACCTGCGGTGGGGCGGACACTCGCGGGTCATACATGGGGCACAGTCCCGATACACGTTCCCCGATACACCGTCCCTGGCGCCGAGATGAGTGGACCCGCTAGCGAACTCAAACTAACCACGATTTATGCGGGGGCGAGGTGGTCCATGGGGGGCATGGAGGCTAGAAACAGGCGGGCGAATTCGGCGCTGTACTGCTCGAGAAGCTGCTGGACGCGGGCGGGGTCTTCGGAGCGGACGATGAGGCCGGCGTGGTGGTCCTTCTTGATGCGGAGGACGATTTCGGGGTCGTTGAATGCGGATGTGTCGGGGTTGGCGGTGTTGGCGAGACAGAGGACAGAGCCGGCGTAGTCGCTGCGCGGGGTTGGAGGGGCGTAGGCTTTTCCGCGAAGATGGCTGACTTCAAGTTTGGCCCATTCGCGCCAGAGGTTGACGCCGGTGGAGACATCGACAAGGTCGGCGATGAAGGCGCCGCCGACGCGGGCGGCAATTTCAAGGAAGTAGTAGCGGCCGTCGGCGTGGGCGCGGATGTATTCAGCGTGGGTGACGCCGCGGACCATGCCGAGGGATGGTGCGAGAGACGCATTCATCTCGGTGAGCTCATGCCAGTCGTAGCTGGAGCGGTCGACGGTGCGGGTGGTGAAGACGCCGCCTTCGTGCATGACCTGCATGGGCGGACGGCCGTACTGATGGACTACGGAGAGGAGGACTTTGCGCTCGCCCAGAATGGAATCGACATGGTAGATGTCGCCGGGAACGAATTGCTCGAGGAGGTAGTGGCTTTGGCGGTCGCCCAGCTCGTCGAGGGCGCGCCATAGCTGCTCCGGCTGCTCGATTTTGCGAATGCCGACAGAAGAAGCTTCGGAGCGGGGCTTGAGGAGCCAGGGCGGAGGGACGCGGTCCATGTATTCGCGGAGGTCGTCGTAGTTGAGGACGCGGCAAAACTCGGGGACCAGGAAGCCGAAGCTTTTGGCGCCGGTTCGCATTGCGAGCTTGTCGCGGTAGAAGGCGGAGGTGGTGGTGCCCATGCCGGGGATGCACATGTGCTCGCGGACCTGGGCGGCGGGTTCTAGATCGAACTCGTCGAGGGCCACGATGCGGTCGAAGCGACGGCCGCGTGCCATATAGGAGACGGTGTTGAGAAGCTGCTCGCGGGTGAGGCCGGTGGGCATGGTTACCAGCTCTTCGAGAGATTCGCGGGGCCATTCAGCATCTCGCAGCGAGTCGAGCGTGAGCAGAGTCGGTTTGACGCCCATCTCCGCGCACTGGCGCAGGAAGTCGTGGCCTTTTTCAAAGCTGGCAAGGCAAAGAAACCGCTCGCTGCTGTCGCCCATGGCCCTCGCTCCGGATGCTGCATGTACATTCAAGGCCAACTCGGGTTTGGACCTTGGATGAGGATAGTTTTACCATAGACGCTGCGAGTGGGAAGGATGGGGGTAGGATGGAACCTCCCTCAGGGGCTGAAGCCCAACTATCGATTAACGGACTTATCGGCACGACTGAAGTCGTGCCCTTTCAAAGATTGCGGCTGTTCAAGGATTGCGCGAGATGGTTTCGGCGAAGGCGATTGTTGAGTTGCAGGACGAACGGACACGCGCGTGGCACGAGGCGCGTGAGGCCGACGGAGGAACTGCGCCCACGGACGCGAACGCGGCGTGGATGGCGCTGGTGGCGCGGCAGCACGGAGCCAACTTCGATCTATGGCACATTGAGGACGAGGCACGAGCGCCGGGAGCAACTTGTGAGGTGCTTGCCGGAGTAAAGCGGCGAATCGACACGACCAATCAGCGACGCAACGATCTGGCGGAGGAGCTGGACCGGATGCTGCTGGCCTGGCTGGCGGCGCGTGGGCTGCCAAATGCGGAGGCTCCGCTGAACTCCGAGTCGCCGGGGCTGATGATTGACCGGCTGTCGATTCTGGCGCTGAAGATGTATCACACGCGGGACGAGGCGGAACGCAGGGATGCGCCGGAGGGCCACGCGGTCCGCAATCGCGAGCGGCTAGCCGTACTCACAGAGCAGCGCGCGGACCTGGCAATGTGCCTGGACGCGTTGTGGGAAGAGACGCTGAAGGGAACGCGGCGCTTCAAGCTTTACCGGCAAATGAAGATGTACAACGATCCAGACCTCAACCCGGCCATCTATCGCAACAGCTCAACAGAGTGAAAGAGATAGACGGCACTTGCGTAGCCACCCATTGACGTAGCGCGGGGTAATGCGTATAAAGAGTGCCTGAGCAGCGCAACTCCCGAAGCAGGTACCGGGACCGGCACGGACGCGGGGGGAGCTGGCTGAGTCTCAATAAGGGAAATGGGTTCTCACGGCAAAACCATGATGCAAGAGGTCAGACACGCGGCGCCGAGCCGCAAAAAACCGCCCACGCCCACTGCGAAGCCAGGAAGCTACGCAAGCACTGGTTCAGGCACCGGCACCGGACCCGCTTTCCAGCATTTTCAGAGCGCGGTGCAACTTCTGCAGCAGGCGAAGTATGAAAAGGCGCTGGCGGCGTTTGAGAAGCTTCTGCCCGAGGCGCCAATCGAGATCAAAGAACGCTGCCAGATGTACATTCAAACCTGCCGGCGTCAACTGGAGCGGCCAAGCCTGGCATTTGACACGCCCGAGGAGCACTACGACTACGCGGTGAGCCAGTTGAACGACGGCTACTACGAAGAGGCGCGGGAACAGTTTGGCCAGATTCTCTCCTCGCATCCGGGAGCGGATTATGCGTTCTACGGGCTGGCGCTGCTGGATTCGATTACGGGACGGACGCAGGATTGTCTCGCGAACCTTGCACGGGCCATCGAACTGAATCCCAGGAACCGCTTGCAGGCCCGGGCCGACAACGACTTCCAGAGCATGGTGGACGATCCGCGGTTTACCGAACTGCTTTATCCTGAGATTCCTTAAGGATTCAATTGAATTCCGCGCACCCTGCCAACGTTCCGCGAACAATCCCGGACCTTTCGGGAAAGTTGTCTGGCGGTGCTGAAACCGGCAGCGCCAGCGGTCCGATGCGCGTTGTGGCGATCGGGGGCGGGACGGGGCTGTCTACCCTGCTGCGCGGGTTGCGGCGGCATGTTACCGTGGCTGGTCAGACAAGCTCCGCTCCGGGGCCGATCTCAGACCTGGCTGCCGTGGTGACGGTGACCGACGACGGCGGATCTTCAGGGCGATTGCGCAAGGGCTTTAACATGCTTCCGCCCGGCGACCTGCGCAACTGCATGGTGGCGCTGAGCGAGGAAGAGGACCTGCTGACGCAGCTCTTCAGCCACAGGTTTCAGGGCGGGGATGCGCTGAAGGGGCATAACTTCGGCAACCTGTTTGTGGCGGCGCTGACGGAGATTACCGGAGACTTTGGCCAGGCGATTCAACTGGCTTCCCGGATTCTGGCTACGCGGGGACGGATCTACCCGGTAACGACCGCGAACGCAACGCTGGTGGCGCGGATGGAGGACGGCTCGCTGGTGCGGGGCGAGACGAAAATCACCGCCAGCAGGAGCCGGATTGTGGAGCTGATGCTCGATCCGCCGGACGCAGCGCCACTGAAGGAGACGCTGGACGCGATTGAGCGGGCGAACCTGATTACCGTGGGGCCGGGGTCGCTTTACACATCGCTGATTACGAACCTGCTGGTGGATGGGATTCCGGAGGCGCTGGCGGCGGCGCGCGGGGTGCGGGTCTACATCTGCAACCTGATGACGCAGGCCAACGAGAGCCTGGGGCTGACCGCCTCAGAGCACATTGAGCGGATCTATGAACATACACGGGCTCCGATCTTCGACTGCGCGCTGGTGAATACTGCGCCGTTTTCAGCCGAGACGCTGGCGCGCTATGCGGCGCAGGGGGCAGCGCCGATTGTGCCGGATATCAAGCGGATCGAGGCGCTGGGGGTGCGGTGCATCGCGGGCGACTTTGCCAGTGAGGAAAGCGTGGTGCGGCATGCAGCGGGCCGCGTGACCGGAGCGCTGCTGGCGCTGGGGCGTACAGGACAGGCCGAAGGGGCGTAAGGAAATTTTCTCTTTCCTACCGAATACGCGCTGGGGTACATTGAAGGCGCGCGGGCAAAAGCCTGCGTGATCAAAATCAGGAGGAACGATGCGCAAGACCCGTGTTTGGATCACGTTGTGCTGTTGCTTGTTCGCATTGGCCGTCTTCGCCTGGGCGCAGGCCAACAGGAAGCCCGGACTGTGGGAGATGACCACGACCATGACATTTCAGCAGTCGCCTCTGCCGCCGGGGATGCAGGCGCCTCCCGGGTCGCCATTTAGCGGCGCCCCCAGAACAACGCAAGTCTGCGTGACGCAGGCGATGATCGACCGGTATGGCGCGCCGATGCCGCAGGGACGCGACTGCCAGGTGACCAATGTCTCGATCCATGCGACCGGAATGACGGCGGATTGGGTGTGCAGCGGCCAGATGAGCGGCAAAGGCAGCCTGGAGTCGAATTGGTCGGAGCCGGACCATGCAAGGGGCAAGGTTCACTTTGTCGGGACCATGCAGATGGGGCCCAGATCGGGCCCTGTGGAGTGGACTTCGAATTCCGTATCGGTATATAAGGGGCCGGACTGCGGGAGCGTGAAACCGATAGCCATGCCGGCAGATAAGTAATTTTTATCGTTTACCTTAGAGATGGATTGTTGAAGTAATTTCCTGGACCCATCTTCGCTGGAAATCCTGGCGGGGATGGGTTTTCCTTTTGGAAAAGGAATGTGATGGAGGCCAGCTGAGCGGGCGGCGGCGAGGCAGTAGACTGTCTGCGCTTCTTTTGCGTGTGTGGGAACGGATCGGCTCGGAAGATTGAGCCGTCGGTCCCACCACCCAGGCGACGAAGACCTGTCGCCCGGGGCCCGCGCAGGCAGTAACGAGCGACCTGCGGGCCGTGCTGACGCAAAGGAGGTGAGGGCGAATGGATGAGCGATCGTCCTGGATGCGCTTGTTAATCACTGTCGCCATTGACTGGCGGTTTGTGATTGCACTCGTACTCCTCGTCCTGGCGCTACTGGTCAAGTAGCCAAACCCCCAGGAGGTCCTACACCTTCCGGGAATGAGAACAGTATAGCGCAAAGCTTGAGTTGCGAATGAGCAAACTGAACGCCCTGGTGACCTGCGTACTCTATCCTTCGACGGTGCGCTGGAACTGACTGCGCGGGGCAATCCAAACTGAGCCCGAAACGCTCTACGGCACGGTGACGTTGATGGTTGCGCTCGAGGACACAGAGGTGTTGATGTCGGTCGCAATGACCGTGTAGGCATAGGTCCCCGGCGTCACAGCATTATTATTGTTGGCGCCGCATGCGCTGATTTCCCCCAGGACCACCAGTGTGCCCATGGCGAACAACGTCAGGGTGAGCCAGCGCGCTGCCTTGCGCCGGAAGCCAAAGCCGAAGAGCAGCATACCGGCCAGCGCCAGGCCTTGCGCCAGGCGATGGCCCCCGCGACCCGGCAGGCTTACGAGTGCAGGCACTGCGATGTTATAGAGGGAAATGGATCCCGTCACGACCTGATTCGCGGTCAGGGTATAGGGCGGCCTTACTGGGCCTCCCCCGCAGTAGGGGATCTTCCCTCCGGCCGGTGGATTCGGAGGATCGCAAGCGACTTGAACTGTGCCGGTGTAGCCGTCGAGGGAGGTTAACGTGTAGGCGGCGGATCCAGTTCCAGTGGAGCCGGCGGAGGTCATGGTCACATTGGTGGCTGCGATGACGAAGTCCGGCTTGGCGGGCTGCGCCGGTGAAGCGGAAACCACAAAGCTGGCCGTCAGGAGAAATCCGAAAAGAACAAGCAAACGGTATCTTTGCATGGCAGAGACCTTTCTGCGGGTGGCTTGCACCCTGCCTGTCCGGTTGGACGAAAGCTAAGTCGCGAAGTTGGCATCATTTGCAAGAATTTTTGCCTGAATTCGCTGGTGACCGGCGTTCACAAGAATTGCCAGGCTCGGCCTTCATCCTTCGACGGTGCGCTTGAGCTGGCCGCAGGCGGCGTAGATGTCGCGGCCTCGCGGCTTGCGGAGGTAGGTGGGAATTCCCTCCCCCGCCAGGGTGGCGCGGAAGGCTTCAATGGCGGCGGGTGCGGGCATGGCGTAGGGGATGCCGGGGCCGGGGTTCCATGCAATCAAGTTGACTTTGGCGGGCAGCCCGGTACGGCGGACAAGACGGGCGACCGCGCGGGCATGGGCGGGCTGGTCTGTGACGCCGGCGAGCAGGACATATTCGAAGGTGATGCGCTCACGGGGGCGGAGCTGGACCTGGCGGACCGCGTCGACGACCGCTTCGATGTTCCACTTGCGGTTGATGGGCATGATTTCGGCGCGGACCTGGTCGTCAGGGGCGTTGAGGCTGATGGCCAACTTGGGGCGGACGTCCGGCGGCTCCTGGGCGAAACGCTCGATGCCGGGGACGATGCCGGATGTGGAGACGGTCATGCGCTGGGGGCTGAGGCCGACTTCTTTGACCAGAAGGCGGACGGCGGCCATGAAGTTGTCATAGTTGAGGAACGGCTCGCCCATTCCCATGAAGACCAGGTTCACGCGGTCGCGGCCTACTTCGACTCCGTGGCGGGCGAAGACGGAGACGACCTGGCCGGCGATTTCGCCTGCGGTGAGGTTGCGCTGGAGGCCGAGCCTGGCGGTGAGACAGAATTGGCAGTTGACGGCACAGCCGACCTGACTGGAGACACAGATGGTGGCGCGACGCCACTCGCCGTGGGGCGGTAGCTCGCGGGAGGATCGCACTGGCGCACTGCTTCCCACCTGATCCGCCGAGTTTGCAAGAAGCAGGTCCTTCGACTCCCCTTCACTGCGTTCAGGGTCGCTCAGGATGACAGCCATTTTTTTTGATCGCACGGAATGACTGTCGGATGGGGCACGGTGCTCTTGTTGAGGTGAAGGGGAACGCAATTCCTCCGCGCCGGCTTCAGTGCCGTCGCCCGATTCGCCGTCGTCGCCTTCGGGCATCCAGACGGTTTCTACGGTTTCAGCTCCGGTTTGGATGAGGTAGCGATCGGTGCCGTCGACCGATTGGAAGACCTGGGCGATGTTTGGGCGGCCGATTTGCCAGCCATCGGCGACCAGTCGCTCGCGCAGATTTTTGGGTAGAGTGGAGATTTCAGCTATTTCCGTAAGCCATTGACGATAAATGGCTTCCGATAATTGTTTGCCGCGCCATCCGGGTTCGCCGAGGCTGGCCATGCGCGCGGATAGAGATTCCGCATCCAAGCCAAAGAGGGGTGTCGGGGTCACGTCGGCAGGGCTTATCGCGTCTAAGGAAACGAGTTTGGAATCAGATTTCACGGCTTGGTCAAGGATAGTTTATTTGGTGTTCCCGTGCCCGATTTGCGGCATGCGCTGCCACCCTTGCGACCGAAAGACATCGCAAGGATGGGGCACCCGCAGTTTTCCAGTGCCCGACGGCATGAGTCCGGTTGGCCTAGAATTGAATCTTAGGAATGATGACTTCTTCGACTGAACGCAATCTTCGCCGCACTGTATTGCCGAACGGGCTGATCGTGCTGACCGAGCGCATGGACTACCTGCGTTCGGTGGCCATGGGGGTATGGATCAAGTCCGGGTCGCGGTGCGAGCCAGCCGAGACCAACGGGATTTCCCATTTTGTGGAGCACATGTTGTTCAAGGGGACGCGCTCGCGCACGGCGCAGCATATTGCCCGGGAGATGGACTCGATTGGCGGGAACCTGGATGCCTTTACCGGCAAGGAAACGATCTGCTTCAATGTGAAGTCGCTAGCGGACCATGTGCCGATTGCGCTGGACGTGTTGAGCGACCTGGTGCTGAACCCGACGTTCGCCTCGACGGACATCGAGCGCGAGCGGGGCGTGATTCTGGAAGAGATCAAGATCGACGAGGACAACCCAGACGTGCTGGTGCACGAGTTGTTTACGCAGAGCTTCTGGAAGGACCATCCGCTGGGCTGGCCGATCCTGGGGACCACGAAGACGGTGGCTGGACTGGACCAGGAAAAGCTGTTTGCGTATCACGGCGACCGGTTTCACGGCGGGAACATCGTGTTTTCGGCGGCCGGAAACCTTGATCACGACCAGTTTGCGGAGGCTGTGGCGGCCAAGTTCTCGGGACTGGCCGGAGGCGAGACGCTGCATGAGCTGTCGGCGCCCGAGGCGAGCGCAAGGATCATCCTGCGCAACAAGAAATCGCTGGAGCAGGTGCAGATCTGCCTGGGCGTGCCGGCTCCGCCGATTACCGACGATAACCGCTATGCGACGCTGATTCTGAATACAGTGCTGGGCGGCGGGATGAGCTCGAGGCTGTTCCAGACGATTCGCGAGGAGCGGGGGATGGCGTATTCCATCTACTCCGACCTGAGTCCTTATCGCGACACGGGAACGCTCTGTGTGTACGCAGGGACTTCGGCGGGCAATGCGCTGGAGGTGGTTGACCTGATCCTGGTGGAGTTTGCCAAGCTGAAGCAGGAACCGCTGAGCGACGAGGAGCTGACGCGCGCCAAGGACCAGGTGAAGGGCAACATTTTGTTGGGACTGGAGAGCTCGAGTTCGCGGATGGCGAACCTGGCACGGCAGGAGATGTACTTCCAGAACTTCTTTACCGTGGACGAGGTGATTGCGCGCATCGACGAGGTAGACGCGGGACAGGTGCAGGCGATGGCGCAGCGGCTCTTCGATCCGGAACGGATTGCGGTGACGCTGCTAGGACGGCTGGATGGAGTGAAGCTGGGGCGGAAGCGGCTGGTGTGTTGAAAGGCAGTTGTCAGTTGTAAGTTTTCAGTTGTCAGTCCTAAATGCCCGATCCGAGGCGCGGTTTTCCCTGACTCAGCGGCCTTAGAAGCGCTTTAGCAACTGGAGGGGTAAGACGAACGCGAGCGCGATGCCCGAACTGACAACTGAAAACTTACAACCGACAACTGCTTTCGAGCGTCTGATTTCCCTTCCGCGTCCGTACGTTGTAGCATTTTGTCGGATGGGTCCGGGTAAGCGGGCCCGCTTCACGAGGCACTGGAATTCCATGAGAAACCTTTTCTTGTCCTGTCGCGGACGCCGCGGCGGTGAGCGGAGTATGTTGACCAACGAACGTTCCGGGTCAAACGGCTTCACGCTGATGGAACTGCTGATCGTGATGGCAATCATCGCCATCCTGATGCTGATTGCCATTCCCACCGTTGGAAGCCTGAAGAAGAAGGCCAACGACCTTTCCGCGCAGCAATCTGTGCGGGCGATCCACGAGGCGGAGATTCAGTTTCAGTCGACCTACCCCTCGAACGGATTTGCGTGCACGCTGCCCGCTCTGGGCGGTGAATCTACTGCTGGAGCTCCGTCGGCGACCGGTGCGCAGATTTTGCAGGGCGACCTGACATCGGGTTATAAGTCCGGCTACATTTTCACCATCACGTGCAAGGACAAGGTGACGGTAAACAGCGTGGATCGCTTCAACAGCTACATGGTGACGGCAGTTCCGCAGACGGTGGGCAAGACGGGAGATCGCGGGTTTTGCAGCGACGAGGGCGGAACGATCAAGTTTGACCCGGCGGGCGGGACGAACTGCACGCAATCGCTCGGACAATGAGGGTGGGCTGGTTTGGTGGGCGCTGTGCGCGCAGGACTAGAGCCTGCGCGCATGGTGTTTCTGGTTGGCCTTTGTGGTCTCCCACCCATCGAGCAAAAAGACGCTCGATGGATGGGGCACACAGCATCTCTGGCGTTCTTGCAGCGGCGTTGCTACTGGGCGCAATTCCCTTTTGTGGGGCACAGGTTGGTGCTCCTACGGCGCATGAGATGGCGGCGCGGGTGGATCGGCATTACAACCAGCTGCACTCGCTGCGGGCGGCCTTCACGGAGAACTACGCGGGGTTGGGGATCAACCGGACGGAGAGCGGCACGCTGCTGCTGCTGAAGCCGGGACGAATGAAATGGGACTATAGCTCACCGGCCGGGAAGCTGTTTTTGCTGGACGGGAGGTACGCCTGGTTCTACTCGAAGGGCGACCCGCAGGTGCAGCGGATTCCGGCGAAGGAACTGGACGATCTGCGTTCGCCGCTGCGGTTTCTGCTGGGACATACGGAACTCGAAAAAGAGATGAACAGTTTGACGCTGGCTTTGGCGCCGGGGGGCGAATTCACGCTGACCGGGCAGCCGAAGGGCCAGGAAAAGCGCGTGACACGGCTCACGCTCACCGTTTCCGCGAACGGAATCATTACAGGCATAGAGATTGAAGAGACAGACGGAGCGCTGACGCGGTTTACCTTTACGGGCGAAGTGCCGAATGCGCCGGTTCCCGCGGATGCGTTCCGGTTCGCTGCGCCGGCGGGTGTTCCGGTGGTGGATGTGGTGGCGCCGGCGTGACGAAGGCAGGGACTAAGGGACTAGGGACTCAGGGACCGGGAAGCCGGACTTCCAAGCGAGAATGGTCTCGTCATCCGAGTCTTGGCCCGTTTCTGATGCCCCGAATCTTCTTGCTTTCCCATCGACTCCATTGCGCCAGTTTCTTAGTCCCTTAGTCCCCTGCTTTACTCATATCGCAGCGCTTCGATCGGGTCGAGGTTGGCGGCGCGGATGGCGGGAATCATGCCGCTGACGAGGCCGACGACGGCGAGGATTCCGGTTGCGACGAGCACGGAGGTGGGGGAGATGAGGAGCTGGATGTCGGCATTCTCGGCGTTTTTGGCGATGGCGGAATAGAAGGTGATGCGGCCCGCGCAGATGGAGACAGTGTAGGCGAGGGCAATGCCCGCAATGCCTCCGATGCCGGTGATGGCGAAGGCTTCGGCGAGGAACTGGATGAGGATGTGGTGGCGGCGCGCGCCGAGGGCTTTTTCGATGCCGATTTCGCGAGTGCGCTGCTGCACGGCGACCAGCATGATGTTCATGAGACCGATGCCGGCGATGCCGAGGGTAAGCGCGCCGACGAGCGAAAGCAGGACCTGGAGCGCGATGGAGACGATGGCAAACTCGTGCAGTTGCGTCTGAAGGTTGGCGACGAAGATGGCGCGATGGTCTGAGGGGACAAAGTGATGCGCGGCGGCAAGGGTGTTGCGCAGGTTCTTCTCGACGACCTCGTTGTCGCCCCGGTAGTTGAACCAGATGCCGTCAATCCAGGTCGTGTCCTTGAGGTCGCTCATGGTGGAGAAGGGTATCCAGATGGCGGTGTTGATGTTGTTCTCGCCTTCGGCCATCTTGGGGTGGAGCACGCCGACGATGGTGAAAAGGACGCCGTTGAGGCGGATGGATTCGCCGACCGCGTAACCGCTGGAAAAGAGTTTCGTTTTTGCGTCGGGACCAATGACGCAGACGTGGGCACGCTGCTGTTCTTCCTGCCCGTTGAAGGCACGGCCATCGTCCACGACCATGGCGAGCATGTCGAGGCCCTGCGGGCGCAGAGCATTGACCGACCATGTGTAGGTGTGGAGGTCGTTTTTGACTACGACGTCCTGAAACATAACGGGTGTTATCTCTGAGATGTCGGGGACAGTGTTCCAGATGCGGTCCACATCGTCGAGGTTGAAGCGGACCTTGACGCCCGCCTTATCTCCGCCGGCCTGCTGAGAGGTACGGCCAGGGTAGACTTCGATGTGGTTAACGCCCCACTGAGCGAAGATGTTCTGAATGGCGCGGGAGAAGCCTGCGCCGTAGGCGAGCAGGAGCACCACGGTGGCGATGCCCCAGGCCATGCCGACCATGGTGATGGCGGTGCGGCGACGGTTGTAGAGCATCGCTTCCCAGGCTTGTCCGAGAATGTCTTTGAGCATAGAGCCTCCCTTTGGGTCGGCAGTTATCAGTTATCAGTTATCAGTTATCAGTTGTAAGTTGTCAGTTGGGCATTGCCAAGCTCAACTCTTCGGCCAGATCGTTTGCCGCAATCCCATAACTCTGTTCGCATGTGCCGCAAACACCCGCCCATTGGAAACTGATCACTGAAAACTGCTTTTCTCACTCTCTCCGCAGGGCTTCAACGGGATCGAGCGCGGCGGCTTTGCTGGCCGGATAGAGGCCGGCGGCGATGCCGCACAGGGCAAGTGAAACGATCGCGAGTGCGGCGGACCAGGGAACGAGGCGCGGAGGATCGAAACCGGGAACGACTCCCGTGAAGAAGTGGTCGAGAAGGGCCATGAGGCCGCCGGAGAGGACAATCCCGAGCAGCCCGCTGATGCCTGTGAGCAGGAGGCCTTCCCAGAAAAACTGGGCAAGGATGGCGCTCTTGGTTGCTCCGATGGCTTTGAGCACGCCGATTTCGCGGGTGCGCTCGGAGACGGAGACGAGCATGATGTTGATGATGCCGACGGCTCCGAGGCCAAGGGTTACGACGCCGACGCCGCCGAGAAAGATATCCATTGCATCAAAGATGGTGCTGACGAGCTTTTCCTCCTGAATGGTGTCGAACTCGTCGAACGCATCTTTGAGACTGGGATCGAAGTTGTGCCGCTGGCCGATCACCTTGTGGACGGCGGGGACGGATTGGGAGCTGTCCCCTTTGGTGGTGGGGTGATAGGCGATGCCTGTGAGCGCGTCGCGGGCGACGTTGTCGCCCTTGTAGGCGAACAGCTCCTGCATGATGGAGATGGGGATGTAGAGCTTTTGATTATCGCTGTCGTTGTTGCCGTGGCTGATGGGGTCGACGCGGCCCACGACTGCAAAGGAGATGTCGTTGATGATGATGTTCTCGCCGATGACGGGGCGGCCGGGAAACAGCAGGGCTGCGGCCTTTGATCCAAGAACGACAACCCGGCGGCGGTCGGCCACATCCTGGGCGTCGATGAACCGTCCTTCAGCGAGGGGAACGAAGCGCATTTGAGCGTAGTTGGGCTCCACGCCAAAGACCTGGCCGCCGGTGTTGGAGTATTCGCTGACCTCGTACATGTCTCCGCGGCTGAGAAAGCCGGTTACGTCCTTCACCTGCGGGAGGGCGCGAATGGCTGCTTCGTCGCCGAGCGTGAATTGATAGGGCCTCATGCCGGTGTGCTGGTTGGCGACTGCCGGAATGGTGGAGTCCCACATCATCACGATGTCGTTGCCGAAGCTGGCGAGGTTGCGATGCTGGCCGCTGCGGAAGCCTTCACCGAGGCCGACGAGGACGAGCAGAGAGCCGACACCCCAGGCGATCCCGAACATGGTCAGGAAGGTGCGGAGTTTGTTGGCCAGGATGGCGCGGAATACCTGGCCGAGGGTGTCGGAAAAGCTCTGCATAGCGATTGGACGCCGGAGGAGGGCGCTTGGAGAGTAGTACGCGGTGGGAGGGGGGATGGTTCCCGTGGGGAGCATTGCAGCGCTGTGATTTGAGAAGAGGAGACTAGGAATGTGTCGGGGATAGATTCCCGTTG
>Ga0224555_1004275_pt1 | contig 13323 bp, 13 predicted proteins | sample 714S23034metaG_FD_180687 | JGI IMG/M metagenome (GOLD analysis project Ga0224555, IMG submission 180687) | Peat soil microbial communities from Stordalen Mire, Sweden - 717 S2 30-34 | ecosystem: Environmental > Terrestrial > Soil > Wetlands > Peat | place: Sweden: Norrbotten County, Stordalen...
GCTCCGCGCCAAACAACCGACGAAACTCCTGCACCGTCATCATCTTGCCTCTTCGATTTTTCATGCGTCTAGACTATCGCTTTATCTTCGCCTGAGCAAGCTTGATAATCATCTACGGAGATTCTGGACTGCGAGCAGTCCAGAATGACGAGCGGAAAGATGGTGGGCTACTTTTTAGGGTGCCTGGCTTCGGACATTTTGTAGAGTTCGCTGCCGGCGAGGAGGAAGCCGCCGACGCCGTAGTTGTAGCTGGCGGAGGGCTTGAAGGTTGAGGGCGCGGCACCGGTTTGCTGGATGTCGCCGAGGCGACCGTCGGCGTAGATGTGGCGGAGCATGCCGGCCCAGGCGCGGGTGACGACGGGCGTGTATTCCTTGGGATCGAGGATGCCGTTGTCGATGCCCCAGGCGATGCCGAAGGTGATGAGCGAGGAGCCGGAGATCTCCGGCTGATCGTTGTAGGCGGCGGGATCGAGCAGGCCGGAGGACCAAAGGCCGTCCTTGCCCTGGATTTTGGCGAGGGCGGCGGCCATCTCCCTGAGCTGGGTTTCGTATTTGATGCGGGCGGGATCGTCCTTGGGGAGATATTCAAGGGTGCGGGCGAGGCCGCCCATGACCCAGCCCTCGCCGCGCGACCAGAACGTTTTCTGGCCGTTCTTCGCCTGCTTCTCGACGAAGGTGGCGTCGCGGGAGTAGAGGTGGGCCTGCGGGTCATAGAGGAGGGTGTTGGTTTTGGCGAACTCCTCGTCGAGGTAGCTGATGTACCTGGTGTCGCCGGTGGCGGCATACATGCGGGCCCAGGCGGGCGGAGCCATGAAGAGGGCGTCGCACCACCACCAGGCAATGCGGCGGTTGGAGCCGAGCTCGACGCGGGGGCGGGCGAGGATGGCGTCAAAGGTGGCTTTGGTGGGGGCGAGTTCCTCGGGCTGCTTATCGAGGAGGTAGAGCTCAAGATAGGTCTGGGCGAGGCTGAGCTGGTTGCCATCGGTTTCGCCGGTGCTGAGTTGCCAGTTGTTGGTCTTGCCCATGTCGCGCATGACGTTGATGTATTTGGGGTCGTTGAGGGCGTCAGAGGCTGCCATGAACCCGCTGTAGAGAACGCCCCAGGTCCAGATGCGGCCGTCGAGCTGGCGGGCGCGATCGACGATGGTGAAGTACTGCTGCGACTGGGCGAGCTGCCAGTCGGCGACCTTGCGCATGGCGGCGCCGACGGCTACGGGGGTGATGGCCGGGGAGAGATCTTTGGCGAGCGGGCCGGGATCGTCGGGCGAGGAACCGAACATGCGGGAGTTGTCCTTGGCAATGCCGGCGAGACGCGCGGCCTCGGTGTTGGGCGGAGCGACGGGAGTGTCGGCGAGGCCGGGAGTGGTGGGCGGCGCGGCGGGCTGCTGGGCCGATGTGGATGAACTGAACATGCAAACGCTGGCCGCGATGGCGAGCATCCCGAACTTCCCCCGGAGTGACATGAACTTGACCTCGACGATGGCGAAACGAAAAGATGGCCGGATACACGGAAGGGGCATACACAAAACCGTTCGCGCATCCGGCAGGAGGATGATAAATGAACGGGCAAGCTAAAGCTAAGCAGGGCTCGGCTTGTTGGCGTCACTGGAGAAGGCCCGGGCTAAAGCCCAGAGCGATGGTGGCGGTTTCGTTCGTGGGGTTAAAATCCAACGCTAATCCGGAAGGCGGGAACGGGGTGTTCCTGACGCGGCGGAGTTGCGTGCTGCAGCTTCGCTACTCTTCGCGGAGGACTTCGAGGGGTTTCTGGCCGAGGATGCGATGGCTGGCGACCCAGCCGGTGATGACGGTGAGCGCGGCGGCGGTGAGGAGGGCGGCGAGGTTGAGGGGCAGATTGGCCTTGAAGGAGAGGTTGAGCGGGGTGAAGCGTTCGAGCGCCCAGGCGATGAAGTTGGCGAAGAGAATGCCGACGGCGCCGGCGACGAGGCCGAGGACGGCAAACTCGATGGAGAAGATGGTGGCGATGCGGGCGCGGGTGGCGCCGAGCGTTTTGAGGACGACGACCTCGCGGATGCGGCGGTACCTGGTGCCGGCGATGGAGGAGGCGAGGATGATGATGCCGGCGAAGATGGAGAACGCGGCGAGGAACTGGACCACGTAGATGATTTGAATGACGACGGCGCGAACGCTCTCGACGACCTGGGCGACGTTGACGATGGTGATGGTGGGATAGGAGCGGTTGAGGACGCGCTCGAGTTGTGCGACCTGGTTGGGTACGACGTGGATGCCGCCGTACCAGATGATGGGAAAGCCCTGGAGCGCCTGGCGGTTGAGGGTGAAGTCGGCGCGCGAGTAGGTGTGCTGGCCGTTGGCGCGGGTGATGGCGGCGACGGTGGCGGCGATGGGCTTGTCCTGCGCGACGAAGGTGATGGAAGAGCCGACATGGACGCCGAGGCGGGTGGCCATGCCCTGGGCGACGGCGACCTGGGGCTTGGCCTGGCTCGCCGGCCACCATGCGCCTTCGACGATGCGCGTGCCGGGCGGCGTGGAGTCGTTCCAGGTAAGGCTGATGGAGCGAAGGGCGCGGCGGGGGAAGTTCTTGAGCTTGAGGTCGGCAGCGGAGACGCCATCGACCGCGTCAATGCGGGCGGTGGTGATGGGGAGGAGTTCCGGTGGGGCGGTGACGGAGGATTGGGCTGTGAGGACCTGGCGCACGCCGGCGATCTCGGAGTCGGCGATGTCGATAAGGAAGACGTTGGGGAGGTTGGGCGCAGCGGAGATGTTCATCTCCTTGACCGCGTCCTTCTGCACCAGGTAGACGGTCATGATCTGCATGACGCCCAGGCCAATCGCGGCGAGCAGCGTAGCGGATGGGTTTCCGGGGCGGTAGAGATTGGCGAGCCCGTGGCGCAGCGCAGAAGGAAGATGCAGCCGGGTGCGATTGAGGAAGAACTTGAGCGTAGCCAGAAGTGCGCTGGATGCGCCGAGCAGGACGAGCAGGACCAGGACCAGGCCGATGGAGAACCACTTGCCGACCTGATAGGAATCGGAGAGCGTCATGGCAATGACAGCCAGGCCGACGAGAATGAGCACGGTGGCGAGGATCTGTGCCATGTTTCCGGAGATGGTTTTGATGGCGGCGTGGATGAAGGGGTCATCGGAATCGGAGTCTTCGACGGCGCGGCGGAGGATGAGGCTGGGGCGCACGTCGCGGATGTCGAGCAGCGGCGGGAGGGTGAAGAGGAGGGTGATGAGGACGCCGGCGCCAAGGCCGGTGAGGACGGCGCCGAGCTGGAAGTGAAATTCAGGCGGAACATTAATGAGCTTGCCGAGGACGAAGGGGAAGGCGAGCTGAACGGCAATGCCGCCGGCGACTCCGATGAGGCCGCCGACGATGCCGAGGAAGAGGGTCTGCAGCAGGTAGATCTTGATGATCTGCGAGCTGCGCGCGCCGAGCGACTTCATGATGGCGATGGTGTCCAGGCGCTGCTGCAGGTGGGCGCGCATGGCCATGGCGACGCCGACCGCGCCGAGCACAAGGGCTACCAGGCTCATGAGCGAGAGCAGGTTGGTGGCCGCGTCGAGGCCGTTGGTGATGGCGGGACTGCTCTCGCGGTAGTCGGTAATCTGGGCGTCGGGGAGGGCGGCGACGAGCTTGGCTTTGAGGTTGGCGACGGCGGTGTCCGAGGCAAGCTGGCCGGCGGCGGGCGGTGGAAGCTTGAAGAGGACACGCTCCGTGGCCCGGTTGCCGGGAGCGAGCAGGCCGGTGGACTGGAGTGCGGCGCGCGAGAGAAAGACGCGCGGGCCGACGGTGAAGCTGCCGGAGAGGCGGTCGGGCTCATTGACCACGGTGGCGGCGATGCGGAAGGTCTGGTTGCCGAGCTTGAGGGAGTCGCCGATGTGCAGATTGAGGCGGAGGAGCAGGTCATCGCCGACGGCGACGGTGGCGGGCGTGAGCGCGGCGGGGAGGGTGAGGGCGGGAGCGAGATCGACGCTGCCATAGAAAGGATAGAGCGCGGGATCGACGGCCTTGATGGAGACCAGGAGCGGGTCAGGGGACGAGGGCGAGGAGGCCATCGAGAGCATCTCGACGACGGTGGCGGTCTGGACGCCGGTGGAGCGGATGGAGTCGATGCTGCGCTGCTCTTCGGGTGTAAGCTGCTGGCCGGTGCGGGCGGAGAGGTCCGCCGCCATGATGGAGCGGGCGCGATCGAGCAAGGTGACGCGGAAGGAGCCGGAGAAGCCGCGCACTCCGGTGAGCGCGGCGACGCCAATTGCAACGGAAAGCAGCACAAAAAAGAACTTGCCGCGCGAAGAGCGCATCTCGCGGGCAGCGATTTTGGCGGCGGAGGTGTAGGAAAGACTGGCCATGGCTAGACGCCCACGGCGAAAGCAGCCCCCAAAGGCGGCGGCGAGGCTTTCCGGTCCGGATTCGGCGTGTCGGAGACGATGAGGCCGTCGCGGAGCACGATGCGCCGGCCGGCGTAGTCGGCGAGCATGGAGTCGTGGGTGACCAGGACCAGGGTGGTCCCTTCGCTGCGGTTCAGATCGAGAAGAAGCCGGAGCACATGCGCGCCGTTGGTGGTGTCGAGGTTGCCGGTGGGCTCGTCGGCGAGGACGATGGGCGGCCGCAGCACGAAGGCGCGGGCGAGCGCGACACGCTGCTGCTCGCCGCCGGAGAGTTGCACCGGATAGTGATGCATGCGGTCTCCGAGACCGACACTGGCGAGCAGTTGACGGGCGCGCGGGAGGCCATCGCCCTCTGCGTTCAGTTCGTGGGGGAGAAGGACGTTTTCGAGCGCGGTGAGGGTGGGGATCAGTTGATAGGACTGGAAGACAAAGCCGACGGTCTTGCCGCGCACCTGCGCCAGTTTGTCTTCGGGCAGGTAGCTGATGGAAGTCCCGTTGAGATGGACGTTGCCGGCGCTGGGCGTGTCCAGGCCCGCGAGCAGGCCGAGGAGCGTCGACTTGCCGCTGCCCGAAGCGCCCATGATGGCGACGAACTCGCCCCTGGAGACGCGGAAGTCGAGGCCCTTGAGGATGTCCACGGTCCGCGTGCCGTTGCGGATGGATTTCCGCAGTCCTTCTACCACAATCATCGGTTGCCCTGTGCCTGCGTCGTCACTCACGGAACCAAAGTCTCCCTCTGCGTCCAAGTGGAACGACGCGGGCGCTTCCATATTTGATACGTTGGAACGGTGCGGAAAGTTTACTCGTTATCGATTCTAGCTGGTTTGCTGCTGGTGATGTGGGGATGCCACGGGAGCGGCCCAGCGAATTCGACGGGGGAGGCAAATGCGAGGCCTGCAGTGCCGGGCACATTCGAACGCGAGCAATCGCGGCCGGAGTTGGCCGGCGCGGCGCGGGACGAAGCAATCGCACCGGCGCGTGCGGTAGACGTAGATCCGAACGACAAGCGGCCGGTCCTGGTGTGCTTTGGGGACTCGCTGACGGCGGGGTTGGGAACCGGGCCGGATGAGAGCTATCCCGATTACCTGCAGGCAGACCTGGATCATCTCCACTATCACTACCGGGTGGTTAACGAGGGCATCAGCGGAAACACGACCAAGGACGGAGTCGAGCGGCTGCCGGAGATTCTGGCGCTCCATCCCGCGGTGGCGGTGGTGGAGTTCGGCGGGAACGACGGACTGCGGGGGCTTCGGATTGAAGACAGCCGGGCCAATCTGGACGAGATCGTGGGGACGCTGAAGGGCGCGGGTGTCAAGGTCGCGCTGGCGGGAATAACGCTGCCGCCGGATTACGGGCCGGACTACATTAAGCAGTTCGACGATACCTACGCGGTGCTGGCGAAGAAGTACCGCGTGCCCATGCTGCCGTTTCTGCTGAAGGATGTGTATGGGGTCCCGGGCATGATGCAGCGGGACGAGACGCACGCGACCGCGAAGGGCAATGTGATTGTAGCGCGGAATGTGGTGCCGCTGGTGTTGCCGTTATTGAAGAAGTAGGGGAGTGCCGCGAACTGCGAAAAAGCATGCCCCAGGGGCTAAAGCCCGAATTAATTCTGGCGCCCGTCATGCCAGGGAGACCCAAGGCTAAAGCCTTGGGCTACCAGTCCCGGCCTATCTTAATGCCGACTCTTCATCATCCTGCTCAGCCGAGAACGACGGAGTTAGCCGAGAACCACGATGGGCTGCATCAGCGTGCCGGCGATGCGCTTGGCGATGCAGAGCAGGTCTACCGGACTGGTGAAGACTTTGACCAGTGCGGCGCCGGAGAAGTCCGGCAGGTTGACCTGCATTCCGTTGCGCAGGCGGCCGGCGACCTGCTCGTCCACGGTGACGGAGGGCATCTCCGGGAGCAGGGTGCGTGGATGGGGGAGGCGCTGCTCGATCGCGCCAGGCTGACCGGCGAGCGCTTTGAGTTGGTCGAGGCCGATTGCCTGCGCCAGCGTGAAGACGCCGGCCTGGGTGCGGCGAAGCACGGCCAGGTGGGCGCCGCATCCTGCGAGCTGGCCGAGTTCCTGCGCGACCGAGCGGACGTAGCCGCCGGCGGAGACGTGCATCTCGAAGCGCGCGTGCATCTCGGTTGGGGACGGGCCGTCGAGCGAGAGCAGTTCGAAGCGCTGGATGAAGATGCGCGCGGGCTTGACATCGACGGGTTTGCCAGCACGCGCCAGCTTGTGCGCCGGGACGCCGGCAATCTTCTTGGCGGAGAATACAGGGGGCGTCTGTTCGATTTCGCCGTGGAAGCGAGCGGCGAGAGCGCGCAGTTCGGTGAGCGATTTGGTGAGGGGCTGAGGCGAGGCGGCAGGCGTGCCCTCGGCGTCGAAGGTGTCGGTGGCGAAGCCGAAGCGGATGACGCCTGCGTAGCCTTTTTCCGCGGTGGCGAAGAACTGCGCCAGGCGCGTGTACCTGCCGAGCAGCAGCGGGAGCACGCCCGTCGCCATGGGATCGAGCGTGCCGAGATGGCCGATGGAGCGCTCGCCGGTAGCGCGGCGCACGATGTCCACCACGTCATGCGAGGTCAGCCCGGCGGGCTTATCTATAACCAGTAGTCCATTCACTGCGACACCATCTCTCGGTTTGAGGAGTGCACCTTGGCGATTGTATCCTTGCGTCATGCCGAAACAATCCGGGCCAAGCAGGCAGACCGATCCGGAACTCGCCGATGTACTTCGAAAACTGATGGATCGCGAGTCGATCTTTCATTGGCTGGAACTGGGGACGACGCGTAGCGATTTTGAAAGGATGATTGCGGCTGAGTTTTGGGAGGTGGGCGCCTCAGGGCGTCGCTACGACCGCGAAGATGTGCTGGCTGAACTGGAGAAGCGCGCTGCGACTCCGCATGCGGGTGTGTGGGAGACGTCGGACTTTCGCTCCCAGAGGCTAGCAGACGATGTCTATTTGCTGACGTATACGCTGCTGCAGGACAAGGTTCGATTGACGCGGCGCTCGACGATATGGCGACGAAGGGCGGAGGGGTGGGAGATTGTGTTCCATCAAGGGACGCTTGTGCAGGGAGCCTGATCAAGAAAACCGTACCTCAGGGGCTAAAGCCCCCCTCTTGCTCCAGCTTTTACGGCACGGCTGAAGCCGTGCCCTTAAGCGAGACAAGGACTTTCAGCCATGTGTCAGAGGCCAGATCCGTTGCGGCGGACGAGCGAGAGGAATTCGTTGCGGGTCTGCAGCTGCGTTTTGAATACGCCGCGCATGGCGGACGTGACCGTGGCCGAGTGCTGCTTCTCCACGCCGCGCATCATCATGCAGAGGTGCTGGGCTTCGAGGATGACCGCGACGCCCTGGGGATGGATGGCGTCGGAGATGGCGTCGGCGATCTCGGTGGTGAGGCGCTCCTGCACCTGCAGGCGGCGGGCGAAGACGTCGACGACGCGGGGGAGCTTGGAGAGGCCGACGACCTTGCCTTTGGGCAGGTAGGCGATGTGCGCCTTGCCGAAGAATGGGAGCAGGTGGTGCTCGCACAGGGAGAAGAATTCGATGTCCTTGACGATGACCATCTCGTCGTAATCCACGTCGAACAGAGCTTCCTGGATAACGGCGGCGGCGTCCATGGTGTAGCCGCGGGTGAGAAAGGCCATGGACTTTTCCATGCGCTCGGGGGTGTCGGCCAGGCCGTCGCGGGTGGGGTCTACGCCGATGCGCACGAGGAGTTCGCGGTAGAGTTCCTGGGTGGTGAGCGATGCCGCCGAGATTGGTTCCGAAGCTGTAAGTGGGCCCATATGGATTGGCCTTTCCTGAAGCCGGGCTGCTCTTTGAAATCGATCTACTCTGAGTACTCGAACGAGTTGTTGCCGGTCTCCTCGATCCTGACGCGCGCCAGCTTCGCGCCGGGGAACCGCTGGAAGATCCGGTGTACTTCTATCGTAAAGTTTTCTGTGGTCGGAACGATGTCGCGGAAGGCGTCGAGCGTGTTCAGGTTCATGGTGTCGAAGCGGTCGAGCAGATTTGTTTGGGCGAATGCATCGAGCTCGCCGAGGTCGCAAACCATGCCGGTGATTGCATCGACGGGCCCGGCGACGGTGACCTCGACGATGTAGTTGTGGCCGTGACCATGGGGGTTATTGCACTTGCCGTAGGTGGCGCGATTCTGGTCGGCGGTGAAGGCGTCGGAGTGCAGGCGGTGCGACGCGCTGAGGCGATAGCGGCGGGAGAGGTAGGCCTTCGGCGATGCGGTTGACTGCGAGTTGGACGCGGCGGCTGCCGTCATGGCTCACCATAGTAGTCGGCGAAGAGGTCGGGCAGCTCGTACACACGCACGCGATGCAGCCTGGCGAGGGGGATTTTTCCGTCGAGGCGCTGCCAGATGGAGATGGCGATGTTTTCGGTGGTCGGGACGCGCGCGGCGAATTCGTGGACTTCGAGGTTGAGATGGCGATGATCGTAGACGCCGACGACCTCGCGCTCGAGGATGGCTTTCAAAACTTTGAGGTCGACGACGAAGCCGGAGACGGGATCGACTTCGCCAGCCACCGTGACTTCGAGCGTGTAGTTATGGCCGTGGCCATTGCGGTTGGCGCATTTGCCGAAGACGCGTTGGTTCTCCTCCGGCGACCAGGCATCGTTCCAGTAGTAGTGGGCGGAGGAGAATTCGGCCTTGCGGGTTAGAAGGATCATAGGTAGTTGTTGGTTGCTAGTTGTTAGTTGTTAGTGAAGGCTGGGGCCGCAGTTTCTCGTCAGGTATCCTACTATATTGGATGTGTGCCGGACGGGATCGACGCTGGCAATTTGCCGGTATCTTAGCGGTCGGTTTTATAGCTGCGTCCTTTCCAGGCGACGGATTTATGGATGCGGTGGTTGAGGTAGCTGCGGAGGAGCAGCCAGACGAAGAAGGGGACGCCGAGGATGGAGATGGCGGTGTCGGCGATGGGGAAGTGGGACCGCGCGGCACGGTGGTAGAAGCCCCAGGTGGTGCGCAGCCATACCACCATGATCGCCCAGCGCTGCAAGGAGTAATAGAGAGGCAGCCCGAACGCCAACGCGGGCAGGCCGAAGAAGAGCAGGAACTGCAGGGTTTCGATGCCGGCCATCAGCAGGGCATTGGGGAATAGCAGGGCGAGGTTCTTGGTCCAGCCCTCGATCATTTCGGGCAGCGTGCGGTACATTCGCGTCGAGAGCGCGTCGGGAGCGTAGCGGAAGCGAATGCCATGGCGGCGCTTGATGGCCCGCGCCAGAGCGACATCTTCGAGGATGTCCAGGCCTACGGCGCGATGGCCGCCGACGGAGAAATAGGCGTCGCGTTCGACCAGGAGGAATTGGCCGTTGGCGGCGGCCAGCGGAGAGCCGGACGAGCTGACCTGCTTCGGCGGATAGACGCTGGCCAACTCCGAGAAGATCAACGGCATCACCGCGCGTTGCCAGAAGCCGGTGACAATCTGGCGGGGCGAGTACGAGAGCAGCGCCGCGCGGTACTTCTCGGCTTCGTGGATTGCGCGCGAGAGGTCGCCGGGCTCGTGCACGCTGTCCGCATCGGTGAAGAGGAGCCACGCACCGCGCGCCACCTGGGTCCCGGCCCAGCAGGCGTTAGTCTTGCCGGTAAAGCCGCCGCGGTCGCTGAGGTCCAGCGGAGGAGCCGCGATGACGACGATGCCCTCGCGACCGGCGGCCGCGGCCTGGGCGATTTCCTGGGTGCCATCGCTGGAGTCATCATCGACGACGATCAGTTCCCACTCGGCGCCGAGGGCAAAGCCGCGTTCCGATTGGGCGAGGAGCGAGTCGAGGCAGGCGCCCAGCGAAGCCGCTTCGTTGCGGGCCGGCACGATGACGGAAAGCCGCAGCCCCGGCTGCGAGGCATCCGCGACATCGTCATTCTTGCCAGCCACATTCCGCGTCATGGGCACAGATTCGTATTATAGGAAGCAGGAGCACCGCGTGCCTTATTGGAAGCAGAAGTGCAGCAGGATTTTTGGGAAGCGACCGTCAGCAATGAAGAGTCGGACGCGGTCGGTGCTCGCACTGGCTCTCTGCGGCTTGCTTGCGGCTGGGTGCGATCGTGGCTATCACCCGTCGCATATCGGATCTCGCGCTCCCGAGTTCAGGGTCTCGGACGGCGCGCAGACGGTGGATCTGGCCAATCTTCGCGGGCATGTTGTGGTCCTGAACTTCTGGGCCACCTATTGCATTCCCTGTATTGAAGAGCTACCCAGTCTGGTGGAGTTGCAGCGCCGGATGCCGCAAGTGACCGTGGTCGCCATCAGCGCCGATGAGGATGCCGACGCCTACCGCAAATTTCTGGTCGACAACCACGTGAACTTTGTGACCGTGCGGGACCCGCCCACCCGCATTCAAAAACTTTACGGCACCGTCAAGATTCCTGAGACGTATGTGATCGACCAAAGAGGGGTCCTGCGGCGCAAATTCGTCTCTGCGCAGGACTGGACGAGTCCTGAGATTCTGGATTACCTCGGCAAGTTATCGAGGCATAACACCGATTGACGCCGACAAGCACCGATGAAGGCTGGAAGAGTAAAGACTTAAGACAGGCAAGAGTAAAATGGGCGTATGACCCAGCTTGATGTTCTCTACCGCTACGGCGCGGCGCCCACGGAGCGGGCTGTGCTTGCGCTTTCGAAGGCCCGCGACGTGTACGGCGTGCGGCGCATGGAGTTCGACGAGGCGGCGAAGACCGTTCGCGTGGAATACGACGCCAGCCGCCTTACCGAGGCGGTCATCCACCAACTGCTCGGGCGCGCGGGGCTGGACATTGTCGAGACGGTCTCGATGATTCCTGAGCTCGAAGTCGCTGCGGCGCCGGTTTCGGTGCAAGCGTCGGTGGCGTAGGCAAGGGAAGCGAACCTGTAGGATTGTCGTACAGCGTGCGCCCGTAGCTCAGCTGGATAGAGCATTTGGCTTCGAACCAAAGGGTCGGGAGTTCGAATCTCTCCGGGCGCACCATAAAATCAATGACTTACGGCGAGATGGAAATCGAAGTTGGCATCAATTGGCATCAATAAGGATTCGTTTTGCAGTAGAGCGCTTCTGAATCTTCATTGATTTGTGCAAAGGAAGAGCCTTTAGATCTTTGTGGTTCTTGGGTGCTTTGACCGTTACAAAATCGACTACAGCGGAACATGGCCTGGTGGGAACATCGCAACAGTGAACTTACCGAAACGAGTTTTCAGGCAACTCAGGCGGAGCCCTTCCCCCTCGATGGGCTTTGCTTGGCTCCCGGCGCAGAGCTGCGCTGTGGCGCTGAGCCGCCTGGTTGCCCTCAACTCCTTTTGAAGGTAATATCGTGCCTCATCGATGCGAAAGCTTCGCGCGTATCGCGCTTGCCGCTGTGTCAGGGGGCACTCATGCGCAGAGTGGTTCTGGGATCGTTGCTTAGTTTCGCGTTCTTCGCCTGCGCGCAGCAACCCGTCGGGGACGTGTATGAAAGCGGCGGGGCCGGCGCGGAAACCCCGGCGCAAGCGGTCGAGACCCTTTACAAGATCACGGCAACCATCACCGGCGATCCCAGCTCCGGCTACGACCCGAAAACCACCCATTGGCCGGAGGCGGACGCGGCCCAGCAGCAATGGGATACCAGCATGGCGGCCAACGGCAACACTCTGACGCAACAGCCGCGCCAGGGGTTGGTTCCGTGCGCCGCGCATTTGGGCACCGCGCTCGATTCCGCGGAGCGTGGCTACCGGATTCAGATCTCGCAGCAAGACAACGCGGCAGCGCAGGCAACCGTGAAGCAGCTTTATGGCACGGCCCGCTCGGAGTTCGCGCAGTGCAACCTGGTCGACGCCCTGAATGGCTCGAATGGGAACCCGGCGACGGGAGGAACTGGTGCGCCGATCCAGGGAGGCGTGAGCACCGGATCGAATGGCACGCCCGGGACGACCGGGGGAGGAGCTCCGGGAACACCGCAAACACCAGGCACGCAATCTGGAACACCTCCGGGCCCAACCCCGCAGGGTCCGCCGCCGGGAAGCAAGGGGGTGACACGCACCCCTGGCATCCCGGGCGTCCCGGGCACCCCCACGCCTGGCCTTCCCACGCCCAAGCCAGGCACGCCGCCCCCGTCCGACACGCCAACTCTGCCAAACATCCCGGCCTTCGAGAAGGCGATGAGCGATTGCCTGAATGCCAAGGTGCCCTATGCCGTCCCGCCAAACATTGACCCCTCTTACCTGATGAAGGCCACCAGTTTGGCTCCGGACGACGTCCGGGTGACGCCTTTTAACAAGATGAGCGCCCCATCGCAGATCTTTCTTCTGGAAACGGCCATGACTCTCCAGGCGCAAGCCATCCGCGACGCCAAATACGGAGCTAATCCGTACGATGACCAGGATTCGCTGAACTACATGGTTGGTTGGCTCGACCGCTGCATGGTGAACGCCGGTCAGATACCCACGTTCACCACCGACTCGCCCAACAATCCTCTAACGCTCTACGCCACGTACCTGGGAGTAAACTCGGACAGCAATCAGGTTCATTACTTCTTTGAAGGCTTCACCACGGAGTATGTGCCGCCCCCTCCCCTGATGCCTCCACAGCCGCCATCGATCGTCCCCGGCCTGGTCCCCCTCAAGCCAAACCCGACCTCCGGAACCAAGCCGTAGAACCTGCGGTTGAAGGCGTTGCACCAAGCCCTGTTGGACAGGCCGCCATAAACAAGTTGCAACTTTCCGTTGGGAGTGGTCCTCAGAGTCGTATCTGCCGAAAACCGGGGTTTTCATTAAAGTGGCAGGGCGGCGCGTCCATCCAACGGCACTTTACCGAAAGGCGACTCAACCGGTCGGTGCAACACCATCTGATATGGATTCATTTTCTAAGGTGGTGTTTATGGCACAAGGAAAACGGGAGAGGCTTTCGGCGGAGCAGCGGACCGACATGTGGCGCCGTTGGAAGGCGGGCGAGTCGTTGCATGAGATTGGCCGTGTGTTCGGTAAGGGGCATG
>Ga0224555_1004276_pt1 | contig 13323 bp, 10 predicted proteins | sample 714S23034metaG_FD_180687 | JGI IMG/M metagenome (GOLD analysis project Ga0224555, IMG submission 180687) | Peat soil microbial communities from Stordalen Mire, Sweden - 717 S2 30-34 | ecosystem: Environmental > Terrestrial > Soil > Wetlands > Peat | place: Sweden: Norrbotten County, Stordalen...
GGCGATGACAATGATGTTGTCACGTCCGACCGCCTGGATGACCTTCGGGCTCAGCTGCTGGTTTCCACGCCCGAAGACGTAGCCCTGACCTCCGATGACCGTTACGACGATCTTGGCGCGATGGCCTTCGATGGCCTCGAGCAGCTGGGACTCGTTGAGGTCGGTTCCGATCAGCCTCCCGTCGTGGTACAGGTCAACACCGAGGAGCGTCTTGTCGACTTGAAGCTCGTCGCCAACCGCCTTCACCGTCGAGCCCGGGCCAAGGATGAAATAGGCGTCGGGGTCGCGCTCCATCTCACCCAGCACGCCGAAGGCGACGCCGCGTGCAGTCGACGGATCGCTACGGCTGGCGGACTTGGCGCGCTGAACGAGGTCGCGAACGCAGGGCACCGTCAGATAGCCGTGGAGCCGCGGCGCCACGATGCCGGCACGGAAGAGGTCCTCGTCGATGTCGAGGACCTCCCGCTCCTCGAGGCGAGCCCGGCCGGCCAGGAACTCCCCGATGACGTCCGCGGCCTGGCGGGGGCTGACAGCGAAGACACTGGAATGGATCTTCACCCCGGCCGGGATCCCGATCACCGGCACCGTACGGGCCACCGATGCAGTCACGTCGCGTGCGGTTCCGTCACCGCCGGCGAAGACGATCAGCTCCGCTCCCCACTCACGCAGGTCCAAGGCGGCGCGCCGGGTGTCTTCACCGGTGGTCTGGCCGGTGGTCTCGCCGCCGCTCCCGGTGTCGCCGAGAGAGCCGATCACGGCCGGCTCGAACCCGGTTTCGCAGGCGGCCCGGGCACCCATCTCGGCCGGGTAGGTGCCGAGATCGAGGACGTCCGCGAGATCACGGAGGTGAGAAAGGGTCTCGGCCGCCCGCGCGCCGGCGGCGGGCACGGCCCCGAGCGCGAGGGCGCGCTCTACGATCGCGGTCCCGTCGGAGCCTTTGAGGCCGACCCGCCCGCCGATCCCGGCGAGCGGGTTGACTATGAGACCGACCCGACGCCGGCCCTTACTCGCCTCCGGCATCACGGTGCTGCTTGTTCCAGACGCGCCAGGTGAACGGCACCTGGGTCAGGCTCTCGTAGTCGTGGATCTCGCGCCGGACGATGCAGCGGTGGGGCGCTGTCCTGACGACATCGGGAACGGTGTATGCCTCCTCGGAGATCTGATGAAAGGCGCCGATGAAACGGTCCAGGTCATCCCTTGACTGCCCTTCGGTCGGCTCCGGGGTCACCGGCTCGTCGATGATCCGCGGAACATGGCTCTCGAAGTACGCCGCCACGCCGAAGTCGGCGAGACGGTAGTTGAAGTCCGTGGTGGACACGCCGGTGTCCTCGAACAGCTTCTGGAGCGTGAAACGCGCCTCTTGCAGCTTGCGCCGGTTCGGGAAGGAGATGTCGAGTCCGCGGACCTCGAGCAGCTTGCGGATCAGGTAGTTGTTGTTGATCACCGCCCATTCCGACGCCGCCCGCAGTCCGTCAGAGCCCATCGCGAGCACGTACGCGTACGCCTTGACGACGTTGGGCACCATCCCGAAGAACGTGCCCACCTTGCCGATGCTGAGCGGCAGGCTGTAGTCGAGGTGGTAGCCCGAGCCGTCGAAGCTAACCAATGGGACGGGCAGAAAGGCGACGAACTGCCTCTTGACGGCCACGGCGCCGGCACCCGGGCCGTATGAGCCATGGGGAGTCGAGAACGTCTTGTGCAGGTTGAAGTGCACCATGTCGGCGCCCAGGTCGCCGGCACGCATACGGGTCATGACCCCGTTGAAGTTGGCCTGGTCGAGCGAGACGAGGCCACCGGCCTCGTGCACCAGCCGGGCGTACTCGGCGATCTTGGAATCGAAGACTCCAGTGTCGTAAGGGGCGGTCACCATGATCCCGGCCGTTCGCGGAGAGATCGCCGCCTTGAGCGCGTCGATCCCTATCTCGCCGGTAACCGGGTCCGGGTAGAGGCTGATCACCTTGTATCCCGCCGCAGCCGCGGCCGCGGGGTTGCACGGATGCGACACCGCACAGGTGATGATCTCGTCCCGGAAGTCCTCATCGCGCGAGTGGTGATAGGCGCGGATCACACAAGCATTGGTGTAGGCGCCATGACCCCCGCCGCGGGGCTGGAAGGTGACCTCGTCCATGCCGCCCAGCTCGCAGAGCCAGTTGCGCATGGAGTACATGATCTCGAGCACGCCCTGGAGCGACTCCTCCGGCTGCAGGGGGTGCAGGTCGGTGAGCTTGGGCAGGCTGGCCAGCTGCTCGTTGAGCCGTGGCGAGTACTTCATCGTGCAGGTGCCGACCCCGACGTTGCTGCCCGAGTCGTACCCGAAGGTCATCTGGGAGCAGCGGATGTAGTGCCGCAGGATCTCGGGCTCGGTCAACTCGGGCATCGCCGGTGGCACTGCCCTCCTCGCCTCGACAGGCAGGCCGTCCAACACCGCCTCCGTCTCGGCGGCGAGGGCCGGCTCGACAGCCGGCAGGATGTCGTTCACCGTCCCTGGCCGCGACTGCTCGTAGAGCGTCTTCTCGTGCCAGCGCACGGCTCGGTACCCGGTGTCGATCTCCTTGTAGGCAGTGAAACGATCAGCCTCGACCGCGGAGTCCGTCAGGTCTTTCATCGGATCACCTCGTCAAGGGTACGGACCAGCCGGTCGATCTCCGACTGCGTCCGGTTCTCGGTCACGCAGTAGAGGGCCACCTGGCCCAGCTCCGGCAGCTCGGTCGAGACGTCCTTGCCCCCGAGGATGCCGCGCGCGAGGAGCGCTCGGTTGATCTCGGCGACCGTCTTCGAGGTGCCGCTGAAATCGACCAGGAACTCGTTGAAGTGCGGCCCGCCGAACACCGGGGCCTTGACCCCTGCCAGCGAGTTGAGATGGCTCATCGCGTAGGCCGCCTTCTGCATGTTGGCGACGCCCAGGTCGCGCATGCCTTTCGGGCCGAGCAGCGCCATGTAGACCCCCGCGCCGAGTGCCATCAAGAACGACGAGGTGCCGCTGATCGACCGTGCCTCTTCTCTGGTCCCGTAGAAGATCCTGTCGAACAGGGCGTGCCAGGTGTAGGCGCGCTCACCCGGCACCTCTGTGCGCAGGATGCCGACCATCAGCATCGGCAGCGAGTGCACGAACTTGTGCTCGTTCCTGCAGGCGAGGATGCCGAGCCGCGCACCACCGCACGCCATGGGCAGCCCGAGCGGCTGGCCGTCACCGCAGGCGATGTCCGCGCCGTACTGACCCGGCGGTGCCAGCACGCCGAGAGACGCCGGATTGACGCTCACGATGACGAGCGCGCCCTTGTCGTGGGCGATGCGGCTGATCTCCTCGGGCCTGGTCTGCACGACACCGAGGTAGCCCGGGTTCTCGATGTACACCGCTGCGGTCTTCTCGGAAACCTTCGCGCGCAACTCGTCGAGGTCCACCGTCCCGGTGACGGGGTCGTCCCTGACATAAGTGACGTCGAACCAGGAGCCGATGTAGTTGAGCATCACCTTCAGCCGGTCCGGGTCGATGTTCTGCGTCAGCACGAGCTCTCGTCGCCCGGTGACGCGCGAGGCCATCTGGAGCGCGTCGCCGCTGGCGGTCGCGCCGTCGTACACGGCCGATCCGACCACGTCCATGTCGAGCAGGTCGCCCATCATGGACTGGTACTCGAACATGGCCATGAAACGGCCGTGGTCGGTGACCTCGATCCCCGCATAAGCGGTCAGGAACTCCGAACGCCCCATGACCTCTGAGAGCAGTGCCGGCGAATAGTGGTCGTAACAGCCGGCGCCCACAAAACACAGGTAGTCGGCAGTCGTCCTGTTCTTCTCCAGGATCGAGGTGACGACCCTCGCGACGTCGGCTTCCGAAAGCGGATCGCGCGGCAGGCTGAGCTCGCCCTTGAAGCGGAGCTCGGCCGGGATCTCCTCGTAGATCTCCTCGACCGAGCTGACTCCGATCTCCGCGAGCATCTCCTCGCGGACCCCGGGTGACGAGTTGGGTATGAACCGATGGGTGAATGTCGTTGTCATCGGGCTGTGCCCACATCGGCCCCGCCGCCCAGTTCCTCTCCCCAGCCTGTCCAGAAGTGCTTGATCTCCTCCCACTGCTCGGGGGTCGTCAGCGAACCCTGGTAGCGGACGCCGGGGTGCTCGGCGGCGGGCGCTGTGTAGGTTCCCCGTTCCACCAGCCGCGCGATGTTGGCGCGGTAGATGTCGTCGACCGGCTCATGGGTCAATGGGTCTTGCTCCAACCAGAGGTTCTTGGGGTGGATGGGCTGGGAGTACATGTGCCGGAAGATCTCGGTGCGAAGGTCCTTGGTCCAATTCGAGTTGAGGTTCATGACGCGGAAGTTGCGCAGGGCCTCGATGTCGATGATCGCGGCCACCATCGTGTTGGCACCCGACGCCGAGTAGGACATGACGTTGCCGAAGTAGTCGACGATGTGCGAGCTCCCACCCGCGATGTCGACGGGATGTCGCATCTTCGGGTGCAGGTACACCGGACCGACGTTGGGGCAGATCATGTAGACGCTGTTGAACTGCGCGTGACCCCGGTTCTGGGTCATCCAGCTGCCGCCGCCCGGATAGGAGTTGCCGGTCATCGGCATGGCCTCGCTGGGCCGGTAGACGACCTCGGCCCCGTTCAACGCGAGGGCCCGCACGGCCTCCGGGTACTCGCCGTCGCTGCAGCAAATCGTGCCGATGGCGCCGATGTCGTCAGTGCGCAGCACCGGGAAGAAGGCGTCGATGCCGTCGCCGAAGAGCTCGACCCAGCGGTCGTAGACGTCGTGGGGGGTGCAGGAACGCTCCCGGCACCAGAGGTGGTTCTTGGCTGCCTTGTGCACGATCTCACCGGTTGGCGACAGGACGAACATGGTGTTGAAGTAGCGGTCGGCCATGACCTCGGGCCAGCGAGCCTTGCACTGCACGACGATGTAGGTCTCGTACAGCCGGGCCAACGCGGCCAGGCGTTCGGACTCCGGACCCGGGATCTCGATGAACAGATCCCGGGCGACGAGCGTGTGCGGAAGGTCGAACGCCTCGTCGGTGAAGCCGGTCAACGCTCCTTCGGAAAGGGCGATCAGTTTCACAGGCATGTTGATGTTGACCATCGACATCGCTGCGTGCACGTTGTCCTCGACGATGTCGAGGTTGACCGCGATGTGCTTGCGCTCGGCGATGCCATAGACGTAGGTCGACAGGCCCACGGCCATGTAGGGCGCTACGGGATTGCGCGTGGGAAGGGATGTGTCGCTCGGCATCTCACACCTGCCCTGTGAACTCGGGCAGTGGCTTGCGGAAGAAGTTGGTCTTGAAGAGCATGTAGATGATGCCGAGCCCGAGCCAGGTCCCGCCGACCTCCCACGCCGAATGCGACAGGTGGAACCAGAGCCAGATGATCACACCAGCGCCGAGTACGGGGGCGATCAGGTAGCGGACCACCTGGAACCCGGTCCGACGGTGCTCGCGGACGAAGAAATGGTTGGCCATGGAAACGTTGACGAGGAAGAACGCGAGCAGTGCCCCGAAGTTGATCATGTTGATGATCTGGTTGAGGTTCCGCCCGGCCCCGATCAGGGTCAGGACGGCGATCAGCATGACGTTGAGAACTGGCGTCTGTGACTTCGGCCAGAGGTAGCCGAAGACCTTCTTCGGGATCACCCCGTCCCGCCCCATCCCGTAGAGCAGCCGGGACGCTCCGCCCAAGGAGGCAATGGCGTTGGCGAGGCACGCGGCTATCAGCGCGACGGTGAGCACCGTCGACAGGGTCGAGCCGCCGGCAACGCCGAAGATTTGGTAGAAGGCGGTGTTCGGGTTCGTCAGCTTGTTCGCGTTCGGTACCAGCAGCGCCGAGAAGTACACCTGAACCAGGAACAAGCCGGTGATCAGGAGGAGCGAGGAACTGTCGCAATCGAAACCGCGCGGGCCGGTCGCTTGGTCTCCTCTGCCAGCGTGCTGATCGCGTCAAAGCCGAGGAAGGAGAAGCAGGCTACCGCCGTGCCGGCGAACAGCGGGCTCCAGTGGAAGCTGGCAGCGTTGAAGATCGGCTTCATGGAAAAGATGGTGCCCGCCCCCGTCCCGCCGTTGAGGGTGTGCACGGCGGCGCCGATGAACCACGCGATCACCACCAACGAGACCAGCAGCAGCACCGCGGAGATCCTGGCAAGCCAGCGCACTTCACGCAGGTTGAAGAATGTGACGACGATCACCGCCGCGACAACCCACCACCAGTAGTGGATCGACGGCCACTGGGCGCTGGCGAACAACCCGAGGAGGATCATGTTGAGGGTCGGGAACAGCACGTAGTCGAGCGTGATCGCCCAGCCGCTCAGCAAACCCAAGTGCGGGCTCAAACCATTGCGGGTAAAGGTGTAGGTGGATCCCGCCCTCGGGAAGGCGCCAGCCATCGCGCCATAGCTCAACGCCGTGAACAGCATCGCGACCATGGCGATCAGATAGGCGAGGAACAAGTGCCCGCCCGTCTGCTGCTGCACGGCGCCATACACCGCCACCGGCGCCAGCGGGAACATCATCATGATCCCGTAGACGATCAGGTCACGGGTGTTGAGGACCCGCTTGAGCCCGATCGGACCGGAAGGTGCGGCCGTTGAATCTGCGGCCGTCCCCGGGGTTACGTCAACCATTGGCCCGCCTCCGAGCAACTAGGGGTGAAGCCTGGATCAGCCACGACCGGTCCCGGCCTTCGGATGAATCCTTTGTGTACCCTGGGTGGCCAGCCGAGTAGAGGCGGAAGGCCCTTTCTGGGCGGCTTTGCTGACCTGACCGCGGATCATGTCGTGGCTCGACCGAGGGCAATAACCCGCGCGGAACGAGGGCCGCCAATCTCTATTCTCCTCGCTCGTCGAGCCGTTCGAGCCGAGGGTCGCGCACTTCGGCCCTGGCCGAGTCGGAGGCGGCGTCGGTGAGGAGAGCTTGCGCGGCGGCCTCGGCTTCGAGCCGCGCCCGGTAGTGGGCGATCTCTCGATCGACAGTGGCCTGGTCCCAGCCCAGCACGGGTGCCATCAGCCGGGCCACGCCGTCGGCTGCCAACTGCCCGCGGTCTGGCACCTCGAAGGCGATGTGCGTGCGACGCGTGAGCACGTCATCGACGTGCAGCGCGCCCTCGTACGCCGCGGCATGAGAGACCTCGGCGGCGAGGTATCCTTCGGCTCCCACGAGCGGAGCAGCCAGGCCAGGGTCGCTCGCGACGAGGTCGAGCACCTCGGCCGCCAGCGTGCCGTGGCGCGCTACCAGGTGGTGCAGCTGGGTGGGCTCCAGATGCCCGGCGCCGGGGTGGCTGCTAAGCCGGAGCTCGGCGCCCGACAGGCCGATGGCGCCCAAGAGCGGGACGTCCGCCGTGCGACTGGGATCGACCGCGAATCGCAGGTCTCGTGCCACCAGATCGACGGCGTCGCGCGCCATGAGCCGATAGGTCGTGTACTTGCCGCCGGCGACGCTCACGAACCCGGGAGCACTGCGACGCACGGCGTGGTTGCGGGAGAGCTTCGCGGTCTCTTCGTCCGTGCCTCCGAGCAATGGGCGCAGGCCGACAAAGACGGCGATGACGTCGTCGAGTCCCAGCGGTTCTCTCAGCGCCTCGTTGACATGCTCGAGCAGGTACTCGATGTCGGCGTGCGTCGCGGAAGGGTGATCGAGGCCGTGGTGCCAATCGGTGTCGGTCGTGCCGATGATCCAGCGGTCCCCCCAGGGCAGCACGAAGAGCACGCTCTTCTCGGTCCGCAGGATGAGCGCGTACTCCGAGTCGATCCGGTCCCTCCGCACCACGAGATGCACGCCCTTCGACGGCCTCACGATCATGGGATCCGCGACACCCGCGAGACGTTCCATCTCAGTGGTCCACACGCCGGTGGCATTGATCACAGTGCTGGCACGGACATCGAGCTCACGACCCGACTCGAGGTCTTGAGCGCGCGCACCGGCGACGCGCTCGCCCTCGTGCAGGAAGTCGACGACCCCGACCGCCGAGACGCAGACCGCACCGTAGGCCGCAGCCGTTCGCGCCAGCACGACCGAAAAGCGGGCGTCGTCGACCTGGGCGTCGAAGTACCGGATGCCGCCCGTCAACGAGTCGTCGCGCAGGGCCGGCACCGCCCGCAGGCACGCGCGGCGCGTCAGGTGCCTATGGCGCGGCATTGCCGGGTGCAGACCGGCGAGCGCGTCGTAGAGAAGGAGTCCCGAGCCCATGTAGAAACGCTCCCAGGCCCTGTGCTTGAGCGGGAACAGGAACGGTGTGGGATGGACGAGATGCGGGGCGATCTTCTCAACCAAGAGCCGCCTCTCATGAAGAGCTTCGCGGACCAGCTCGATGTCGAAGCTCTCGAGGTAGCGCAGCCCGCCGTGGATCAGCTTGCTGGAGCGGCTCGAGGTTCCGGCGGCGAAGTCGCGCTTTTCGACCAGGGCCACCGACAGGCCGCGGCTGGCAGCATCTAGGGCGGCGCCACAGCCGGTCACGCCGCCGCCGACCACGAGCACATCGAAGGTCTCTGACGCGCAGCGTTCCAGAGCGCGCGCACGAGTGGCAGGCCCGAAACGAGCCTCAGGATCCAACGCCATCAGGAAACAAACCTCCAAGCTTTGCAGTTGAAAAGCGTCAACGGCCGGCCGAGCCCTCAGGCAGAAGCTCGCTCAGCGAACCAATCACATAGTGAGGTTGCACACCCGCGCCGTCGATGCTGTCGGCACGCGTCGCCCCCGTCAGCACCAGCACGCCCGTCATGCCCATCGAGCGCGCCATGGCGATGTCGGTGAGCAGCCGGTCGCCGATCACAGCGACGCCCTTTGCAGGCATCCCCAGCCGGCCGAGCAGCGCACGAGCCATGTGGATGCTCGGCTTGCCGACCACGGCTTCGGCTCTGGCGCCCGAGCAGGCCTCGATCGCCGCCAGCATCGCGGCGCAATCAGGGATCCCACCTTCGGGCGTCGGGCAGTAAGGGTCGGGGTTCGTGGCAACGATCGCGGCACCGCCGTAGCGCACCGCCTGGAAGGCCGCGTTCAGTTTCTCGTAGTTGAAAGTGCGGTCGAAGGAGACGACCACGACCTGGGCCTCGAGAGGCTGCGTGGTCACGGTGAACCCCGCCGCGGAAAGCTCGTCTGTGGCCGAGCGTTCAGCCACGGCGAGCACGGTCGCCTGCGGATGCTCCCGGTCCAGGTAGTCCACCAGCGCGTCTACCGAGGTCACGACGTCCGAACGCGCCGTCGGCACGCCGAGGCGCGTCAGCTTCCGGGCGTAATCGTCCGCCGTCTCCAGGGGTTTGTTCGTCACATAGACGATGTGTGACCCCCTGCGGCGAAGCTCCCGGATCGTCTCAGCGGCATGTGGCAACAAGGACTCGCCCAGATACACCGTGCCGTCGAGGTCGAAGACGTACCCCGGATAGATCTGAGTGGGTCGGGTCGGCGAACTCATGTCGGCTCGACTCAAGCCGAATTTCCGAGCGCACCGTTCGTGCGAGTCAAGTAGAGGTCTGACAACACGTCAGACCATCAGGCCGTCGGGTCTGCGGCCATCCGGCAAGGGATGTCGGCGTCCTCGTCGAGGTGATAGCTCGCGCAAATGCGGTGGTGGCCGTCCGCGATCTGCAATGGGGCCGACCTGTTCAGGCTCCCCCGGACGAGAAGAACCGGCGAGAGCTTGTCGCCCTCTTTGACCTTCTTCAGATCTGAGCTGACATGCGGGTTGTCGGTGGGCAATAGTCCAAGACCGCTCGCGCGCAGGAGATCCTTGGCCTTCCAGTGGCCGATGGGCGCGGCGCGCAGCTCGGCTACCAGGGCATCGACCGATGGCTGGGGCAGAAGAAGGGAGAGGTAGCTCGCAGCAGCCGGATAGTCGTGATCCTCCGGTTCTGATTTCCAGTGCTCTTTGGCTGTCACGGAGCATTCCCTTCCTCATCGGTGCGGACCGCGTCCGGCTGACGCACCCTGATCACCAGCTCCTCCAAGGTACCTTGATCGGCGGCAGCGGCCTTCGGGTCAGCACCGGGGCCCTCAAGATCAGCGCCATCCTGCGGTCATGGACGATGCGAGCTACGAAGTGCGGTGAGGACAGCGATGGCCTGATCGGCCTGGTCGACAGGAACCAGGACGTGGTCGTGGTGGTACCCGGCCAGCACGTTGCATGCGATGTTCCCGGTCGCCAAAGCCGTCGCCAGCGCTGCAGTCAGGCCAACGGCGTCAAGCGCCGAGTGCACCTCCACGGTGAGCCAAGCGGCGACGAACTCCGGTCGGACGCCGAGCCGCTCTGCGTCGGTCACCGACAGCACCGTGGTCGTGCCGTCGTCTTCGACAATTGTGGCCGCTACCGTCATTTCGGCAGGCACCGTCACGTCGCTGACCATGCACCAGCTCCCAGGTCGCCGACGTACGGAGAGGTGGCTCAAGAGCTCATCGATGTCACGCGCGGCCACGGGCCCAGTATGTCCCGCGGCCCTAAGTCGCGACGACATCTGCTTCCTCGATCGCCTGGTGCTCGAACTGGGTGTGGTACAGGTCCGCGTACACCCCGCCGGCCGCCAGCAGCTCCTCGTGGCAACCTCGTTCCACGATGCGGCCGTCGGCCACCACGAGGATCTGGTCGGCACCGCGCACAGTCGAGAGCCGGTGCGCGATCACGATTGACGTCCTGGCCTCGAGGGCCGTCTGCAGCGCACGCTGGACCGCCGCCTCGGACTCCGAGTCGAGATGGGCGGTGGCCTCGTCGAGGACGACCACGTCCGGTGCCTTGAGCAAGAGGCGAGCGAGGGCTATGCGCTGTTTCTCGCCACCGGAGAGCCGGTATCCGCGGTCGCCGACGACGGTGTCGAGACCATCGGGGAGCGACTCGACGAAGGGCAGGATCTGCGCACCGGAGACGGCTTCGTGGAGCTCTTCTTCGGTCGCGTCGGGCTTTGCGTAGAGAAGGTTCGCCCGGATCGTCTCGTGGAACAGGTGTGCGTCCTGGGTCACGACGCCGATCGATTCCCGCAGGGAGGCGAACGTGGCGTCGCGGACGTCGATGCCGTTCAGGCGTACGGCGCCTGATCGCGCGTCGTAGAGGCGTGAGACGAGATAGCTGATCGTGGTCTTGCCCGCCCCGGACGGCCCGACGAGCGCCACCAGCTGGCCGGGTTCGGCACGGAAGCTCACGTCGTAGAGGACTTGGCTGGATGGCGTCTGGTCCAAGACGGCAACCGACTCGAGCGAGGCGAGCGACACTTCCTCCGCTGTCGGGTAGCTGAAGTCGACATGGTCGAACTCGACTGCGACAGGGCCACGGCCAAGGACGACGGCGTCCGGCTGCTCGGCGATCAGCGGAGCGAGATCCAGCACCTCGAAGACCCTGTCGAACGAGACCAGTGCGGTCATCACGTCGACGTTCACGTTCGACAAAGCGGTGAGCGGACCATAGAGACGAGTGAGCAGTGCGGCGAGCGCGACGACGGTGCCGACCTTGAAACGGCCGTCCACCGCGAGCACGCCTCCCCAGCCGTACACGAGTGCCGTCGCGAGCGACGAGGTGAGGATGAGCGACAGGAAGAAGACCCTGCCGTACATCGCCGTCTGCACGCCGATGTCGCGGACACGGGCCGCGCGACCAGCGAACTGCTCATGCTCGATGTCCGGACGGCCGAACAGCTTGACGAGCAGAGCACCCGAGACATTGAAGCGCTCCGTCATCGTGTTGTTCATCTGGGCGTTGAGGTTGTAGGCCTCCCTGGTCAAAAGCTGCAGCTTGCGGCCGATCCGGCGAGCCGGGAAGACGAAGAGCGGGAGCAGCAACAGGGCGACAACGGTGATCTGCCACGAGAGGAACGCCATGACCGCGACGGTGAGAACCACGGTGATGAGGTTGCTGACGATCGAGGAGAGCGTGTCGGTGAAGGCCTGCTGTGCTCCGAGAACGTCGTTGTTCAATCTGGAGATGAGAGCACCGGTCTGGGTGCGCGAGAAGAACGCGAGCGGCATCTCTTGGACGTGACCGAAGACCTTCTCGCGCATGTCGTATATCAGTCCTTCGCCGACGCGCGACGAGATGTAACGCTGAGCGAGCGACAGCAACGCATCAACGAGCGCCAGGCCGGCGAGGAGCAGGGCAAGCGAGACGATCAGGTGAGAGTTGTGCCGGGCGATGCCCCCGTCGATGATCTCGCGATAGATCAACGGGTTCCACACCCCGATGAGGGCGTCGACGACGATGACGCCGAGAAAGACCCCGAGCATCCTCCGGTACGGCGCGGCGAACCTCATGATCCTGCCGACGGTGCCGGGAGGAAGCTTCTGCTTGGTAACGGAGCGGTCCCTCATGAGCGACCACATGCCGGCTGCACCATGGGCCGTGCCGCGTCCAGGTCCCATCTTTCAGTGCCCCCTTCTCGAATGCGCCGGCCGAGGCTCGGGTCCGCCCGAACCGCACCGGTCGTTCGGCCCGCAGCACACCGTCAACAGCCGCGTCAGCTCACCCCGCTGCTTCGGCGACAGGGCGCTGAAGGTCGCTTCGGCCGTTCGCCGGCGCGCCTGCGCGATCCGATCGAGCAAAAGTACTCCTTCATCGGTGAGAGAAACGAGGACCGAACGGCGGTCACGAGGATCGGTCGCTCTCGCGACGAGCTTCGCCGCCTCGAGGTCGTCCACGACCGAGGTCGCCGTCCGGGGCACGACCTCGAGGGCGGCCGCGATGTCGGCCATCCGCGCCGGGTGACGCACTGCCACGAGGTAGCGGATGACCCGCGCCTGGGCTCCTGTCAACCCCATCGGACCGAGCTCGGCCATCGAGCTGCGCCGCAACCGCCGGGAGGTCCGCACGAGCAGCTCGGCGAGCTGAGCGACGTCCTCGGCGTTCGGCGCGGAGTCTTCGGCCGGACGGGTCATCCTGGAGGATGAGCGATTAGTGAGCATGACTCAATATAACGGTGGCTCAGCGAATTCATTCCCTCGGGCGGGCGGGCCAGAGCGCCCGGCGAGGCCCGACAACCGGCGAGGCCCGGCACGAAACGCGGTGTTCGAGCCCGAGCCGATGTGCCGCTAGCCCGTGCTCAGCGCGGGTTATTGCCCTAAAGTGCCCCTCACTCACCCTCGAACGGCCAGAAAGGAACGACTTTGATGCGCTGGAACCTTCCACCCGGACAGATGCCCGAGGCGTGGTTCAACGTCGTGCCACAACTGCCCGAGCCCCTGCAACCCGATCTTCATCCGGGAACCCGTCAACCGGTCGGCCCCGATGATCTCGCCCCGCTCTTCCCGATGGCGCTAATCGGCCAGGAGGTCACCTCCGAGCCCTGGGTCGACATTCCCGGAGAGGTCATCGACGTGCTACGGCTGTGGCGCCCGACGCCGCTGATCCGCGCGGAGCGGCTGGAGCGT
>Ga0224555_1004277_pt1 | contig 13309 bp, 9 predicted proteins | sample 714S23034metaG_FD_180687 | JGI IMG/M metagenome (GOLD analysis project Ga0224555, IMG submission 180687) | Peat soil microbial communities from Stordalen Mire, Sweden - 717 S2 30-34 | ecosystem: Environmental > Terrestrial > Soil > Wetlands > Peat | place: Sweden: Norrbotten County, Stordalen...
ACCGAAAATCGAGCCATCCAGGAGCTAACATGGAAAAAGCCACACCTGCCGGCAGTCCGCGAAGCCAGCATTCGATGCTTGCGGAAAAGAAGTTGCGGGCCGCCCTGCAAAGGGCGCAAGCGGCGGTGGCGTCTACGGAGCAGAAAGTTTCCGAACTCGAAGGCACGGTAGCGAGGTTGACGGGGCGCGTTGCGACGTTCGGCGACTTTAAGTTTCAACAAGGACTTGACCTGGCGATTGCGAAACTTGCCACGGTGCGTGCCCGCATCGATCCATACAAAGCCGAGGTCGCCCGCCTGGAAGCGGAGATTCAAGCCCTGCAACCCAGCCAAGTGGAAATCGAGGCTCGCCATGAGGGCCAGCGCGAATTTGCGAGCCTTGCCAGTGAGAGGTTGGAGTACGACCGCGAGGCCGACCGGTTGGTCAAGGAACTCCGCACAGTCCTGCGCACACGTAGCGAATTGACAACGGCTATGGGCGCTGCTGCGGAGCTCTTTGACCTTGAAATTCTTAACGATGCACTGGACGCATCGCGGGTTGAAAAACTCCTAGACTCTCTGCCTGAAAGCATCTTGCCACAGAGCGAGCGCTGGCATCGTTTGTTTTTTGGAAATTCAAAAACGGAAACAACCTATGTCGTGATCGGGGATTCGTTGGTTCTCCCGGAGACTTTTTCGAGTAACGGGCTCCTCAGTTTTGGCGACCGCGTCCAACTTACTGAGGAAGATGCGCGCGAATTCCTACGTAAAGACCGGCGCGAGCCCGGGGCAAGGTTCACTTCCGACTTGCTGCCGCCAGACATTATGAATGAAGCGGAGTTTGGGCTTGCAGTCGAGGCGGCCAAAGCGAATGGTTATTCCGTTGATGTTGAGGTGCATTCCATGCACCGCAACTATTGCGAGCAAATACGGAAGGAATGGGCTCGCCAGACGCACATCAACCTTTGGGGAGAGGATAACAAGACACATCCCTTCTTGGGTTGACGCGGGCGAAGGAAGAGATCGATTCGACTTGCCGCGCGCCGGGACCTAACAGCACCCGCTGTGCGGCTTGGCAGTATCCGGAGCTGTCGTCACCTTTGGATACTTCCATCGGGGCTACCCGAGGGACGCCTGTTCTCCTCGTTCCGTTGACGGTAGCCCCACTTTTTAGAGGGATGCGGTAGCGGAAAAAATAGCGAAAAGGGGAAACACGATGAACGCGACACTCCGGCTTGCCTCTCTAGTCAGAGAGACGTCCACGATAATGCTTGCAGAAGCATCAAAGGCGGGCACAGCTCTTGCACCTTCTCGCGAAATTGCAGAGCAAGCGCTTCGTCGCGTGCTCGCGACGGATGAAGGCAAAGCCCTTTGGGAACGGAAGCGGCTTGAAGAGCTTGAGGCGAGTAAAGGTAAAGGGCTCGCTCTTCGCGGGGCATTCTGTTCCGGCGCCGGCGCACGGTTTGATTCCTTGGTCAGCAAAACGGCGAACAACGGCCAAATGACTATGGATGGGGCTTTGAACCTTGTGCTTGCGAGTGATGAAGGTAAGGCCCTCTGGGAGCAGAAACGAGCGGAGGAACTTTCCTTGAGTTCGGATGACCGCCACCTAACCCAGGAGATGCGAAACAGCCGATGAGATCGCGTGTTCCTAAAAGTGCGAAATTGCACGTAGCAGCGGGTAAAAGCTCATCGAGACGCAGCAGCACGGGTGCGGGCGCCGGCGCGGGATCGGGCAGCCGGGGCAGCGACAGGCAAAGCGTGGATCGGGGTGGCGCGGGCGGCGGGCGGAGCGGCGGTGGCGGCGGGGGCGGAGGGTACAGCTAGACCACCATCCACATCGACGGCGTCATTTCGCCGGTTGTTGTGGCGCGCCGGCCATGCAAGTGAATTACGACTTTTACGAAGACCTCACTCCGGAGAAGGTTGATGTACTCCTGGAGAGGTTGAGAAGGCAGTGGGCAGTAGGCAGTGGGCGGCAGACAGCCGTAAGGAAGGGCGTCTTGTGAGACTCGATGATATTGTCGCCCAGCTCAACAAGCGGAAGCAGCGTGCCACCTATGGGGCAGTCGCGGGGGTTGTCGGCGGTTGGCCAAGATGGCTGATGAAGGGGCGCGCGCGATGCCCCTGCTATTCGTGGGTGGTGGCTAAGCACACGGGCTCACCGACAGGCTACGCCGAAAGTCAGATTGACCCTGATTGCCGCAGTCAGATTGACCGGGGCCTCCCCAAGGTTATCGAGGACGCGGCTAGCCTGAGAGCTTGGTTGCATGAATGTTCGCGTACGTGTCTCACATCCGACCAGAAAGGAGGGCGACTGCCGGTGGACTGTAACCTGATGCACGACCGGGCAAACAAGGCAAACAACGTGGCCGGGAACGGCGGCGACTTGGTGAAGCACACGGTCTACCTCGCCGTGCTTCGCTTCCTGCTGGGACAGGAGCCCTGGCGCAGCAAACTCCTTGTGAGGGAGTGCCACGCCGGGCAGGGCGCTTACCGGATCCCTGAGGGCGATTCACGGCGGCACCGGTTGCTCTCCTGCCTTTACTCAAGTCCGGCGGGCAGCAGCCGCGTTCTGCTTCACGACGTCCAGAAGAGCATCTTGGGCACGCTGGGCTGTTGGCCGTCGGGCGCCGAGGGTGCCCATTGCTACGCCGGATCACCGCTCATCAACGCCTATACTCTGGCGGAGAGCCACGGCGACTCGCACGAACTAGAACTTTACGAGTTGCTTCCTGAGACGCGGCGAATCCTTCGGTCTGTTCTCGCTGAGGCGCAGCCTGAGGCGCACCAGTTTTGGAGCGTTCTGCCCAAAGAAGAGCAATGCAAGGAATTTGACGGCGAGGCGCACATCGCGCGCGAGATCAAGGATTGGGGAAAACAGAACTTGGTGCTGCTTGATCCGTTCGCAATGTGGCGACAGCGTTCGGACCAAGCTAAGCGCGATCGCTACGGTGCGATCATTGATGGGCTGGTCAGTCGCGGACCTGATGCCCCCTCCCTCGTTCTTTTCTGGACTTGGGGAAAGGCCTTTCCGGTCGCGGATGCCGATCTGGACGGCACGGCAAGCCCCGTGCCAAACGGCTACGCGGAGCTGCGCGCCAAGCTCCACAAGGCCGGATTCGCTTTCATACTTATCAGGTGGCGATGGGAGCTTCAGTTCGCCATGTGGGTCGTGGTGCCTGCTGATCACGTCACGGCGCTGCGCGACGCAATTGACTGCCATTGCCGGCTGTTATCGGATCACCTGACTCGGCACGGGTGCGGCCAGAGTCAGGTGGAGGTCACAATCGACCTCCCCTGCCGCCCCCGACCGTCCGGTGGCCGATAGGCCATATCACGCTTTATTACGGACCAGGAGAGCATGTCGGATTATCAAAATTACGCCAAAGGATCGCCGCTGGAGGTGAAGCGTTCCACGGTTTTGGTTGATCGCCTGAGGGCTGCCCCTTTATAAGGTGGCTATCCCCTCTCCGGGGGCAGCCCGTTTTTTGACCCACTCTCGAATCTACTCTGGCGCGCCACCCTTGAGCCTTCCCTGGCGGACCTTCCCTGCTGTGTCTCTCCCCGATGGACTCTAGACTATTCGGTCATTTTTCTAAACTATTGTCGCATTTCTTCTAAACTGTTCGGTCATTCCACACATGCGCGTTGAATCTAGCTGGGCTTAAGTGTATACTGTCCGTTTGTTTGCATGGTCTTTCGGTCAAGGTGAGCGCGCGAACAGTTGCCGACCCATCCTGTCCCCGCACCTGTTTAACCCGACCGCTATACAACAGCGCAGAGAGCCAAGCCGCCTTCACTACCAACGCAGCGAGTTTGGGCCATCGAGTGCCAGCCGCATAAGGCTGGAGAAAGGTTATAAGCGAAATGAGAGCAGCAGTTTTTTACGGGCCGCGAGACGTTAGGATCGAGGACGTTACGAAGCCCACGGCTGGGACGGGGGAGGTTGTCTTGCGGGTCCTCCGCTGTTCCGTGTGCGGGACGGACAAGCGCATTTACACCCACGGGCAAAAGAACGTGGTGCCGCCGGCGATTACCGGGCATGAGATTGTTGGAACTGTTCACGAGATCGGCCCGGGTGTAGGAAGTGGACTCCACATCGGCCAAAAGGTTATCGTCGCCACAGTCATTGGGTGCGGAAAGTGCATATACTGCCAACGCAAGCAATACAACCTCTGCGACTCGTTCACCGCACTGGGCTACGATTACGCAGGGGGATTCGCGGAGTACGTCAAAATTCCTGCCCCTGCGGTGGCGCAAGGCAACATTATTCCAATTGCGAATTCCATGTCCGTGGAGCGCGCGGCGCTGATCGAACCGCTTTCCTGTGTCCTGAACGGCCAGGAGTACTTATCCCCTCAGCCGGCAGATCGCGCCGTGGTCTTCGGAGCCGGGCCCATTGGCCTGATGCACGCCAGCATCTTAAAGGCGCGAGGTTGCGACCCGGTGATAGTGGCGGACGTGTCGCAGGAACGTCTGGATTATGTTCGCGAGTTTGGGGTCGGTGTGCCGGTGAATACGTCCGGTGGGGACGCAGTCAATAAGATCAGGGAGGCAGGCGGCGCAGAGAAATTTGATGTGGCCATAGTCGCCTGTTCCGTGAAGGCGGCCCAGGCAGATGCGCTGAAGCTGGTTCGCAAGAAAGCGCGGGTTTCATTCTTCGCCGGCGTGCCCAAGGACGACCCGGTTCTGGGCATTGACACCAATCTCATTCACTACAACGAGATTTCCGTCTTTGGCTGCTTTGCCTCCAACCTCCAGCACTACCACCAGGCCCTGGAAATGGTCTCTCGCGACGACTTGCCCTGGGATCGCTTCCTCACCCACAGGTTTAAACTTCAGGATATGGTCAAAGCCTATGCCGTGGTCGAGGCGGGCCAAGGAATCAAGGCGGTCATCGACTGCGAATAGAAAACACCACGATGGATAAAGAATCTCTGGCGCAATTGATTGCAATCTCCCGCGCGGTGGGCGCGAATCCTGCCTACGTCCAGGCCGGCGGCGGCAACACTTCGGTGAAATCTCAGGACGGGCGGACGATGGCCATCAAGGCCAGCGGCACCCCATTAACCGCCATGAGTGAGACCGCCGGCTGGGTGGAAGTGGATACGGCCAGAGCTCTGAGCATCTTCGACCGGAAGGACCTTGCCACGCTGGAGGCGAATGCCCGCGAGGCGGGGGTGGTGCAACATCTATCCGCCGCGGTCATCGGCGGCAGCGGGCGGCCTTCGGTGGAGACGGCGCTTCACGCCATGCTCGGCAGGGTGGTCATCCACACTCACCCCGTGGCGGCTAACGCCCTGAATTGCGGGCCGGGGTTGAAGGCCCTGGGGGAAATTACGCCGGCAGGTGAACTCCCACCGCTTTGGGTGCCCTACACCGATCCCGGCTGGCGCCTCGCAATCACCGTCAAGTCGGTGGCTGAGGCTTACGAAAAGAAACACCACCACGCTCCGGTTGTCCTTTTTATGGAGAACCACGGCCTTCTCGTCTCGGCTCCCGAGGCGCAGGCGTGTGTGGCGCTCCATAATGAATGGGTGCGGCGATGCGAGCAATACTTCGCGCCGCAAGCGCCGCTTTTGCGCGCACCTTCGGGCTTGGATTCCGCTGCCTTGCGTAAGGCCATGGTCTGGCTGCGCCGCACCTGGAGTGAGGTGCGAGGAAGCGCTCCTTTCGCCCGCTTGACGAATGACGCGGAACTGGCCGCCGTGGCGTGTGATGAAAGGGCGGAGACGTTGGCCGGTGGCTCGCTGTCACCCGACCATATTGTTTACGATGGCTCCCGCGCCGTACTGGGAGAATCGCTGGAGGATTTGGCCGCGAAGCTGAAACCGGCATTGAGCGAGAAGGCTCCGCCAAGGGTGGCCATGATTAGGAATGTGGGGACCTTCCTGCTGGCTGAAAATGCGACCAAGCTTGATGCGGCGGAGGCGCTGGGCGTCGCCGCCGCCAGGATCACGCGTTTGGCGGTGGGGCGCGGCGGCGCGCATAACCTTAGTCCTGCTTCCGCCGAATTCATCATCAATTGGGAGGCGGAACACTATCGCTCGGCTTTATTTGGCGCCGCTGCCGCTCCGCTGGCTCAGAAGGTCGCCTTGGTAACAGGTGCAGCATCCGGCCTGGGCTGTGGGATTGCCCAGGGTCTGGTCGAAGCGGGAGCGGCCGTGGCCTTCTGCGACGTTGACGACCAAGGCGCAAAAGAAGCGGCAGCGGCCTCGCCGGTGCCCTCGCGCGCGCTTCCCGTGCACATGGACGTCACGGACGAAGGCTCCGTGGCAGGCGCGTTTGACACGCTTTTGCGCCATTGGGGAGGCGTGGACATTGTGGTTTGCGCGGCGGGCGTGGCGCCGGCCTACGAGTTGGTGGACATGCCGGTGGATAAGTGGCGGCAGGCGCTGGAGATCAACCTCACCGGCTATTTTCTGGTGGCGCGGGAGGCGGCTCGCATCATGCGCGCCCAGGGTGACGGTGGCGACATGATCATACTCTCCTCAAAGAGCGGCTTGGACGCTTCTCGGGCCAACTCCGCTTACAACGCCACCAAAGCCGGCGAGCTCCACCTGATGCGTGGCTGGGCGCTCGAACTGGGGGCGGATGGTATCCGCGTCAATGCCCTCGCCCCGGGCAACGTCTTCGAAGGGTCCAAGATTTGGAACCCGGAGTACATCAAAACCGCCGCCCGCAAGAAGGGGATCAAGCCCGAAGAGGTCATCCCCTACTATGTTTCGCTGACCGCACTGAAGCGCGATATCAAGCGCTCGGACGTTGCCCAGGCCGTCGTCTTTCTCTGTTCCGACGCGGCGCGCTGCATCACCGGCCAGACACTGGTGGTGGACAGCGGACAGGTCATGGTTCGATGAACGACCCAGCATTGCAAAGAACGACCGAACTCGAGACGGAGCTTTGCCAGGGAGGGCTGGAACAGCGTTTGCGCGCTCTCCGCGAGCTGTGCGCCCAGCTCGGTCCCAGGGGGCAGCGTGGCACCAACTGCCACATTCATACCAGCGAGTCTTTCAGCGTTTTTCGCTCCCCTGCGGAAGCGGTGTGGCAAGCGGCGCGGGAGAACCTCGCAGTCCTGGGCATCAACGACCACTACACGATTGCGGGGCACGAGGAGTTTCGCCGCGCCTGCGAGCTGGCCGGCATTGCGGCGGCATTTTCCCTCGAAGCCGTGGCCATGGACCGCGAGGCCCAGGCACAGGGCCTGCTGCTCAATGACCCCGACAATCCTGGCCGTGTGTATCTGTGCGGTAAAGGCGTGACCAGGATTCCGCCTGATTCTTCGACGGAAATGCAAAACCTGGCGCGCATGCGGGCAGCCCTGGAGCGTCGAAATCGTGAGATGACCGAAAAGGTCGCCGCCCTCTTCAAGCAACGGGTGAATGCCCCTGGCCCGACCTGGGAGTCTGTTCGAGGGCTGACGCCGCGTGGCAATGCCACGGAACGGCACGTGGCCTGGGCAACGCTGGCGTGGTTACGCGAGTGGGCCGCAACGCAGGGAGTGTCCCTTTCAGAGGCTATAACGAATTGTTGTGGAGTTGCTCCGCCGCCGGGAGCTGACGACGCCGCACTGCAAATCTTCCTTCGTGCCAAACTCCTCAAGGCGGCCGCTCCTTGCTTCGTGCGCGAGTCCGAGGAGGCTTTTGTCTCCGTCGAAGAGCTGCGCAGGATCTTCCTGGCCTTCGGATCTATCCCCACTTACCCGGTCCTCGGAAATCCGATTACCTCGGGGGAGCGGGACATTGAAGCTCTTCTCGATCGATTGGAGGCCACGGGCTTTTATGCCGTCGAGGTTATCCCGCACCGCAATACGCGCCAGCGACTGGCTGAAATTGTATCGAGCGCCCGGCGGCGCTGGTGGCCCGTCTTCAATGGCACGGAACACAACACGCCGGAGGCTCGGTCCCTGCTCGACCCCTTCGCCCTCGACCCGGAGTTCGAGCCCTGGTTTCGCGAAAGTACCGCGTTGCTGCTCGGTCACCAAGGGCTCGTCGCGCAGGGTCAGCCGGGGTACGTTGATCTTGAAGGCAAACCTACGATTGCCGACCCACGCGCCAGGTTCGAGCACTTCAGTCAGGCGGGAGGGTAAGAGTCCGGCGCGGAGTGCATTTGATTGACGAGGCACACCAGGTGTTTGCTTGTCCGAAATGTTGACCAGCACCACCCCCTACCCCCTCCTTAACAAAGGAGGGGAGTTCGGATTCCCCTCCTCAGTTGAGGAGGGGGTAGGGGGTGTTTGAGGGGGTCATGGGGTGGTCGGATGCAAAACTGATTGCAATTTCGCCCTTATTGACGGAACATAGCGGGCTTGGTTAGATCAACTAATTTCCTACCTGAAAGGTGGAGGACGAGAAAAGTGACAAACAAAGAGATTCCAATAGCAGAACCGAAGGGGAAGTTGGGTATTCTTACGGTCGGAATGGGGGCAGTCGCGACTACAATGATCGCGGGTGTGGAAGCGGTTCGCAGAAAGATTGCGCTCCCTATAGGTTCTCTCACGCAAATGGGTACGGTGCGGCTTGGAAAACGCACGGAGAAGCGGATTCCCAAAATCAAGGATTTCGTACCCCTGGCCAATCTCGATGATCTGGTTTTTGGTGGCTGGGACCTTTTCACTGACAGCGCCTATGACGCGGCTATTAAGGCCGGGGTTTTGGAAAAAGCCCAGGTTGACCAATTGAAGGGCTTTCTCCAGGAGTTGCGGCCCATGCCCGCCGCTTTCGAACAAAAGTGGGTGAAGAACCTCCACCCCAACAATGTCAAGACCAGCAAGTCGAAAATGGATCTTGCCGAGCAAGTCATGAAGGACATCCAGCAGTTTAAGAAGCAGTCGGGCGCCGACCGCCTGGTGATGATCTGGTGTGGCTCGACGGAAGTCTTTTCCAAGCCTCATCCTGTTCACAACACCCTGGAGACCTTTGAGGAAGGGCTGAAGTCAAACAGCCCGGACATCTCTCCCAGCATGATCTATGCCTACGCTGCCTTGAAGCTGGGTGTCCCGCACGCCAACGGCGCGCCGCATATCACCACGGATATTCCTGCGCTCGCTGGACTCGCAATCGCGAACAAGGTGCCCGTCTGCGGTAAAGACTTCAAGTCAGGTCAGACCTTCATGAAGACCCTCCTGGCGCCCGGCATCAAGGCCAAGCTGCTGGGATTGAAGGGTTGGTTCTCAACTAACATTCTGGGTAACCGGGATGGTGAGGTGCTGGACGATCCCGATGCTTTCCGCAGCAAAGAAGAAAGCAAGCTTTCGGTGCTCGAGGCCATCATCCAGCCTGATCTTTATCCCGAGCTTTATAAGGGTTACTACCACAAGGTGAGAATCGAGTATTACCCCCCACGGGGCGACAATAAGGAAAGCTGGGACAACCTCGATATCTTCGGTTGGTTGGGCTACCCGATGCAGATTAAGGTGAATTGCCTTTTCCGGGATTCGATTCTGGCCGCCCCCATGGCGTTGGACCTCATCATTTTAATGGACCTCGCTCAACGCTGCCCGGACTTGGCGAAGATGGGAGTCCAGGAATGGTTATCCTTCTACTTCAAGAGCCCCATGTGCGCGGCCAGCGTTTACCCCGAGCACGACGTCTTCATTCAACTTATGAAGCTCAAGAACACCCTTCGCCACCTGCGTGGTGAAGAGCTGATCACTCATTTGGGATTGGAGTACTACGACTAATCTCTGGAGTGCGGCCCGCCACAGCGGGCTGCCGCTTTTCCCGCTAGGCGGGACCAGCTTGCTGGCCGTGCACAGGAATGCGGTACTCGGACGGGTGAAGCGCGAGCAAGCTCGCAGGAGAAGAGCGGCGGCCCGCTGTGGCGGGCCGCACTCCAAAACGCCTGCGACCCTTTCCGTCCGGTGTCTGTTTTCCCCCTGCCGTGAACTCCGTGGCCTCTCTGGTGAGTCTCCTGTTGGGTTGCGACCACTGAGCCGCGCTGTGCGCTCTGGGGTGGAATCCTCCTTCGCGTTCTGGCCGCGAAGAGCAGGGAGGCGGTGGTGGCACGATGAGCAAATCGATTCCTGTTGAGATGCGCGCCCTGGTTTTGGATGGGGTTGGTTTCGGTCACCTGCAAGTGCGGCGAGTGCCGACCCCGCGTCCGGGCCCGCGCCAAATGCTGGCCCGAGTCGATGCTGCGGGGATTTGCACGTCACTCCTCAAGCTGGTCGAGCAGGGTCCGAACCACAGCCAGGTGTATGGCTGGGACCTCGCGCGCTTCCCACTGATTCTTGGAGACGAAGGCTCAGTGACGCTTGTCGAGGTGGGGCAGGATTTGCAAGACCGCTACCACCTCGGCGAGCGATATGTCATTCAACCCGCAGTCAATCACCCACCCATCAATCACCTGGAGCGATATCGTGACGGGGGCCGAGGCGTCGCCAAGGTTGCTGTCGGTTACACGATGCCAGGACACCTGGCGGAATATATCCTCATCATGGAAGAGACTGTGGCCGCGGGATGTCTTCTCCCCATCCGCGTCCCGTCGTTCCCCTTTGCGCACGCGGCCATGAGCGAGCCTTTGTCTTGCTGTGTCTCGGCTCAAGACCACCATGTACACCTGGTGCAGGAGACACCCCTGGGGCCGCGGCAAGTGGTAAAAGGGCTCAAGCCCGGAGGAGTGACCGTGGTGGTCGGCGCGGGGGCTATGGGCCGGATGCACGTGGACTTGGCGCTTAGCTACAACCCTCGTGCCATTTTGGTTGCTGATCTCGTGGAGGCACGCTTGGAGCTGGTGAGGAATCTGTTGGGGCCGCGGGCAACCAAAGCCGGAATCGACCTTCAGGCCCTCAATCCGGGAACCATTGATTTGAACAAGCGGGTGAACGAGTTAACGAATTATAGGGGGGCAGATGATGTGATTGTGGCCGCGGGCTCCAGAAAGGCCATCGAGAGCGCTCAGAGCCTGGTGGGGCGGGGCGCCGTCCTGGACCTGTTTGGGGGCTTGAAAAAAGGCGAGGATGTTATCGGCCTCGACACGGGGATCGTCCATTACAAGGAAATCAACGTCACCGGGTCCAGTGGAGGTTCCCCTTGGGACATCGCCCGCACCCTGGAGTTAATGCTTAGCCGCGAGATTGACGCCGGGTGCCACATTACTCGAATTGGCGACCTGGAACACTCTATCGAATTCTTGCGAATGGTCATGGAGCAGGAAATTGACGGCAAAGCTGTTGTCTACCCTCACCGGCGCAGCGCGGAAATCAGAGCGGTGAAATCCTGGAGCGCCCAGGATGAGGCGGAATACCTAAGAGCAGTGACGAGTGACAAGTGACGAGCGGAAGTCAGGAGACAAGGATGGAAAGAAGTGGCGGGTCGGAAGAAGGAAGAAGGCGGCTCAAAATTCAGAATTGCCCCAGACCACACCCCCCGGCTCTTGACCTTTTCATTCATCTGGCGACTGATAACTGAATACTGACGACTGACGACTGACGACTGACGACTGACGACTGACGACTGACCACTGACGACTGACGACTGACGACTGACCACTGACCACTGACCACTGACAACGGACAACTGACCACTGACATTGAAACTTACCAGTCAACGCACCTTCGTTGGTTTTGGCTTCGGCGCCATCCAAGCCGGACTGTTTCTTTACGAAGCTTTCCGTTCCGACAGTTTCGGCCGACTGGTGGTGGCGGAAGTCGCGGCGGATGTCGTGCATGCGGTGCGCGAAGCGGGAGGACGTTTCTCGGTGAACATCGCCCACTCAGACCGCATCGAGAGGGCAGAGGTTGGGCCCTTGGAAATCGAGGACTCGGAGTCTGAATCTGACCGGCGCCGCTTGGTGGAAGTCGTCGCAGAAGCGGAGGAAATCGCTATCGCAGTGCCCAGCGTGCAATTCTACACTTCGTCAAGCCCCGGCAGCATACATCGACTCCTGGCCGAGGGGTTGCGGCGCAAGGCAGCCACACAGGGGCCGCGGGCAATCGTTTATGCGGCGGAAAACCATAACCACGCAGCGGAGATCCTGGAAGCAAAAGTCCTCGAAGAGATTCCTGAAAACGAAAGAGAGCTTGTCCGTTCTCGCGTCCGATTCTTGAACACCGTGATCGGGAAAATGAGTGGGGTGGTTTCCGGCGCGGAAGAAATTGCGTCGCAGAACCTGGCCACCATAACCCCTGGCGGCCGGCGTGCCTTCCTGGTCGAAGCGTTTAACCGAATCCTGATTTCCAAAATCCGATTTGCGGGCGCCGGTGATGCGCCGGCTTTTCAGCGCGGCATAAAGGTCTTCGAAGAGAAGGATGACTTGTTGCCTTTCGAAGAAGCCAAGCTATACGGCCACAACGCCACCCATGCCCTTGCTGCCTACGTCGGCGCCATACGCGGTGTCGAACGTATTGCTGACCTCCGCAAATACCCCGATATCTTCGCCTTCCTCCGCGCCGCGTTCATTCAAGAATCCGGCGAGGCGTTGGTGCGTAAACACGCAGGTGAAGATCCGCTCTTTACCCGCCAAGGTTATGGGGAATACGCGGACGACCTGCTCGCCCGCATGGTTAATCCCTTCCTTCACGACAGCGTGGAAAGAGTGGGGCGCGACCCGCAGCGAAAACTAGAGTGGGACGACCGCTTGGTGGGAACCCTGCGCGTGGCGTTGCGTCAGGGCATTAAGCCATCGCGTTATGCTTTCGGTGCAGCAGCCGCACTGGCCGTGCTGGATCGCAACACCCTGGAAACCAATGCCCCGCTGGCAACCTGGCTTGTCCCCCTGTGGAAAATGGCCTCTCCGGATAAGCAGGAAAAGGAGAAAGTCCTCGACCTGATTGAAGAAGGCCGCGAGCGACTGCGGAACTGGCGCGCCTCGGGGTTCCTAGACCTCGAGGACTTGTTCTCAAGGGAAGGCTAAGGACGGTTTGAGTCGCGTCAGGACCTGTATGAAACGAAGTCGCACTCCCACGCATTCGTGTAGTGTCCAGGAGATAGCTGGGCAACGCTCCCTCTCGTAACGCGGGCATCTTTTCCGGTCCCGCGCAGCGGGACCGCCACGACGGCAGGGCTACATTGTCCACTCAATTAGTGGACACTACACTAGAAATCTTGAGTCAGAAGTTCGTTGACAAAAGCTTCCCATTTTGGATGGCCGTTCCTCAGCCCCGGCAGGGGCGTAAGATCGTAGCCCAGGGCGTCAGCCCTGGGGGAAGGAACCCTCACCCCGCCTTCGGCACCCCTCTCCCGCGCGGGCGGGAGAGGGGACGGGGGCATAGGCGCTAGAATAAGGAATTGACATTTGTTGCGACTTATGTATGCTTCTGGCATGGACAAAAACTTAATCGGGAACGATTGGAAGTATCTATGCCAGTTTCTACCGGCTGATTTGAG
>Ga0224555_1004278_pt1 | contig 13304 bp, 7 predicted proteins | sample 714S23034metaG_FD_180687 | JGI IMG/M metagenome (GOLD analysis project Ga0224555, IMG submission 180687) | Peat soil microbial communities from Stordalen Mire, Sweden - 717 S2 30-34 | ecosystem: Environmental > Terrestrial > Soil > Wetlands > Peat | place: Sweden: Norrbotten County, Stordalen...
CCAGGCCTACGGGACGCCCAACAAGGCTCCGGGGGCAAGGGAGGGCAGGCAGGTGCTCAACCAGACGATCCACAACGCCCTTCTGTGCCATGGCCAAGGCGTCAGGGCCGTGCGCGAGTTCGGCGGCCGCGGAGCCAGGTGCGGGCTCAGCGATAACTGCGAGACCGTCATTCCCGTGACGGAGTCGGCGGCCGACGTCGCGGCCGCGCACGAGTGCTTCGCGTCGGCCAACCTGGCCGTCCTCGACCCGATCTACCGGGGCCGGTACTCGGAGGCGTACCTGCGCGGCTGCGGCCGGTTCCGCCCCAAGGTCGAGCGCGGGGACTTCTCGCTGATCAGCCTGCCGACGGACTTCCTGGGCCTGAACGTCTATGCTGGCCTCTTCGTGCGGCGCAGAGCCGACGGCAAGGCCCAGCTCCTGTATCCGTCGGCCAGCTACCCACGCACCGACAGCCCCTGGCTGCACCTCGCGCCCCGCGCCCTCTACTGGGCCCCCCGGCTCGCCGCGAACGTCTACGGCGTCAAGGACGTCTACATCACCGAGAACGGCTGCGGCTACGACGACGACGTCGTCAAGGGCGGCGAATGCCTGGACCTTCACAGGATCGAGTACCTGCGCAGCTACCTGAAGGAGCTTCACTGCTCCATCGCCGACGGTACCCCTGTGCGCGGCTACTTCGTCTGGTGCTTCCTCGACAACTTCGAGTGGACCGACGGCTACACGAGGCGCTTCGGCATCGTCCACAACAACTTCCGGACGCAGCGCCGCACGCCGAAGCTGAGCGCGTACTGGTACAAGTCCATCATAGAGGCCAACCGGATCCTCTAAGGGCGCGCCGGGCCGGCCGGGCGCGGAGAAAATGCTCCCCGCGCCCCCGGTTCCGGGTTTTCATGCGGGCGACGGATGAACCCGCGGCACCTGAGGAACCAAATTGTCGAGCACTTCGAGCTGCACGTTGACGGCACGAGGGCGCTGCGCGCGACGCTGGCGTTCGGCATTCCCCTCGCGATCGCGCACGCGCTTCACCGACCGACCGACGCGATCTTCGTCTCGCTGACCGCGCTCAACCTCTCCCAGCCGGACCTGCGGGGAACCTACCACGTGCGCGTCGTGCTCCTCGCGGCGATGACCGCGATAGCGGCGGCATCGGCCTTCCTCGGCGTCGCGTGCGCGGACTCGACGGTCGCTGCGGTCCTGGCCATGGGCGTCCTCGCCCTCCTTGGCGGGGTCTGGCGGCACCTGAGCGCCGACTACGGGCCGTCGGCGGCCGTGTCCTCGGCGCTGCTCTTCCTCCTCGGCCTCTCCGTGCACGGCGGCTGGCAGGGCGGCCTTCACCTGGCGGCCCTCGCCGCGGCCGGCGGGGCGGTGGCGACGCTCCTTCACGTCGTCTACTGGCTCGTGCGCCCGCAGCACGCGCTGCGAAACGCCGTGGCCGAAACCTGGGTCGCCCTCTCGGACATGGTCCTGTCGATGCGTCCGGCCGGCCCGCGGGGCGCGGCGGCGCCCGGCTCGGGCATCGACGGGCGCGAGCGCGACCTCAGGGCTGCGCTCGACCGCACCTTCCTCATCCTGAAGGAGGCGCAGAACCCGAGGCAGGCCGTGCTCCTCGCACACCTGGAGGAGATGCGCCTCGAGGCCGTCCAGGTCTCGATGCGCGCGGTGGCGCTCAACGCGTCGATCGAGGCCGTCCTGGGCCGGCCAGAGTTCGCGCGGTGCCTTCCGGCAATCGACTCCGCGATCAAGGCGCTTGGCGACGCGGCGCGCTCGGTCGCGCTGACGCTCATCATGCACCGCGACGAGGACTATGCGGCGTCGTCCCTGCGCCTGCGCCGCTGCCAGCACCTGATCCGGGCGGCCGCGGAGCAGGTCGCGGCCGTCCCCTCGGGCGGCGCGGACGCCGCGCAGATGACCGCGGCATTTGAGCAGCTCGAGCGGCTCCTGCCCCACACCCGGTCGGCCGTGTCCGAGACGGCGGGGCATGCGATAAGGAGCATCGGCCTGCTGCCCGGACTTTCCGAGATCGGGGGCCTGTCGCTGAGGTCGCTCGGGGCGTGGGTGCGCCCGTCGGCGCGGCCGGACCCGCTGCTCGTTCGCCACGCCGCCCGGATGGCGGCCCTCACCATGATCGCCGTCGCGATCTACAAGGGCTTCGACGTCGCGCATGGCTACTGGATTGCGCTCACGATCCTCGTCGTCCTGCAGCCCGACTTCGGGTCCACCCGCCAGCGGGCCGGTGCCCGCATCGCCGGCACGCTTGCGGGAAGCATCTTTGCGAGCGGCCTGCTCCTCATCCGGATGCCGCTGCCGGTGATCGACGCCCTCGCTGCGGTCACCGCCTTCTTCTTCAGCTACTACCTGCGGCGCAGATACCGCGTCGCCGTGTTCTTCGTCACGGTCTACCTCATCCTTATCACGGAGACCCTGGCCGACGTGTCGCTCGACTTCATGTTCGTGCGGGTCTTCGCCACGCTCCTTGGCGGCGGCATGGCGCTCATCGCGGCGTTCCTCTTCTGGCCCGTCTGGGAGCGGGAAAAGTTCTCGACGCTGCTTGCCGCCGCCATCCGGGCCAACCAGGCGTTCCTGCAATCGCTGACCGCCGGCGCGGGGCCGCCCACGTCGGCGGGCTCGGCGCCGCTCCTTGCGCGGCGCAAGGCGGAGAACGCCAACAGGAACCTGTCCGCCTCCCTGGAGCGGATGATGGGCGAGCCGGTGGCGCTCCGTGAGTTCCCCGAGCGCTCGGCAGCTCTAGCCACCTACAACCAGCGCCTCACGCGCGCCCTTACCGCGCTCGCCGTGCAGCTTTCTCACGCGCTGGGATCCGCGGATCCCGCCCTGTCCGGGTTCGCGGCGCAGGTCGCCGGCATGATCGGGGACCTCGCGGGCGTCGTCGAGGGTGGCTTCGGTGAGCCGGCAACCGCCGAGTTGGCCGGGAGGTTGGCCAGGCTCGAGTCGCAGTTTGCGGTATGCCCTTCCCGGGACGCCCCCGGCGCCGCGGCAGCCGGCTCGCCGGGGGGCGTGGCCCTGGCCCAGCTGGCGAAGGCGATCGCCGAGGTCCGGGCGATGACGCTTGCGATGGGCATGGCCGCGTAGGCGGCTTCGCTCGGCGCGGGTTTGCGTCGCGCCCCGCGCGGCCCCTTAATGGCGAAACCGCTGCCCTCCTTCCCAAGAGCGATGATCAGAGCCTCCATAGCCGCACTGCTTGCATTCTCATCCGTCGCCCGCGCGCATGCCGCCGAGGCCGACGACGACCGCGCCCTCGCGGCCGACGTCGTCCGCGAGACGAAGCGCACGTGGGACGCCTACTCCGCGTACGCCTGGGGCCACGACGAGCTCAAGCCCCTGAGCCGCGGGTACAGCGACTGGTACGGCCAGCCGCTCTATATAAGCCCGATCGACTCCTACGACACCCTCGCGATCATGGGGCTCGAGGCCGACGCCAGGCGGATCGAGGACTTCGCGGCGAACGACGTCTCCTTCGACAAGAACGTCTACGTGAAGACCTTCGAGTTCAACATCCGCATCCTTGGCGGGCTGCTGAGCATGTACGACATGACCGGCAACCCGAAGGTGCTGGCGAAGGCGCAGGACTTCGGGAATCGCCTGCTGCCGGCTTTCGCGTCGAAGTCGGGCCTGCCCTACTACTACGTGAACCTGAGAACCGGGGCCGCCAAGGGCTCCACCATCTGCGCCGCGGAGGCGGCGTCCTACCTCTTCGAGTTCGGGATCCTGAGCTACTACACGCAGAACCCCAGGTACTACCAGGTCGCGAAGAACTGCACCCGCAGGATTTTCGAAAGCCGCTCGCCGATAGGCCTCATCGGCAAGGACTACGACGTCGATTCCGGAGCGTGCCTCGACCGCGACAGCATGGCGGGAGCCTACGTCGACTCCTACTACGAGTACATCTACAAGACTTGGCGCCTGCTGCGCGACCCCGAGTTGAAGGCGATGTGGGACCCGAGCCTGGCCGCGGTCAACCGCTACCTCGCGACCACCCAGAACGGCGGCCTTTGGTACGGGATGGCGGACAGGTTCACCGGGAAGATCACGGGCACAGCCGTCACCCTGTGGGACCCGTACCTCGTGGGGCTCCTTGCCTACGCGGGGGACACGGGCCGCGCCGAGCGCTCCTTCGCCGCCTGGGACAGGCTCTGGCGGGAGAACGGCCTGCTGCCGATGGGATACGACTGCGCCACGGACCGGATCCTGAACCCGAGGTACTACCTCAATCCCGAGCTCATCGAGGCCTGCTACTACATGATCTGCCTGACCAAGGACCCCAAATACAGCGAGGACCTGAGGCAGTACTACGCCGACATAAAGCGCTACTGCCGGAACGGGACGGCCTACGCCCACGTCGAGGACGTGGTCACGAAGCGCCAGTCGGACGCCATGTCGACGTTCTTCGTGGCCGAGACGCTCAAGTACCTCTACCTCGGGTTCCGGCGGAACCCGGCCTACGACTTCGACCACGTGGTCTTCAGCACCGAGGCGCACCCCTTCGTCATCTCCCACTTCGACGCAGCGAGGATCCGATCGGGGCTAGGCCTCTAGCGCGCCGCCCATCGCTGTTGTCACGGCCCGCCGGGGCGTGTTTCCTCGTCCTGGGAACCGACGCATCTTGACACATCCGCGCCAAAGCAGGCTGGCTCCGGTCCTCGCCTCGATCGCCATCTGGGCGTCGTGGGCCCCGGGGCCCTGCCGGGCCGCCGGGCCCCCGGGCCAGCCCGAATCCCCGGGAACGATCCTCGCGAGGCAGCTCCTGCGGGATCCGTCCGACGCGGACTGGCAGCGCCTGGTGGAATTCAGCGGGACCCTCACGCGCGCCGAGTTCGAGGAGCGCCTTCGCGACGTCTTCGACCCGTACCGCGGCATGGACCCGTTCCTTCGCGTGACCGACGACGCCGTCACCGTCCTTCCCGCCGAACGCGCAAACACGGCGCCTGTCCTCGTCTCCTTCGCGCGCCCGGGCACGCCCGGTGGGGCCGCGCCGCCGTGCTTCGCCACCCCTGAGGAGTTCCGGGGCCGTCCGGGCGGCGCCGCCGGCCCCCTCTGCGGCCTGCGGGTCGCCATCGAGCCCGCCGACATCGGCGGCAGGTGGGCCAGGATGGAGGACCGGTCGGCCTTCTTCCCGGGCTACGGGACGATCAACGAGGGTGACCTGAACCTCGAGGTGGCCGGCATCCTGGCGCAGCGCCTGCGCGCCCTCGGGGCCTCGGTGTTCGCCGTGCGCACGCGCACGGAGCCCGTCACGTCCGTGCGCCCGGCGGACCTCACGCCGCTCATCGGATCGATACTGCAGACGCGTCCCAACCTGCTTCCCGAGGCGTTCTTGATTCGCGACCGGGAGGGATTCAGGGATCCCGGCGCGCGCCTGCGCGCCGCCTCCGAGCTGCTCTTCACCAAGACCGTCGAGACAAGGGCGCGGGCGGAGCTGGTCCGGAGTGAGTTCCATCCGGACCTGACGATCGTCCTGCAGCACAATGCGACCCCCGCGAGCTCGAGGGGGCAGCTGGCTCCGGCAAACCGCAATGTGTTCTTCGTCGACGGCGCGTTCGCCCCGGACGAGCTTCGCGAGCCGGGTGAGCGCCTGCGGCTGCTGGCCAAGCTGCTCGGCAATGTCACTCCGGCCGAGCTCACCGTGGCCGCGGGCATCTCGCGCCAGTTCCAGGCGGCCACGGGATTCGACCCTGTGCTCTACCGCGACTCGCAGAGCACGCGCGCCCTGATCCCCGGCAATCCCTACGTCGTGGCCAGGAACCTGGCGTTCAACCGCTCCCACGACGGGCCCGTAGTCGTCACCGAGCCGTACTTCATGAACCAGGCGGAGACGCTCGCCCGGTTCCTGGCAGGGGACTACGACGGCACGAGGCTGGTGGCCGGGAAGCCCCGCCGGAGCATCTTCCGGGAGTACGCCGACGCGGTGGCCCTGGGAATCCTGGAGGCCTACCGCCCGGCCGGCGCCCGCTCAGTTCCCAAGAATCCCTGAGAGCATGCCCTTGATCCCGTCCGCGCTGAAGGGCCTGGGAAGCGTGGCCGTGAAGCCCTCCTTGGCGTACTGCGCTGCCGAGCCGCCATCGGAATAGCCGCTCACCAGAGACGTCGAATCCCAATGGTGCGACGCCGGGCGCCAGGCGTCCCATCGTGCCGGGGTCAGTGTAACCCCGTGCACGGCGCCGGCGTCACCAGACGCAGCCAGCCACCTAAACCCGTTCCAGCCCCGATGAAATTCCCCATCTTCGCAGCGCTGCGCCCCGCGGCCGCCCTGATCGCACTGTCCATCGCAACGGCCGCCGGGCGGCTTTCAGCCGCGTCATCCACTGCGCCCGTGGCCGTGCCGCCGCCGCCCCCCCAAAGCCCCAACCAGAACGCCCAGGGCTTCGGCGCCCCGGTCGCCGGCCTGAACATCACCCTCTCGGCGGATTTCGTGGACGGCCAGGACGAGTTCAAGATCGTGCGGACGCCCGCGACCGGCCTGGGGCCCATCTACAACAACGTTTCCTGCGAAGCCTGCCACAACCGACCGACCGTGGGGGGATGGGGCACCATCACCACGACCCGGTTTGGAAGGACCGCAAGCAACGGCACCTTCGATCCCCTGACGCAGCAGGACGGAAGCCTGCTGCATGCCTACACGACGATCGCGGCGCTGCAGGAGACGCTCCCGCCCGACGCAAACACGACGGCCAAGAGGCTCACGACGCCCCTCTACGGCGCCGGGCTGATCGACGCCATCCCCGACGAGACGATCGAGGCCAACCAGACGATCCCAAAGCCCCCAGGGATATCAGGCAGGGCCGCCATGGTCCCCGACGTCACCGCCGGCGTGGACCGCGTGGGTCGCTTCGGATGGAAGGCACAGCACGCGAGCATCGTCGTCTTCGTCGGCGACGCCTTCAACAGCGAGATGGGCATAACGAACCAGGTCTACCCGGCGCCGCACGCGCCCGACGGCAACACGACCCTCTTTGACGAGCTCGCGCCCGACCTGACCGGCATCAAGGACTCCGTCGACCCCGTGACGGGCCTCTCCGGCGTCCAGATGCTCGACAGGTACCTGCTTGGCCTCGCGCCCCCGGGCCGCGGGCGCGCGACCGCCCATTCGGCGAGGGGCGGGCAGGTCTTCGCCACGATCGGCTGCGCGGCGTGCCACATCCCCTCGATGCAGACCGGGCCGAGCCCCATCGCCGCCCTGAGCAACCAGAACGTGCCTCTCTTCTCGGACCTCCTGATCCACGACATGGGCAGCCTCGGCGACGGCATCGCGCAGGGCGACGCGGGCCCGCGCGAGATGCGCACGTCCCCCCTCTGGGGCCTGAGGACGCGCACGGTCTTCCTGCACGACGGCCGCGCCGTCACCCTGAACGAGGCGATCCTCGACCACGACGGCGAGGCGGCCGGGACTCGGGAAAGCTACAGCAAGCTGGGCGGCGCCGACCGCGAGGCCCTGATGGAGTTCCTGAACACCCTTTGAGGCCGCCCGTGAGCGCCTACTGTACCTTGCGGAGGAAGTAGCTCTCGATCGTCTTCAAGGCCTCCTTCTGCGGGATGGCGATGAGGCCGACGGCGAGGTTCACGCTCCTCGTGCTCATCCAGCCGAACGGGCTGGCCCTCCAGATGACGGTGCCCTTGCCCTTCATGCGGAAGCACAGCGTAGCGCCGCCGATGCTGGGCTTCGTCAGGACGCGCTCGACGTCGGCAAACACCAGGGGCCGCTTCCAGCCCGTGTAGGTGAGCGAATCCGCGCGCAGCACGAAGAGCCCGCCGTGGTGGCGCAGCCACTGGATGGTGCCCAGCGCCAGGAAGAACGCGACGCAGAGGCCCGTGACGGCCCTGGGGCCGTCGCCATTGGTCATTGAGAACAGCACGCAGAAGACCGCGGCCCCGACGGCGCAGCCGAAGACAACGAACCAGAGGCTGGAGCGGCGACCGAGCCAGATCACCTCGGGGAACTGCTTGTCCAGCAGCTGCCTCCCCTCCTCCGTGGCGTAGCTGGCCTTGGCGGTGCGGACGCGGTCCACCTCCACCAACGCGTCCACAAGGACATCGGTGAAGAGGGCGTCCTGTCCGGCAAACCAGCGCCCGTAGGCGGATTCCGTCTCGACGGTGGCCGCCGTCATCGCGGCCTCCGGCGTCGCCGGCTGCTGCAGGGCCTGCAGGCGGGCGCGCAGCGGGGGGTGGGAGTCCAGCGGGTGCGCCGTCGCCTTTTCGAAGAGGCTAGCCCAATACCCGGGCTTTGGGGCCAGCTCTTCGCGGACGTAGGCGGCCATCGGCACGTCGAAGGGGTTGCTGTCGCGCCGGGCCAGGGCGAGGGCGAATGCCTCCGTGTAGACGTGGGTCTTCACCAGCGCGCGCGCCATGGTCTGCGGAGAGGTCAGCCTGGCGGCGATTCGGTCGGCCTCGAGCTCCCGCTCCCGCGACGTCGTGTTCTCGGTGCGCGCAAACGACCAGTGGAAGAACAGGAGCGAATGCACGCTCGTCCAGCCGACCCAGCCCGAAGCCGCCATGGCCTTGAGGGTCGCCACGGCGCGCAGGCGCATCGGATAGAACTCCCGGGTGATCCGGGTGTCATCGCCGAGGAAGTGACCCAGTTCGTGGCCCACGATCGACATCACCTCGTCCGGCGAGAGCTGCCGCATCAGCGGGTATGACAGGTAGAGCGTGCGCCCCTCCGTGCGGCCGCCGCGGTAAACCACGGCCAGCTCCGTGACGAAGAAATTCTGCTCCATGCCGACCAGGATGCTGTCGGGCGGCGCCGTCCCGACCCTGGCCGCCGCGGCTCGCACCTCGGACCACAGCAGGGGCGCCTCCCCGGGGGTGACGGCCCGCACGAGCTTCAGCCGGAACTCCAGCGGGACCGGCTTGACGAGGATGTTGACCGAGCGCCACAGGGCCACGACTCCGCCAATCATTATGAAGGCGATGAGCTTGGGAAGGTACTGGCCCGAGGCCAGGGTCGTGAGCTCGAAGCAACCGTAGCCCAGAAGGGGGATCAGCAGCAGGGTCTTCACGATCGCTGCCGCGATGCTCATGCGCCAGGCGAGGCGATATGAGTCAATCAACTGCGCCCGGGACTGCAGGGCCCGGCGGTTCAGAACGAAGGTCGCCTGGGTGACTCCCGAAAGGATGGCAACCAGCAACGCCGAAAGGCCCAGCCCCCATCGAAGGCGCTGGACCTGCCCCACGATCCCGGCCGCCTCAAGCTGCTGCCGCAGCGCCTCCATCCCCTTGGGCGTCGCCGTGCAGACCCTTACGAAGTCAATTTCCACGAGCCGCGCCTTGCGCTGGGCCTTCGCGCCCGCGGTCAACGAGGTCGATTTCTCGATGCTGGCGGCAATCTCCGCGTGCAGGTTGTGCTCAAGCCACCGCGGAGCGATCGCGAAGAAGACCAGCAGCGCCACGGGAATGGCGAAACCCTTCAGAAGGGTGGCGCGTATGCGCGCGTCGAACGCCTCAGTTGAATCCGGAACGTTTTCGGCCATATGTGCTGGAAGGCGAGCCCGTGAGCCAGATGGTATCCCCGCCCGGACTCGAACCGGAATACTCGGTTTAGGAAACCGATGCTCTATCCACTTGAGCTACAGGGACAACAAAATCCTGTGATATCGCCGGACCCGGTCATCAGCCTCTTTCTGTAGCCGGCGTAGAAACGAATGAACGGCGGGGCGCGACCCCAGGGAACAGACAAATAGATGATCGAGAGCTTCCCGGTCAACTTCCGACCCAGCGCATCCGCCGTGAGGTCCCTACGGGCCTCACTCCTCGCGAAGGGCCACAACCGGGTCGATCTTCGTCGCCCGGCGGGCGGGCAGATAGCAGGCGATGGCGGCCACCGACACGAGGATGGCGAGGACGGCCAGCGTCATGGGGATGTTCCCCCCGGGCATCCCGGGCGCGATTGACGAGATCAGCTTGGAGACGCCAAAGGCCCCGAAGAGCCCCACGCCCGCCCCCCAGAGAACAAGGCGCAGGCCGGAGCCGAACATCAGCCAGAGCACGTCGCCCAGCTGCGCCCCCAGGGCCAGCCGCACGCCGATCTCCGAGGTTCGCATGGCGACGAGCCGCGCGATCACGCCGTAGACGCCGAGCGCCGCGAGGAAGAGCCCCAGCACGGCGAATCCCACCAGGATCTGGGTGATCATCTCCATGCCGCCCGTTCCCACGGCGACGTAATTGTCGACCGTGGTCAACTGCTGCAGCGGTATGTTGGGGTCCAGCTCCTCGACGGCATGCCGGAAGGGCGCCGCAAGATCCTCCGGCCTGTCGGAGCGCACCGCGATCGTGACGTAGTTCCACGTCAGCTGGGACAGGGGGACGAAGATCAGGTACTGCGTCGTCTGCGGGGCAAAGCCCGCCGCAAGCCGGAAGTCCGGCATGACGCCGACGATCTCCACCCACTCCCTGTCCTTCGGGTCGATGTTGCCGACGCGCCTTCCGATCGGGTTGTCATGGGGGAAGAGCGCCCTGGCCATCGACTCGTTGATGATCGCGACGGGCGTCGAATGCACCGTGTCGGTGCGCGCGAAGCCCCGCCCCGAGACGAGCTTGATCCCCAGGGTGCCCAGGTACGAGGGGGTGACGCCGTTCAGGAAGGCGACCGGCTCGTGCCCCGGCGCCGGCGGCTCGCGCCCCTCGACCACGACGCTCCTGCTGGTCAGGTATTGGAACACCGGCAGCGTGAAGCCGATGGCCGTGCCCTTGACGCCCGGCAGCTGGTCCAGGCGGTCCTCCAGGCGCGTGTAGAACGAGTAGGTCTGCTCGGGCGAGCTGTACCGGGTCTGCGGAAGGTTGATGATGCACTGGATCATCCCGTGGGTGTTCCAGCCCAGGTCCTGGCCCAGGAAGAGCCTCAGTCCCCGGATGAAGAACCCGGCCCCCGCCAGGAGCGTCAGCGCGAGCGCGAACTGGCCGACGATCAGGACGTGGCGGAAGCGGTGCTGGGTCGGGTCGGAGGTCGACCCCCGGGTTCCGCTCTTGAGCGTCTCGTTGACGTTGACCCGCGACATGAGCCACGCGGGGACGATCCCGAAAAGCAGGCCCGTCGCAGCCGACACAGCGAGCGCGAATACCAGGACGCCCCAGTCCATGTCCATCCTGATGTCCAGCGGTATCGGCGCGCGGGCGGCAATCTGGCCGGTGATCCACGTGTTCGACCACATTCCGACGAGGATGCCGCCCGCGCCTCCGGCGAGGGCAAGGAGCATGCTCTCGGCGAGGAGCGGCCTCAGGAGCCTGCCGCGGGATGCGCCGAGCGCCGCGCAGATGGCATACTCGCGCTTGCGCGCAACGGCCCTGGCGAGCTGGAGGTTCGCGAGGTTGGCGCACACGATCAGCAGCACGAATCCCGCCAGGCAGAGGAGCAGCCCCATGACGCGGCGGGTGCCGGTATTGGAGGCGGTGGACTGCAGCGTGACCGCCCTGAGGCCGTCGTCGCGGAACTCGCGCGAGCGGTGCTTGGCAAGGCGGGTCGCAAGGGCTCGCAGGCGGGTGTTAAGCTGCTCGAGCGATATGCCGGTATCATAGCGGCCGACGATCTGGAGGCCGGCCTCGTTGCGATCCTGCTTCTCGGTGTCGGTCAGCGCCAGCGGGCGGAACGCGTCCGCCGGCCCCCAGAGGAACAGGTTCGAGAACGACTTCGGCATCACCCCGATGATCGTGGTCGGCTCGCCGTCGATCCTCACCGTGCGGCCCACCACGGCGGGATCGCCGCCGAAGCTGGCCATCCACAGGGAGTGGCTGATCATGATCACGTGGTTGCCGGGCAGGTCCTCGTCCGGCGCGAAGATCCGCCCGAGCTCCGGCGGGACGCCGACCGTGGGGAAGAAGCTCGCGGAGACGCGCAGCGAGTTGAGGTTCTGCGCCGAGCGGCCGGGCTCGGAGAGCGTGTACTGCCACATCCGGTACGCCGCCATGCTCGCGAACGCCTGGTTCTCGCGCGCGAGTTCGAGGTAGTCCGGCGCGCTGTGGGCGCCGTCCTGGACCTGGGGCGTCGTGCGGTACACGCGCACGAGGTGGTCGCGGTCCGGGTACGGCACCGGCCGCAGCACGAAGAAGCTCAGCATCGTGAACATCGAGGTGTTCAGGCCGATCCCGAGCGCGAGCGTCACGACGGAGACAACGACGAAGCCCGGCGCCTTGAGGAGCGATCGGATGGCGAACTTGAAGTCTGAAAGCATGGTTTTGCTGGGTTGCCCTGGCGGCAGGGCGTGGTCGTGGCACGGAGGATTGGGACTCTCCGGGCGACCGAGTTTGCATGGGCCGTGCCAGTCGCCCCGGGTCCGTGATGCCCCTGGGGGGCAGGGCCTTATGAGATCGGCGGGCGCGCCCCGGCCCGGCTCGTGCCCGGAATCGAAATGTCCTCGTCCCGGGATTGGGACTGCCCAGCCCCACCGGTCCGCGAGGCCATGCCCTCCGATCAGTCGACCACCCGGCCCTCGGGGCTGAACCTCACTCGCGAGCCCCCCGTGTACGTGCGGCCCCCGCTCACGAAGTCCCGGCTGAGGGCGCACGCCTTGATCCGGCCGTTCGCGTAGAGTTCGACCGACTCGTTGAGCGCGCCGGCCTTGCAGGGCACGCCCTGGACCTCGGTGTCCACCGTGAGGTAGTACTGCTTGAGCGCGCCGTCCGGGTAGAAGGCCGCCTGGACCCCCTCGGAGCCGCCCCACCCGCCCTTGCAAAGGTGGCCCTGCACCTTGGTGTTGCGCGGGAAGGCGCACACGGTGACGTTGCCGGCCGCGTCTTGGAACACCCAGGTGTCGGCGGGTATAGTGAAGCGCTCGAGGGGTATGTCACGCGACGCGGTGAAGCCCACCGGGATGCCGTTGGGCTTCAGGTGGACCCATCCCCGCTTGCAGGGCCGCCCGGCGATGACCGTGTCCTCGCTGATCATGCCAATAGCAAGGTCGCGCTCCACGCGCACCTTGCTGAACGGCACGCCCGCATAGGTCGTGTCGTATTTCCAGCCGAAGCACCCCCCAAGGATGGAGACAGCCAGGAAGGGAAGCAGGGCGACGCGCATGTCGTTCATGGGTTATAGGAAGGAATGTCCGCGGGCAATGCCCCGCCAGCACTTGGTCTCAGGGAGTCTGGCCCTCATTGGGAGCCTGGGTGCGAGGTTGCTCTTCCTCTGGGTATTCCGTGTCCCGGCTGCGGGACCCAGCCGCGGCAAGGCTGGCGGCGCGCACTGGGCGCGCCAACGGACCCGGGCCAGCCGGCGCACGTTATGTCTTCGGCAAATGCCCTTCATCAGTGGATCGGGGGGTTCGGGCCGGGGGACCCGCGGCCCAATAATGAGAGGATTGAA